>PVBE011713466.1_pt1 | contig 11615 bp, 6 predicted proteins | sample 1631181 | NCBI WGS metagenome assembly PVBE01 (sample SAMN08397723, study PRJNA350692) | Marine metagenome, whole genome shotgun sequencing project. | isolation source: water | place: Pacific Ocean | collected 2012-04 | reverse complement strand
GGGGATAGAGAATGAAACAGACAGTATACGAATATGATTTTCGGCGTGCATTTGAAAAATTACGTCCAGATCAATTCAGTTATGAAGGATTGGGTGCTTTGTTTAATTACTTTGAGGAGTTTGAGGAGGACAGTGGCGAAGAAATAGAGCTTGACGTAATTGGAATCTGTTGTGAATACAGAGAGTACAAGAATCTGAAGGAATACAAACAAGATTACGATTATTGCGAGTCAATAAGCCAAGTACAAGAGTTAACCATAGTTATCCCAATAGATACTGAAAGTTTCATAATCCAGCAGTATTAACAAACAAAGAAAAGAAAGGAAGTAACATGGCAAAAGCAGGAAGACCAAAAGGAACCACAAGAGCTAACGGATATAAAGTGTCAAGCGGAAGACCACGTAAGAAAAATCCTTCAAAAAGAGCGCTTTATATGCGTGAGTATATGAGAGGATATAAACAGCCGAGAAAAGAGGATGAGTTTAGCGACTGGTGGTCAAAGAGGTTCTTAGAATAATAGATATTATAGAGAAAGATGGTGAAGTTTCCTCCTTTAACACCATATAACAGGTCTTATTTGGCGGTAAGGAAGTGGGCTATAATGGCAGGCCAAAGGACTCCACTTCACCTGTTACTTTCTCTATTTGTATAGGGTGTGTTTTTTAGAAGAGTAGAATTTAAGAAGTCTTGGCTTCTAATGTTTTTTCTACGTCCTTAATAGTCGCACCAAGTGCGGCATCATACGCTGTCAAAATTGCGTACATCTTTGAGTTTTGTGTGGTATGTATCATTGAATAAACATTGTCTTCAATACTTTGTGTTAAGATATTAACAACCTGTTGGTGCCAAAGATTAAAGTTTTGGATAAATTCTTCTGGAATTCCAGCTCGTCGTGCGTCTGCTATATAATTAGATACAGTCTCATTTAAGTTTTTAGTCACCACTGAATTTAACTGAGCATCTGTCATCATATTAAAATCATGGTTTTCTACAAGTTCTTCTAATGCTTCTTGAAATGCTACAAATTTAATTGTTAAAAATTCTCTAGCATTGTCTGAAACTTGTAACCCTGGAATAATCAAATCAACCCACGTATCAGCATGAGTAAACAAAGAATGATTGAGGAGAACAGATGTATCAATGATACCTGCCTCCACTTTTCTTTGTTCCATCCATTCTTGAGTCAAGATTACTCCCATAGGTGAGAGACCCGTTATAAATGCTACTATAATAGCAGCCATGTTTTTATTTATAGTCATTTTATTCTCCTAATTTAAGAAGTAAGAGTATTGTCAATCATTCGTTTTCTTTCTTTGTTAATCTGAGCTCTATTATAACGAGCAGTTACCTTATCTACAGGTAAACGAAAGAATTGCTGCATACCTCTACCGAAAGTTGTACCATATGGTTCATCGAAGGTCTTATCAACAGATCTAGCAAAACGTCCAAATGGAACCATTGTCCAGGCATGATAATCAGCAAACCTAGCCCAGTCGTTATTGATTAATGAGTTCCATACACTAATAGGTATTCGTGCAACTGGTGGAGTTACTATTTGTAGTGGAGCTATTGCTCTATGATATTGTCCAAAAAAAGCTCTTTTACGTTCTTGCTTTGTACCATATAACCATTCTGAAGTTTCCTTTAGCCAATCCCAAGGTGGATCAAGTGATGTATCAAAAAGAGAGTGTGCATACATAGTAGCCAGTGCCATAGACATAATGTTAAACATAAACATACGCTGAAACCTCTCATATGGCTCTGTACCAGGCTTAAAACCATATATCTTAGCATGGTTCCACCTTTCTCTTTTAAAGGCTAGCTGGTTCTGTACAAAGAGCTTAAAACGTGATGCTACCTTTCCTAGTGCAGGGCGCATTGAAGGAGCACGACCTACTGAATGATAAATGAACTGTGTATTTTCTACACCTTTAAGACCCAATTCAATCATAGCTTTAGATCCAAATTCTATTCCCGAGCTAGGACCACCGAGCATTTCATAATTATGTATCATATGAGCTAGGAACGCATTTTGTCTCAGAAAACGCTCTGAGGCCTGCATAGGAAATGCTGCTACTTTAGTAACGAGGTCTAATACACCATATCTTCTTGCAAGTTCTGTTAAAGTTTCATTGCTAGCTTCGGGATTGCGTTTGAGTATCTTTATCATCTCTTTAGAAAACTCTTTAACTTGATTAAAATTCTTAGATGCCCTTAGACGAGGGTTATAATCTAACTCGTTTTGAATGAAATGCTCTACAACACCCTGTTGTATAACCCATCTATTGAGGTCTTTTTTTGTTTTAACTGGCTTGCCGTCAGCAAAAAATAGCAGAGGTTTACCATTTGGGTCAAATAACAGGTTCTTTTTGATCCATGAAAAACTCATAGCTCTTCTAAAGTTTCTAAACCCTGTTTTAGTTATAGTGTTTTTGGAGCCACCAAAAATATTCCCCACTGCTACACCACTATGAGCTAAAAGTGTGATTAGCTCATATTTAGCTTCTAGTCTACCAAACTGATGTGCTTTACGTACAAAAAAGCTGGCTCTAGCTTCCTCGCCTTCGGGGACTTTAAAAGGGAGTTTACCATTGAACATCTTTTTTAGGCGTTCCATAGTGTTTATTACTCGTCGATCGCTGGTAGCATAGTAAGGATTCCACTTGAATTTGAGTGGGTCTTCACCATTCATTTTACGAAGAATCCTTTCGTTAAAGGTAGTAGGCCTGCCAAATGAATCCCATACATAGAGAGAATAAAAATCAGCCCAGTCATCTGTATGTTTACCTATTCTTTTAGAGACTCTGAAGTTCTCTATCTCATAATTAGCTAAGATACCTGCTAAATTTTTGTACTGTGCCATTAGAACAGTACGCATATAGCGGTCAAGTACCTGTGGATCTCTAAGATACCCAGGCATTTCCGATTCTCTGGCTAGGATATTCTCAGGCCTAGAAAAAAATCCAGAATGTGTGAGACGGCTAAGAGCGTCGGGAGAAGACATATCAATGAACAAGGAGTCTGCAACATGCTTCTCAGCATTCATAGTATTCGACATTACACCGTCGTAAAACTGCTCGTAACGTGCTTCCATGACTTGTCTAACGGCTGTTTCTATGATACTCATATCACCAGTTTTGTCATATTCTTTACGTTTAGATTCGATAAGTATGTCTCTAAATGAGTCTGGGTCTTTACGTGCACGTTTTAACATATCGTTAGTCTGCTCTGTCAGCCACCCAGAAAGCTCCTTACGTTGTGCCTTTGTTAGTCTGTCTCCCCATGTGTGAGGTACATAGGTTTTTTCATCCTGTATACCTATAGGTTTAAACTTGGTGTCAAGAGTCTCACCGAGGTCGTTTTTTAACGTACTTCTTCTGTACTTGTTACGGTAGGCCATGGCTTTATCGCCACGTAGTTTCTTCCTGTCGACAAGTTGGTTTAGCTTAAGTTCGTATTGAACACGCATGAGTACCTCAAGGGGTATCTCAGGTAATTTGTCACCCTTGTATGTAGGGTAGACAAACTTTTCCATGAACCTATCCATGTTAAACTTTCCTTTTGCATTCCAATGCAGCCACTTGTTTAGCTGTATACCATGCTTGCCTTTAAATCCTTCATCTACTCTCTTCCAATCATCTACCTCAGTTATACGTTCACCTTTTTCATTTAAAGCATGTACGTTAGTCATAGAGAACTTTTTTAGATCTTTAGTAAGGCGCTTATCAAGAGATTCTAAAAGCTGTTCGCCAGTATATTTCTTAATGATACGCTTTTTCTTTTTAGTCTTAGGGTCTATTTCATATTCATGTAAAGTAAATTCTTTCTCTTTAAACGTCTTTAATTCTTTAGGATTAATTCCTTCTATGTCACCCTCACGAAGACGTATTACAAAATCCCATAGCTTATGAGCTTCTGTGTTTGTTAGCTCTTCTCTACGTCTATATACTTCCTGAAGTTTCTGATTAAGCTCACCAACAGATACTTCTGATTGATGTACCATCTTAGTTAGGAATTCTCTAAGTACACCATAGGTACTCATGGGACGCTTAACATCTCTCATGTATACCTTATCAGATGAGCGGACAGGCTGAGTGGCCTGTTCAAATGCTCTGGATTCCCATTGAGCAGTCCGCTTATCAATAGTAATAGGTCTATTCCAGTAGATGATACGCTGTATCTTTTTAGTATCAACGTCCTTACCGAATACTTTTTTGAGTATCTTGTCCTTAAAGCTCTGACTTATTACTTCGTTCATATGGATGAAATGATTTTTGATGACGAGTATATCATGCTCAGTAAGAGTAGAGAAGTCTCTTCCTACACCCTCATATAACTTAGTCATCTCAATAAATGCGTCTTCTGGATACTCCTTCCAAAAAGGATCGTTAGACATCTCGTTTATTATAAAGTCTATATCTTCGGACTTAATTGTAGGGCTGGCCTTAACAACCTTAAGTATTTCCTTAAAGTTACGAGACTTATTTAGGTCTTCTTGTATTTTAGCCTTACCAGGTGGAGTAAATACGATATCTTCGGGAGGAGTATATGCTGGGGCCTTAGGAGTAACTGCTGGAGCTTCAGCGGCCTTAAGTATTTTTTCGCTAAACTTACCTGCGATAAGCCCCGTTCTTTCAACTCTATATTCTCCTTGGGGAATTTTTATGGGAGAGTCAGATGAAACTCGTATTTCGCCTTGTAAGTTTTCATTTAAAGACTCCTCTCCTCCCATTACTTTCTTTCCTTTTGTTAAAATATCCGCACCCTTTTTTGTGAGATAAATTACATTATATTCAGTACCGCGTTTTGTTCCATAAAACTTAACATGTGCAATGTCATCTGTAAAAGATACGCCTTTAGTTTCCCCCATAGTTGTTTTAAACAATGGATCAGAATAAGGTGTTATTATTAGATTTCCATTGGGGTCTATAACAATTTCTCTATCAGTTGCTCTTGCAAGAACCTCATTTTTCCTCATCCTTGGCGATATTTTTTGTGATACATCACTAGGGTCTATTTTATTTAATGCTTCTTTTTTTAATGCTTCTCTGATTTTAGGGTCTATATCTAAATGATCTACAATTTTCATAAATATTTCTACAGCTTTAGGGCGTTCTTTCATTTTATTGAAAGCTTTTCCTAGTCCTGCCTCTTCCCATGCGCTGCGATTAGATGCTTTATCTGCACGGTGTTCACTATATTGTGGGCTTCCCTCTTCCATTAACATTATTTCTGCGTCAGATAATTCCCTAAAAACGCTTTCGAGAGATCTTGCTGTGTTGAAAGCCAGGAACTTATCAGGATCTGACTTTTCAAGGTTGTCTATATACTCTCTTCCTTTTAATCTTTCTTTGTTTAGCTGAGCGGCGACTTTAGAAGTCGATTTGGGAAGCTTTGTAGTCTCGCGAATTTGTCTGTATAATCTGGAATACTCATCAGTAAATATCTTCCAGGATCTGTCGCTTACAGATGAAGATTGCTGTGGAATACGAGAGATGCCACCTTTACGTGTCTTATAGTCACCGTACTTAAAGGGACTAATAAGCCATAAGTCAAAGTAATCGTGTAAGTATTGAATAGGGAGCTGGTTTGATAAAGAGCTTAAGTTTAGGACCTCAGATTTATAAGCTGCTACTTCTTTATCATAGTCCGTAAAAAATCCACTAGTTGGCTCTTCAGAGTCATCAATGTTTTCGTACTTAGCTTTTAATCTGGTAGCTTGTTTAGCAATAGGTTTAAGTAAGTCCTTAACTGCGTCCTCTGGGTTAACAACACCATTCTTTACAAGCCTTCTATATATATCAAATCCTTTCTTAGCTAAAGTATTATATGACGCAATTAATGCTGTATCATTGGCAACAAAGTCTCGTATAGTTTCCCATGATTTACCTGCCTCAATCATTTCATTAACAGTCTTATTGCTACCGACTACAACTTTTTTTATTATCTGAGCAAGATGGTTACGTACAAATAGCTGTTCCTCCCTAGTCTTAGGATTGGTTGCTTTAAAAATGTCATTTGCCTCTAAAATTATATCGTAGTATGCCTCTAGGTTCTTTATACTAACGGACTTATGTACACCATCAGCATGCATAGCTTTAGCTGCAAGCCCATAGATGTTATCGACACTAGTATTACTTAAGTTTTCAACCTCTTGCTGAAATTCGTCAAGTGTAAAAGCTCGTGGAGACTTACTTCTATCTGTTTTACCAGATGGATTAATGATGTTTTGAAGCTTATGTGCATCTGAAAGAGGCGTGTATTTATTTATGTCCTCAAAAGTGGCAGGTTTTCGTCTACCATTCTCATATATAATAGTAGCATCAAAAGAAGAATCAAAAAGGATCTTCCTAAACTCAGTAAAGTCTACCATTTCAGGGTAATTAGCTGCGTCGGCTGATCGGTTGACCATTTCTCTACCTAGTTTTTTGAGTGCAGTACCATCTCCTTTTGTTCTTATTTGTAAGACGGCGTTAAAAAGTTTTCCTCCTTTACCTTTAACTGCTATATCAAAATTCATCTCTCCACCATTATTTTTGATGGTTTCAAACCACACCTGTACCGTATTTTTAGCACGTACACCAAAACCTAAGCCGTCATTACCCTTGGCAGCTGAACGTGCTACAATCTTACGCATGGATGGAGAGAACTTACTGGCTACACGTTCATAAGGAGCTGTATCACCTTTACCAAATATAGCGTCTAGCTCTGGATCTTTAGGTGGAGTCCAAATGCCGTTGGTCTCCCATTCATTTGTGTGTTCTGCAAAGTAATCTCTAACTTTCTTATCTACCCCTTGGTATAAGAATGCAGAGTCACTATCCTTATCTGCGCCCCCTAGATAGTCGTTATCTTTAGCGTTAGTAACTATGCTTACACCTTGTTCACCAGTAAATCCTTTAAATCTTAATACACGCACTCCACTAATAGAATCAGCTGGGACACGTATAGCCATAAAATCAAAAGCATCAAGATATTGTAATACATTCTTCTTGTCTTTTATCGCCTTCTCGTATCCTTTCCAGACATCTCCTAAAGAAGATGAACCATCGGTCTCTACTTTTATATTATCCCTGGCTGCTGTTTCGCTATTGAGACGCACTCTCATTTTCTTATGACCGTTATCTAACATAAACTCACCAGCTTTAACGTCATCAGTGACGATTCTTTCTAAGTCTTTTGGCGCTAACCATCCCTTAGCAGAGTATGGATATACTGGCTGTAGGTATCTAGATATAATATATTTTCTATAAGCTGACTCAAAGTTTTTACGCGTTGACTTGTACAGGTTTGTAAATGCCTCATCAAAGTTAGATGCTTGTAAAATTCTGTTATTTCGGTAAACATATTGTTTCCACTCTTCAGGTGTAAAATCATATATACCCTCTAGTTGGCCAGTCTTATCTAGGTTCATGATTTGTGATCGTATACGCCGAGCAAGATCAGTAGAAGGAAGATCCACAAGAATCTTATGGATTGTCTTAGGATGTATATCATTGATTTTTACATCACCAAGTTTAGAAGGGTCTCCAGTAGAGATATAATTATCTATCCGTGCATTAACCTCTGGATTGCCTTCTATGATTGGCTTATATATATTATTATAGATGTACTTAGATAAGATAGGGTTGTCTGATATTTGACCGAATAACTGTCGTACTATTTTAGTTGGGTTAACAGATTTAAAATCTTCTTTGGTAGTAGTATTAATTCTTACATCTTCAGTGGGCATCACTCGCATATCGATGTCATATGCACGGTATTTATTATCTACAAATTCATAGTTACTGCTTTTTAATGTAACTCCTTTTGCTTTAACAGACGACCGCATGAAGACCATATCAAGTCCTTCCTCACGCATGAAATTATCCATCTTTTTTGTAGCTCTTCTGGCAGCAGATTTAACTAGAATAACACCACCTTCATTACGAGATACTATAACAGGCTTTAGCATACTTGTATTTTGAAGGTCGTGTGCTTTTACAATCTCGTCATATACTTTTCTTCTTATATAGATAGAACCATCTGTATCAGATTCAAGAGGTTCCTTATCACCACCCTTGATGGTACGCATTTCATATTTGTGGTCGTTAAGTATTGCATAGCTTAGTATACCGCCTGGTATAACATCAGGATTTAATGGTATACCTGTATCAAATAGGAGCTGTTCTCGTTTATTCCAATCGGTAACATTCTTAATGGTTCCTTTTTCTAAGCTGTATCCAATAAGACTTAAGTCGTCTCTACCTGTAATATAGAATCCTTCACGCTCATTTTCCGAAAGGACATTAGAGATCCATTTCTTTTCATGCATCTCTCTTACTTTTTTATTGTCCGTACCAAGGAATTCTATTTCTTTGGCCTCACTCTCGGCAAATGATCTGTTTAATTCAGCGTATCTAGCGGGTTCTAGTTTTTGTTTACCATCGGGAGACATACTGGTAGCTAGTGATCTAATGATCTGCGCCTTAGAGTATTTAAAAGTATCTAGATGTAAAGGACGTATACGAAGGATACCCTTATCTTTTACACCACCGTATATATATTTATTCTTATTATAAAGATGGTGTTCAACCGCATGCCACTGCTCAGGGGATAATGTAGGTACAAGTTCTGGGTTTCCTTTAGAATCAAAGCTTAACTTATGTGACAGCGGGTTACTAAGTTTTCTAAATTTAGACTTAGAATCAATAACAGTTACATATTGTAGGTTGCCGTATTCTTGTCCTTCAAGCTGTTCTGTAGGTCTTTGTCCTTCATATCCTAAGCCGACACGGTTTCCATGATATTCACCACGTGCACGAACAACATTTGCTGTACCATCTTCGTATATCTCAATTATTTCGACAGGATTTTCTGCTTTATCAGGAGCATTAATGTTTATAGGTTGGTCAAAGTCTTCTCGTTCATCATTATATGATGCCCCTTCGGGTTTCACGATCATTATATCCTCAGCTCCCGTATAGATATTATACGCAAGCTCTCTTGCCATCTTGCCTACTTGTCTATCAGAAGGGGTGTTGGTGGAGAAGCGTTCCTTAGCAAGCTCTCGTAAAGATTGATCTATATTAGGAAGAACTTCTAAGTTTTTTAAAAAGCTTCTTGCCTGAACATCCATCTCATATGTAATATAATCTTGTGTTTTCTTGCTCATAGAAGACCATACTTTGTTTGACTCTGGATAAAATTGTGACCCAAATTCTCCAGAGTAAAGGTCTTCCTGAAAGAATCGCTGTGATTCCTTTATATGTGATGGCATAGATTGGAAACCAAAGAACCCACCTAAAAGATACTGGTAGAGCTGCATTTCAATGGGCTCTCCTTGTAGGGTAGTTGGTAGACCAAGCATAGTTGATCCTATACCAGTCCTTAGTAATGCCTCTGCTTTTGCTATTTGATCAGGGCTCTTAGATTTCATGAGCCTGCCTAGGTTTACAAAGTTTCCTATGCCACCAAAAGCACCACCTGCAACTGCACCATGAACTAACGAGTTAAGTATTTCATCTGGCCCATGCCATACAGAAGATATAGCAGATGCTGCTCCAAGGTGTGTAGCTGACTGTACTATATCTCTAGTAACTGAGCCTCGCTTAAGAAAGTTGACAGCCTCAAGCCCAGTTTTAGACATAACTTTTCCGACTCCTGTTGAGGCCATGTCACCGAACATCATGGGAATAGAGTATTTGTGTATTGTCTGAGCACCTTTAGCTGCAGTCTCAGCTACTTTTGTAATTGGGAGGAGGCCTACCTTTGAAGCACCCTTAGCGATGCCTTTAAATGGAGCACCCATAATACCAGGAGCAAATCCAGCGAGATGCCCAAGGGAATACGCTATACTCTCATATGTATTGCTGGGTTTGTCCTTACCTATAGCGAAGGTTGTAAAACCTTCTATAAAACCAGAGGACGCAAGGCTTAACGCCTTCATTAAATGAAAATCTTGTGGCTTAGGCTTCCACTTTAAGCCAGCAGACTCAGCCATGTTACCTAATTCATCAGCTTGTTCCGATGTAAATAGTTCTGGCTGACGTTGGTATAGTTTTATTAAAGCCTGTATTCTACTAATTTCAGGCATTATGATCTACACTGTAAGATTAAAAGCCACCGACATTACCTACGTTGCCCCATAATCTGTCGGCATATCGATCTAATCCGCGTCTTCCCATCTGACCTGGTGTGCTTTGTCTCATATAACTGCCAGCTTTCTTCAGGCGTTCAGATTTTTTAATTGCTCCGATGCCTTTATACATACCGTACCCAGGTATGAGTAAGCCGACTAACCCAGCCATGTCTCCTACAAGTCGTTCACCATGTGTTTCACCATAGATTTCTTCGGCCACTTTTTGTGGTCGCCATTCGTCGGGGATAAGGCCGAGTAAAGCAGTGTCAGCTAAGTCAAAGAAAAACTTTGCAGTCTTCTTTGTTTCTGGCTCAAATGGTATACCAGCTTCAAACGCAGCTCTAGCTACGTATTCAGCGTCATGATTTGAGAATTGCTCGGGATCCTCTTCATATCTGCGAGAGAGTTCTCTAAGTGCAGCTTTTGCTTGTGCTCTAGGGTTCATTTGGTAATTATCTGAATAATACGGCATAGTATTTCTCCTGTCTATTAATATTAATGTTATTGTCCTCCGTAAACCTGGTATAATAAGTCCTGGATACTACTATCACCAACTTGCCCACTACTATTTCTCATTAACAGCTGCAGTAATTGGAGTTGACCAGCCATTTCAGGTGTGACTTGTGTTTGATATGTTTCAGGTTTTATTCCTAGCTCGGGTGTCCCTTCTCTCTCCATTTTCCCCTTATAGAGCTCTTCTGCCGTTGGAGCCCATAAGCCCAGTTGAGATTGGAATGTGTCCCACCTCCAGAAATCTTTATTCCAGGGTTGCAATTTTGCCACACGTGATCTTTCTTTTTCAACACCCTTATTATACTCGCTTTGTGCTTTTCGGCTAGCTTGTAAGTCATTCATGGCTTCCGCAAATTGTTCTTGAGCTAATAGTCCACTATCAAATAACCTCTCCTGCATGTCAAATTGCTTTGATTGCATTTCCATTTGACTTTCCCTTAACTTTTGTAATGCATCAAACTGTTTTCGTTTCTCAGCCATGTTTACCATTTCTGCACCACTGTTCTGACCCTGGTTATACGCAGCTAGAATTGTTTTATCAAAATCGTATACTCCTGCCATTGTTATATCCTTTCTATTATCACTTAACTAATTAGACCAACCATACCCGCTGCTAAAAGGACCAGCCACCTCCACCTAGCCCACCAGTAGGGGAAAATATGTTCGCCCATTCTTCCAATAGAGTCACTGGCCTGGTTGGATCGGGAGGCGGTGTGCCATACGAGGTTGAACCAGTTGAGTCAGAGGTTGAACCAGCGTCAATCCAGTCTTCCACTGCTCCAGCATCGAAAGGTGGGTTCTCACTGTAGTCTCCAGAATCTAAGTCCACTCCAGGTAGATCTCTGATTGGCACACCGAAATGAGTTTGTTCTCCTAGAGGTACTTCCTCTGGGGAGCCTCCACCAATGATTGGCCCCAATACCTTTGCTGCATTCTCAAAGTTACTCACTCTTGCCGCATCTGCGGGATCCTTAGATATTTC
>PVBE011072643.1_pt1 | contig 11615 bp, 7 predicted proteins | sample 1631181 | NCBI WGS metagenome assembly PVBE01 (sample SAMN08397723, study PRJNA350692) | Marine metagenome, whole genome shotgun sequencing project. | isolation source: water | place: Pacific Ocean | collected 2012-04 | reverse complement strand
TGGGTATATCGATCAGATAGTTGAGGTTCCGGATGGTCAGAAAGACTCGATCCGAGGGCCGCAGGTGCGCGTTGATCCATTGCACGGCGACATAATCCGGGACGTTGCGCCGCAAAAATGAATCGCGGCTCTCGCCGGCGAACACATGGCGCGCGAAATTGAGGCCGAACAGTCCGTGCCCCGCCAACTGCACGGCGACGGTCAACGCCACCGCCGCCGCCATCTGACGCAATCGCTCGGGGCCATCGCACCATTTTCGCGCCGCCGTCGACACCAGGAGCAACAAAAGCGGCAGCACCGGCAACAGGTGGCGCACCCGTTGTGACGACCCGATAAAGAACCACAACGCAAAGAAGACGACAACGATGACGGCAATCGGCGCCAGCTGGCTTCTCGCTACGCGGTCGCGAAACTTCCACAGCCCGGCCAACGCGAATGGCAAAATCAACAGGACATAGGGACCGAACCCCGTGCGCCCCGATTCGAACTGCCAAGGACCGGCCAGGGTCGCCACGAACGGATAAAGCAAGAACCACAGGGGATTTTTCGCCACCGCCTGTTCCTCCCCGAAGAACGCCGTTTGCAGGAGGGCGGCATGGTCGGCATCCCAGTAGCCGCCGTTGCCATAGTCGAGCCATTCAAACAGCAAGGGGAACACGGGATCGCCCGTGTGGTACCAGTTCCATCCGTACCACTGTCCGCCGGCAACGAGCGCCGCGCCAGCAAAGACCGCGCCGCGGACAATCCAGCCGCGCCCGGCCAGCAGGACGACGCCGGTTGCCGCCACGAAGAACAAGCCCGTGTATTTGCCGCCCATGAAGAAGCCCGCCGCCAACCCGGCCAGCGCGGCGTAGCGGAGGCCTCCCGTACCCAGCGCCGAGGCGGCGGCAATGGCGGCGATGGCGGCGAACATGGCGAGCCTCGCTTCGACCTGCCCCGATCCCGCCCCGAAGACCATCGCCGGTGTTGTCACCAATACAAGGGTTGCCGCCAGCGACCAGGTGATATCGAGATGGCGGCGGCAAACCGTATAAAACAGGGCAACCAGCCCCCAGCCGCTGACGAACGTCCACAGGGTTAGGGCGCCCTCTCCGCCGAGGCCGAGCGCCGGCACGTATGTCATCTGCACCAGCAAAGGCACCGCTCCGTCGAGGGCGCGTGGCACAAACTCGAGACGGCCGGCGGCGAGAAACCGTTTCGCAAGCTGGAAGTGGTAGGCCAGGGAATCGCCGTCGGCGGGGGGGGACAAGCCCTCCAGCAGATCGAAGGCCGCCGCTACGCCAATGAGACCGAGCAGCGCCCACTGCACCCGATCGAAGCGCGGTCCGACGATGGCGGAGGAGGGCCGCCTCAGGAAAATCACCCCGCAAGCACCGGCGGCGAGCAACAAGGCCAACGCGGTGCCGTCGAAAAGACCAAGCACGCCGGCCGGGAAGAGCAGCCAGCCGAGAACGCCCGCACCCAAGGCAAACGACCAGCACGCGCGGGCACCCCGGTCCAGGCTTTCCGAAACACCGAAAAGGCGGAGTATCGCCGCGCCGAGGCCCAGGCAGCAAAGGGTCTGCAACGCAACGATGAGCGGAGCAATCAAAACGACGCCAACTTGTCGAGGATGGGACCGGCGAGATGGCGGAACTGGAAAAGGTAAGCCGCCATGACGGCAACGATCCAAGCCCAGATCAATATGGACGAAATTCTAGTCTTATTGTCCATGCCGGCAATTCCAGAAATAGCGATACGCCACGAGCCAATTCAAATGGTAAGCACCTGTCGCCATCGCGCCAACACCGTCTCGGGAAACTCCCCGACCAGGCGTGCCGGCGCGGGCAGCCCCTTTCCCCGTTGGACAACGATCCCCCGATGCCCTATTCAAGGGCCGCTGAGCACAATTTTCCGCGGCGATAAGGGCACTCCGTCAGAAGCCATCTCATGATGCGATCCTTCAATCCTGTAGCGGCAGGTTTCGGCCTTGCTCTCGCGGCCGCGGCGGTCCCCTTCGTCGCCTTTCTTCAGGCCCGGGCCGTTGTCCCCGTGGCGATACTGGCGGCCATCATGTCCCTGGGATTGGCCCGCAAGGCGGTCGCATGGCGCCTCGATATCGGCAGGCCGCTTGCCGCCATCCTGGTGCTGGCCTGCCTGTTGGCGGCGGTATCGACCCCGTGGGCGCCGGATACATGGCTGGGGACCCGTGGTGCCCTCAAGCTTGCCGGCAATCTCTTGCTGGGCGCGGTCCTATTCTCGGCGGCGCGAAAGCTCGATGCCGATGGACGCCGCTGGATCGCACCGGCGCTGCTTTTCGGATTCGGGTTCACCCTTGTCCTGCTCTTTGTCGAGGAACTGTTCAAGGGCCCGATCAGCGTCGGCCTTCGTGGCTTGCCTTACCGGGGACCGGGCGGGTTCTTCTGGCTCAACGCGTCGGCGGCCATACTCATCCTGATAATTTGGCCGGCCTCCCTGCGCTTATGGCAGCGCCATCGCGGCGCCTTGATCATCGCCGCCTTCGGTCTGGTGGCATTGATTCTGTACCTGATGACGTATTGGACCGGATTGGTTTCCCTGATCGCCGGAGTCATCGCCGCCTTCTGCGTTTACGCCTTCACAAGGCGCGCCGGCATCATCCTTGCCGTTCTCTTCGCGCTTGGCGTGGCCGCCGCGCCCCTCCTGCCGTCGACGGCCTTGAAGCCAGACACGGTCGTCGAAGCGGTTGGCGACGTTCCTCCGCCGCTGATGCATCGGCTCCATATCTGGGAATTCACCTCCCAACGGATCGCCGAACACCCGATCCGGGGCTGGGGCATGAATGCCTCGCGTGTCATTCCGGGGAGAAAGAACATCGTCGAGGGAAAGGCGTGGTCCGGTTACGTCATGCCCCTTCATCCCCACAACGCGGTGCTGCAGGTATGGCTCGAGCTCGGGGCTCCGGGCGCGCTTCTGTTCGGCGTCCTTGGGGTTCTCGTGTTTCTCGGCATCACCCGCCCGCACATACCGCGCGTCCACGCCGCCGCCGCCGCCGGGCAAGTGATGACCGCGCTTGCCTTGCTTTGCTCGAGCTATGGAATCTGGCAAAGCTGGTGGCTCGCCACGCTGTGGGTATCTGCTTCGCTCATGGCGGTCACCATGTCCGAGCGCAAATCTCAAGGCCTGATTGAATTCTGATTCAAGGTTCCGGCTTCTCGAACTCGGCGACCAGACACATCCCGAAGCGGCCCTTCAGGAACCTGTCCAGCCAGCCGGGAACGAGAGGTAGAATCTTCTTCTGGTATTGGGTGACGATGATGCGGCGCGGCCTGAGGCCGGCGCCCTCAAGTAGCGCCACCATCTCCTTCCGACTGAGATAGCGGTGATAATAGCCGTCCGTGTAGAAGTCCTGGACGGTTCCCAGGGTGTGGCCTTGAAATGCCTTTCCCCTGACTATCAGCCAAAAGAGTCCGTGCACGTAATAAGTCACGCTGTGGCGGTGGTAGACCATGACGAGTCCCGTCCCCGCCGGCTTCAGGACGCGGGCAACCTCGGCGAAGGCGGCCTTCATATTGCTCGTGTGATGAAGGACGCCCCAGGAATAGATGAAATCGAAGCTGGCCGGCCGAAAGGCCAGTTTCTCCGTGTCCGTGCGCGCGATGGCGACGTCGGCTTGGTGCGCCTCGGCGGTCCTTCGTGCGATGTCGATCGCCGCTTTGGTCAGGTCGACGGCGGTCGTCGAAGCGCCCGACTTGGCGAACAGGCATGAAAAGATGCCCGAGCCGCAGCCCAGGTCGAGAACGCGCTTCCCCCCGAATCCGGCAAAATCGAAGCGCTCGCGCAGGAATGGGCTTCCCGCGAGCACCCGCGCCTCCAGGTCCTTCAGGTCCTCGGGGCCTTCCGGAAGGCGGTGCTCGGCCTTCCAGTCGGCGTACGTCATCGGCATCTTCTCCCACCACAGGCGGTTGCGCTCCTGGGCGACGGCCGTTTCCAGATCGACCTTGCGGCGCGTGCCGACGAACGGGTTCCCGGCTTCCGGCGAGTGCTCTGGCGAACTCCTGTCGGCGGTGGCCAGCGCCCATGCCGCCGAAACGAGCCCGACCGGGAACACCACGCAGTCGCGCCCCGCCCGCAGGTATTGCCGGCGCGAGGAATGCCCCATCGCCGCCTGAGCATGAATGATCAGGGCGCGCAGCAGCACGGGCAAAAGCGCGCCCCGCCCGCGGCCCCGGAGCCGGCCGGCGTGGCGGTGGAGGATCACCATGGCACACCGGCGGCGGAGATCGATGTGGCTGCTGATACTGTTTTCCGTGACGTGGTTGCGGGTCAGGGCGCCGGCGAACACGCGAAAACGGGTTCCGGGCGCGGAAATCAGCCTCAGCCACATCTCGTAGTCCTGCCCCGAGGCAAGGCATTCGTCGAAGCCGCCCGCGGCCATCAGAGCTTTGCGGCGCGCTACTACTGTCGAGGTGGCAATATAGCCGCGCAGGAAATAGGAGATGAACGGATCGGGCGCCGTCTCGAAATGACGGGCGCAATCGAACACGTTCTCCCCGTCGCCACCGGCGAGACGCACGTCGTGGGAAACGAGCACATTGTCCGATCCCTCCAGGTGCGCCATGGTGCGCGCCAGTTTTTCGGGCAACCACTCGTCGTCAGCGTCAAGAAAGGCGACATAGGCCCCATTCGCTTCCCGTACCGCCCGGTTCCTGGCCGCGCCGGCACCCCGGTTTTCCTGGCTGACGACCTTGAGGTCGACCCCGTTCATTTTATCGGCCATGGCCATGGCCGCCTCGTAGGTGCCGTCTTCGGAGCCGTCATCGACGACGATGACTTGGCTGGGCTTGAGGCTCTGCGCGGCGACGCTTTGCAGGGCGCGGCCGATGGTGGCCGCCGCCCGGTAGGCCGGCGTGATCACGCTGACGTCGGCGAAAGCGGCGTCAGGCGGCATCGGCGAAGGCCTCCAGTCCGTCGCCGGGAGCCGCCTGGCACGCCGCGTCCTCGACGTGGATGCGCACGGCGAGCTCCAACATGAGTAGGGTGTAGACGCGGAAACCGTGACGCCGGGGCTCGGCGAGCAGTCTTTCGATGCCCTGCTTCGACCACCATCCGCGCTCGAGGGTCGCCGGGCGCGTCAGGATGCGCCGGGCAAGCGGGCCCAACCCCGCCTCCAGCCACGCCGGCACCGGCGCGGCGAAGCCCTGCTTGGGCGCGGCGGTTACGGCTTCGGGCAGGAAGCGTGCCGCCATGCGGCGCTGCAGTCCCTTCTGGCGGGCGCCGGGCGTGCGCGTCTCCGGGCTCACGGCGAGGGCGGCCTCGACGAACCGGTGGTCGAGGTAAGGCACCCGCCCCTCGACACCCACCGCCATAGAAGTGCGGTCGAGGAGGGTGAGCAGATCTTCCACCAGATAGCTGTTGAGGTCGGCGTAAAGGGCGGCGGTGGCGGGCGGCCCCTCGAGCTCAGCGAAAAGCCGCTCTTGCGCCGGCGTCGGCGCCGGCTGGCGGTTGCCCAGGAGGGCCCGCATCGGCGCCGGGAAGTGGGTGGTGTGGTCGTGGAGATAGCCGCCCCGGTCGCCGTCGAACTTCGCGGCGCGGGCCAGTTTCCAGGCGGTCATCGGTGACAAGCGGCCAACGGCAGGCTCGATCGCGCCCCGGCGCAACCAGCCGAGCACCCTCAAGTAGCGGCGCTCCACCGCGAGCTGAAAGTAGCGCCCGTAACCGGCGAAGAGCTCATCCCCGCCGGTGCCGTTGAGCACCACCTTGACGTGGTCAGCGAGGACCCGCTCGATCAGGTAGTTGGGGAGAAGCGCCGGGTCGTTGAGGGGCTCGTCGCAATACCAGGCGAGACGGGGCAGGTGCCGGGCCACCGATTGCGCGGAGACGTCGAGCACCTCGTGCCGCGTGCCGTAACGTTCGGCGACAAGGGCGGCGCGCGGCGCCTCATCGACGGTCGCGCCTTCGAAGCGCACGGTATAGGTGTTGAGGGGGCGGTCCAGTTGGCGCGCCGCCAGGGCCACCATGAGCCCCGAATCGATGCCCCCGGACAACAGCGCGCCGAGGGGTACGTCGCTTCGCAATTGCAGGCGAACACTGTCGGCGAGCAGCTCGGTCAGGTGCTCCTCGATGGCCTCGATGCCTTGGGGCAGGCCATGCGCCATGTCCGCCCGCCAATAGCGCCGGAGCGAGACGCGCCCCTCTTTGTCGGCCTCCAACAGATGGCCCGGCGGCAGTTTTTCGACGCCACGGTAGAGGGTGCGGGGTGCCGGCACGTAGCCGTGCGCCAGATAGGCCGATACGGAAACCTCGTCGACGGCCGGCGTCACCAGGCCCGAGGCGAACAGCGCCTTGATCTCGGAAGCGAACAGAACACCGCCGCCGACGAGACGCGCCCAGTAGAGTGGCTTGACCCCGATGCGGTCGCGCACCAGCAACAACCGCTCGGCGTCGCGCTCGTAAAGGGCGAGCGCGAACATTCCGTTGAGTTCATCGACGAAGTCGTCGCCGAGCGCTCGGCTAAGCGGCAGCACAACCTCCATATCGCCCTCGGATTTGTACCGATAGGCGCGCGCCGCGCCGTGCGCGCGCAGCTCCAGATAGTTGTAGATTTCGCCATTGCCCAAGAGCACGCGGGCGCCGCCGTCCTCGACGATGGGCTGGTCGCCGGTGTCGAGATCGATGATGGCAAGCCGCGTGAAGGCGGCCTGAAAGCACTTGTCCGGGCTCTCGTAGAGCCCGGCGCCGTCGGGCCCCCGGTGGCCCATGGCCTCCAGCATCGACTGGAGATCGGCCCTAAGCGTGGGCGCGCCGCGCGGCAGGAACAACCCGGCGATCCCGCACATTCAGGAAACCTCCACGGTTATCGTCGATTCCCAGGGTAGTTCCACGTGCGAGGCGATCTCGATGGTGGTCGCCGGCGTACCCTCGCCGTAGGCGCGCCAGAACGTGGCCGGGGCAAGGCTCACGGGGTCATTCGAGGCCACTCGATACGTACGGCCCTTGCCTCGGAGAATCACCCCGTCCGCCGATTTCCGGGCAGGCAATGCGGTGTGAAGGAAGCGGCTCACGGCGTGGCATCCCCCGCCCTCGACCCCGTCGGTAATCTCGAAAGCGTTGCCGGCTAACCGCCAGTGCCGGCTAACGGCGCCGATGCCGCCGAGCCGGACGTATCCGTGGTGCACAAGGCGTACGCCGTCGGCCTCCGCCGCCAGGACCGGCGGCCTACCCGTGACCGCGGCACGGAACCCGTCCGCATAGTAGGGACGGTTCGGCGGGTAGGGATCAGCGCCATCGACGACGAGCGTGTTATGGGCCGTCGCGGCGCATCCGGCGTCCCCCACCGGGCCGTACGATCCGCGCCCCATGTCCTTGAACACCGCCTCGCCGGCGAAGTGCAGCTCGAAACCGCCGAGATCCTGGTGGCCGTGGCCGGGCATGGGGGACCAGCCCTCTGACGCGGCGTACCAGAGGCCCGACCAAGGGCCGAAGTCACCACGCAGCCAGCCATCGGCGCGCAGCGTCTCGGCCGATACCGGCGCGCACGAATCGCGAAGCGCCGCGAATGCCATTCTTTCGTCCTCGTCGAGCAGGCCGGCCCAGCCGCTGTCCACATCGCCGCCGGGAAGCAACCCCGCCAGGTGCTCGGGCGGGCAGTCGGGGGAGACGTCGCCGACCAACGGAAATCCGCCAGGCAAGGCCAACCGTGGGATGACGGCCAGCGCCCGCCGGGTGATCGATTCCAGCTCGGCGGCCTCGGCGCGGCCATGGGCGCGGGCGGCAAGCCAGGCGTCGGCGTAGCCTCGCGCCAGCAGCAGGTGGTAGTGGCTCGATCCTTCGCGCAGGACGCCGGAGGGCAGAAAAATACGCCGCGCTTCCTCGATCAGAACGCGGGCGCCGAGATCCGCAATTGCATCCATGCCCAGCTCGAGCCCAAGGATGAACAATCCGCGTCCGTTGTTGGCCAAGTGGTTCGAGGTGTTGTGTTCGCCTGAGTATTCGAGGCGCTTGGCCATGGCCGGGGCGTGCTCGGCAAGCAGCGCGAGTGTATCGGCGCGTGGGCCCGGCAGACCGTGGCGCCCAGCGAAAGCGAGCAGGTTGATGGCGCGCTCCGCCGCCGTATAGGGATGCCACGCCCAACCCTGCTCAGGCGTGCCGTGTCGGTGCGCCCAGGCCCGCCACAGGGCGCCGACCCAGGCCGGGTCGATGCCGTGGCCGACCACGGGCAGCCAGGCGAAGCGGTGTAACCCGAGAAGGGTCTCGGTGTCGGCGAAGCGGCGCTCCATCAACGCATCTTCCTGGCCCGGCGCCACCGTGACGGTTTCGCCGGGCAGGGGCAGGGTCACCGGGGCTCTCGGTTCGGTGGCTGGTATTTCCGCGTATGCCAGGCCGGCCACGGATGCCGTCGCTGGTGCCGGCGGCGCCGCCATGCCGTCGAGATAGGGGGGGCACCCCGCCGTGAACGGTGGCGGACCGGGCCAGCGGCCGAGCGCCCGCGCCATCAGCCAGCGCCGCAGGACCGGGTCGCCGGCCACTTGGGAGGCCTTTCGTTTGAAGGCTTGCATCATGATTATGACAGGGACAGGAGATATCTCAACTGATGCTTGCCCCAGCCGGCGATGAGGTGGTCGCGCCGCAATTGGAAAGGATCGTCGCCCAGGCGCATCGCCCCGCGCCACCCCGTGGCCAGGGACCGGTAGCCGGCCTCGCGGGCCAGGGCGCCGTCGCGTTCCAGGAAAAAATCTTTCTCGGGGATGCCGTAGGGCGGACAGAAATGGCCGCACACGGCGCCCACCTCCCGTTCTATGGCGGCCTTGGATTCGCTGAGCTCGGCCATGGCGGCCTCGGCGCCGAGTTCCGCCAGGCGCACGTGCGCGCGGCAGTGAGAGCTGATGATCATGCCGTTTCGCGCCATCGTCCGGCAGTCGTCCCAGGTAAGGAATTCGAGAGAGGTGCGCCGGCCCCTGAACCCGAAATCGCGGCGCGCCGCCGCGTCATCGGGCGCCAGGGTTGCGCCGATCATGGCGGTGACAACGTAGAAGGCAGCGGGGATGCCGCGCTCCGCCAAAATGGGCAGGGCGCCGGTCAGGCAGCTCTTGAGGCCGTCGTCGAAGGAAACGCAGAAATAGCGCCCGTCGATGGCGCTGCCGCCTTCCAGCAGCGCCACGGCGTCGTCCATGGAAATGAACTCGCCGAAGCCGGCCAAGTAATCGAGCTGTCGGATGAAGCCGGCCCGCTCGTCGTCGAAAACGTGGTGATAGTAGGGAAAGCGGATCCAATCGCCGGTTTCGTCGATGCGCCGTCCCACCGCCAGGGCCCTGAGCGCCACGTCCCGCGCCAGGGCGCGCAGGGGTGCGTGCCAGGGATCGAGCGCCGTGAACTCGGCGTAGGTGGCGGTGGGCCGGGGCGTTCCCCCGGTGCTCGCTTCACTCATCGGTGGCGTGCTCACAGGGTATCCACGTCGCCGCCCATGATGCGCCAAGAGGCGTGGGTGTGGACGTTGGCGCCCAGCGTGCGCGCCGTCAGCGCCCGCACGATGAACGGTGCCATGCGGTGGCGCACGAACCCGGCGCGCCTGAGCGCCGCCACCACGGGCGCCACGTTGCAAAGCGTTTCCAGTATCCAGGCGCGGCGCCGGCGCGCCCGGCCGATGACGGCGGCGAGAATCGCTTCGACGCCGCGGCGGTGGCCGCCCAGCAACTCTACCAGGTGGGCGCGGCCGTCGGCGGCCTCTCCCCAGGCGGCGCCGCGCATCCCCCAAACGCCGGCGGCGACCGGTGTATCCCCCTCATGGGCGCACACCCATTCGTAGTCGTGCCCGGCCTCCGGCGCGTAACGCCAATCGAGCCATTGCGGCGTACGCACGATGCGGCACAGGCCGGGTTCGGCGCACCAGTCGCCGAGCAGCGCGCCAAGGGCCGCCGGCTCCGGCCGCCCCGAGCGGATTTCCAGCCCGCCCGCCGATCCCCGCGGCCACAACGCCGCCGCGGCGTCGGCCAGAGGCCCCAGCCCGCCGGGCACCCGGGGATGGGCTGAAGGACGGATGGGCCGCGTCCAGTGCGCGATGTCGCCCGAGTGGTCTAGGTTGAGGCGGCGCACGAACCCCGGATAGCTGAGCGGGTTGGGGAACCCGTAAATGACCTCGAAGCCACGGCTCACGGCCAGCTCGTAACAGGCATTGGCCAGCTTCACGAACATGCCCTGGCCCTGGTAGTCGGGGTGGGTCATGGTATCCATGGACTGGATGCCCGGCACGACCTCGTCGCCGAGCCGGAGGCGCACCGGCCAGGCGGTATAGAAGCCGACGGCACGCTCGCCATCCATGGCCAGCATCGCCGGGCAGATACCTTCAGGCGCGGTGAAGTAGCGCCAATGGTCGTAATCGCGCGGCCGGTTGTATCCCCAGACGGCGGCGTAAAGGGCGCGGATGAGATCGAGGTCGCCCGCCTCCATGGCGCGCATCGACCAATTGGCCTCGCTCATCCCTGGCCTCCGGAGGCGCGCATGCCGGATGACCGAGGCTGGTCCGCAATCGCCGCGTCTCCCAACAGGGCGTCGCGCCAGATTTCCGGCCTCGGTTTGGCGAACACCGTCTCCGGGTCGATGGGTGGAGGCAGCCCCAGGGCGTCGAGCGTCCCGGCCAGGGTTTGCGCCGTAGCGCTCGGCACCGCGAAGCTCTCGGGGACGGGATCGGAAGGAATCTTGTTTTCCGCCTGGAAACGCACCGTGGGAAGCCCTCCGATCACCGCCTCCAGCCCGACCGTGGTCAGGGCGTAGATCACGGCGGCGAGTCCCTTCTGCCGGTCGAGGGGTTCGGTCGTCCGCTCGACCCCCGGGCCGTCCGCGAACTCAAACGGCGTCATCGGGTGGTCCTTGACCAGAAAGCGCCGTCCGGCGGCGCCGAGCGGGCGCACCGCCGCCACCATCGCGCCAGCGATATCGGGGTCGTAGGGAAGGGCGACGAAAACCGGTCCCGCGGGGTCGAAGGGCAAGTTCCCCAAGCGCCCGACGCGGAGCGCTCCGGCAACGGTGATCCGCGCCTCGTCAAAGCCGCGCTCGCGCAGCAATGTCCGGCTGGCCGGCCCGCTGGCCAGGATGCGGTCGGGGAGGCTCGCCGTCCCGTCGTGATTGGAGGCGGCCGCGTAGTTCCACTCGCGCCGGCCGATGGTTGCGTGCTGGTAGCCGATGGTCCTGGCGCCGATGCGCCGCGCATGGCGCACGAAATGCCGCTCCCAGGCGTGGTTTTCCCACGGCCAGGCGACGACGCCGGGCCGGGCCGCGTCGAGCCACGCTTGTTGACACATCTGTTGCCAGCGGATCATGGCGGGCTGGCCGGTGCCTCCTTCAAGGGCGGCGGCGCGGCGCACCAGCCAGCCGTATTCGCCGCAGAGGTCCCGCCGCGACGGCCGCCAGCGGGCGCCGACGAGGCCGAGGGCGGCGAGCACCCCGCCCCAGGCGTGAAGACTGAAGGTGCGGCCGCCACGCGCCAAGGCGCGGGTGCCGGCGAGCGGGCAATCGACGTGGAGGAGGCGCACCAGTTTGGGCATTTCCTTCATCAGGTCGCCGAAATAGGCATCGCTGCCTTCGGCGTCGCTGGCCGGGTGGGCGTAGACGAGAAGCACCGGGGCATCCTTTGGATAAGCGGCGCGCTGGCCGGCGAGGGC
>PVBE012493016.1_pt1 | contig 11618 bp, 6 predicted proteins | sample 1631181 | NCBI WGS metagenome assembly PVBE01 (sample SAMN08397723, study PRJNA350692) | Marine metagenome, whole genome shotgun sequencing project. | isolation source: water | place: Pacific Ocean | collected 2012-04 | reverse complement strand
CGAGCTGACGCGTCTCGAAGTAGCGGCCGAGCTGGTTGGCCTCGAGGACAAGCGCCTGACCGGCGTCCGCTTCACGGTTCTCGGCGGGCTGGCGCGGCCATCAGTGATCGGCATGCCGGTGGCCGACCTCGTTGCACGCCATGCGGGGCAGCGGATCGAGTTCTACGACACGGCGGGCACGGCACTCGAGGCGCTGCCGGAGAACCAGCACGGCAGCGTGTCGGTCTATATCCCGTCCGATACCGGCCAGGACAATTATCAATTCAACGAGGCCGGTGTCGTCAGGCAGCACCTGCGCAGCTATGGAAAGGACTACAAACCGGGCGTCTGGACCTTCGTCGAGACCGCTGCCGGCCACCCGCCCCCCGAAGGCACGGAGATCCCGCCGGAACCGCCGGCTGGCTGCCTGTGGGGGGCGACCGGGTCGTTGCCCGCCGACCCGGAGCTCGACCGTGAACTGGTCGCCACCGGCAGCTTTCCGCTGGTGCCCCTGTCTGGTAATGACGAGCGCTCGCAATGGCGCGGCACCTTCCCGCTTCTTCGCAACGGGTACTATCGGCTCGAGTTGAGAAATCGGCTGAACCATTCCAATCAGCGCACCCAGGAAGGCAAAATAACGACACTACTGGACAACCCGCCGCAAATCTCCGTTGATCAGCCTGGTATCGACCTGGTCGTCAGCGCGCCGGTGGATGTGGCGATTCATTTCTCGGCCTACGACGATTTCGGGGTAGATAAAATTATACTGCAACTGCAGAAGGATGAGAACGCCCCCTTCGACAGCCGCGTGGTGAAGACGTATGACACGACGCAACGCAGCGCCTCCGGGGCGGTCATTCTAAACCTGGTCGGGGAGAACGCGGCGATCGGCGACACCCTCAGGTTCCGCCTCGAGGTGCGCGACCGCAAAGCCCAAAGCGCCGTAAGTCCGGTGCATGTGATCCGTATTGTTGCCGATGAGGCAGAGGCCGCCGACCAGGTCTTCGCGGTGTACGAGAAGGAGACGGATACTTTCCATGACAAGCTGGAGACGCTGCTCGATGAACAGCAGACGATTCATGAAACCGTGGTGGAACTGGCGGACAAGGAGAAGGCCGAGCCCCCGGGAAACGCCGAGGTTCAGGAGCCGGAGTTGCGACAGAAGCTGACCGAACTGGCAAATCGCGAAGACCGCAATGTCGAGCTGGGCAAGACCTTGGCTGAGGAACTGAAGAAGCTGACTGAACAAACACCCGAGATAGATTTTCTGCCGCCCGAAATCGCCCGGCAGCAGGAGATCGTGCAGCAGGCGTTCGGCGAGATGGCGGTCGATCCAATGGCCGAGCTCAGTGCGCTGCTGCGCGAACCTGAGGCAAAGATCGAGGACATCGAGCGCCAGAGCGAACAGGTGCGGGAGAATCTCGACGCCGTAATGGATCGCATGGAAACCCTGGCCAAGGCGCAGACCGACAGCCGCGATGATCTCGAGGACGCCTTGGCCGAGTTGCGGGAGGACCTGATGTCTCAGGATGCCGACGCCGCGGCGCGCGAGCTCGAGGATCTCAAGGAGTTCATGGACGAACTGGCGCATGACCTGGAAATCCTCAAGGGTGTGCAGGAAGAGCTGATCGCCGACAACGAGAAGGATCTGTCCGACCGCCTGCGCGACAGCCTGGCAGAGGACCAGGCGGAACTCGAAAAGGAGATCGAGGAGAAGATCGAAGATGTCCAGGAGCTTTTGGATCCGCTGCGTGATGAGCCGCTTTTTCCGGATCGCCCGTACAACCCCGAGCAGGAGGAGTACCTGGTGCCGCCCGCCGAAAACGACACCCCCGCCACCACCGACGCAGCGCGGGACAAAAAAGACCAGGACGAGCCGGAGGACGACGAGGAGCTCGAGCCGGAAATTTTTCTGCCGGCACTTGGCGGACCGACGCCCAAGCTCGATCCGCGGTTCGAGGACGATGTCCGCGATGTGTTGGAAAAGGCCCAGGACTCCGACCCTGAAAAAAACAAAATGCGCTCACGCCAGTTCGAGAAAGTGCAGGAACTGGATATGGCCCAGAAGGCAGTCGAATCAGATCAGCAGTCGGTGGCGGAAATGATCGACGCGCTGGGCGAGGAGGCGGATTCGCCCGAAGCAATGCAGCAGCTGGCGGATGTGCTGAATTCGGAAAACCTGGAGCAGGCGAAGGGGATGCTGCAGCGCCTGCCGCAAGGCGACAACCGTCGCCCGCCGAAGCCCGGCGCCATGGGGGACCCGCTGGCGCAGCTGCCGGAGCCGATCGAAGGCGAGCGCATGGCGGATATTTTGACCGGCCTGGTCAGCCTGGACCTCAAGGCCCGGACAGTCATCATGAAGATGCAGCCGCGCCAGCGAGAGCAGATGCTGCAGGGCCTGCGCGAGGAAGGGCCGGAAGGCTATCGATCCTTCATCCGCGACTACTTCCAGCGCCTCACCCGCGTCCAGGCTGGGCAGTGAGAGGGCAACGAAGGGGGGATGGCTCATTGAAGTGATGCCGGGGAGAAGAATTGGTAAAGGCATGCGGCTGCACCAGTTCACAGCTGCACTTTGACCATGGCCCGGCGCGCCATCGCAACTCTATGAAACTATTTCTCAAGTCGCTCGGTGTGGCGGATGACATTGTCGAGCATCTCGACAATGTGCACCTGGCCTTTCAGCGGCCGATCATCCTGTGGGTCGGCCTGCTGCTGCTGGCACCCGCCGCTGTTTTCATCTATCGCCGCCAGCGCAGCAACCTCAGCACCGTTCCGCAAAAGTTCCATATCGCACTCACGGCGACGCGCACGATCGTGCTGCTGATGCTGGTCATCGTACTTGCCGGTCCGTACCTGAAGCTCGATCACAGGATCGATCGAAAACCAATTTTTGCCGTGATGTTCGACCGCTCGCAGAGCATGCAGCTGGCGGCCGGCCCGTTCGAGTCAGACGTCGAGCTCGGCCGGGTCGCCGTCGCTGCCGGCCTGGTTCAATCGGAATCCGCTGTCAACGCCGACACCCGCAAGGCCATGAACCGCATCGGGCGTGCAGAGCTGGCGGTACGACTGGTCAGCAATGCCGCACCGACACTGCTCGAGCCGGTCGGCGAAACGTACGACCTGCGGTATTACGCCTTCAACCGCTCGTGCACGCCGCTGCCGTTCGATCCTGCCGCGACGGAACCACTGACGGAGGACGCTGTCGGCGGCTCGGCCTCCTGCATCGGCGACGCGATTCTGCATGTCCTCGAGGAAAGTGCCGGCCGGCCGGTGGCCGGCATGCTGCTGTTGACGGACGGCCAGAATACCGGCGGCAGCTCCCCGGCACAGGCTGCCCGCGCCGCCGCCGCCGCCAGGGCGCCGCTGTTCGCGCTGCCGCTCGGTTCCGTTCAGCCGGTACAGGATGTCGCCCTGGTCGACGTTTACACCTCCGGCCTGGTCGCTGTCGGAGACACTGTGCAGGTGCATGCAACAGTTGCCTCGCAGGGATTCGATGGCCGCGCGGTGACGATCGAGCTCAAGGACGGCGATGAATTGCTGGACAGCCACGAAGTCAGGGTCAGTGACGCCGAACAGCGGCAAGTCGTGCTGACCTTCGAGGCCAAACGCGCCGGCTCGCATTACCTCGCCGTCAACCTGCCGGAGTTGCCCGAGGAAGACCAGGAACTGCTTGGCAACAACACCGACACGGCTTTTGTCCGGGTCAGCGACGACAAGCTGCGCATCCTCGTAATCGACGGTTTGCCGCGCTGGGATTTTCGTTTCCTCAAGAACGCCGTGCGCCGTGACACCGGGCTGACCGGACGCGCCGGGGAGCTGCCGGATGTCGTGGTCGAAACCGAGTGGCGTCGAATGGATCCCGGGGCCCAGCGCAGCGCCTTGCCGCGTACCCCCATGCAGTTCGCCGAGTATCACACGATCATCCTCGGTGACGTTTCCCGCGAACTGCTGACCGATGATCTGCAAAAGTTGCTCGCGGCGGCAGTGCGGGACGAAGGCGTCGGCTTGCTCGTCGCCGCCGGCACGCAGGCGATGCCGCATCGGTACGGCTCGATGATTCAGGACCTGCTCCCGGTCAAGCTGGACGTGACGCGGTCGGGGAACGAGGCGCCGGTCTACAATCCCTACCGCCTGGAACTCACGGCCGACGGCGAAATTCATGAGACCATGCGCTTGTACGACGATCCCGGGCGCAATCTCAAGGTGTGGGCGGAGATTCCGCCGTTTTACTGGTGCACCGCGGTCGCGCGTCCGGCCGCCGGCGCCACGGTGTTGGCCTGGAACGCCAGTGTTGAAACGCCCTATGGCAAGATGCCGCTGATCTCTTATCACTATGCCGGGGAGGGCAAGGTGATGTTTGTCGGGACCGACTCGACCTGGCTCTGGCGCGAGAATGTCGGCGATCGCTACTTCTACAAGTTCTGGGGCCAGGCACTGCGCTTCCTCGCCCGCCGCGACGAGGTGAGCGGCCGCAAAAGCTGGATCGAGGTTCGGCCGGTTCGGGCCCAGCCCGGCGAGGAGGCGGCGATCGAACTGATGGCCTTCAAGGAGGACGGTTCGCCGGAGGTCGCTGCTGTTCGACTCATCACTATCCACAGCCCTGAAGGGCCGCAAAACGTCGACGTAGTCGCCGACCACGCGAAACCCGGTCGCTACACCGGCAGGTTCACGCCCGAATCGGTCGGCGTCCACCGGCTGACCTACCAGCCGGCGGGCAGCAGCAAAGTGGAGGCGAAGATTCGGGTGCTGATCGCCCCCGAGGAGCTGCGGCATCCGGACGTCAACCGCAAGGTGCTGGAGTTCGTTGCCATCGCCAGCGGCGGCCAGGTCGTGGGCCTGACGGAGCTCGGCACCATTCCGGAGCAGTTGACCGGCAAGAACGATCAGCAGCAACTGCACCACGAGGCAACGGTCTGGGATAACTGGCTGACCCTGGGCATCCTTGTCCTTACCTATGCAGTGGACGTCGGTATCCGGCGGGTCATGGGCCTGCCCTGAACGCCCGGTCACAATCGGTCACCGGCGCCGTCGAAATTCACCGGTAAGAGAAGGATGATCTGATATCTCGAAGGCATTCGTCCTGGCCTTTCACGCGACCGGTTGACGAACGGGATCCATACATCCAAGTTTACCGGGTAATCACCGGGATCGGATGGGTGGTACGGAGAAAACTGAAATCTGCAAGGGGTAACTGGGAATAGCAATGGAACACTGCACGCGCCTCCACCGATGCATAACCGAATCCCGGCTTGGGGTCGGAATTTTCCTGGGCTTGAACTCTCCGTCGCTTGCCGAGCTGGTGGTCAACGGCACCGAGCTGGACTTCGTCGCGGTCGAGCTGCAACACGCCCAGGTAAGCTCCGGGGAGAGTACCGCCATCCTGCGCGCCGTCCAGGCGGCTGACCCCGACGTTACGCCCCTGGTGCGGCTGCCCGACCACAGCGTCTACTGGATTCAACAGTCACTGGATGCCGGGTTCACAGGAATGATTGTGCCCCTGGTCGAATCGGCGGAGCAGGCGGAGTCGCTGGTTCGCGCCGCCTATTTCCCGCCGCTGGGTGACCGTTCCTCGGCCGGCAGCATCCGAGCCGTGATGTACGCGATCGAGCCCGACACGGCAAACGCGCGGATGCTGCTGTTGCCGCAGATCGAATCCGCCAGGGGCCTCGAGCAGGTGGAGGCAATTGTCGCTGTCGATGGTGTCAGCGGCGCCCTCGTGGGCCCCGAGGACCTGAGCCTGAGTTGCGGCTGGCGCGGCAAGGATTTGTGGTCGTATGAACCGTTTCTGGAGGCGGTCGAGCGGGTCCTGGCCGCCTGCCGCAGACACGGCAAGGTGGCGGCCGTACTCAGCGGGGCCTTCAACGATGCGCAGAAGGCCGGCTTTGACATAATCGGCTTCGCCGGCGACCAGAACCTGGTCCGGGTCAACATGGTCGCCAATGTCAACGACTGTGTCGCGCAACTGCGTGAGGGCCGGGCCGCGCAGGGTGGCGAAACCGCTCCGGGCGCGTTGTCCGGCCACCGGCAGCGAGTCGACGCGTACCGTTCATGTTTACAACGATTCGACCGCTGGATCGAGCGCCACCTGCGGGAAGGGAACGAGGGCTGGAAGACGACGGAGACCTCGGCAGATGGATATTTCGCCCTGTCCGTCTACGGCGTTCACTGTGGACGCCCGGATTGGACGCAGCGGGCGCTTGGTCATGTCGAGCAGAAGTTCATTGACGGCGACGGCTGCCTGCGGCAGCAGGCGAAGCGGGACCAGATGATCGCCTACGTACCGAGCTGGCTGGCATGGGCCGCGCTCAAGGCGGAACGGTTTCAATTGAGCCGGCCGTTGCTGGATTTCATTGGCGGCTTGCAGGATCCATCTTCAGGCGGGTTCTTTGCCGGCACCGATGAACGGGACAGCCAAAGTGGCGCGATCGACCTCGACAGTACGACCATGAGCATTCTGGCGCTCGCCCAGGGGGGGCGTACGGAGGCGGCTGCCAGGGGCGGCGATTATCTGCTGAACCTGTGTCGGGTTCAGCCGGAGCCGGAGCGGCAGTTTTGCACCGGGTGGTCCGAACCGGAAGGGCTGCGGACGTCGGCCGATCAAGTTGCGGCGACCACGATACTGCAGTGGGACCAGCCGCAACAGCACTATTACAAGGTGGGACTGATCGTCGAGGCGCTGGTACATGTCCACGGCGCCACCGGCAACAGCGACTGCCTGGATGCCGCCGTGACGCTCTACAATGACACCGTCATCAGGGCAACGGACCTGTGGACGAACACGTTCAGTCACAAGATGTGCTGGGCGGCCACGACGTTGCACGCCGTCACCGGCGAGGCCGGCTACCTGGAACACGCTTGCCGGTTTGCCGACCACATCGTCGGCCTGCAGCAGCCGGATGACGCCTTCACCTATCCTGAAATATGGCCGAGCTATCCGCCGGAGCCCTGGGAGTCGCTGGCCAACATCGGCCCCCAGTTCGCCCTTTGGATTGTGCGGACGCTGCGGGCTGTGGAGGGGGTTGGTGTGACGGCTGAGGCCTCACAACCTGACAGGTGACACATTGCGGATGAACAAACTGACGACACCCCCTGACATGCGACTTTCGGTCGCCTGGCCCATCGCCTTCCTCCTCCTCCTCGGGCCGTTGGCGTTGGCGGCGCAGGAGGCGCCGGTGAAGGCCGCCACGGCCGAGATCCTCAGCGATACCCGGCACATCGAACGTGTTCGTGCTGCGGTGGACAAGGCGCTGGCGTACCTGGCCAACCAACAGCGGGACGACGGCGCCTTTGACGGCAACAATGCGCCAAACGCCTTGGCGCTGCTTGCCTTTATGGGGCGCGGTCATGTGCCGGGCCGCGGTCCGTATGCCGACGTGCTGGAGAAGGGCAAGCGGTTTATCCTGCGTTCACAGAATGATGCCGGAGTCTTTGTCCCGGAGCGTACCGCCAGCTCGGGCCCGATGTACCAGCAGGCGTTGGCAACGCTGGCGATGGCCGAAATGTACGGCATGGATCCCGACCCCGAGCTGGAGGAGAAGCTGCGCAAGGCCGTCGATTGTATTGTCAACTGCCAGGCGGATAACGGTGGTTGGCGCTACCAGTCGAGCGCCGGTGATCACGACCTCAGTGTGACAGTGATGCAGATCGTTGCCCTGCGCGCCGCGAACAATGCCGAGATCGGGGTGCCGGAATCGACGATCGAAAAAGCTGTCGCGTATGTCCGCTCCTGCAACATCGGCGGCGGCGGTTACGGCTATCAGCCGGGCGGCGGTCCGTCACCGCAAATGAGTGCGGCAGGTACCGTGTCGCTGCAACTGCTCGGCTACTTCGACGACCCGACGATCCCGCCGGCCTTGAAGCACCTGTCGGGCATTCCCGTCGCCTGGGGGACGGACGGGGGCGTGAGCCATTTCTTTTACTTCCATTATTATGCCATCCAGGCCAACTACCAGGCCGGTGGTGCATACTGGGCTGACTGGCATCCGCGCGTGCGTGAGTTGTTCCTGGAGAATCAGAAACCCGACGGCAGTTGGGACAATGTCCCGGGGGGCGCCGAGAACGCCGGTCTCGCGGGCGTCAACAATGTATACTGGACCAGCATGGCGTCACTCGTGCTCGAGGTGTACATGCATTTCCTTCCAGCATATCAAAGGTGAGTGCGGCGATGAATTGCTTCCTGGTTCGTTGCGGGTGCTCCATCAGGCTTTAATCATGAATAGACGAATACAATTCCTGATCGGCATAATAGTCGCAAGTGCCTACGTGGCACAGGCTGCCGACGGCAGCATTGGCGGCCGGCTGACACAACCCGATGGCGCTGTCGCAGCAGCGGCGGTCGACCGTGAAAACGGCAACCGATACAACGGCACCATCGATCCGCAGACCGGGCAGTTCAAAATCGCCGGGCTGCCGCTCGGCAGGTCATATGACTGCATCATCGATTACGCCGGCGCCCGGCTCGAAGGGGTCAGCATGATTGTGCCGCCGTCCGACTACGTGGAGGAGCAGCCGCTCTCGGAGGAGGACATCGAAATCATTACGAGGAAGGTGCGGCGACTCAACACGTTCGAGAACGAGGTCGAGATCATGACGATCGAGGGCAATATCCAGCACGCCGCGGTGCTGTTGAACAAACTGCGCACGGGCGGCTTTTATGACTCGGCCAGTGGCGAGGTGATCTGGCGCGCCGAGCTTTGGAATTTCGAACGCCCGGAGGAGACCTGGGTCAGGGTGCAGGAGACAATGTTTATCCTGTACTACCGGGAGCGCATCCAAGCTTCGCAGTACGCGGCGAAGAGCCTGACCTTCGACAGTGCACTGGGGGGCATCGAGATCAAGGCGGCATTGCCGCCGGTCGACCTCGGCGATATCGCCCCGCCGGTAGCCGGGAAAGGGGTTCACTACCGGGGCAAGCCAGCAACGGGCGAAGCGGAATAAAAAAGATTCACCGCGGAAACCCGAATGGTGACGGTAAAGGGCGGGCGGACAAAAGGAATTTTCTCCGGCATTCGTCGCTCCTTCGCATCCAGGTTGTTGATCAGCTGACGAAAAACGGCTGCGTCCAGGCGAACTGTTCACCGCGTCCCCAGCATTCGAAGCGGACGTAGTTGACGTACTCCGGCACATCGATCTCGATCGTCGGATGGTCAGCGACCGCCAGGCGCCCGCCGCTGTCGGTAACGGCCACGATGCGGTCCGCATCCGCGGTCTGCAGCACGATCCGCTGACCGTCCACCAGGATATCGGTAATCGTCACCCCGGTCGAAGCATAGAACCGCCCACTGGCGAGGGCGTCAATCAGCCCCGATGCGGAACGTTCCTTGACATAGGCAATGTTCCAGCCGCGGCCGATGGTATCCGGCCCGTGCGCGTCGTCATTGGCATAGCCCCAGACACGCCGCCCCTCGGTGAGCAGGAGATCCCACTTGGCAGTCGAATATGGACTGCCCGGATTGGTGGAGCCCTGGCCGTTGAATATTTCAATGCCGTCATAGCCGTCCCACAGGCGCAGCTGGTCGATGGTCGCGTGGTCGAAATGGCTCTCCCGATTTGGATGTGCCGTGATGACAAAGCCGCCGCTCGCCAATGCTGCATGGATAACTGCCTGGCGGTCGGGGGAAGGCTCGATGGCGCGGTCACCGTTGAGGCACAGCATATGCGTTCCGTTGGCGCTCGCCTCGACACCCGCAAGAAGGATCAAGCCTTTGTCATCGACTGATTGATGGTCCTCGGCCGACGTGTGGACATCGTGATCCGTGATTGCCAGGAACCCGTAGCCGAGCCCGGCATAAGCCTCGACAAGCTCCTGCGGCGAGAAGTTGCCGTCGGAGGCCGTCGAATGGGTGTGCAAATTGCCGCGCAGCCAAGCGCCGCCGGTCAAGTCGTCATACTGGTTGATGATGGTGTGCGCCATGTGGATAAGCTTACCGTGGCGCCGTCGGCAAACAAGGTGGCACCGCTGCCGCCATTGCAACAGTCCGACCACCGACAAGGCCGGAACGCCTGCGACCGGGGAACCCGGGTGGGCGGGGTTATTGGCCGCCGTTGGCCATTGCGGTAACAGCCTTCCGAGGGTATATTCCGACAGCCATTGAAACCAACTCGACCAACAGCACCATGAACTGTCTGCCCGGTAACCCCATCATTCGCGCCTTCGCCGTCATTTGCGTGGTCTTCGGGCTTGTCTCCGGGGCGGCGGCTGAGCGCAAGCTCGGAACGATCGGCCCGCCACCGCGCAAGAATCCGCAGCGCCAGACCTCCGCCGAGAGCATCGTGCCGTTGCCGCTGCCGATAACGCCCATGCGCCGGAGCGAGCCCAAAGCCGAACCCGCCGCGCCGTTGTTCGCCGCCAAGCTGATTTACGGCGACACCCAGGACTACATGCCGAACCCGGGCGACCTCGACAACCTGATGCGGCACGCCCGCTACGAGCTCGGACTGTGGTACGGCTGGAAGATTTTTGATCTGCAGGAACTCGTGGCGCTGCACAAGGACGGGAAGCAGGTAAAGCTGCCGATGCTTTATCTCACCGGCTACGAGGCGTTCCAGTTGAGCGAGGACCAGCGCAACGCGCTGCGCCAGTACATTCTCGACGGCGGCACGCTGGTCGGTGATGCAACGCTTGGCAGCCCGGCGATGACCCAGGCATTCCGCAACGAGATTCGGACGATGTTCCCCGATCGCTCCTTCGACCTTCTGCAGGTCGATCATCCTGTCTTCCGCGCCTACTATGCCTACCGAAACGTGCACTATTTCGACGTTGATGACGGCCTCGACTTCCAGGTCCAGGGACCGCCCGAGCTGTTGGGAATGAACATCGGAACACGGACCGCAGTGATTTTCTCGCCGCACGACTTGAGCTGCGGCTGGGACGAGTTCGTGGCGCCGTCGTCGAAACTGCGTGTCCCGGACGCCCCCCGCAACAAGGCGCTGATTCCCGGCGATGCCATCCGTTTCGGGTTGAACATCATCAGCTACGCCGCGGCGATGCGTGAGGTCGCGACCGTGGAATCCGTCACTCGCGAGATTGTCGCGCCCGTCCGCCGGCTGCGCCAGACCTTTGTCCTGGCACAGGTGCGGCATCAGGGCGACTGGAATCCAGACCCCAACAGCACCAATCAGTGGCTCAGGCACATCTCGCAGGACACCAGCCTCTCGGTCGGGTTCGAGTTGCGCTATGTCGATGCCAGTGAGTCGAAGATTGCGGACTATCCCTTCCTGTATATGACCGGTTTCCGTGATCCCGAACTCACGGATGCCGAGTTGCTGGCACTGCAGCGGCACATCGCCGCGGGCGGTTTTTTGTTTATCAACAACTGCTCGGGGTTCAATGAATTCGATCAGCACATCCGCGCTGTCGTCAGCGGCTTGTTTCCCGATCAGCCGCTGCAGTTGCTGTCGGCGGAACACCCGCTGTACAACTCTTTTTACAGGATCACCACCGCCCGTGATCGCAGGACCGGCGCCGAACGTCCGCCGGAGCTCCAGGGCATCACGGTCAACGACCGGCTCGTGCTGGTCTATTCCAAGAACGACATGATCATCACAACATCCTTGTTCATAGTGGTCAACTTGGCATGCAATATGCATGTGATATGACATGTAAGATGGAACAAAACATGATCAACATGCACAACACT
>PVBE012488778.1_pt1 | contig 11618 bp, 10 predicted proteins | sample 1631181 | NCBI WGS metagenome assembly PVBE01 (sample SAMN08397723, study PRJNA350692) | Marine metagenome, whole genome shotgun sequencing project. | isolation source: water | place: Pacific Ocean | collected 2012-04 | reverse complement strand
GGATCAAGCGGATGTTTCATCTTGGAGAACCTCATAATTGTGTCGGGCAGGAGGGTAGCAGAACTTAAAAAAACGAAAACCGGTTTTGTCACTCCACCGCCGGGAAGTTTCGCGGCCTATTTCACCAGAAATGTATCTGATGGCTTACCCCCCAGGTACGGTCGTCAATCAGAGGGTGATTTGACTTCGCTTCATAGCCAATACCGGAAGTTCGTGATGTCGGTGGAGAAATCAGCGACTGCTTGCGCCTTGGACGATATTGCCTCTAAGGCGTCCGCACGCTCGACGGCCACGACTACGACTGGACATTGAACGCTGTCTCTCAGGAGCGGGTGCGCGACCCGGGCTAGCCTCACCGTTCGCCGAGGAGGCCGCGGACGACGCCGCGGCGCTTTGCCTCGAGGAGGCGCTTCTGGGAATACATCAGCCGACCCATCGGGGTGGCGCAGGAATGGACCAGCCTTTTCACCGGCACGTAGGCGATGAACAGGCAAGAGACGGCGATGTGGAAGAGCCAAAGAGCATCGTAGAAGCCGGCGCCGGGCCAGCCCGTGGTGCGCAACAGCGAGGCGATCGCCGCGCCGACGAAGGAGAAGGCGGTGTGGGGCTCGAACGGTGCTGCCGCCAGCCGTATGCCCTCGACAACGAAGCCGGTAAGCACCACCACCAGGAGAAGCGCCACGCTCGGGGTGTCGGCGTAACGCTCTTCTTCGGTGCCGTTGACCATTACCCGCCAGACCAGCGCCAGGACGCAGCCGACGAGAACCGAGAGCCCGGAGAGATCGAACAGAAAATCGACGGAGAGCCTGAGCGGATGGCCCTCCTCCCAAAGCCCGGGATAACCGTAGGCGAGGAACACGTCGCGCAAGACGACCGCCAGGCCTTCCGCCGCGACCATCAGGGCAAAACCCCAGAAGATCAGCGTGTGTCTAAGCCAGCGGAAGCGGCTGATGGAGAACAGGGTCTTGTGCAGGACGACCTCGTCGACGAACGTCCGCCGCGCCGCCTTGGGATCGGCATCCTCGCGCTCGAGGAACCGCCGCCAGCGCCCGAAGCTCGTTGCGTTGGCCTGATAGAGCTTCTTGTACAGCCCGACCTCGATGACGATCAACGCGGCGAGGGCAAGCAGGCCGAAGACGATCCAGCGGAGCTCGATGCGGCCGAACAGGGTCTCGCGGACGAAGAAACCGCCGAGCGCCGAGAACCCCCAGACGTAGCACCAGGCCGCCGGGACGAAGAGCCGGGTGAAGCCCCGCGCCAGGGTCGCCGCCTCGAAGCGGGCCGTGAAGACGAGAAGGGCGAGGACCGTCAGGCTGGTGACGAGGAAAAGCGCCGAGGCGAGGAACAACCCCCATCCCCACCTCTCCGAAAGCCCGCCGAGAAGCCCGCCGAGGAACAGCCCGGCGCCGGCGAGGACGGCGGCCCAGGTGGATAGCCTTCGGCGGTCCTGTTCGCCCACGCTTCGTACCCTAGTCCTCACCTTCCGAATTGCCGCGGCTCATGCCGAAGAGGCCGCAAAAAAGGGAAAAAGAACTGTCCCCTTTTCCTGTCCCTCTTTTTCCTCCACATTCGTCCTTTCTCAGCTTTCGCCGGGGTCCATGGCCAGCGACGGCAACGCCTCGCCGCCGAGGAGCCGCATCGCCGCGCTCTCGCGGCCCTGTGCGCTGCGCTCGGCCATGGTGCCGGTGTGAATGGCGCCGGTGGGGCAGACTTCCTCGCAAGCGCGGGGCATGCCCAGCGGCCGCTCCCTGCCCGGGGTCTGGCAGAAGTTGCACTTCTGCATCTTGCCGTCGGCGCCAAGCTGGGGCGCGTTGAACGGGCAGGCCCAGACGCAGAACCCGCAGCCGATGCACTTGGCCGCATCCACCACCACGATGCCGCCGTCACCGTCCTTGGAGATGGCGTCCACCGGACAGGCGTCGCGGCACGGCGGATAGCCGCAGTGCATGCAGGCGAGAGAGACGTTGATCTCCCGGATCCCGGGGAAGGTGCCTGTACTCACCTTGACCACTTCGCGCCAGCGCGGGCCTTCCTCGACTTCGTTCCACGCCTTGCAGGCGATCTCACAGGCGTGACATTTCACGCAAAGCCTGTGATCGAAGTAAAAACCGTACTGCATCGTCGTTCTCCCTGGAGAATTCCCCGCCGTGCCCTTCAGGCGGGGCGCACCCTCAGTTTGCATTCGTTGTAGCAGTTGGCGCCCGAGACCGGGCCGATGTGGGCATCCATCAAGACGTTCGAATGGGCGCCTTTCCCTTTGGCCACCTGTCCCATGGCCCAATGGCCGAAGCCGTGGCCGTGGCGCACGCTGACCACCCCGGGGACAATCCCTTCGACCACCTTGCACTTGATGGTGATCTCGTCCTTGGGTGATTCCAGGACCACGTAGGAGCCGTCCGCAAGGCCGTATTTCTCGGCGTCCTCCCGGTGGATCTCGACCCAGTTCTCGCCGACGATCTCCATAAGATACGGGTTGTTCTGGGTGACTATGTTGCAGTGCATGCTGAGCTTCGAATGGGTCAGCCGCAAGGGGTAGACATCGTCCGGAACGACGCTCGGTTCGCTGTAAACCGGATAGGGATCAAGACCCTGATCGGCATGCGCTCGGGAATGGATCTCGATCTTCCCCGAAGGTGTCGCCAAGCCCTTGGCCGGCCGCCCGTAGCCGACCTCGCCGGCCCAGAACCCCTTCTCCTTGAGTTCGTCCAGGGAAACCGGAAGGTCCTTGACGACGACTTCCCCCCAGTCCTCCCACTTCTCGTACACGAAGTGCTCGCCCCAGCCCATCTTCTGGGCGATCCCCTTGACGATGTCGTAAAGGGGCTTGCTCTCGCCGACCGGCGCCACCGCCGGCTGACAGAGGATCGCCTGGGGACCCAGCCACAGGCCCTGGCGGATCTCGGCCTGCTCGAAGAACGAGGTCTCGGGCAGAACGAGATCGCACTCCAGCGCCGTCTCGCTCATGTAGAGCTCGATGGCGACGCCGAAGTCCAACCGCCGGAACATCTCCTGGACCCGCTTGGTGTCCGGATCGCTCATGACCGGATTGGTGGATTGGACGAAGATCGCCTTCACCGGATAGGGCTTGCCTTTCAGCACCGCCTCGGGAAGGGCCCCGTTGGGTAGATCCGGCGCCAAGGGATAGCCCATGGCCACGTGCAGGGGCGGCTTCTCCGGCGCCGCCTTGGCCTCGTCGGGGATCGCCACCGGCGGCCCCACCGGTGCCCAGTCCTTGATGTTGAGGCAGCCTGGCACGTCGACGTTACCGGTGATCGCGTCCAGGATGTAGATGGCGCGGCTGGCGTCGGCGCCGTTGGTGTAGTACCCGGCCCCCTTGAACAGTGCCGCCGAGGCCGGCTTGGTGGTGGCGAACTCGCGGGCCAGGCGGACGATGGTCTGGGCCGCAATGCCGGTGATCGGCTCCGCCCATTCCGGGGTGTAGCCGTGCTCACGGAGATGCCCACAAAAGCCCTCGAAACCCGAACAGGCGCTCTCCACGAAGTCGGCGTCGAACAAGTTCTCGTCGACAATCACACGGGCCATCGCCAAAGCCAGGGCGCCGTCGCCGCCCGGCCTGATGGCTATCCATTCGTCGGCCTTGGCCGCGGTCTCGGTGAACAAGGGATCGACGACCACCAGCTTGCATCCCCTGGCCTTGGCCTCGGCCAGGGCGCGGCTCTCGAACAGCCCCTGGTTGGCGCCGAACAGGTTCATCCCCCACAGCATCACGTATCGCGCCGAGGCGAAGTCGTGCATCGGGAAAGGCGTTCCGAACATGGTTAGCGTCGCGGCCCGCCTGTCCTGTTCGCAGCCCGAGGTGTGGGTGTAAACGTTGGGGGTGCCGTAGAGATCGCCCAAAAGCGCCCGGGCGAACACCGTGTTGGGGTCATGGTGGCAGGTCCAGACCACCGCCTCGGGACCGTGCTTCTCCTTGATCTCGCCCAGCCTCTCGGCGATCATGGTAAACGCCTGCTCCCACGAGATGCGCTCGAACCGGCCCTCGCCCCTCTCGCCGGTGCGCAGCATCGGATAGCGAAGCCTGTCCGGGTCCACCGTCACGTGGTGGCTGGCCATCCCCTTGGCGCAGCGGCCGCCGACGTTGTTGGGGGCTTCCTGGTTGCCCTTCTGATAGACGACCTTGTTGTCCCGGACGTAGACCTCGGTGGGACAGTTCCAGGGGCAGGTGTAGCAGAAACTGCGGACCACCCGGGCCCCCTTGATGGCCGCCAGATCGGCAGCCATGTTTTTGTTCATGTAGGTCATCTTGTCCTCCTGCGTCCCCTTTATCCGCTGGCCAACAGCTTCTCGGCAAGGGCCGGATGACCCCCGGGAAGCTGAGCGTTGATGCATACCTTGGCCTTGTCGACGGCGACCATAGCGTCCTCGCAGTAGGCGTCGGCGCCGATCTTCTCGGCCCACTCCTGGGTCACCGGGGCGCCGCCGACCAGGATGGTGATCCTCTCCCGAAGCCCGGCGGCGGCAATGGCCTTGATGGTCTCGCCCTGCATGTTCATGGTCGTGGTGAGAAGCGCCGACATGCCGACGATGACCGGTGAATTATCCTTGATCGCCTGGATGAAGCCCTCCGGCGGCACGCTGACCCCGAGGTCGACCACGGTGAAGCCCGCCGCCTCCAGCATCATCGAGACGATGTTCTTGCCGATGTCGTGGATGTCTCCCTGGATGGTGCCGATGACGCAGGTGCCGAGATCATCCATCTTTTCCTCGACGATCAGGGGTTTGAGGATGCCGAGGGCGGCGTGCATGCACTTGGCCGAGACCATGACCTCGGGGAGGAAGAACTCGTCCGCCTTGAAGCGCCGCCCTACCTCCTCGATGCCCAGGGCCATGGGACCCGATATAAGCGTCCGCGCCTTGATCCCTTCCTTGAGACAGGTGTCGATCAACTCCTCGGTTCCGGCGAACTCGCCGTCGATGATGTTCCACTCCAGCCGGTGGAAAAGGTCCTTGACCACATCGCCCTCATCGCGCCAGCGGGAAGTAACGCGCGAGGTGTCTATGTCGTGGGCCAAATCTTTGGTGTCTTTCTTCTCGTCTGCCATTGGGCTTTCCCGGTCTCTCAGGTGTTTGGCGGCCATCACTCGGGATGGCGGCACCTCTTCTACGGTCCGATCGGATAGCCGCCGAATTCCCGGCAGGCTTCGAACATGGCCTTGGTGTTCGCCACCGGCACGTCGTGTTCCAGACGATGTGACGAGGTCAAAATATATCCTCCGCCCGGGGCCAGCTCGCCGATCCGTTGTTTGACCTCGGCCCGCACGTCATCGACCGAGCCCCAGGGCAGGACTTCCTGCACGTCGATGCTGCCGAGGAAAGCCAGTCGGTCGCCGAAGTTGACCTTCTGGGCGGCTGGGTTGGCATCCTCCCGGACCTTGGGCTGCAGGCTGTCGTAGCACTGGATTCCGGCCTCGCCGACCAGCCCCTCCATCTGCGGCCTGGAGACCGCGCCGCAGCTGTGGAAGTCGATCTTGCCGTTAGGGTTCTTCGCAACGAACGCCTCTTTGGTGGCGTGGCAGGCCTCGGTATAGAAGGGGAGAATCTGTTTCCTGAACATGGCCGGCGAGGTGAAGGTGGATTTCTCGCTGGCCAGGTCCTCGGGGCTCATCCTGACCAAGTCCACGTACTCGCCGCAGGCTTCCAGGGCCACCCGGTTGAAGCCGATCTCGATCTCCATCAGTTTCTTGAAAAGGGCGGCGATGAATTCCGGCGCCTCGATGAAGTCGGAGAATATCTTGGCGTAGCCCACCATGTACTTGGCCTGCTCGAAGATGCCGCCACGCCCGCCTTGCAGGAGGATCGCATAGGGCGTGTTGGCGCGCAGCCACTTGGCCCGTTCCCTCAACCCGACGCCGGCGCCGTAGAGGTCCTCGACCACCGTCGGATCGTAGGGGTCAGGCCAGGGATAATCCTCGATCGCCTTGATCCCTTCGGCGGTGGGAAGGGTGGTCGCTTCCAAGAGCGGATAGCCGATGATCTCGTAATACGATCCGGCCTCGTGGGCGACCTTCCTACGGATCACCCCCCATTCGTCGACCACCAGGCCGTATTCGGGCACCGGAATTCCCATGTCAAAAGGAACGTCGGAAAACTCTATCGGCCGGAAGCCGGGCGAGCCGCCCGGCGGCCCGGCGTTGATCCGAATGAGATCGGCGCCGAGGATTTCGACCACGTCCTCCTCGACCGCCACGTCGGTGGTCCAGGTGGTCGAGCCGGTGGGGTATTGGTCGGCGACCTCCAGGCCCAAACCCTTGCGCAGATTCTGATAGCCCTCGAAGGTACACCAGACGTTGGATGGCACCCGGTCGGGTTCCTTGAGATCGAGAGTGGTGATGACTCTTTCGCGTGACGTCATCTCTTTCATCAGGTCGTTCCTCCGAAAAAACCGGCACTCTTCTCGGCGCCCATCAATTCGCGGGCCACCGGATCAATCATTTCCATCGCTTTCGCCCTCTTTTCGGCCAGTCGTCGCCGCGCCGGCGCCAGCGACCCCGTCCGGGGCCGCCGGCTCGACGCCTGTTGTTATTGTTGCCAGGGCGGTGTGAAGTCCTGGAACTCACCGCCCTTGTAAATGACGTAGGACATATCCTTGACCAGGAAATGCTCCGGCGCGTTGCCCTCGCCGATGGTGATTTCCGGAACGACGCTGCCCTTCCAGCCGTCGATGCCCTCGAGCGTCTTGACCAGTCGGTCACGAGTTAGATTGTCCCGGCCCATCCGGCGCATCGCCTCGGTGAAGACCTGGGCGCCGGTGAAGCCCCATAGGTGGATGGCGTCGGGCTGCTCCTCGGGGTAGTATTTCTTGAGCAGCTTCTTGGCCAACTGGATCTGCTCGGCCGGCGAATTGAAGCCGCGGAAGATGGTGGTGAAGTAGACCCCTTCGACGGCGTCCTTCCCCGCCAGTTCCGGGACCTTCGGGCTCTTGCCGAAGAACACGTTGATCACCGGCACGTTCCAGCCCAGCTTCTTGCGCTCGGTGTAGAACCTGGCCGCCGGCTCCGGCGCGCAGGAACACAAGACCGCTTCCGCGCCGGAATTTTTCATGGCGATCACCTGGGCGCTGACGTCGATCTCCTTCTGGTCGTAGCCCTGGGACTCGACCAGTTTGACCCCGTACTTCTCGATGACCGAATTGATGCCCTTCAGGTGCGTCTTGCCCGAGGGATCGTTCTGATAGAGAAGCGCGACCTTCTTGGCGCCGAAGACCTTGGAGGCGAAACGCACCAGCTCCTGGCCTTCCATGAAGTAGCTCGGATAGAGGGGGAAGACGTACTTCGAAGGAAAGGTCAGGTTCTTTTCGGCGCCGGTGCCGGCCCCGATCAAGGGCACGTTCTTCGACGTGATGTAGTCGATGACCGCGGCCGTCGGCGCCGAGCCCAAGGGCGCGACGATAGCGAAGCACTTGTCGCGCTCGATAAAGCGCTTGACGAGGCTCTTGGTGCGGGCCGGCTCGTACTTGTCGTCGACCATCTTGTAATTGACCTTGCGGCCGTGAATGCCGCCGGTGTCGTTGACATGCTTGAACCAGGCGTCTGCCCCCTTGCCCATGCGGAAGTAGCTGGAGATCTTGCCGGTCATCGGCTGATACGAGCAGATGAGGATCTCTTTGTCGGAGATTCCCGGACCGTTGCCGGCCAAGGCGGATCCCGCCCCAAGGGCCAGCATTCCTATCCCCGCGAAAGCGAGGGCGAAGTTAAAGAATCGTTTCATGTCGGCCTCCCTAAGTTAATGTTGATAACCATCCTGTGTGTTATGAACCGTCGTGTTGAGAGTCGTCATTCTTCTGATCTATATCGATTTGCCTCCCTCCTCGTTGTTCCATCAGTGGTTCCACTATGCGTTGGTGTATTTGTCCTGGGTGCCCAAATAAGACGCAACCACCTCCCGGTTCTCCTGCAGCTCCCCGGCCGTACCCTCGACGGTGACGCGACCCAATTGTAGGACGTATGCGTAATCGGCGCTCTGCAGGGCGACGTGGACGTTCTGCTCGACGATCAGCATGGTCATCCCCTGATCGGTGTTGATCTTCTTGAGGATGCGGAAGATGTCGTGCATGATGAGAGGGGCGAGGCCGAGCGACGGCTCGTCCAACAGCAGCAACTGAGGCCGGGCCATGAGGCCGCGGCCGATGGTTAGCATCTGCTGCTCGCCGCCGGAGAGCGACCCGCCGAGCTGCTTGATCCGCTCCTTGAGGATGGGAAACAGATCGAAGACCATCTCCTGGTCCTGGGCGATTCCGGCCCTGTCGTTGCGGGTGTAGGCGCCCATCCTCAGGTTCTCTTCGACGTTCAGGTCCCTGAATATCTTGCGCCCCTCCGGCACTTGGGAAATTCCCAGCCTGATAATTTCGCGGGGGCCCAACGAATTCATCCGGTGGCCGCCGAACTCGATGACGCCGGCGGTCGGTTTGAGGAGCCCCGAGAGGGTCCTCAGGATTGTCGACTTGCCGGCGCCGTTGGCCCCTAGCAGAATGACGATGGTGCCCGGCTCGACGTTCAGCGAGATGCCGTGCAGGGCGCGCACGGCGCCGTAGCTGGCCTCTACGTCCCTGAGCCTGAGTGCCGTCATTGCGTCGCCTCGCCGAGGTAAGCTGCAATCACGTCGGCGTCCGCCCGCACCTCGGCCGGCGTGCCGTCGGCCAGGTTGGCGCCAAAGTTGATGACGTAGATGTAGTCGCAGACTTTCATCACCATCGACATGTCGTGCTCGACGACGAGGAAGGTAACGCCCAGGTTCCGATTGACGTGGCGCACGATGTCCACCAGTTCCCGGGTTGCTTCCTCGTTGCACCCGGCGACGGGCTCGTCGAGGAGAATTATCTCAGGTTCGGCGGCGAGGGCACGGGCCAGTTCAACTCGCTTGCGATAGCCATAGGAAAGGTTCTTGACCGGGTTGTCGAGCTCCCCACTAAGCTGCAACATGTCGGCGATTGCCACCGCCTTGTCGACGAGCGCCGCCTCGTTGCGCCGCGCTCCAGGAAGGGAGAACATGTTGGCGAAGGCATTGCCGATCAGACGATGGGCGCCGATGAGGATGTTGTCCAGCGTCGACTGCTCCGAGAACAAGTTGAGGTTCTGGAACGTCCGGGCCATGCCGAGGTCGATCATCTCGTGGGGTTTCTTGTTATCAACGTTTTGCTCCCGGTAGTAGGTATGCCCGGTCTCGTACTCCTGGAACCGGTTCAATACGTTGAACAGAGTGGTCTTGCCAGCTCCGTTGGGACCGATCAGGCCGATGATCTTGCCCTCGGGAACCTCGAGATTGATGTTGTCGCAGGCCACCACGCCCCCAAAGCATACGGTCACGTTCTCGCAACGCAGATGGCTCATGACCGCGCTCCTTCCGCTTCGACAGTCTGCGCCGAGCCTCTGGCCTTGTCCAGGAGCCTCCTGCGCCACGCCCGGAACGGCCTGGCGATGACTTCAGCCACGCCTGCGGGCGCCAGGACGAGGACCGCAATCAGCACGACGCCCTTGAGAATGAAAGCGAAGTCGCGCAGTTCCTCGAAGTAGAACGGCACCATGGCGACGAAGAAGCCGCCGAAGAAGGGGCCGAAGAGTAGGGCCGAGCCGCCGACCACGGCGGCGACCAGGAGATCCACCGAATACCAGATGTCGCCGTAGACCTCGGCCGAAACGTAGTTGACGATGAGGCCGTTCAAGGCGCCGGCGACGCCGGTGATGAAGGCGCTGATGGAGAACGCCAGCGTCCGGTAAAGGAGCCGGTTGACGCCGCTGCTCTCGGCCGCCTTTTCGGAGTCCCTGAGCGCCTTGAAGGCGCGCCCGACGCCGGAGCGGATGAGGCTGTAAACGAACAGGGTGATCAGCGCCAGGGCTAGAACGCAGACGTAATAGAAGCCGAAGTCGTCAATCTCGACGCCGAAAACGGTGTTGGGCGGAAGCGAGATCCCTGTGCGTCCCTCGAAGATGGGCACGTTGTTGAAGATGGAGCCGATGAAGAAGGCGAAGCCGAGGGTGCCGATGGCCATGAACGCCCCAGCGAGTCTCAGGAAGATGAGCCCGAGGAGGCATCCGATGAACGCCGCCATGACGCCGCCGGCGATCATGCCCGGGATGACCGAAAGGCCGGTGTACTTCATCAAAAGCGCTGCCGTATAGGCGCCGATGGCGAGGAAGCCGCCGTGTCCCACCGTCACCAGGCCCGTGAAGCCCGTCAGGATGCTGACCCCCTGGGCCGCCATGATGTAGATGACGATCAGCGACGCCTGGTAGGCCATCCAGCCCTCGACGAAGGGGAGCGCCGGGAAGATCAGCAGAACCACGAAGAAAAGGACCGCCAGCGCCCAATTCTGGCGCTCGAACTGGGCCTTGAGGGCGGTGACCGCCCGATTGTAGCGCGTCGGCCGCGCGGCCACGGCACTGGTGGCTACGTCTCCCATCTAAATCTCGCGCCGTCTCTGGATGCCGAACAGCCCCTGCGGCCTGAAGGCGAGCAGGACAACGATCATGACGAAGGCGGTCACCACCTTGTAATGAGCCCCCAGGTAACCGCCGGCCAGGTTCTCGGCGACGCCGATCATCAACGCCCCGACGATGGCACCGGGGATAGAGTAAAGCCCGCCGAAGACCGCCGCCACGTAGCCCTTGATCAGCACCTCGTCCATCATCTCCGGGGCGACGTAGATGATGGGCGCGATGAGGATGCCGGCGAAGGCGGCGAGCAGGCCGGCCATCGCCCATGTGAGCATCACGATGAACCGCACCGGGATGCCCATCAGCTCGGCGGTCACCGGGTCGTCGGTGACGGCGCGCATGGCGATCCCCTGCTTGGTATACTGGAAGAAGAGGTAAAGCGCGACGCCGATGCCGGCGGTCCAGGCCATGTTGATCAGGTGGCCCTGGCTGACGATAGTGCCGAGAACCTCGACCGGCGTCGGATCGAAGGTGATCGGGAACGCCTTGGTGTCGCGGCCCCAGATCCAGCCGGAGATGCCGTGCAGGATGTAATAGACGCCGAGCGTCGCGGTGAACAGGGTGAGCCAGTCGGCATCGGCGATGCGGCGCATGATCAGGCGCTCGGTGAGTACGCCCAACCCCATGATGCAGATCACCGTCAGCGCCACGGTGAGGTAGTAGTTGAGCTCGAAAGTCTTGAGGAAAACCAGCGCCAGGAACGCCCCCATCATGGCGAAGTCGCCCTGGGCCAGGTTGATGGTGCGGGTGTTGCGGAAGACGACGACCACGGCAACCGCGGTCAGGGCATAGAGGCTGCCCGTGGCCAGACCACTCATGATTTGTTGACCCAGCATTACGCTTCCCCCCTGTCGAGGCCGGTCAGGAAACCCCAAACGCTAAGCCGTCGGCGTCCGCCTTACTTGTCCGCCCGACGCCGATCCCGGTCTAGCGACTGGCTCGTGCGTTCGCGAGGTCTTATCGCACCACACAAAATAACTGCGAATTACAATTTCTCCTGGTGCCCCACATTAGTCGGACATGCTTTCCATGGTGTCCGTTATACGGCGTCTTCGTATCGAACCGATATTTCCCAGATAGTATTCGTATCGTAGCAAATCGTAGGCGAACCCGACCACCGATGGAAGGAATTTCGCTCTGCGGTCATTCGGCAGCCCCGATTTGATG
>PVBE012938079.1_pt1 | contig 11619 bp, 7 predicted proteins | sample 1631181 | NCBI WGS metagenome assembly PVBE01 (sample SAMN08397723, study PRJNA350692) | Marine metagenome, whole genome shotgun sequencing project. | isolation source: water | place: Pacific Ocean | collected 2012-04 | reverse complement strand
TACTAATCCAAATCGACCTAATTTCTTAATTAAGGAATTAGATATTTACATCAATTATATCCAAAATAAAATTGACACAATTAAGAATTTAACTGATAAAAAACAAAAGCAATATTTTAAAAATTTTGCTGATAATTTAACCAATGGAGTAAATTATTACATTACTTTGTTTAACCAACATTCAGATGAATTTAGTTTTAATAAGAATGATATTTTAATCATTCTTAATGATAAACTAACCGTAATAGACTTAATAAAAAATCAAATAGAAAATCTCTTTACAGAAAGTATAGAAGAGTCTTTATGTTAATGATTCCTAGACTCTTTTCCGAAAGTGTGTTTTGTCGATTTTCTAATTGCTGATTTATCCCAATTCCAAATCACTACTTGGTATTTTCTCCATATGTAATCAATTGGAGCAACTAGAAAGTGCATGAACCTTGAAAAGGGTATTATTGCAATTATAAAAAATGCTGAAATTATATGTATTTGTATCCATGCAGGCATTTCTGCAACAGCATTGATATCAGGGTTAAATGAAAATATGGATCTAAGATATGGTGTTAAAACACTAGAAAACCATGATGATCCCCATCTAACAAAAAATGCAACACCTAGCCCTGAAATTATTTGAATTAATAAGGTTGTATAAACCAATATATCCATCTTATTGGTTACCACTAAAAGTGTTTTAGTGGATAATCGTCTTTTAATTAGTAGAATAATACCTAAAAGAGCAGATAAACCAAATGCGAATGATGTAATTTCTAAGATCAGTAATCTAAGCGGTTGACCATTCCAAGCAAGTATAGCACTAGGGAATAAAAAAGCAATAAGGTGCCCTAAAAACAGAATTAGTATTCCCCAATGGAAGGGTTGGCTTCCCCAAAATAATTTTCTTCCTTCAATAAATTGAGATGAAAGAGAAGACACTTTAAATCCCTTATTAGTGTATCTATATATACTACCAATAATAAATATCGCAAATGCTGCATATGGAAGAACAATAAACATAAGCGTGTTCTTCATAGTATCTGCGGTTTCAACATCAGGATCATTACTTAACCATTTAATTAATAGATATATGATAATGGCTGAAATTGTAATGAAATAGAAGAAGGTTTTTGCGTAATTATTTATTTCATGTGGTTTGCTAAAAATACCTTTTAATTGAAGTGACCTTTTGTAATCCCATTTTATTTTAAATGAATAATAAATTAAAGCAATAAGTAAGATAATTCCAGAATACATGAATATCTTTTTAAGATAATTTTCTTCTACTTCTTCTTTCTCTCCTACAGCAGCTATAGAGCTTGTTTCATTAGCTTTTATGTATTCTAATACTGATTTAATCTCATCATCAGTATAATCTTGAGGCATCATGGTGTTTACATTAAACTCAGCTGGGTTTTGCACGAATTTAATCATTGCTTGTAGTGGATCAGACTCATCTTTAAATCGATCGTGAGTTAATACATCTTTTAAATCAGGACCTACTAGCTTACCTCCACCAATAGTATGGCACATATTACAATTACTTGTAAATATTTTTTCTCCAGTTTCTGCATTACCATTAATAGATCCAAAAAATGTAAACAAGACAATGAATATGGTTGATAATTTAAAGCTTGCTTTGATTGAATTTTCTTTTGTTTTTCTTAATAAGATCATTTTAATATTAATTTAATGTTTTAACATTTTGTTTGTTTGTATCTGATGTAGAGCATGATCCACAATCATTTAAAAAATTCCCACCTATTGATGGTTTAATAATAGGGTCATTATAAGAAACACTACTAAAGTCTGTTGTAAGAATATTTGATAATGCTATCAATACATTTTGATAAATATTTATATCCTTGTTGTTTTCTAATAATATAACTTTCTGTTTTTTCTTTCTTACTTTATCCTTTAATGCAATTCTAGATGCTTCAAATTCATCAAGCATTTTTTTAATGGTTGGGATTAATATCCTTACACTAAGCTCATTTAGAAATTGCTGATCTTTAATTAAGGTCACTAATTTTAAGACATTAGGTAGATTATCTGCTAATTCAGTACCACAATCATTATTAGCCATTTCTTGTTCCTTTTTCATTTGAACTAAAAACTCACCCCTTTTATAGTCTTCACCAAATAGAACATATCCAATATCAAGGTAACAAATGGATTGAATATGGAATGTTTTAGTAAAAATTTCTTCTACTGTGTAGAAGTCATTATTGTTAACATATTCAATAAATGGTAATATTTCTTTATAAGCCGTAGGGTATTTGTCAGAAAGAATATTCCCTAAATTGTTGACTAGATGCTTATACGTATCTTTTTCGGGATACCTGAAAATATCTGCTATTGCGCTATAGTGGCTATACCTTTCCATATTACATTCCTCTTTCCGGTCTGTTTTTAGTTCCAAATCCTGTTTCACCTTTTGCATCTGCAGTTGCTTCTAACATTTCGATAGATTCTTCTCTGTGTTCAGGAGGAATAACAAACCTTTCTTCAAATGTTGCTAAAGAAGTTAGTCTGAAAATTGCATTAGCTGTATCAGCACTAATTTTTGCATCTTTCATTAATTTAATTATAGGCTCTTCAGGAAGATCTCCAACAGTAACGTTTCTTCTATGTTGTTTTACAGCCATTAATTTATCGTAAACTTCTCTTATTTTTTCAGTATCTCCTGCAGTAAATAACGATGCTAGATATTTCATTGGTAACCTATTGTGGTCAATAGGAGGGAATAATTCATCAGATGCAGTATTGTATGTGCCTTCTCCATCAACTTGCGCCATTCCCGGCAACATTGGTGGAACATAAAATAGGTTTGGTAATGTTCTAAATTCTGGATGAAGAGGTAGTGCTATACCCCATTCTTTAACAAATTTCCATACTGGGGAGTCTTGTGCAGCTTTAATTGTTGAGTCATGAACTCCACATTCTCTAGCTTTTTCTATTACTTTAGGGTTATTAGGATCTAAGTATATATCTAATTGATTTTTAATTAGATTTTTATCATCACTATTTGCTACTTGATGAATTTTGTCAGCATCGTATAGCATTACGCCTAGGTATCTAATACGGCCTACACAAGAATGCATACATGCAGGTGGCTGTGAACTTTCTAACCTTGGGTAACACAGTATACACTTTTCTGATTTACCTGTATTCCAGTTATAATAGCTTTTCTTATATGGACATGCTGTTACACACATTCTCCAAGCTCTACATCTATCTTGGTTAATTAAAACAACTCCATCTTCTCCTCTTTTGTATAAAGCACCAGATGGACATGAAGCAACACAAGCAGGGTTTAGACAATGATTACAAATTCTAGGTAAATAGTGAAAAGTCATTTTCTCTAATTGAAACATAGATTCTTGTTCAGCTGGAGATAAGTCTTTGAAATTTACATCATTACGTGCGTAATCTGGCGTTCCGCTTAAATCATCATCCCAGTTTGGTCCTGATTTTATGTCTATTGGCTCACCTGTAATAAGAGAAACTGCTCTACCAATTGGTTGATCATCTCCTTCAGGAGCTGTAAATAGATCCTGATATTTATATGCCCATGGATGATAGTAGTCTTCTAAAGTAGGCAGGTTGGGATTATGAAATATATTTTTTAATCCTTTTAATTTACCAGCTCCTTTTAGAGAAACAGTATTGCCATTTTTTTCCCATCCACCTTTGTATATATCTTGATCCTCCCACTTTGTAGGATACCCAGTACCTGGTTTTGTCTCCACATTATTCCACCACATATATTCAGCGCCTCTTCTATCAGTCCAGACATTTTTACAAGCTACTGAACAGGTATGGCAACCAATACACTTGTCTAAGTGAAATACCATTGAAACTTGAGCTCTTACATCCATAATTTTAGTTTAATTTTTTTTAATATTCAACAACTTCCATTTTTCTTACCAATACATGCGTATCTCTATTTACACCAACAGGTCCCCAATAGTTAAAATGGTATGTGAATTGACCATAGCCACCACACATTAGGTTTGGTTTTAGATGTACTCTTGTGAATGAGTTATTCATACCACCACGTCTAGGTTCTCCTTTTATACCTCTTCTTTCCTGAGATTTAGGAATGTTGTAGGTTCTTTCCACTGCATGATATACAATACAGACACCGCTTGGTATTCTTGCGCTAACACAAGCCCTAGTGACATAAGTACCATGATCATTATATACTTCAACATGATCATTATCATTTATGCCTAATTCCTTTGCATCAGCTTCACTTATCCAACAAGGTTCTCCACCTCTAGATAGAGTTAGCATTCTTAATGTATCTCCATAAGTGGAGTGTATATGCCATTTTCCATGAGGAGTCAAACAATTAAGCATTTTAGCTTTCCCATCATTAATTGTTTTTCTTAAATCTCCATATGCTTCTGGAGTAGGGGAAGGTTTGTATGTTGATAAATGCTCACCAAATGCTATATATGCATCGTGATCCAAGTAAAAATGTTGTCGACCAGTTAACGTTCTCCAAGGAACTAAATAATCAACATTGTAGGTATAAGCTGCGTATGTTCTACCATCGTGCATTAATCCCGACCAAAGAGGAGATGAATTATACCTTTTAGGTTGAGCTTGTAAGTCTCTATAATCCATACCTACCTGTTTGTACTCAGTTCCTAGATCTCCAATTTCTTTAACGCCAATTTTTTCAGCCATTGTTTTGTAGCATCTTTCAGTTAGCTTTCCATTCGTTAATGTTGATAGTTTTAAAATGGCATTAATAGCTTCAGTGTCATCTTTCAGAGATGGATATTCAGTACCATCATCCCATTTTGATATGTGTTGTCTATGCGTAAGCATTTCATCATATACATCATCACACTCATAATGATTACCATGAGCACCTAGTCCATTAGCAGAAACTCCTTTTCCTAGAGATATAAACTTATCATATATCTTTGTGTAATCCCTTTCTTTAAAAACAATTTTGTGCATTGTTTCTCCAGGAATAGCTTCACATTCACCTTTGCTCCAATCCAATAATCTAGGCTGCGTTATTTCATCAGCCGAATCATGTGATAGAGGCATATTCACAACGTCTGTCATCACATCAGGTAAATAATGTTTAGACATTTCACTCATTTTTTTAGCAAGACCTTGGAATATTTGCCAATCAGATTTTGATTCCCAAACTGGAGGTATTGCTTCAGACAATGGATGAATGAATGAATGCATGTCAGTTGAATTGATATCTGCCTTTTCGTACCACGAAGCAGTTGGTAATACTATGTCTGAATAAAGGGCAGATGTATCCATCCTAAAGTTAATATCTATAACTAAATCCATTTTGCCTCTTGCTCCTTCATCTTTGAATGTTATATCATTTACGATGTCGCCAGCAACTTCATCAGCAATTTTATTAGTATGTGTTCCTAAATAATGATCTAGGAAGTATTCATGTCCTTTTGCAGAAGTACCTATTGCATTGCCTTTCCAAATAAACCAGTTTCTAGGAAAGTTAATTTCTTCATCTGGTTCTACTATAGAATGTTTTAATTCACCGCTTTTTAATTGATCAACAATGTATTTCTGCATTTCAGCATCAGTATTATGACCTGCTTTTTTAGCATCATTTACAATGTCAAAATTGCTTTTATTATATTGTGGATAATATGGCATCCATCCATTTTTAACAGCTTTTACTGCCCAATCAGCCGTATGCATATTAGCAAGATCATTATCTGGTGATGAATTGTAATATTTCTGGTTGCCATCATATCTCCATTGACTTGAATTAATATAATGCCATATTGGACCTTGTTGTAAACGTGGAGCAGTTCCCCAGTCCTTAGAGCTCATAATCGTAGCCCATGAATCCATTGGTGCAAGTTTTTCCTGTCCTACATAATGATTCATCCCCCCTCCATTCTTACCATTACAGCCAGTAAGCATTTGTGTCATAATAGCAGAACGATACATTAAGTTATTATGGAACCAGTGGTTAATTGCAGCACCTACAATAACCATACATTTTCCTTCAGTTTTTTCAGCTGTTACTGCCCATTCACGAGCTAATTGAATTACTTCGGTTTTACTAATTCCAGTGAAAATCTCTTGCCATGCTGGCGTGTAAGCTTGATCCTTATCATCATAAGATGATGGGAAGTCTCCTTCTAAACCTCTGCCAACTCCGTATTGAGACATTGTTAAGTCATAAATAGTTGCTACAGGAATTTTTCCGTCAACAGTATCAATATATTTTACTGGAACTCCTCGTAAAGCCTTTTTGTCTAACCCAAACTCAGTAAATTCAACTTGTAATACCTTTTCTTGCTTATTTAAAAGTGTTAATTCTGGATCATACGGTGTATCTGTTTCACCATCTTCATATTTCATATTCCAGTTGCCTTTTTTGTCATCCCACCTATGTCCCATAGATCCTTTAGGCATCACTAAATCACCAGATTTTGAATCGTAATTTAAAAATTTCCAATCTCCATTACTTACATCTTTGTATTTTTTGATTTTATTTGCTCTTACCATTCTACCAGGTAAGTAATGACCATCTTTTTCGTGTAATTCAACCAAATAAGGACAGTCTGTATATCTTTTCACATAATCTATGAAATATGGAATTTGGTTATCTGCATGATATTCTTTTAAGATTACATGAGTAACAGCCATCCAAAATGCGCCATCTGATCCAGCATGAACAGGTATCCATTGGTCTGCATGTTTTGCAACCATGCTAAAGTCCGGAGACATTACCACAGTTTTTGTTCCATTATGTCTAGCTTCAGAAAAGAAGTGTATGTCTGGTGTTCGAGTCATACCTAAGTTAGCTCCCATTGATACAATGAATTTAGACAAATACCAATCGCCACTTTCACAAACATCTGTTTGTTCACCCCATATTTCTGGATAAGCATTTGGTAAATCGCAGTACCAATCATAAAAGCTCAAATTAATAGCACCCATTAATTGAAGATACCTAGCACCCGAAGCATAACTTAGCATACTTTTGGCTGGAATTGGAGCAAATCCTGTTATTCTGTCTGGTCCATATTTTTGTATAACATAAATATTTGCAGCTGTAATAATTTCTTCTACTTCATCCCATTTAACTCTTCTAAAACCACCCTTTCCTCTAGCTCTTTGATATCTTTTTCTTTTAGTAGGATCAGATTGCAAGTTTGCCCATGCTTTTACAACATCTCCTCCAGCTTTTTCTTTTTCCTCTCTAAATAAATCTATTAATGCACCTCTTATTATTGGATATTTTACTCTAATTGGACTATATAAATACCAGGAGTATGATATTCCTCTTTGACAACCTCTGGGTTCGTATGGTGGAATTTCTTTATTGAATTGAGGATAATCAACCTGCTGTAATTCCCAAACAACAATTCCATCTTTTACATGGATAGCCCAAGAGCAGCCACCAGTACAATTTACTCCATGCGTACTTCGTACTATTTTGTCATATTGCCATCTGTTTCTATAAAACTCTTCCCATTTTCTGGTTTTGGGTGATATTATGTCTTCAATCCAACTCATTTTTTTTTATTTTTCTAATGATTTAAAATTTAGCATCCTGTGCTTTTATTTGTCTATTAAAAATATCTTGCTTTACCATTTTCTTTTTTCTTTTCATCCATAGTAGATTTATTAACATTAATAAGCAAAATAGAACAATCCCTCCACCAACTAATTGATAGGTGTAGCCAGTGTTAATTTGTTGTTCATTACTAACTTCATCAGCATGTTTGAAAAAGGCGGTTAAAGAGCTTTTTTCAATTTCTGTTAATGGGTTATTTTGATAGGAGGAAGCCATAGCAGGAAATGGTGGTGCACTCAACCAGCCAGTAATTCCTTCTCCCATTCTCTCATATACATTTGTGAGATCCTTTGCAAATGTTCCACCAGCTATGATGCTATTGTTGGTTACATTATGACATGAAATACAAGCGGGTCCTCCATTTTTAAAAGGAGTGCTCCCTTCATACAATTTCATGCCTAATTCAGCATCTGGGCTCATTTTATTTACAATTTCATTATTGTCAACTGCATTTGCTGAATAGGCGAATAGAGATATACAAACAATTGAACAGATGATTTTTTTAATACTTTTATTACTCATTATATTGTTATTGCTCATTTATATTATTTAACTCACAACACTGAATTATACTTCTAGTGTCATTCTAGTGTCAAAGTTCAATGTTGTATAGCTTGTATAAAATGATTCCTCTCACAGCATAAGATGATTCAAATCATAGTTTCTGGAACTACGATATTAGAAATTTGTTTTTAAGAGTATAGAGCTAGATAATAATCATTTGTTTTGATATAAATATTGCGTATTTATGCTTATAAAATTTAATTAATTAAAAGATTTATTTATAAGTTGAATTTCCTCAATTTTGATATGAGAAAATATAAATGATTAGATATTACAATTTAATTTACTAAAATGATACGTAAAGTTATTTAGCATTAAATTTGTAGAGTCTATTATCTTAAACGATAAAAAAAGTCAGAGTATGTTTTACTGATAGTAGCTTATTTGTATGGCTTATGATTTTGTAAGGCTGTTTATTGAAAAAATTATATGGATTCATTAGCTAATAAAATAAAAGATCTTAAAGAGCAAAAAAATGCTATTATTCTTGCACATTACTATCAGGATGAAGAAATTCAGAAGATAGCTGATTATGTAGGTGATAGTTTGGGGTTGTCACAGAAAGCTGTTGAAAATAATGCTGATATAATTGTTTTTGTAGGAGATCATTTTATGGCAGAAACAGCTAAAATTTTAAACCCAACTAAAAAAGTTGTTATCCCAGACCTTGATGCTGGATGTTCATTGTCTAATTCTTGTGAAGCAGAAGATTTTAAAGAATATACCAATAGATTCTCTGATCATGTCGTTGTGACATACATTAACTGTTCTGCAGAAATTAAGGCGTTAAGTGATGTTGTTTGTACATCTTCAAATGCATTAAAGATTGTTGAGTCGATACCTTCTGAAAAACCAATAATTTTTGCGCCTGATAAAAATTTAGGAAAATATATTATCAATAAAACTGGAAGAAAAATGAGGCTGTGGGATGGGGCTTGTGTTGTTCATGAGGCTTTTTCTTTAGAAAAATTAATAGAATTACATAACAGCAACCCTAAGGCCAAAATTATAGCTCATCCAGAATCTACATCTCAAATTCTGGATTTTGCAACTTTTATAGGTTCCACTTCTGAGATGATAAACTATGTTAAAAAATACCCTAAAGAGAAATATATTGTCGCAACTGAAGTAGGGATCTTACATAAAATGAGCGAACAAGTTCCTGATTCCCAGTTAATACCAGCTCCGTCTGTAGAGGATAATACCTGTGCGTGTAGTGAATGTGGTTTTATGAAGGTTAATACACTTGAAAAGTTATATAATTGCTTGCTTAATGAGTCTCCAGAAATTTTAATTCCCGAAGATGTTAGGTTAAAAGCATTAAAACCTATCGAAAGAATGTTAATTTATTCTTAATGGATACCAATATATCAGATTTTTTAGTAATTGGTTCTGGTATTGCTGGTCTTTCTTATGCTTTAAAAGTAGCCGAAAATTTTCCTGAAAAAAGTGTTACAATAGTTACAAAACAAATTGCTAGTGAATCTAACACCAAATATGCTCAGGGTGGTTTGGCTGTTGTTTTAGACGGAAATGATTCATTTGAAAAACATGTCAATGATACATTAAGAGCTGGAGATGGTTTATGTGATAAAGATGTTGTGGATTTAGTTGTTAGTCAAGGTCCCAAGTGTTTAGATGAATTATTGTCTTGGGGTGTAGACTTTGATCATAAGCATCCTAAGATATATGATCTTGGAAAAGAAGGAGGGCATTCAATAAATAGAATAGTGCATCATAAAGATATCACTGGTTTGGAAATAGAACGATCACTTTTGAAGAATGTAGGTGATAAAGATAATATAACTGTTTTGTCTAATCATTTTGTTTTAGACCTTATTAGCGAAAAGGATTTGATTGGTAATTCTTGTTCTGACTTTAAAGGCTGTTTTGGTGCCTATATTTTAGATAAGAGGGTTGGGGTTGTAAATAAGTATATATCTAAAATAACATTGCTAGCTACTGGAGGTGCTGGTCAAGTATATTCAAATACTACAAACTCTGAAGTAGCTACTGGTGATGGAGTGGCCATGGCTTATCAAATTAATGCAGATATAATGGATATGGAATTTATACAATTCCATCCAACAGTATTGTATAATGACAAATCTTCATTTTTAATATCTGAAGCATTAAGGGGGTTTGGTGCTAAGCTGAGAACTATTGATGGCAAATTTTTTATGCACAAGTATGACTCTAGAGAAGAATTAGCTTCTAGAGATATTGTTTCAAGAGCTATAAATTCTGAATTGCAAATTAGAGGAGATGATTATGTTTTGTTGGATTGCAGACATTTAAATAGAGATAAATTCAAGAAGAAATTCCCAACTATTTTAGAAAAATGTATGAGCTTTGGTGTAAATGCATTTAATGAAATGATTCCAGTTTTTCCGGCTGCTCATTATATGTGTGGGGGTATTTCTGTAAATAATTGGGGTCAAACATCAATAAATAATTTATTTGCCTGTGGTGAATGCGCTAGAACAGGACTTCATGGTGCAAATAGATTAGCTTCAAACTCATTGCTAGAAGCATTGGTTTTTGCTGATAGATGCTTTTTGAAATCTTCTGATGATATTATTAACTCGGTCTCTTTAGCATTTAAAGTAAAGGAATTTAATGCAAACATTAGTTTTGGTATAGTTAATCAAGATTTCATTGATAATACTAAAAAAAGTATCCGATCATTAATGTGGGCGAATGTTGGGATTGTACGAACAGATAATGATTTAAAAAAGGCAAAGCAAAAAGTGAATGTTATTTATACTGAAGTTATGAATAAATGCAATAAGCACTCTATATCTGCTGAATTAATTGAATTAAGAAATTTAGTTATTAATGCAAGACTGATAATCCAACATTCTCTTAAAAGAAAAATTAACAAAGGGGTTTTTTATAATCTTAATATTTCTTGATTTAAATAAATTATTATTACGATTTCCATTGAATTTAAATACCATGATTTAGGTATTGTAAGATGATGGGATGACTAATATTTTTGCTGTGTAGAATTACTCTAAATAGTGCATTTTTTGTATTTGAATTACTGAAATCATAGATTAATCATATATAAATCATAACATCACTTGATTCCATGGTAAATTGTTTACAATAAGATGAAACTCGTTTAATAAATTAATAAAATCTTTTGTCAATTAGCATAATAAAAAAATGTCAGCATGAAAAAAATTAAGGAAGATATAATAACTATCGATTCAAATGAAAATCCAATTAAAAACATATATACTTATGATCAAGTATATAAAAACACTTTGAGTTATTTTAATGCTGACGAGCTAGCAGCAACTACCTGGATCAACAAATACGCCATGAAAAATAAACATGGAGAGTATTTAGAATTAGGACCTGATCAAATGCATAAAAGAATGGCAAAGGAATTTGCTAATATAGAGCACGTTTATGCTAATAAGGTGCATCTAAATGGAAATGCTAAATTATTA
>PVBE010622518.1_pt1 | contig 11619 bp, 11 predicted proteins | sample 1631181 | NCBI WGS metagenome assembly PVBE01 (sample SAMN08397723, study PRJNA350692) | Marine metagenome, whole genome shotgun sequencing project. | isolation source: water | place: Pacific Ocean | collected 2012-04 | reverse complement strand
GCGTCGTCGTCTTCGGCCATCAACCTTCGGCCTCGACCCAACGGATGGTGGGCGCCCGGCTCGCGTGCCAGGCCCTCCGCGAGCGAACTCCCGATTTGCCCGTGATCATCGTCGGTGGGCACGTCTCGGCATTGCCGGAACGGACCTTGCGCGAGGAGGCGGTGACGTATGCCTGCAAGGGCGAAGGCCCGGAGACGGTGACCCAGCTTCTGGCGGCCCTGAAGGAGGGCCGGAACGACGCCATTCCAGAAGTGCCGGGGCTGGTCTGGTGGCAGGGGGAAGCGGTTAAGGTCAACCCCGCGGCCCCGTTGATCACTGATTTGGACCGGGACCTGCACGGTACCGCGTGGGACCTGCTGCCGATGGACCGCTACCGGGCTCACAATTGGCAGTGCTTCGGGAATCTAGACGCCCGAATGCCTTACGCTTCCATCTATACCTCGCTCGGTTGCCCCTACAAATGCAGCTTCTGCTGCATAAATGCGCCTTTCGACAGCAATCGCTATCGGATGCGAAGCCCGGAGAAGGTGGTCGAGGAAATCGCCTACCTACACGATCGCCATGGTGTCCGGACCTTCAAGATCATCGACGAGATGTTCGTCCTCAACGATCGGCATGTGCGGCGGATCTGCGAGTTGTTGCGCGACCTCGATCTCGACCTCAACATCTGGGCTTATGCCCGCGTCGACACGGTTCGCCCGGATATCCTCGAGGATTTGCGCGGCGCGGGCATTCGTTGGCTGGCGCTCGGTATCGAGTCGGGATCGGCGCATGTACGCGACGGCGCCGACAAGGGTTTCACGACCGACGATATCGTCGCCGTGGTTCACGGCATTCAGAAGGCCGGTATCAGCGTTATCGGCAATTTCATCTTCGGGCTTCCCGACGATGACCACGACACCATGCGCCAGACCCTGGATCTCGCCGTTCGGCTCAACTGCGAGTTTGTGAACTTCTACTGCGCGATGGCCTATCCTGGTTCGCAGCTTTACGAGATCGCCCTGCGATCGGGGCAGCAGCTTCCCGATGCCTGGTCCGGCTATTCGCAGCACAGCTACGATTGCCTGCCGCTGCCCGCCCAAACGCTGGCGCCCAGCGATGTGCTACGTTTTCGCGACCAGGCGTTTCACGAGTATTTCGCCGGCACCCGCTATCTCGACATGGTGGCCCAACGTTTCGGCAAGGAGACGCGGCGACACATCGAGGAGATGGCCAAGCACCGCCTGTCACGCGAATTGCTCGAAGCCGAGGGCGACAATCTGTGATCGAAGCAGCCGCCGCTACCCCCTCCTCGCTCGTCGATATCGACGCGGTCGTCCTGGCCGGCGGCTTGGGGACACGGGTGCGCGCCGTGCTCGGAGATACGCCGAAGGTGCTCGCCAAGGTCGGGAATCGTACCTACATCGACAGCTTGCTCTATTGGCTCCGCGATCAAGGAGTTGGACGTGTCTTCCTTTGCCTCGGCCACCTCGCGGGACGCGTCGAGGAACACCTCGCTCGGCGCGTCTATGGTTCGCTTCGCATCGAGACCATCGTGGAATCCCGACCGCTCGGCACCGGCGGCGCCATCCGCAACGCCTGCCCGCGGCTGCGCGGCGATCCCGTCTTGGTGATGAACGGGGACACCATGGTGGACGCGCCACTGCAGCCGTTCTTGGCGGCGCACCGAGCCTCGGGTCGTGAGATATCGTTGCTCGCCATGCCGGTCGACGATGTCTCTCCCTTCGGCTCGATCGTCCTCGATGACGACGGCATGATTGTACGCTTTGTCGAGAAGAATCCCTCTGCCTCGGGAGCGGGCCTGGTCAGCGGAGGGGTTTATTTCTTCTCCCAAACAGCCTTGCGGCTGCTGGCGGAGGTGGCCGGGCCGAGCCTGGAAAGAGATTTTTTGCAGACCAGGCCGCCTGGGTATATTCACGGTTATTTAGCAAACGGCGCGCAATTCTTCGACCTGGGTACAAGGGAAAATCTGGCCCGTGCCACGAGTGCGCTGCCGGAAAGCTGGCGGGCGGCTCTCCCGGAGGCAGAGGAATGATTATCAGCCGGACGCCGTTCCGCGTCTCTCTTTTCGGCGGTGGTTCCGACTATCCGCATTGGTACCGGCAGCATGGCGGTGCCGTATTCGGTTTCGCCATCGACAAATACTGCTATATCAGCGTTCGCTATCTGCCACCCTTCTTCGAGCACAAATACCGCGTCGTCTATTCCAATATCGAACTCGTCGACGACTATCGAGAGTTTCGCCATCCGGCCGTGCGCGCGGTGCTGACGGAGATGGACGAAGAGACCGGGTTGGAGATCCATCACGACGGCGACCTGCCCGCCCGTTCCGGTCTCGGCTCGAGTTCGTCCTTCACGGTCGGGCTTCTCAACGCGCTCTATGCCAAGCGCAACAAAGAGGTGGACCAGGCGTCGCTCGCCAGGGAAGCGATTCGCATCGAGCAAGAGGTCATCGGCGAACACGTCGGCTCGCAGGATCAGGTCTGGGCTGCTTACGGCGGCCTCAATCGGATCCGCTTTCATCCTTCCGGCGACTTCGACGTGCAGCCGGTCTACGCCGAGCCGGAACGGGTCGACGCGCTGACCAGCAACTGCCTCCTCGTCTTCACCGGCATCTCCCGCATCGCCTCGGAAGTGGCGCGAAAGCAGATCGAGAAGCTGGACGAGCGAGCCTCGCATATCCGCACCATGACGGCCCTGGTCGACGAGGCCGTCGAGATCCTGTCCACACCTGGGCGGGCGCTATCCGATCTCGGCAAGCTGTTGCACGAATCATGGCAGCTCAAGCGCGACCTCGCGCCAGAGGTCTCGACGGATCGTGTCGACGAGATCTACACGGCGGCGCGGGATGCCGGCGCGATAGGCGGCAAGCTGCTGGGCGCCGGCGGCGGCGGGTTCATGCTGTTTTATGTCGAGCCCGACAAGCGACAGGCCGTCTCGGATCGTTTGCGGGACCTGGTGCAGGTGCGTTACCGGATCGACGGCGAGGGCAGCACGATAATCGTCCGTGCGACCAACGGACACTGAGCGATCGGCCGCGCCGAATGCCCTAGGCGGCGCCCTGGTGGTGGTCGCGGAACCAGCGGTAGGTGTCGGCGAGGCCTTCGCGAAGTCCCACTTTCGCCGCCCACCCCAAATCTCGAAGTCTGGAGACGTCCAATTGCTTGCGCGGCATGCCGTCGGGCTTGTCGGCGTCGAAACGCAGTCGCCCCTCGAAGCCGACGACCTCGCAAATCAAAGTGGCGAACTCTCGAATGGAGATATCCTTGCCGGTGCCGACGTTCAGCGGGACGCGGTCCGAGTAGTGGCGCATCAGGTAGACCAGGGCGTCGGCGGCGTCGTTCACGTGGAGAAATTCGCGCCGTGGCTTGCCGGTACCCCAGATATCGATGCTCCGGGCCGCTTCCAGCTTTGCCCGGTGCGCCTTGACCATCAAAGCGGCCACGACGTGGCCCGACTGCAAATCGAAATTGTCCCGCTCGCCATATATATTGGTCGGCACCGCGCTGATGAAATCGCAGCCATGTTGCTGTCGGTAGGCTTGGCAGAGCTTGATGCCGGCGATCTTGGCCATCGCGTACCACTCGTTGGTCGGCTCCAGCGGTCCGGTCAGCAGAGCCTCCTCGACGATGGGCTGCGCCGCCGCCCGTGGGTAAATGCAGGAAGCGCCGAGAAACAACAACTTCGCGACGCCGGTCTTGTAAGCGGCGTGAATGATATTCAATTCGATCGCCAGATTGTCGTAGATGAAGTCCGCTGGTCTCGTGCTGTTGGCGAGAATGCCGCCCGCCGTCGCGGCCGCCAGGAAAACGGCCTCTGGCTTGGCTTTTGCCATCCAGGTCTCAACCTCGTTCTGTCGCCTGAGGTTGACTTGTTGGCGGCTGGTGGTGAGGATCTCGCAGCCTTCCGAAGCGAGGCACCGCGTGATCGCCGATCCGACCATACCCAGATGGCCCGCGACCCAGACGCGCTTGTCGGCAAGCTCGAAAACAGGACTTTCGATATCGGTCATGTCTCGATCCCTCGCGCGCCTGTTTCGAAATTCCTGGCGAGCCACCAGCCCACCCCCCGCCACAGCAACCACGTCGCGGCGATCGAGGCATAGGCGTCGATCGCGTAGTGCCAGCCGAGGTGGACCGAGCCTGCGACGACGACGACGGCGAAGGCGGTGAAGACGAGGCGAGCCAGCAAGCCCTGCCGCCAGGCGGCGAGCGCGAAGACCATCGTCGTGGCGACATGGACGCTCGGCATCGCCGAAATGCCGGTGCCGATTTCGGTGCCGCCGGACGCATGGCTCCGCCAGAGCGTATCTTGCAGCGACAAGGCCCAGACGCCGCTCGTCTCGTCGGCGCTTTCGAGGTAGTCGAAAAGCGGCCCGAAGGGCGAGTCGAGCCCGGTGACCTGGGCGAAATAGGGCGGTCCGGCCGAGGACAGCAGCACCGCTGCGATGTTGCCCAAGACGATCCAGACCAGCAGATAGGTGATCAGGAATTGCAGTCTGAGCCGGGGTGCGGTGAGCCTCCAGGCGTGCCAGATCCAGATCAGCACCATCAAACCCAGCCAAACCTGATGATATAGGATACTGATCCAACTGGTGATCGCCGGCACGCCCAGCAGCGGCTGCAGCAAGACCCAAGGGTCGTGCCCGAAATGCAGCCAGCGGTCCCATTGCCAGAACAGCTCGTCATGGTGATAGGGCACCAGATCGGGAATCATCCGCTTCAACGAGCTGTAGACGGACATCGTCACCGGCATGGCAACGAGCACCGGCAGCGCCAGTGCCAGACGCTCCAGCGAGAAGACATGGCCGCCGAAATCGTCGATCAGGTGGCGAATGGGTCGCCGGGGCCGAAGCCAGAGCAAGACGTAGCCGAGCCGCGCCAAGACGCCGACGACGAGACAGATCAGATAGATCTGCCCCGCCAGCGCCAGATAGCTGGAAAACGAGACCTTGTGACCGACGCCGAGGGCCTCGGCGAGGGACCAGACCACGGCGACGTAGAGCGCGAGGGCGAGCGTGACCCAGCGATAGATCCGCATCGTCTCCCGAAAGTACCGAGCATTCGGCGGGCGCGTCCTCGTACCCGGCGCCGCCATCCCTGCAGTAGCCGACGCACCGCACTCTCGCTTCGAAGTGCTCATATGCCGAGCCGTTTGAAGATCGGTTCCGGGATAGCCTTGATGATGCTCATGATCAGCCACCAGAAAGACGGGAAATAGCGCTCCTCCACGCCCTTGTCGGCGAACCTGAGGCAAGCCTCGGCGCAGGCCTCGGGCGAGGCGACGAGAAAAAGGCCGTCCTCGCCCCAGGTCATCGCGGTATCGATGAAGCCGGGTTTCACCGTCGTGACCCGAACGCCGGCCTTGAAGAGGCGGGCACGGAAGCCCGCCGCCCAGGCGTGCAAGCCGGCCTTGGCCGAGCCATAGGCGTAATTCTTGATACGGCCTCTATCGCCCGCCACCGAACCCAATATCACCACCCGGCCCCGCCCCTGTGCCTCCAGGATGGGCGCCAGGTGCGTCAGGACCGAGATCGGTCCGAGATAGGTGGCCTCGACCATCCCGCGGGCAAGTTCGAAATCCGCCTCCATCGCCGCTTGCTCCGGCATCGTGGCGAAGGCGAGGAAGATGTTGAGGGTGCCGCTCGCCTGTTCTTGGGCTTGCTTGGCGAGGTCGGCGTGAGCGGCGAAATCGGTGGCGTCGAAGGCGATCTCGCCGGTCTCGACGCCATGGCGCAAGCGCAAGTCCTCGGCCGTCCGCGCCAGATCCTCGCCATCGCGTCCGGCAAGCAAGACGTCGTCTCCGCGCGCGGCGGCGGCGCGGGCGAAGGCGCGGGCGATCGCCGAAGAGGCGCCGAGCACCAGCCAAGTCTCGCCGCTCATCGCCCGTCCCCCCGGATATGAAGCCGTCGCGCCTGATCGGACAGGAAGCGCCCCTCCGGGTCGACCTCTGCCAGCACGCCGCGGAAGGCCGGAAGCTCGGGATACATCGCCTCCAAGGCGCTCGCCGAGAGCAGGGAATCCTTGGCCAGGTAGACCCGTCCGCCATGCGCCATGGCGATCGCCTCCAGACGCTCCAACAATGCCGCCGTTCGCGCCCGCTCGGGAAAATCCAGCGCCAGCGTGTAGCCGGCCCGAGGGAACGACAGATGGCCGCGCTCGCCGCCGCCCAGCCGCTTCAACACGGCCAGGAACGACGCCTGCCGACTGTCGGCGATCGCCTCCAGCAACTCTGCCATGCCGTCCCGGGCTTCCGCTTCGGGCAGAACGCACTGGAACTGGCGAAAGCCGCGCTGGCCATAGATCAGGTTCCAGTCCCGAACGGCATCCAGCGGGTAGAGGAAATCGTCCAGCGGCAAGACCCGCTCTCGTCCCGCAGCAGGGACGCGGTTGAAGTAGTGCCGGTTGAAGAGGCGAACGCTCGGCGCGGAGAGCACGAAGCCGGGAAAGGTAAACGGCACCCGGCGCCGGCGTCGCACCGGCAGTGGCGCCGGCGGGCTTTCGGCGGCAGCGAACTCGGCCAGCTCCAGAATGCCGCGGCCGAGGGCCGGGCCGCGTGCCATCGCATCGATCCAACCGACGCTGAAGTCTGTCTTGTCGCCGGTCGCCTCGAAGGCGTCGAAAAAGGCGGCCAGGTTCGCCATCCGGCTTTCACGAATGACGACGCGGGAACTCGGCGCCGGTGCCATCCGGAAGGCGACGCGGGTGATGATGCCGGTCAGGCCGCCGCCGCCGATTGTAGCGGTTAAGAGTTCCGGCCTCTCCTCCGGCGAGGCCCTGACCACCTCGCCCGATGCCAACACCAGCTCGAGCCAAGCGACGTGATCGCCGAAACTGCCGGCACTCTCGTGGTTCTTGCCGTGGACGTCGTTGGCGATGGCGCCGCCGATCGTCGCGAAGGCGGTGCCGGGGCTGGTCGGGACGATCAGACCCCGTGGCAGAAAGACCTCCAGCAGATCGGCGAAAGTGACGCCGGGCTCGCATTCGAGAAGCCGTGTTTCCGGGTCGAAAGCGAGCAGTCGGTCGAGGCGATCGGTGAGGATCAGGCCGCCGCCGTCGCACAAGGCCTGGTCGCCGTAGCTACGCCCGCCTCCGCGCGCGATCAGGCCACCCTCGTGCCCCGCCAGCACCGCCCGAACGACGTCGCCGAGACGCTCCGGCCGGGCCGCCTCGACCGAAGCCCACGAGGTCCGACCCCAGCCCGCGAGCCGCATTGCTTTCCAGCGCATGACAGATGGCCTCCCGCCCTAGAAATGAACTAATAGGGCGAGGCTGGCGAGCCAGCCGAGCACCACCAGGGCGGTGAAGCGGTCGCTCAGCAGGATGTTGGTCGGCGAGCCCGAGCGTTCCTCCACCAGCGTAATCTGCAAGTACCGCAGGATGCCGGCCAGCACGAAGGGAATGGTGAGGTAGAGCCGTTCGCTGCCGAGCCGCGCCATGACCTGGGCGTCTGTGGTGTAGATCACGTAGGAGACAAATGTTGCCGCCAGTAAAATAGCGATGGCGACGTCGACGAAGGCCTTGTTGTAGCCCTCGAGGCTCGGCCGGTGCTCGCCGTCTAGCTCCCTAACCAAGTCGTCGCGACGCTTGGCCAGGGCCAGAAAGAGCGCCAACAGCCCGGTACAGACGATGATCCAGACACTCGGCCGCACCCTGATCGCCGCCGCGCCGGCCTCGATCCTGAGCACGAAGCCGGCGGCGACGACGATGATGTCGACGATCGAGACGTGCTTCAGGGCGAAGGAATAGGCCAGATTGAGGACGATATAGCCGATGACGATAGCGAAGATCGTCGGCGAAAGCAGAACCGCGCCAACCAGTGCCGCGACCAGCAACAGAACCAGCAGGACCACTGCCCCGGCCACGCTCACCGCGCCCGCGGCCAGCGGGCGATGGCGTTTCTCCGGGTGCTGGCGGTCGGCCTCGCGGTCGGCGTAGTCGTTGACGATGTAGCCGGCGCTGGCGGCGGCGCAGAAGCAGAGAAAGGCCGCCGCGACCTGGGTCAGGCTGCCGACCGAAAGCGTCGCGGGCGTCAACAGAAGCGGCATCACGACGAAACCGTTCTTGACCCACTGCTTGGGGCGCAGCAGCCGGAAGTAGCTGTCGATGCGGGCGACCGAACCGCTCGGAGGTGCCTCCTCCCCCGGGCTGCCCTCGTCCGCCGGCGCGGATCTTTGCTCGAATGCCGCCATCTCTCGGGACCAGGCTCCGGTTGCAAGGGCGGGCTGGAATCGGTGCCGATCTTGCCGAATTAACCGGTGGCTGTCCAACCGACCGGAACCGAGGTTCGCGGGCATCGTCTAATTCGGTTATGCTGGCGCCCGCGAACAACAGTCGATCGGGAGAGCAGGACATGGAGCAGGCCAAGAAGGGCGGAGCCTTGGTGGTGCGGCCGGACGAGGGCGAGAGTTTCTGGCAACCGGTGCCGGCGAACGGCTATTCGGAGGCCCGGGTCGGGCGTCACAACCTCGACAGCGATCCGGGTTTCTCGACCGGGATCCAGATGGTCGCGCCGCATTCGTATATTCGCGAGCATTGTCACGACGCACACGAGGAGATCTTGTTCATCTACGAGGGCCGGGGCCAGGTCATCGTCGAGGGCGTCGCTCACGAGGTGGTGCCGGGCACCACCATCTACGCCGGCCCCAACATTCTGCACAAGATCGTCAACGACAGCGACGACGAACTGAAGCTTATGTGGACCTTGATGCCGGGCGGTCTCGAAGACTTCTTCGAGGCGGTCGGCCGCTCCCGCAAGCCCGGCGAGCCGGCGCCCGAGCCTTTCGCGAGGCCCGAGAACGTTCTCGAGATCGAGACCGATACCGTCTTCGCTCCGGGCTCCGAGAAGGTCTGAGCGGTCAGCTGCGCCAATGGGCCAGCCAGAGGCCGAGCGCGACGCAAGCGAGTCCGAGCACGAATAGGATCGAGATGTTCTCGCCGAGCAGCGGCGCGCCGAGCGCCGTCGCTGTGATCGGGCTCAAGGCCAGGAATACGGTCACCCTGGTCGGCGTGGCATGCTTCAACGCCCAGAGCCAGAGGTAGTAGCCGATGCCGCTGCTGACGCCGATGAAAACGACCGCGAGCCAGCCACCGGGACTGAATTTCGGCATGGCGCCGAAGAACCCTTCGCCGAGCGCCAGCACGGCCAGGAACAGGACCGATGCCAGCATCGCGAAGGCGCTGACTTGGAGCGCCGGATAGGTGCGGAGATAGGGGCGATAGAAGACGGCGCAGACGGCTCCGGTCAGGGCGCTGGCGAAAACCGCGAGTTCGCCCAGCCAACCACCCGTGGCCGGCCCCGGAAGACCGAGCTTGTCGCCGAGGGCGAGGCCTACGCCGAGGATGGTCAGGCAGACGCCGGCCGATTTGAGGAAGCTCATCGCTTCCAGGCGGAGCGCCGCCGCCAACACCATCGTCAGCAATGGAAAGGTGGCGAAAATAAGGGCGCCGTGGGCCGAGCCGATATATTGCAGGCCGAAGTTCAACAGTGCGACCAACACGCCGAACTGGCCGATCCCGAGCAGCGCGATCGGCAGCACATCGCGTCTGGCGAAACGGACCCAGCCCCTCGCGAGGACCAGCGGCAACAGGCAGAGGAAGCCGATCAGATAGCGCAAGAGGGCGAGCGATGCCGGGTCGGTCTGGTCGATGACGAACCGTGTCGCCACCATCGTCGCGCCGACAAAGATGCCGGTCGCAGCCGCGGCGGCGGCCGGAAGAAACCCAGCCATCACTCACCCACCTCACTGTCGGTCCGGGTGGAGCTCGAGCTGCCAGGTCTCGCCGACTAGGTCGTAGCCGAAACTGTGGTGCGGCGCCGTCTCGATCAGGTGGAAGCCGGCCTCTTCGTAGACGTGACGGGCCGCCAGCAGCACGCTGTTGGTCCAGAGCGTCAGCTTGGCGTAGCCGACGCGCCGGGCGAAACGCACGCACTCGTCGACCAGCCGGGCGCCGATGCCGAGCCCCCGGGCCTTCGGTTCCACGAGCAGGAGACGGAGTTGGGCCACCCGTTTGGTTTTTTTGACGACGAATACCGAGCCGACGATCTCGCCGTTCCGCTCGGCGATCCAGCAGCGCTCGATCCTCGGTTCGAAGTTGTCGATGAAATCGGCCGCGACTCGCGCCACCAGTGCCTCGAAGCACTCGTCCCAGCCGTACTCCTCGGCGTAGAGGACGCCGTGCCGGTGGACGACCCAGCCCATGTCGCCCGGTTGATGTGGCCTGAGAAGATAGGGCGTGCGCTCTTCCTGGGCGGCGCCGAGCAAGATTTCTATCGTGTGCATGGCGCTGACCAGGCGGTATTGATCCTCGGCCGAAAGCGCACCGAGGATGCCTTCGATTTCGCTTCGCGAGCGGGAATTGAGCACGGCGAAGGCCTCCTGCCCCGGCTCGGCGAGGTTCAGCAGACTTTGTCGGCCATCGTTCGCCGAGCGCCGCTTGTCGATCAAGCCGGACTTGTCGAGACGATGCAGGATGCGGCTCAGATAGCCGCCGTCGAGACCCAGATCGTGGCCGAGCCGGGTCGCCGTGGTCTCGCCCCGGTTGGCCATTTCGTAAATGATGCGAGCCTCGGCGAGCGAATAAGGACTTTTCAGCAAGCCCTCGTGCAGGACGCCGATTTGTTTCGTGTAGAAGCGGTTGAAACGTCGCACCGCCTCGATGCGCTGCTGCAGTTCACCGTCGCTCATGCCATCGCGTCCGCCGGTCCAAAGGTATTTGACAAAGTCAATTAATTACTCATGAATGTCAATTAAAAGTTTATTGCGGGGGGTGATCTGGTGAACGAGACAGCGACCGACGCGCCGGCGCCGGGCGCCGTCTTCGCTTCGGGTTCCGAGAAGGTCCGAGCGGGCGCTGGCGGATCAGGCTTCGCGGCTCTCTCCGTCGAGGCTCAGGAGTTCTTCCGCCAGGCGCTCGAATCGGGCCTCCGTCTCGGCGCCGAACAGCGGGTCGGCGGCGGCGAAGCGGGCATCGATGGCGTTCCAATCGTCCTCGCTCAGCGCTTCCAGGGCCTTGGGGAAGAATTCGCTCTCTTCCCATTCCAGATGGTGGCGGTAGAACTCGAGGAAATTTCGCGCATTCTCGTCCAGCCAGTCGCGCCTGACCTCTTGGTCCTGCAATATCTGTTGGACGACGTCGGCGAATTGTCGGGTCAGTGCCGCCAGCTTCTCGTGCTCTTCTCCGAGGATTCGCAAATTCGCCGCAGCTTCTGGCTCTCGGCGCTCCAATGCCACCAGGATGGCGTCTTCCTTGGGATGATGAAAACGATCCTGATAGCCGAGGCAATAGTCGAGAATGCCGCTGACGATCTCGTAGTCGGGTGCCTCGCCGGCGTCGAAGACCGCGAGCTGGTGCTCCAGCGCTTCCAGCAGGCGGGCCAAGTTGACGTGATCGGCATGTAGTGCCGTCAACACTTGCGACATCGTTGCCTCTCCTTGCACTTCCGGTCCGACCGGCGGAACCGTCTTGGTATTTTCGATTCTAACTTGGATCGCCTCCAAGGTCATTGACATCAGCCCGTCCGGCCGTCGATACGGCCCCCGAGCAGCATCGGCAGGTGGCTGATCGTGAAGACCGTGTAGCCGGCGATCCAGGCCAGTGCCGCGAGTGGCAACATCTG
>PVBE011964041.1_pt1 | contig 11620 bp, 7 predicted proteins | sample 1631181 | NCBI WGS metagenome assembly PVBE01 (sample SAMN08397723, study PRJNA350692) | Marine metagenome, whole genome shotgun sequencing project. | isolation source: water | place: Pacific Ocean | collected 2012-04 | reverse complement strand
CTTGGCTCGCTTCACGTCGACATCCTTGAGGGGATGTACCGCGTCCTTCTCGCGCAGCCCGTAGTCGATGATGTCTTGCGGCGTCACGCCGAGGAAACGCGCGTTGGGCACACAAAAGAAACGGTTGACGTGTGCTGCGTTGCCCGAGCCCACCTTGAGCGACCGGTAGATGTTGGCGATCCCGTAGGGATCGCAGTCAACGAAGGCGTAGACCGGCAACTTGCGCTTCTCGGACAACAGCCGCAGGAAGCGGCGACATGCTCGCGTTGGCACGCCGCCCATCTCGACGAGGATGCAGTTCTGCTCACGCCAGAACTTGTGCGACGCTAGCCGGTCGTAGGTGCCGTTGGTCTCGATCGCGAGGACGAAGTCGGCGTCGGTCTTGAAGTCGAGGTGCTCGACCTGCGCCGGGATTCGCCAGGAGGACGACCCCATGCGTGTGCAGTCGATCTGCTCTGGCTCGCCAGTCTCGAGGTCACGGTCGATCACGGTCAGGTTGCCCGAGACCGACCCGCCGTGTTCAGCCGGTTTGTAGCGCAACTGCTCACGCGACAGGCCGCGCAGACTGAACATCGCTTCGATGTCGTCCATCGTCGCGTCGGATTCGGTTTGGTCGCCGAACTTCGCTTCACCCCAGTTCTTGGAGTTGTAGTAGGCCTCTCGTTTCGTCGCCGTGTCGTTGGTTTCGACCATCAGCTTCGATGCGGCCATCATCCGCAGCATCTGCGCGAAGTTCTTGACCGAGCCGACCGTCAGGTTACGGCGCTTGCGCGCACGACCCAACTCGAAGAACCCGACTTTGCGGTTGTACTTGACGTTTGACAGCGACCGCACAGGAAACAAGATCTCGGGCTTCTTGCGCTTCTTGATGTCAGCGAGGATCGCCGTGGCTTCTTTGTCGATGCACTCGATGGTCTTCTTGTCGAGAGTCGTTGAACGCGCCGACCTGCGGGCCTTCTTGACGCTCGGAACTTTCTTGCGCGCTGCCATACTTCCCTCCCGCCCCCATCCTGCGCCTTCGGGGGCGTAGCCTCAGTTGTGCAATCTCAGTGTTGTTGCTTCAGGGTATGACCAGCTGTGAGCGTTCGCGAGCACGCCCGCGCGATCGAACGCAGCAGCCCGGTGATCCGCGCTTGCGATCGCCCGAAGGCTCCGTCGCTGGCCGCGTCGAACGCCTCGACCGTTGCGAGGATCTGGTCTCGTTCCATCAGATCTTACGGCTGCGCTCCAGGACGTCCTTGAGGGTGGTCATGGCCTTGTCGCGCACCTTGTCCTCGATGCCGAGGATCTCCTGCAGGCCGATGCCGATGTGGGGCAGGTACATCTCGATGTAGCCGCGCTTTTTGTGTTCGGTTGCGATGCGCCGACCCTTACGGATGTGCGTGGCAAGCTTGCGGCCGCAGTCCTGCACGGCGAGCTTGATCTCCTTGAGGATCTCGGGGTAGCTCGCGACAGCCTCCTTGCTCTCGGATGTGAAAGGCACCCACACCGATGCGAGGTGGACGACGAGCACCATTGGTCCGAGTGGCAGCGCGTTGCGTGGCTGCTGCAGTGCGTATTGCTTCCAGTTGACCGAGATGGCGCCCTTGGTGATGGCGCATCCGCTCTGCAGGTACTGCAGCGGCACGCGGTTCGCGAAACGCACCAACTTGATCGTGTCGTCCGCAGCGCCGAGCATCTCGACTTCGTTGCTCGCGGCCTTCTTTCGGGCGCGGATCTTGCCATCGGCGGTGACCTCCATCGTGTCGCCCTCGCGGCCGTAGGCGAGCGCAGCCTCGACGAGGAAGGGGTTCCCGCGATACACAGCTGGCGGTCGTGTCGACGCCGTATAAAAGTCCGCCTTCACCTCTTTCTTGAGCCCGTCGAGTAGCACTTCTTCGCCGATCGGCGCGATGCAGTTGGTCGGCGGTGCCATGATTTTGACCTTCTGCACCGCCTTGTGCAGGCGATCGGCCTCCTCGCGCGCGATTCGTTTCGGATGCGCCTTGCTCGACAGCTTGGCGAGGTCGCAGATGTCCTTGGAGACCTTGGCGCTCACGCGGCTGAAGGCATGCTGCATGAAGGCGTGCAGGGTGCGCTCAGTGCTGTCCGACAGCATCTTGATCAAGAAACCGAGTTCGACGCCGTGCGGGTGCGGCTTGATCTCCTTGGTCTCGGCCGGCAGCACCTTCGTGCCAGGCTCGTAGGTGGTCTCTTCTCCGCCCGGGTCGTGGTAGGTGATCCGAATATGGGGGTTGGCGACCGCTGTCTGTTTCAGGTACTCGTCCACTGAGCGCATGCCGCGCCGAAATTCGGCCGCCATGTCGATCTCCACGCGCGTGCCATGCTTCTTGTCCCACTCACGCTCTTCGTCAGTGTACTCGGGCTTGTTCTTCGTCGTGTTGAGGCGCACCTCGAAGTAGTGCGCCTTGGATCGCGGTCCGGTGCGCGACGTGATGCGCACCGAGTTACCCGTCGTCAATTGTCCGTACATCCCCGCCGCCGAGACGCCGATGCCCTGCTGGCCGCGGCTCTGCTTGAGGCGATGGAACTTCGAACCGTAGAGCAGTTTGCCGAAGATGAGCGGGATCTGTTGCTTGACGATGCCAGGACCGTTGTCCTCGACGATCACCGTGAAGCGGTCTTCGTGCTTCGGGATGGGACGGATCTCGACGATGAGTTCCGGCGCGATCCCGGCCTCCTCGCAAGCGTCGAGGCTGTTGTCCACGGCTTCCTTGACGCCGGTCAGGAGCGCCTTGCGTGGGTTGTCGAAGCCGAGCAAGTGGCGGTTCTTGGTGAAGAACTCCGAGACCGAGATCTCGCGCTGAGTCAAGGCCAACGCTTCGGCCGAGCCTTTGCGCGCGCGCTTGCGGCTGGTGTTCACCGTCTTTCTGCGTCGGCCGCTGCCCTTCGCGGTCGCGAAGAGATCCATCTGTCCGTTCTTGCCGCCATCCACTGTCAATGCCTACCCCCTCTCCATCCAGACCGGCTCGGCGACCGGGTTACACAGACCCAGCGCCAACGCTTCGCTGCGAAAACGACGCAAGCCAGCCAAGTGGCGATCGTCGAGATCGTAGCGGATCAGCCCTCCCGTTCCGTCGTCCACCGCCTGCTCGATGCCGAGCGCCCGCGCGCGCCGCAGTTCGCCGACGATATTGCGAACGGTCCCATCTTCGATGGCCTTGTCGCCACCCGCAACGAGCCACAGCGCGAAAACGAACGGTAGTCCGGTCCAGCTGCGCCATTCCTCGCCGAGGTCGAGTGCAGCGCGGCCGCCCGCGTCGGCCAACAGTCCAGCATCCCCGATCAACAGCACCGCGTCCGCATCGATGGCGTCCGGCGTCCGGGTCGGCTCGATGTCGAAGGCGTGGTCGATGGTGGCACCGAAGCGGCGCACCAGTAGCACTTGGGACAGGGCGACCGAGGTCGCGCTGCCGTTGTCCACAGCCAGGCTGCGCACCGCGGCGGGCTCGGTGCGGAGAAATAGGCGCACCGATCGCACGCGATCCTCGCAGGCGATGCCGAGGTCACTCATCGCCAGCCACCCGGGATGCCGGAAGGCTTCGATCGACGACGCCAGCGCGGCGTCGAGCTCACCGGCGCGTAGCATCGTTACGAGATGACGTGGTGACGCGAGCGTCAGCTCGACGTTCTGCCGCTGCTCGAGCCCCGTTACCAGCGGGGCACCGACGCAATAGGACACTCCCCCGATGCGCATTCTCAAACTCATAGCTGACGGCGGCTGCCTCTGCGAGGCCCTTACTGGGCGGGTTTCACGGCATTGGCGCGGGCCATCTCCTGCCAACGCTGCCGGCTGTCCTGGCCGCGCGCATGGCCAGAAAGGGTAGACTTGAAGGAGCCGTCCCACCGGACCTCCAACGCCAGAGTCCGATCATGATGCGTGCACGCTTCCTTGCCGTCCTGGTGCCGCTCGTATGTGCTTCCTGCGGGAGCGGCATACTAGGAGGCGTTCTGCTCGGCAATCGCGGTGGTGGCGGCGGCGGCAGCGAGAGCCAACAGCCGAGCATCACGCTGGATCCGGCCGCTTTGCCACTCATCGCCGTGCAGTTTCCGACGACCTATCTTCCGTCCGTCAGAGTGCGGGTCCGCAACGTTGCCATCGACCTGCTCAAGCAAGAGCCGTTCGTTACCGTCAAGGTGAATGAGCACGATGTCGCTGGTGGCACAGGGCCCGCGATCCTGTTGGGCGACACGCTGATCTTCGATCAGGTGGTCGACTACAAGGTCGCCGCGCTGTTTGCGGACAAGCCGTACAGGGATTTCCAGGTGTCCTTCTCGGTTGGCATCCGCGAGCCCAACGATCCGACCACCAAGGACGATGACGTCATCATCACGAAGAACGTCGCGCCCCCGGCTCGGTTGCAGTTTCTGCGCCCGCCTTTGATCACCGAACCGGTGGAAGAGAAGATCTTCGTCTCAGCGGCGGGCACGGACCGCATCCAGTTCGCGGTCAAGTTCCTGCGCGCGGACTCCCGGTCAGACGTCGACTTCTTCGTCGTGCAACGCGACTTCACGGTCAAGAGTGACAAGCCAGACGCCCTTCGGCCAGTTCCGCTGACCGGTGTCGACGTCACCAAGAAGGTCAACTCTACCGAGACGACCTGGCTCGTGTCCGGGGTAGTGCCCGCAGCGCGCTTCCCGTCGCGCGACTTCATCTTGCTGGTCGATCACCAGGGCGGCAATGCGCTGCAAACCGATAGGGACTGGCCGGCGGTACCGCCGCCACAGGTCGTTTATGAGCCCAAGATCGTGCGTTGGACTGCGGGTCCGACACCGACTCTTGGCGGGTCGCTGGCGGCGATCGAGGGTTTTGCTCTGATCCCGGTCAAGAACGACACCGGTCAGATCGAGTACCTGTTCGACGCGATTGACCGGATCACGATCACCAGGAACGGGCGTTCCGTGGACGTCGCCAAGGAAGCGATCCGCCGGGATCTGTCGGGCGAGCAACGCCTCGTCTTCCTGATGCCGCCCTCGCCCGACGGCCTTCCCGGCAAGGCGTCCATAGAGCTGGCGCTGTTGCTCGTGGACGGGACCCCGGTCAGCAGCCGGGTTGGGGCGGAAGAAACAGGGTCCGTGCGCTATGGCGTGCCGACGCCCGTGCTGGGGCCGCTCACGAGCGTCTTGCCGGAAGAGGCAGTCGACGTGCGCAGCGGCTGGTTCTTCTCGGACGATCTACCGGGTCAGGATCTCGCCCTGCTAACGCAGGTCGGTGAGGTCGCCGGACTGGCGCTGATGAGGCGCAACGGTCTTGGCTTGTTCCGCACCGCTGGACAGCCGATCACGACGCGTGTCGCCGGATACGAAGCCGGCCATGCACCGTTTGCTTTGCTGAGCGGGCAGACGGACGGAGTGGGTTTTGACGATTTGTTCGTCGTCGGCGGCGCCGAGCCGCCCAGCACCAGCGTCGGGAGCCATGCGTTACTCACGGCGACCGCCGACCTCGCCGAGCCGTTCACGCTGATTCGATCCACGTATGAGTTCCGGGGAATCAACGTCGACGCCTCCGCAGCCGACTTCGACGAGGACGGCAAGATGGATGCTGTGGTGCTGCCCGACGGGCAGGCTCCCGCGCCATCGCCAGATATATGGCTGTCGATCGCGGATCAGCCGCGCCGCGTCGATGTCACTGTGCCGACCGGGATTGGCGGCCGTCGGGTACATGCGAACGACTTCGACGGCGATGGCCACGCCGATATCGCGGTGGCGATGGATGTGGCGCCGTTCCGAGTCTACGTGGCATTCGGTGATGGCCGTGGTGGCTTCAATCGCAGCCAAATCGTGAGCTATGCCGATGTGAAACCCGTGTCGCGAGGACTGACGGGCCTCGTGTCGTACGGCGATGGGCCACTCACCAAGTACCGCCATCTCTGTCTCTTGTCCTCAGCCACGGTCGGGCCGAAGCAACATCCAGCGCTCGTCCCGATCCTCTTCAACCCGGCGAGTCGAAAGTTCATCGACGCGAGTGCGAACGACGTGCTTTTGCTGACAGATGTTGAGGGCGTCTTCACGCTCGGGGCAACGATGGACCTCGATGCGAACGGTGTCGACGAGCTCGTCGTTGCCATACCGCGTGTGACCGGGTTCCTGCCGCTCACGGCGTTTCTGCTGCAGCGCGGCAAGCCGCTCGAACTCGAGGGCTTCTTCGGCCCGGACGATGGCCTCGAACAAGTCAAGGGGCTGCGCCAGGTCATTCTCGAGCGGAGAAGCGTGGGGCCGAACCTGGTCGGGCTCTTGGTCCTGCACACGGAGGACATTGGCGGGAACAAGGTCCCGGCGGTCTCCGTTCTGCCGCGGACGCGTAATGGTCTCACGCCGCGCAACTTGAGACTGGACCAGTCCAAGATCCCCGAAGGCGTTGCGATCGGCAACTTCGATGCGGACGCGGTCCAGGGTGACTGCGCGACTGCCCAGGCCGATGGTATTCGGATCCATCGCGCGTTTGCTCCGGCGCTGCACGAGCCGAAACCGAGCTTTGTCGCGTCCAACCCGGTGCCCGGCACCTTGGTGTCACTGCCGTTGCTTCCGATGGGCGACGGGATCTGCTGGCTTGAACGTGACGGTCGCCTTGCCGTGCGGCATCCGAACGCGACGAAGATCGCATACAGTTCAGACCTGCGGTCCTACCTTGCGGGCAACAGGGGCGCGGCCGTCGATGACCGTTCGAGGGTCTTTGTCCGCAACGTCGACTCGGACGGCCTCGTCGATCTGTGCATCACCCTGAAGGTGCAGCACAAGGGCGAACGTTTTGCGGTCCTTTATCTACCCGGCAAGTCGGTCGCCGCCGGTGAGCTACCGTTCGTGCTGCCGAAGGCCGGGCTACTGGTCGACGCCGAAGCGGCCGCGTTCTCGGTGGGCAATCTGCTCAGTCACGATGCTCATGATGATCCTGGGATCGAGATGGTCTACGCCGTGCATGACCAGTTTAGGTTCGTCTGGATCGATGTCCTGACCAACGGCGTGTTCGAGTCGACAGCGCCACTCGGGGTCCTGGCGCCGGTCCACGTCGATCCGTCGGTCATGTCACCGGTCATGGCCGACTTGGACCAGGACGGAACTGAGGTTCTGGCCTTCTTGGTGCCCAATGCCCGTCGCGTGAGGGTGCTGTTCAATCGCATTCGGCGCATCGGGCCGCGCTCCTACCAAGGCGCTCTGGTGTCCTTCCTCGGGCCGACGCTGTCGTATGCCGGGACGGCCCTGGGTCTCGTCGCGGCCGACATGAACGGCAATACGCTGCCTGACCTGGCGGTGGTCGGCACGGTATTGCGCAACAAGAGCAACGAGGGGTCGGTGTGCTTGTTCCGCAACCTCGGCCGGGGCTCGTTCGGGGAGTGCTATCTGTTCCCCAGCTTCAACTTCGGTTCCGAGCAGAAGGCGTTTGCAGTCGGCGATCTCGATGGCAATGGGATGAGCGATGTCATTCTGGGCCGCAACGTGTTGTTGAACCGCTGAGCCTCACACGCGCCACCAGGCGTCGAATGTACCCGGCACACCTTGCACGCGGCACGTGGCCACTCCGCCTCCATCGGCCGCCTGCACTCGTCGCAGCAGCGATGCTCGCCCGAACGGAGTCAGTAGGTCCTTGGGCGATGCGTGTTCCGGCCACTCTTGAGGCAAACCTGGGGTAGGACGAAGCCTCCCTGGCTCCCACCCTCAGAGGGATGTCAGCTGGGTCGTGCTCGCCCGGGGTAAGGTCGCGTGCTTCGGGAGGACCATCACGACATGAATTTTGAAGGCATCGCGCTCTTCCTTGCTGCGATTGGCGCCTTGTGTGTGGCCATCTGGGGCCACCTCTCGAAGCAGCGATCCGCGTTTGTCGGCGTGATCGCTGCGGCGTTGGCTGTCCTGGCGGCTTGCGGAGCCTGGTACGCCTGGACTGAATCACAGTCGATGCCCTGGACGGTTGGCTATGGAGTGGTTGCGGTGATCGGCGTCACCTCGGCCATGCGTCAGTGCGTGGGCTGCCGCTCGTCCAGGAAGGACCCCTAGGGTTGTGCCGATCGCCGCGTCGGCCCTACCAGTGGTCTGCGCACTGGCGCGAGAAGATCGACGGGGACGACGCCTAGAGCGGATCGCGCCCATGAAGCTGGGAGTAGATCTAGAGGCTGCCTGCGTGGTTCGTGAGATAGTCCTTCACGCCCTCGTCGCTCGGGGCCATGCCGGCCTTGCCGGTCGCCCAGCCTGCGGGGCAGACCTCGCCGTGCTCCTTGAAGAACTGCACACCATCGATCGCCCTCAAGAGCTCGTCGATGTCGCGTCCGAGGGGCAGGTTGTTGACGACCGCGTGCCAGCAGATGCCGTCCGGGTCGATGAGGTAGGTGCCGCGCGCAGAGAAGCCTGATCCCTCGTGGACCACGTCGTAGTCCTTGGACATCTGCTTCGTCGTGTCGGCGATGAGGGGATACCCGACCGGACCGATGCCGCCATCATTGATGGCGGTCTCCCGCCAGCGGGCGTGGGTCTCAGCGTCATCCATGGAAACGCCCAAAACTTGGACGCCTCGCTTTTCGAACTCACCCATGCGGTGGTCGAAAGCGATGAGCTCGGACGGTCAGACGAAGGTGAAGTCCTTCGGGTAGAAGAAGAGCGCCACATACTGGCCGGAGTAGTCAGACAGGCTCACATCTTGCGTGCTGCCGTCAGCCATCACGGCCGGCGCAGTGAAGGCGGGCGCCGCGTTGCCGATGAAGTTGGTCATTTGAGGTTTCAGTCCTGTGTTCGACGAGGATCAGAAACTACCCCAGAGGAGACCAATGGAGAAGAAGTAGGAGATCAAGAGATGTCGTGCATCCTCCAACCCAGCCTCAGGTGCTCGCCGACGGTGCCGCTCGCTTGCGCTAGGTGTTTGGGAGCTGTGAACTGTATCGCGCTGCCGTTCCGACCTACGTCGGCGGTGACCTCGCTTATGCCGTCGTCCGCAAGGACGAGCAACCTTGCCATGAACCGCGACGAGAGGTTAGTCGTCGCTACTACAACCCGTCCGTGCATGCTGCGGCATTCGCGTTGCCAACCTGGTGGAACATACCCTTTACCTTCTCGTCCTGATCGTCGCCGCCGGCGTCGGCGCGCAATGGCTCGCGTCGCGGCTGCGCGTGCCGCCGCTGCTCTTGTTGCTCATGACGGGGCTGGTGCTCGGCAAGCCCGTGCTCGGATGGATCGATCCCGAGCAGTTGTTCGTCGGGGTGCGTTCCGTCGATGGCAAGACGACCGGTGTCGATCTGCTGCGACCGCTCGTGGCGATGGCGGTTGCGTTGGTGCTGTTCGAGGGCGGGCTGACACTGGAGATCAAGGAGGCGCGGCAGGTCGGCCGCACGTTGCGGCGCCTACTGGTATCGGGGCTCTGCCTCGGCTTCGGGCTGACGACGCTGGCCGGCGTCTGGCTCGGGGGGCTCGACCTGGCGACCGCCGCAACCCTCGGTGCGATCCTCGTCGTGACCGGGCCGACCGTCATCCTGCCGATGCTGCGCTCGGCCCGCATCGCGCTGCGCCCGGCCACGCTGCTCAAGTGGGAGGGCATCGTCAACGATCCTCTCGGGGCCCTGTTGGCCCTGTTCGTCGTCAAGGCGGCCGAGATCGTTGGCACGGGCCAAGGGACGTTCTCGGGCCTGGCGATGACGTTCGTCTGGACCGGCAGCGTGTCGATCGTGGTCGGTGTTGCCGCTGGATGGGCGCTCGGTAAAGCACTCGACCGTGGCCTGATCGCCGAGAACCTCAAGAGTCCAGTCATCGTTGCTTCGGTCCTCGTCGTATTCGCGGTCGCCGAGCATCTTCACCACGAGATGGGCCTAATCAGCGTGACCGTGATGGGGGTCGTGCTCGCCAACGTCGAGAACCACAGCCTCGAGGATATCCGGCGCTTCAAGGAGCAGATCACGACCCTGCTGATCGCCGTGCTCTTCATCGTGCTGTCGGCGCGGCTGGAGCCCGAGCAGATCAGCAGCGTGGTTGGCAGGCCACTGATCCTCATCGCGATCATTGTGTTCGTCGTGCGACCTCTCGTCGTGTTCGTGGCTGCCATCGGCTCCAAGTTGCCGTGGCGGGAGAGGCTGCTCGTCGGATGGATCGCGCCGCGCGGCGTCGTCGCTGCGGCAGTCGCCGCGACCTTCGCCCCCGGCCTGGAGGTGGCCGGTGCGAAGAGCGCGGGCGAACTCGTGCCAATCGTGTTCGGTGTCATCGTTGCGACCGTGGTCCTGCACGGGCTGACGGTACGGCCGTTGGCGCGGCGGCTCGGACTGGCCGCGACGGACGGAAACGGCGTGCTCATCGTCGGTGCCTCGGTGTGGGTCGTGACGCTGGCGCAGGCACTCGCCAAGGCTGGTGCCTACGTGGTGCTCGCCGACACGCGCTACCGCCGGGTGTCTCAGGCGAGACAGGAGGGCGTCGAGGTGCACTATGGCGATGTTCTGGCCGAGGAAGCTGCGATGGAGTTGCCGATGGAGCGTGTGTCCTGGCTCTTGGCGGCCACCGACGACGATCACTACAACGCACTCGCATGCCTGCGCTTCGGCCCTGAGCTCGGCCGCGAAGCGATGTTCCAGCTCACGCCGCACAGGGGTGAGCCGGGGACCGAGACCCAGGTGCACATGGCTGGTCAGCGGCCTTGGGGCGACGACGGCACCTACCGCACGATCACGGCACGCTTCTGGAAGGGTGCGACGTTCAAGGTCACCAACCTGAGCGACGAGTTCGACGGCGCGGCGTTCCGTGACAAGAACCCCGACGCCCTCGTGCTCTGCTGGGTGCACCAGGATCACCTGCGCTTCGCTGACGCCGCTGACGCGATGCCGCCGGACGGCGCGCGAGTTGTCTACCTGGACTAGGGGGGCGACCCGATGAGCTACTGGATCTTGAAGCTCTGCGAGTTGCCGAGTGTCAAGGTGGCACCGGAGACGAGCAGCTGTTGCCAATGGAGCTGCAATCCGATCAGCCCAGGGTCGTTCGGGATCGGCTCGTCGATCGTCAGTCGCCTGGCGGTGCCGTAGGCGGTGGCTGACAACACGAATAGGGTATTCGGGTCCAAGAGCAGCGTGCCGATACCCGGGACCTTCACGTTGGCGGCGCCGCCTGACAGCAGCGGGACTGCCACCGCACCGGGTGCGCCGTGGTATGCAAAGCGTGCGGTGCTGCCGCGGTGCGCGCCGCCGAGCAGGGTCAGTGACGCGGGTGTGACGATGCCCTTGACCTCGAGGTCGTCGACGCAGGCTTCGACCAGCGATGCGGACACCGTGTCCTGAGCGTTGAAGCGGAAGCGCATCTCGTTCGTCATGGTGCCGGGAAGGTTGACTTCGATCTGTTCCCAACCGGACGTGTGGTTGCCACGGCGATAGATCTCCGTCCAGCTGCTGCCGCCGTCTTTGCTGAGTTCGACGGTGAACGGATCGCCCACAACCGATTCGGAGTAGTAGAGCCAGATCGACAGCGCTGGCAGTGCGACGTGGCGCAGATCCATGATCGGCGACAGCAAAGACGTCTTGCCGTTGTCGACGTCGTAGTTGCCAACGCTGTTGCCCGCCCGCGCCTCCGTGACCCAGCACATGGTTCCGGTCGGGCTGTGGTCGGCACCGGGCTGGTAGTCACGACTCTGGTAGACGGTGCGCTGCGGCACCGCACGCTCGAACTT
>PVBE012143461.1_pt1 | contig 11621 bp, 9 predicted proteins | sample 1631181 | NCBI WGS metagenome assembly PVBE01 (sample SAMN08397723, study PRJNA350692) | Marine metagenome, whole genome shotgun sequencing project. | isolation source: water | place: Pacific Ocean | collected 2012-04 | reverse complement strand
TGCCTTTAGCCATGTAGCAGCTACTTGACATAACGCACATTGCACGACGTAAACCTACATGCTGGCCGGGCCCGCCAACCGGGAGAGCGGGGCGCTCTTCCATCGTGCGGTTCAAGCCCTCTGCGGAGACCAAAGCGCACGCCGTCGAGCCGGCCGCGCCCATCCCGGACCCCGCGACATTGAGCTACGACCAGAAGATGCGCCTCGCGCTGGTGCTCGCCGCGAAAGGCGACCGGCTCGGCGCGACCCGTCTCCTCGAGGCCGCGGCCGTCGACCGCCCCGCCGCCCCCAGACCCCACCAACGACTCTGCGCCATCCTTCGACACGTGAAGACGCACGACGCCGCACTCCAGCACTGCCGCCGCTGGCTCGAGTTGGAGCCGAACCGGGCATATCACGGACAGATCAAGCGGCAGATCGCGGCGCTGACTGAGCTGATCCGCAACTGAGTTCGAGGGCGGGCGAGGCGCCCCGCCGAAGTGGAGAGTTCCAGTTCTTCGTACCGGGCTCGGAGCACTCCCTAGCGGCTGACCCGCGTGGCCCGCGTGTCGGCGCTTCCCCTTGACAAACTCGCCTCACGAGCGGAAGACTAACTGGGCGCCCGGTTAGTTTTCTCCCGGAGTCAGCTGGAGCGAGTGGTGGCGAAAGGTAGAGAGCGCATCCTGGACGCGGCCGACGAGCTGTTCGGCGAGCTGGGTTTCGACGCCACGGCTACGCGTCAGATCGCGGAGCTGTGCGGGGTCAACAAGGCCCTGATCCACTACCACTTCGACACCAAGGAGCGGCTCTTTCACGCCGTCCTGGAGCGCTACTACGGGCGCCTCGAGCAGGTCTTGGTGCCACTCGCTGCCGGAGAGGGTCCCGTGCCCGAGCGCATGGCCGGGCTGGTGGACGGATACGTGGACTTCCTGCGCGACAACCACCGCTTCAGCCGGATGCTGCAACGCGAGATCGCCAGCGGCCGACACGTGGAACAGATCGTGGCGCATATGGTGCCCGCATTCGGCGTAGGCGTGGCCACGGTGGAGGCCGCCTTCCCGGCCACACGAGGTGGCGACCTGGCCGCGCCCCATCTGCTCGTCAGCTTCTTCGGCATGGTCGTCACGTGGTTCGCGTACGCGCCGGTCGTACGGGGGCTGCTCGGCGTCGACCCATTGGCGCCGGAGCAGCTCGAGGCACACAAGCGACACCTGCTGCGCATGCTCGACCTCGTGGTCGACGCGCTGGACGAAGACGAATGACTGCACAGTCGGAGGACTGAGATGAACGGCGTGGAACATACGGCTCAGCGGGCCCTTCGGCGGGTGCTGCCACACTTCCTCGGGCGGCGATTGTGGCGCAGCGGGAGGCCCATCGCCATCGGGCACCAGATCACCAACCGCTGCATGTGCGACTGCGCCAGCTGCCTGTGGAAGCACAACGACTGGCGGGACGTGCCCACCGATGAGCTCAAGCGCTTCTACAAAGAGGCCGGGGCCGAAGGGTTCAAGATCCTGGCGGTCACCGGAGGCGAGCCGTTCCTGCGCAAGGATCTGGGTGAACTCGTGCGCTTCGCCAAACGCGAGGTGGGCCTCTCGGTCGTGCTCTTCACGACCGGCTACTTCCTCGAAAAACGCATGGACGAGGTGTTGCCCCACGTCGACGTGCTCCTCCTGAGCCTCGACTCGGCAGATCCGGCGCGGCACGACGAGATCCGCGGCCTCGACGGCCTCTACGCGAAGATGGTGAGCGGAGTACGCCTCGCCCGGAAACGCTACCCGGAGCTCTCCATCCACCTGAACTGCTGCGTGCAACGGGGCGTCGCCGAGGAAGTCGACGCCCTCGTGGCGGTCGCGACCGAGCTGGACATCGGCATCTCCTTCGACGTGATCACCGAGCAGCGCAACGGCAGCGAAGGGGCGGCCTTCACCGAGACCTCCGTCGGCTTGCCGCTCAGCGAGCTGCAGGTGGTCGCAGCGGACCTGCTTCGGCGCAAGCAAGCGGGCGCACCGATCGTCAACTCGGAGCGCTACTTCGACTACTTCGCGCGCGGCCGGCCGGGCTACAGATGCCACCTGCCCAAGCTCGTCATGACCGTCGACGGGCGCGGCAATATCGAAGACTGCCTCGATCTGAATCAGCCCATCGCGAACCTGCGCGACACACCGCTGCGCTCGATCATGAACCTGCCCCGCTTCAAGGCCCTGAGGAAGGACGCCGAGCGCTGCTCTAGCTGCAGCTCGCCGACGATGGTCGACCTGTCGCAGGTGTGGGAGCGCCCCTGGTTGCTCGTTCGGCCCGACGGCCTCTCGCTGTCGTGAACGCCCGAGATGGGACACGCTTCGGCCGCTACCCCTGGGATCTGCGGACGCTCATCGCCGTCGCCCCATGCGGCGCGCCCTTGCGCTTCCTCAACCTCAACTGGGTCCTGGGTCGGACAGGCACGCGCTTCGACCAGTCGCCCGATCGCTCGCGAGCCGCGGCCCGACGCGTCGCCGACCTCCAATTCTGCCTCGAATCCCCTGCCGGCGCCCTGTCATGGAAGCGTGAGTATGGCCTCGACCAGGTGGAGTACGAGGAAGGCCACGTGGCGCTGTCCATCGGCGAGCGTCTCCAGGTGCGGGGCGCGTGGCCACGCTACGACATCTCCTACGCGCAGCCCGAAGCGGAGCTGAAGCTCGACGTGTGCTTCGAGGCCTGGCCGCATCCCATGCGCTGGGTGCGGCTGCCTGGCCTGTACTGCCACCAGACGGTCTTCGGCACCGCGTCGATCCGCAGCACCCGGGCGGGAGAGACACAGCAGCTGGAGCTCCCGGCGCTCCTCGACCACGGCTGGGGCCGCAGCCTGCTCCCGCTGCGCGCGCCGATGCGCTCGTTCCGGTACGAGGTGCTCCATCTGCCGGAGGGTGGGCAGCTCCTTGCGCTCGGCGTGCGCGGCCCGCTGGGTGCGCGGGTGGTCGCCCGCGCGGTCCATCGCATAAGCCGCGACGCGCGAGCCCGACTCGGGCGCGTCCGTTGGGAGATCCTCGAGAGTTCGGTCACCCCGAACCACGCCGGGGCGCCCCGCCATCAGCCGAGCCGCTGGCGGGCGACGCTCGACTTCGGTGACACCACCTTCACGTACGAGGCGGAGGCCGACAGCCCGCCTCGTGCTGTCTTGGGTGACGGCTTCCTGCAGTCGTTCTCGTGGCGTCGCGTCGACGCTCGGGGGCCTGGGACGGCCGGTCGCGGCTATGCCGAACAGCTCGGCAGGATGAGGTCCGATGCCAGTCTTTCGTGACACAGACCACTTGTACCGAGTCCTCGACGCCCTCTTCCGGAGGATCGCCGCCGACGGCTCTCTGTCGGAGGGCCTGCTGGCCGGCGACATGGTCCTGCGCTTCCGGTACCGCGAGCCCGAAGGGCAGATCACGGTCGACTTGCGCGGGAAGGTGCTGCGGTGGTTCCTCGGCGAGACCGAGCTCGAGCCCGACCTCGAGATGATCCAGTCGGCCGACGTCGCGCACCGCTTCTGGCTGGGCCGGCTCAACGTCCCGCTGGCCATCGCCACCCGGCAGGTCGTCTCGCGCGGACCCGTCCCGAAGGCCCTCCAGCTGCTCCCGGCGGTGAAGCCCGCCTTCGCTCTCTACGCCGATGTCCTGCGCGACCTCGGCGACGAGAGTCTGTTGCCGAAGGAGACCGCCGACGCCGGTCGTCTACCGCGCATCCGTCAGCAGCTGAGGCGCGCCGTACGCCGTTTTCGGAGCGCACGTGCGTTCGACGCGAGCGGCCTCGACCCCGCCGAGCTGCGCACGCATCGCATCCCCTTCGGCCCGTCTCCTGGTCCCGAGGACTCGACGCCTGCCGAGGAGAACGTGCCGGAGGAGCGGGCCGCGCTCCAGGTCGAGATGTTGCGCCGGATGATGCTCATCCGCGCGTTCGAGCAACGGCTCTCCGATGGCAACGCGTTGGGCGAGGTGCCCACCGAGGCCATCCACCTGTCGATCGGCCAGGAGGCCTGCGCGGTCGGTGCCTGTTTCGCGCTGCGCACCGGCGACGCCATCGCCACCACCCATCGCGGTCACGGACACATGCTCGCCAAGGGCGCCGACCTCGACGGCATGATGGCGGAGATCCTCGGCAAGGCGTCGGGGCTCTGCAGGGGCAAGGGCGGCTCGATGCACGTCACCGACGCGCGGGTCGGCGCGCTCGGGGCGAACGGGATCGTCGGCGCCAGTCCGCTCATCGCGGCCGGCGCCGCCCACGCCGCACGCCTCGCGGGGTCCGACCGCGTGGCGGTGGCCTTCCTCGGCGACGGCGCGACGAACCAAGGCATGTTCCACGAGGCCGCGAACTTCGCCGCCGTGCTCGACCTTCCGGTGGTCTTCGTCGTCGAGAACAACCAATACGGCGAGTTCACCGCGGTGCAGCGACACACCCGCGTGCCGAGGATCGCCGAGCGCGCGGCCGCGTGGGGCATCCCCGGGGTGACGGTGGACGGCAACGACCCATGGGCCGTGTACGAGGCGATGGCAATCGCCGTGGCGCGGGCCCGCGCCGGCGACGGTCCAACGCTGCTCGAATGCGACACATACCGGTGGCATGGACATATGGAGGGCGAGGCGGTGCCCTACCGTCCACCCGAGGAGATCGAGTCCTGGAAGGCTCGCTGCCCCATCCTGCGCTGGCGTCGCCACCTCGAGACAGAGGGGCTGCTATCCCAGGCAGACGCGGACGCCGTCGCCGAGGCACAGACGGACCGTGTCGAGCAGGCGTGGAGCGGCGCCATCGCATCCGCGGAGCCGGCGTTCACGGAGCTCTGGCGGGACGCCTACGCGCCGGAGCCGGAGTCGTTGTATCGCCCCATCGCACAGATATCGTCGGTCCGTGAGACGACCTGTGCGCGGGCCGTGTACGAGGCGCTCGCCGAGGAACTGGAGCGCGACGAGCGGACGTATCTACTGGGCGAAGACGTCACCACCGGCGGCTACTTCGCGGTGACCGTCGGTCTCGCGGAGCGGTTCGGGGCGGCCCGCGTGGTCGACACACCCATCAGTGAATATGCCATCGTCGGCACGGCGGTCGGCGCGGCCATGTCCGGCCGCCGACCCATCGCCGAGATCTTGTTCTCGGACTTCCTCACCACCTGCGCGGACCCCCTCGTCAACCAGGCCGCCAAGCTCCGCTATATGTCAGGCGGGCAATACACCCTCCCGATGGTGGTCCGAACGCCCGGGGGCGGCGGCCTGGGCATGGCAGCGCAACACTCGCAGAGCCTCGAGGCGTGGCTGACGGGCGTGCCGGGCCTCATCGTGCTCGCCCCGGCGACGCCCTACGACGCCAAGGGGATTCTCAAGGCCGCGATTCGCTCGAACAACCCGGTGCTCTTCTTCGAGAACAAGCTGCTCTACACGGCCACCGGGCCGGTGCCCGAGGGTGAGTATCTCGTGCCCATCGGTGTCGCCGACATCAAGAGGCGCGGGCGCGACGCCACCGTGGTCTCGGTCGGTGCGGCGCTCTCCAAGGCCCTCGACGCCGCAGACGAGCTCTCCCGAGAGGGTGTCGAGGCAGAGGTCGTCGACGTGCGGACGCTGGTCCCACTCGACGTCGCCACGATCGTCGCGTCGGTCGCGCGCACGGGCCGACTCGTCACCGTCGAGGACGCCTCGCTCTTCCACGGATTCGGCGCCGAGGTCGTCGCCCGGGTGGCGGAGGTCGCCTTCGGTGCCCTGCGGTCGCCACCACGGCGAGTCGCCGCGCTCGATGTCCCGATCCCCTACAACAGCCGGCTCGAAAACGCTGTCATCCCCGGCGTACGTGAGGTTGTCGCGGCGGTGCGCGCCACGTTGTAGCTCGGCTCGGCCACCTTTCCGCGCATCCCTGTCATTCGACAGACTCGCAGCGCGGCGCAGCGCACTAAACATATTCGTGTAGCGCACTCAACGAACGGGTAAAGGCGTGGCCGACGCACCTCCCCCGGCAACCTCGGAGCCGACGCGGCGCATCGCGGCCGTCGTCGAAGAGACCGGCGTCGCCAAGGAGGTGGTGCACCACTACCTGCGCGAAGGTGTGCTGCCACCGGCGCCGGCGCGCGGGCGCTACACCGACCGCCAGGTCCGTCTGCTGCGCCAGGTGCGCACGCTCCGTGAGGAGCACAAGCTACCGCTGGACGTGGTACGTCGCGTGTTTGCGCGTTTCGAGTTCGATCCGGCCCCGATCGAGTCGCTGACCCTGTCTGAGTCGCTCTGCACGCGTATGACCCGCCTCGGCGCGGGTGAGGCGCTGCTCTCTGCCCGCACCTTGTCGGCCGGCGAGCTCGCCGCCGAGGCGGGCGTGGGACCGGAGCGCGTCGCGGAGTACGTCGAGGCGCGGCTGCTGGTTCCCTTCGCCCAGGACGGCGCGCCGCGCTTCACGGTCTACGACCGAAACGTGGTGGCGTTGTGCGAGCGCGCGCTGCAGATGGGCACGCCCTTCGACTCCTTCCGAACCGTCGCGTCGTACGTGCGCGTCGCCTTCGAACTGGAGCGCGGCGCGTTCTTCAGGGTCGGGCTCGAGGGGCACGCCGACCTCGCTGCGGACCTCTTCGTGCGCCGCGAGGTGGCGTCCAGCCTGGTGCAGAATGTGTTGAGCTCGGCGATCGAGGCCCACCTGCGCAGCGCGGCCTCGACCTGCGCGCCGCGGACCCTCGACGACGTGATCTACCAGCCGAGCGCGGCGTTCGTGCGGCGGCACGGGCTCGATGCCGAGGTGGACGCGGCCCGCGCGCGCCTCGCCGATGCAACCGACGACCCGGATCGCTGGCGCGAAGCGGCGGTGGTCATGATGCACGCCGGCCGGGCGCGCGAAGCCGCGTTCGTCCTGGAGGAGGGCGCCTCGCGCTGGCCGGAGGACGCCCGCCTGCGCCAGTCCCGGCAACGGGCCCGCCTGCTGCTCGGCGAACCGCTCGACGCCCCGCCGGAAGGACCCAAACAGATCCTGCTGGCGGCCGCGCGCCGGATGGCCGAGCCCGGGTCCGCCGAAGGTGTGCGGCGCGACGTGTTGAGCGCGCTCGAGAGCCTCCCGAGCAGCGGCGCTGCCGAGTCGCGCATGCTCGCGGGCTGGCTGCTCACGGCGCTCCCGCCCCTCTTCAACGAGGCCGAGCGGGGCCGCGAGCTCCTGGCATCCGTGCTCGCGAGCCTCGACGGCGCACCGGAATCCGTGAAGCCTGGGCGCACCGAGCGACTGCAAGTGAACACCGCGTATCTGCTGCACGAGGCGCTCGGCCGGGACGCCGAGCCCGACCTGGAGCGCCGCGCGGAGCTGCGCGACCTCATTTGCCGCACAGACCCCGCCTCGCGTTTTGCCGAGGCCGTCTTCCTCGCCCACCCAACAGACCGGAGGTCACCGTGACCGAGTCGATGGCGCCCAAGCGCTTCCTGCCCACGAGCTTCGGCAACATCGCCTACTACGAGACGGGCAGCGCGGCCGCGCCACCCGTCCTCTTCGTGCACGGCATCCCCACCTCGGGCTACCTGTGGCGGCACGTGCTGCGCTTCCTGCAGAACGACTTCCACGGCTACGCCCCCGACCTGATGGGACTCGGTGACACCCAGGTGGACTCGAAGACGGGGCGCTTCGACATGGACGCCCAGGCCGAGATGCTCCTGGAGTTCATGACCGCGCTGGGGCACGAGCAATTCACGCTCGTCTGTCACGACCAGGGCGGGGCCGCCGCGCAAGCCATCGCGGCGCGCCAGCCGGACCGGGTCCGCTGCCTCGTGCTCACCGACTGCGTCTGCTACGACAACTGGCCGGTGCCCACCGTGGTGCGCTTCCAGCGGCTGTCGCGGATCCCTCTGCTCGGCGACGCGCTCTCGCGGCTGGGCGTGACCGAGTGGATCGAGACGCGAACGCCGCTGTCCTCGATGCTGCGTGGGGTCCACGACCGCAGCCGCTTCCCGGTCGAGGCCATGCGCGAGTATCTGCGGCCGCTGCGCGAGGGCCCGGAGTCTCGCGCGCGCTTCCGCCAGTTCCTGCTGGCCGGCCACCCCCGGTACACCGAGCTGGCGGTCGAGGGTCTGCGCCGCTTCGACAAGCCCACGATGGTGCTGTGGGCGGCAGACGACGCGTACCTGTCACCCTCCTGGGGCAAGAAGCTGATGGAGGACATCCCCGGCGCGACGCGGTTCGAGCTGATCCCGTTCTGCGGTCACTTCTGGCCGGAGGAGCGGCCGTCCGAATTCGCGTCTCATATCGGGGCGTTCCTGGCCGAGCATCTGCTCGTTCAAGAAGACGAGGACGAGGACGCGGTCACTGCCGAGGGGGCCTGAGCGATGCTCGACAACCGTATCCTGCTGACCACGCCGACCTATCCGTACCCGACGCTGCCCGCCAACGACTCGCTCACCGATGCGACGGGGCAGCGCTTCACCAAGGGAGATGATCTGTTCACGATCATCTCCCACACGCATTGCTACGCGAACCACATCCTCGCCCAGAACGTCCGGGTGCCGGTCGTGGCCCAGGAGTATCCGCGCTGGGACGACTTCACGGCCGAGGTGGACCGCGGCTACCCGGTCATCGGGATCAGCGCCTACCCCCCGCACATCGACACCGTCATGAAGATGTGTCGCTACATCCGCGGGCGGTCACCAGCGTCGAAGATCCTGCTCGGCTCGTACGCCGGGCAAGCGTTCCGGGCTGCGTACGACGCCGAAACCCAAGAGAAGTACGTGGACCACATCGTCGGTGGCGAGGGCGTCAACTGGCTGCGCTCATTCCTCGGCGAAGACACCGACCGCCCCATCCGCCAGGCGTTGATGCCCAAAGCCGGCGGCGCGCCCCCGTACGTGAGCCGCTACCCGAAGGGCAGCATCGGCTTTTTGGTGTCGGGCCTCGGCTGCGTCGGCGGCTGCGACTTCTGCTCGACCACGGCGCTGTTCAGCCGCAAGCGCATCGAGCTGCTCTCACCGGGCGCGTTGGTGGAGCACATCAACCTCTACCACGAGCACTTCCCGGAGGTGACGCAGGTCTTCGTGATCGAGGAGGACCACTTCCGCCAGCCGAAGTATCTCGCCCGCATACGCAGCCATTGGGAGGCGCATCCGGAGGTGCTCGAGCGGATGGACTGGTTCGGCTTCGGCTCGGTCGATTACATCGGCCGCTTCGCCCGAAAGTACGGCTGGGACGCCATCGCCGAGCTGGGCATCGGCTGCATCTTCATCGGCGTCGAGTCGAAGTTCGCTGGCGAGCACGGCTACGACAAGCGGGACGACTTCGAGGCGCGCGAGGTCTTCGAGAAGCTCCACGCGATGGGCATTCGCACGGTGGGCGCCTGGATGTGCGGCTGGGATTGGCACCACCACGGCAACATCCTGGAGGACCTCAACTACTTCGTCTCGCTCTACCCGACCTACCAGCAGCTGACGCGGGTCTCTCCGTTCCCCGGGACGCCCATGTGGGAGCGGCTGCGGGAGGAGGGCCGCGTACGCGAGGTGCCGTGGGACGACGTGCACTTCTGGAGTGGTGCGCAGCGCAACGTCGCGATGGAGCAGCACGAGACGCTGAACATGACGGAGTACGGCTACGACCTGCTCTACCAGACGTGGGGGCCGAGCGTGCTGCGCCGGCTGGACGTGCAGTTGTCGGGCTACGACTACTGCCGCCGCTCGAAGAACCCGCTGCTGCGACGCCACCGGGCGCTGTTGCACAAGAAGCAGTGCGCGATGTTGTGGACGAATCTGCGCGCGCTGGACCGCCACGCCCCGAACGGGGTGGTGCGCCGGCGCGGTCGGAAGCTCGACGAGAAGTACCGAGCGCTGGTGGGCGAGCCCACGCCGGTCATGGAGTCGCTCGCGCGCTCGATGGATCTGATGTCCACCGCGTTCAGGATGAAGTCCTTCTTCGATCCGATGAACCGCCACCCGAAGGAGGAGCCCTTCAAGCGATACATCTACGACAACGACGGCTCCCGTGAGCGGGCGACGCCGTACCGGATCGAGATGCCGAAGCCCGCGCCCTCGGACCGGCGCGGGATGCGCAAGGCCGAGCTGAGCAACAAGCTCCTGTCGATGACCCTGCGTGGGGTGCGCAAAGCGCGCTGGCGCCAGACCGACCGCGACATCGACGACGACCTGGTCACCCGGATCAGCTCCGGCTGGCTCGGCTTCGGCTTCTGATGAGCCGCGTGTATCCGCTGCCGGCCCTGGTCGGTCAGCCGCTGCTCGAGCAGGCGCTGCTGATGCTGGCCGTCAATCCGCGGCTGAGCGGCGTGCTGATCCGGGGCGAGAAGGGCACCGCGAAGTCCACCGCCGCGCGGGCGCTCGCCCGCCTGCTGCCCGAGATTCGAGTGAACCGCGGCTGCAAGTACGGTTGCCCCACGGACCGGCCCGCCGTGTGGTGCACCGACTGCACCGCGAGCGACGAGGTGGTCGGCGAGGCACGCCGCCCGCCGTTCGAGACGCTGCCCCTCGGGACCACCGAGGACCAGCTGCTCGGCACGCTCGACCTCGAACGGGCCCTGCGCCACGGAGAGCAGCGCTTCGCCCCGGGTCTGCTCGCCCGCGTAAACCAGGGCGTGCTGTACGTGGACGAGGTGAACCTGCTCGAGGACCACCTCGTCGACCTGCTGCTCGACGTGGCGGCGATGGGCGTGAACACGGTGGCCCGCGACGGGGTGAGCGTGCGCCACCCCGCGGAGTTCGTGCTCGTCGGCACGATGAACCCCGAAGAGGGTGACCTTCGCCCGCAGCTGCTCGACCGCTTCGGGCTCTGCGTCGAGATGCGCGGGCTGCGCGACCCGGCGGCGCGGGCCGAGATCGTGACGCGCCGGTTGGCTTTCGACGCCGATCCGGCCGCGTTCGTCGAGCGGTGGAGCGAGCAGGAGGCCGCCATCACGCACCGCGTCACGACGGCGCGCTCGCTGCTGCCGCAGGTGCAGACCGAGCAGGTGTGGTGCCTGGCCGCAGCCCACCTGGCGCTCTCGCTGGACGTGCCGGGCCACCGCGCCGACGTGTTGCTCGTGCAGGGCGCGGCGACGCTGGCGGCGCTCGACGGCCGGACCGAGCTCGTCGCAGACGACCTGGAGCGCGCCGCCACCGTCGTACTCCCACACCGCCTGCAAAGGCGCCCGGGCACCGACGCACCGGAGGTGGACCTTCGGGCCCAGGCCCGCGAAGCGGTGGCCGTGGCGAACGGAGATCCGCCGGGAAAAGCACGCGCCCCCGCGGTGGGGCCGGGCCGGACTTGAACGCAGCCGAGACGAGCGAGATGCAACCGTGCGCGCCCCGCGGCGGAGCCGGTGGAAGCGTCGGCCGGAGCAAGACGCGAGGCGCACCGGGGCTCTCGTTGTGGGGCGGGTCGGCCGCGGCCGACGCATCCCGTGGGGGGCGCGCGTCCGGTACGAGCGAAGCCGGCCAGGGCTTCGTGTCTCCAGACTCGTCAGGCGGACGCCCGAGCCTGAGTTCGAAGGCCCCAGACCACGCCAAGACGGCTTCGCGGGCGCGACATCGCGCACGACCCGTCCCGGCCACACGAGGTCGCGCTGGCCGCGTCCGCGTCGTCCACGGCCGCCCACGAGACATCGCGTGGCCCGCCACGCTCCGAGCTGCAGCTCGGCGAGTCCGAGCGCCCGCTGGTCGCCTCGAGCTGGCTCCGGAAGACCTGCGCACGCACGAGCGCCGGCG
>PVBE012032153.1_pt1 | contig 11621 bp, 10 predicted proteins | sample 1631181 | NCBI WGS metagenome assembly PVBE01 (sample SAMN08397723, study PRJNA350692) | Marine metagenome, whole genome shotgun sequencing project. | isolation source: water | place: Pacific Ocean | collected 2012-04 | reverse complement strand
CTTATCAATCAAATCACCAATTGTTGCATCCATCGCTTCCACAGCGCTGATTACTTCTGCTGAATTGGGACCATATTGATGTCCGCGTGAATCAATTTCACTAAAATAAAGTGAAAAGAAATTTCCACGCTTATGATCCGGATAATCTAACCATTTTACAATTTGATCAATGCGCTCAGAGTGTGTTATTGATTCATTGTACACAAAGTATTCTGTAGGCCTTACTCCCATGATTTCTGCTTCAGAGGCAGGCCAAAACATTGTCATTGCTTTCTTTCTTTGTTTTTCAGCTGTTACCCAAACGGGCTCAGCTTCATACCATTTACCATCAAGAACAGGTTTACTGTTTTCTCCAATATAGTAGTATTCATTAAAAATCGGATCGAACATTGTATTTGCTACGATACCATGCCCCTCAGGATATCTACCGGTAACCATAGAAATATGACTTGGAAAAGTTTTGCTTGGGAATGGTGGAATTAAGCCTTGCGCACGCACACCGCTTTTTATGAATTTATCAAAATTTGGTGTAACAGCTTTTTCAAAATAGTCCCACCTAAAACCATCGATAGAAATAAGCAAGACAGTGTTTTTAGGAGCCCCATTATTTTCATGGGTTTGTTTTACCGTTTTTGAGCACCCACTCATAATGAATAAAGCCAATAGATATAGTATGTAACTATTAGCCCTTATTTTTGTATAAATCATGTAAAAACAATTTAATTAATAAGTTAAAAAATCACTTATACAAATTTCATAATTTTGGTAAATTGAATTACCACAAACCAAAGGTAAATTATGAAGCTTAAGCAACTTTCAATATTATTTATCCTCGGATCTCTGTTCGCACAGACAAGATCACTCCCCCCAGACACAGCTGTTGTAACCTATCATCGGACAACCATTTCAGGTCAAAAAGTTGAATACAGTGTTACAACCGGCACGCAGCCCGTATGGAGTGATACATCTAATAAGCCGATTGCAGCGCTACACTACACATACTATGAAAGAACAGATATTGCTAATAAATCAAAAAGACCAATAATGATTTCATTTAATGGTGGACCAGGATCTGGATCGGTATGGATGCATATGGCCTATACTGGACCAATGGTGTTGAATGTTGACAAAGAGGGTTTCCCAGTTCAGCCTTATGGCGTAAAAACTAACACCTATTCGGTTTTAGATGTCACAGATATTGTTTACGTAAATCCAGTGAATACTGGATATTCACGAATTGTTGATAAGAATGTCAAAAGAGAAAAGTTTTTTGGTATCAGTGCTGATATAGACTACCTAGCTGAATGGATCAATACGTTTATTCAACGAAATAATCGCTGGGAATCGCCAAAATACTTAATTGGTGAAAGCTATGGAACCATACGGGTTTCTGGCCTAGCCTTAGCATTACAAAATAAACAATGGATGTATTTAAATGGCGTCATTCTAGTTTCTCCTACAGCGTTAGGTATTGATTCATCACGACCACAAGCTGATGGCAGAACAGGCCCACTCGGTGCAGCATTAAGACTGCCTTACTTTACAGCGACCGCTTGGTATCACAAAAAACTTCCAAGTGACTTACAAAAAAAATATTTACCACAAGTATTGGCGCTATCAGAAGATTATTCAATTAATCAATTAATGCCGCTACTTGCGAAAGGTAATTCAGCATCAGCTGAAGAAAAACAAGAAGCAGCAAAAAATATGTCACGTTTTTCGGGTATTTCAGAAAAAGCAATATTGTCATATAATTTAGACGTACCAACAAATTATTATTGGAAAGAATTGCTTCGAGACGAAGGATACACAATTGGCAGGCTTGACTCACGCTATAAGGGGATTGATAAAACCGTTGCTGGGGATGGTCCAGATTATTGGGCTGAATTAACCTCCTGGAATCATTCTTTTGCTCCGGCAATTAATTATTATTTCAAAAATGTTCTAAAGTTTGAAACGGATGTTAAATATAATTTGTTTGGACCCGTACATCCTTGGGATTGGAAAAATAATTATACGGGAGAAAACCTAAGACAAGCGATGGCAGCGAATCCGTTTTTACATACGATGATTCAATCTGGTTATTATGATGGTGCTACAAAATATTTTGATGCGAAATATACGATGTGGCAATTGGATCCTAGTGGAAAAATGAAAGATAGATTATCATTTGAAGGATATCGTAGTGGTCATATGATGTATTTGAGAGAAACAGATTTATTAAAATCCAATTCCGATATCAGAAAATTTATTAAAAGAACTATCCCTAAATCAGGAGCCTCCGCAAAATATTAGATTAATTCTAGAAGTCAGATCTATATCGTACACCAAGCCACATATTCTTATTAGGTAGCCAGCCCCCCTGCACAGTTCCATCTTGTTCCCCGCTATAGGTGGTCATTGAAAATGAAACATTATCATTGATATTAAACGCCACTGAAGCGATAGTATTCAATTGTGTAATATGTTGAAGAGAAACTTCAAATAATGGAACCTTATTAATCTTAATAAAGTTTAAAAATTTGTATTTCTGTAGAAAGGATGGAATAACACCAATATCTGTCATTAGATCAACGCGGCCATATAATCCAAATGCTTTCGTAGACGCTTTTTCTCCATCACCATAGCGAAGGTATGATTTGTTATCATAATCATATCCATAAAAAGTTCTATTAAATAATTTATTATCCTTATCCTTAGTTCGGTGGGCAACTTTCATGTAATGCAAACCCGGAGTAAAGGTAACTCTCGATATTGTAGGAATTTTTAATGGCACCTCAAATGTTGCTGCAAACAATGCATACATATCGATAATGTTTACATACTCATCTTCTTCATCAATATCATTTTTTCTAAAGTAACTAGTATCAGTAACAACTGTACTGCTTCTAGGAAAAAAATTGAAGCCCATTTGTGCATGAAATGATGCTCCTGTTGAAAACATGTTATCAATAGTAACTTTAGAATAAAGACCCAAATACTCTCTAAGAAGCCTATTGTCATTTAGCCCATTTCCAATAGAGAGTAAATTTATTTTTGCGGGAAACCGAATACCAATCTCAGAGTTTCTAGTTCCCACCCCCATTGAGGTAGAGCTAAAGAGCGCCCCAGGAAGCCCAACCAGTGTATTGCCTAAGGCAAAATTTGCAGAGTACTGTAATAGATTAGACCTAAGATATAATTCCTCTGTGCTCATTAGAAAATTATGTTGTTTCCATAATGAAAAGCGGGAACTATAGCTTGCTAATAATCTTTGATTTTCGCTTTCAAAGAAAACCACATCCGATGGACTATTTAGATATTGATCTTTTTCAATCAAAGCCTGTTGAATATCTTGGCTTAATACCCAGTCCACTATTTCTCTTGGTATAACATCAAAGTTAAGACCATTACCATACCAAATCTCATGTATCTCATTTTTTGTCGATTTTTTCTGCTGAACAATGATTAATAAATCCTCAGCACGCATTTCTTTTAATATTAAAACCTTTTTCTTTGCGCTCTTTTTCTTAACCCTAGGATTTTCAAGCGTATTTAAAGCATTGTAATCAATAATAGCATCTTCAACAAGAATATGATAAGGCATATGATCAACAGTCCAGGCAATATACTTTCTTTTATCAAGACTTTTTACTGATTGTGAAAATCCACTACCTATCAATAAAATCGCAATAATAAAAAGTTTAATTTTTAAGAAATTATTTATTTTCATTTTGTTCCTTTAATTAAAAATGAAATGATATATAAGGGGATACAACTTGCCCGCCTGATTCACCCGCTGGATACCATTTCCAAAGATTGTCATTCGTGTTGCTTTCGAGAAATTCTAAACCACTTCCCTTTGGAATATTAACCACTTGAACGCCTACCTTTAAGACCTTAATACTATATTCTGCGCCAAACCCTATATTATTAAATCCGCTAAAGGACTGATTGGCCTGCGCGTAAGCTTTTAGTTTTTTATTATCCGTTACAAGTTCTGATCGAACAAAAAACCCAAGCGCTTCATCAACCTTGTTTAAACGATCTGTTATTTCAAGATCTCTACCTTCTTTTTCATCCTTAGAGCCAGGTTTTAATTTGGCATGAATAAACTCCGTAAACGATAAACCAACTTTTAAGCGTAATGATCCAAAAGGTTCATCGGTCCGCTCAGCACCTGAAAGGTTTTTATTTAATCTTTTTAGAAAACCTAGTTTAGAAAAATCAATAAAATTATTAATAGCAAAGGTGTTGCTCCAATAGACTAAACCGCTAGCAGATGGTAAAACTACGTGATTTTCATCAAATACTTTTCCTGTCTTAAACTTATTTCCAGAGTCCATATAGTTGACTTGTCCACCAATGGAGTGGGTATCAAATTTAAAACCTATTCCAAATGTACCATCAAGAGGCTGTTTGATAACATCAACCTTTGCTTGTCTTGGTACAATAAAATATGTACTTGAAATATCATTGGATAGACCAAGTATTGTATTGCCAAAAAATTGTGGATACAAACCCAGGTCTGAGATTCCTGTTTCTAGTCGAAATGCTTGGTTGGTTGATTTAGATCGAATATAAATACTCTGATTTGTCGATACTTCAACTTGCGAGGTTGTCCACCAAAAGCCATCCCTAGCTCGCTTGAAGCTTCGCTCATTTAAAATATTATCTATATTGCTATATGTCTCCAAAGCAGATAGATCTCTTCTATTTATTTCCGCCCATTTATATTTCCGGTCCATGATGGTATTCATAATATCAGGACCAAGCTTTTTTACTTGATCCATCATAAATCTTCGATATTCACCCGAATCATAATTTTTTGCCCTAAGTCGTTTTAATGTCAGCTTTCCGTCTTGCTGTTGCATTTGCACCATAACGACATCCGATGCTTGAATCGAGTTTTGATCAAATTTGTCATTCTCAATCAGTTGATTAAGATACATTTCAATAAATTTCCGATTTAATGCTGGGTCAGCCACCTCCCAACTAATCAAGTTTTGCTGAGCAATGCTAGACGATCCAAATAGCACTATAACAGTAAATGCAAAATAATGTATTTTATTAATCAAGGTATTCAAATTCATTTTCATATTCATTTAACGAACCATATTTATCTTTTATTTTAAGTTTTACTGATTGCAAGCCACCATAGGCAGGTCGTGAAATTGATAGTCTGTATCTTGTTAGTTTTCTATTACCATATTTTTCACTACCAATTTCAATGACTTTCCCACTGATACCGCCTATAGGAAATAATTTATCTACGGCATTCAATTTTCCATAGGTTATAACCTCAAGGGTTAAGTCATTAGTATTGGGTTTACGCTTAAAATCAACCGCGGGAGCTGGAAGCGCTTTCACCTGCACTGCATGAGTTAAATCTTTCAATGGGGTACCATCTACAAGCGTTTCAAAGGTAAGCTTACCAGTTTTTTTATAGGGACCTACCGACATAGACGATTTTTCAACAACCCTTTTATTATCTCCAAAAGTACTTGTAAATCTAATGGCTACACGATCCCTTGACAGTGATTTTACCCTCATATCAAAATTATACTTTTCATTCGTGTAAATTTCAACTATATCTTGTTCTGCAGCCCACTGGGGTTCAATCACTACAATTCTCGCTTTAGTTGTTACAACCTTACTATCGCTTTTTCTTACTCCACTTACCTCAACAGTTCCTCCTTTATTTGTTGATGTGCCAACCAACATAGATCGCGGGGTTCCTTGCTCGAGGTTAGATACCATATCAGCGCCCTTTGAAATAGATATTTCAAAATCTTTATTAGAATACACACCACCAACTGTAACAGGCACTTCCCATTGTAGTCCCTTGAGAACTGTATATCTTTTTTTATCAAATAAAACAAAGAAATCAGTTCTTTGACCTTCAAGCGGAACCGGGGTAATAAAGGCATCTAACTTTCTTGTAATTTTAAAGGATCCCTCGCGCCTTACCTTATCAGAAATATTCTTTTCAATTTTAGTTGCGATTTGTTCGCTACCAAAAACATTAGCCCAATTATTTAATGTCAGGTTTGATATTTCCGGTTTAAACCCAATTAAAAGTTCAACATCAAAGCGCTTATCTTGATAAACATCAAAATTAGATAGGGGTATTTCTGCAACATAAGATCCTTCCTTTTCAATCGCTTTAGATGATACGGTATATTGTGCGTTTGAAACGCTAGTATCATTTAAGGTAAAGGTAGCTTCAACATTAGCTGAATTTTCTTCGTACTCTCCATCAAGGTTAAAGGTAAATTTATACAGCGAATCAGAATTAAGAGAGTTTATATTATCTACACTAACCATTGATTCAAGCTTATCTTTTGCAACTTCAAGGAGAATATCATCCTGACGGCGCATATATTCACCAAGCTCACCTTCGATAGCAAAAATACTTAGAATGGCGCCCAGGTTGATAAGAAAGTATACTTCTACTTTTTTCATGACTCTATCTAACTATCTAACGCTTTATTCAAAATCTTACTAATCTCTTTATGGATCTCTTTTTGGACGCTTCCCTTAACGAGCTTATTTACTCCATCGCTAAGTGTCTCAATTTTTTTATTGTGATCTCTTAATTCATCTTTAAGGCCCGCCACTGCACCTGTTAGTGCTGATACAGAGTCTTTATCCATTTTACTTACTGCTCCAGCTGCATCGGAAGCGCTAGCATGGGAATCTCCACCATCGGGACCTAAATTATAGATAGCCTGAGCGTAGATTATAAGTAGAACAAACTCCAGAATCAGGGCGGCAATAGATAGGTATGTCATTAAGCCAACATGCTCTGGGTCTAGCGTTGCAAAAATTGATCTAAAACCAACAATTACTAGCAGAAACGCAGCACCGCCATATACCAAAGCAGTGCGAGCATTAATATCGGATCTTAGTTTAAAATTCATATTCTTTCCTCAAATGGTTAATTTTTTATTCAATAAATTTATATAGAATTGAGTATCAAATTGGTAGATAATAATAGATATAATGCTTTAACTAGCTACTGCAATAATACTCATACTATAATTAGTTTAAATCGGTGCTATATATCTTTCCTTTATATTCAAAGTAAGATTGACCACTTCTTCTTGCCTCTATAAATGCCTTTTTGAATCCACCAGTAGTGATTTCTATGGCCGCACCTTTTTCTAATTGCAATACAATACTCTTTCTAGCGCCAGAAAGAGTTACGCTATTAGCTGTTATATCTTTAATAGTATATACATCAATAATGGATCCATTTTTGTAAGTTTTACCATTAATCACTACAGATGGGTTCAGTTTAAGGCTAACATCTGTTAGGTAATAAGCGCGACTATTAAGAGTTGGCTTTGTAATTTTTTTGGTTTTATAAAAAATATCATTACCCCAATTTATATTTTTTTGCAGATCTATTTTATCAAAAACAGGGGTATCTTTGATTGCTTTATCAAAATTGACTGCAAGAATATCTCTACTATTTAAAGGCTTGGATAGGTAGTGATACAGCGTAAAATATCCTGTCACTTTACTATCTGATGATCGATCAATTCTTAATGTGTTTACAAAATAACTAGATTCCAATAACCGTTCTATTAATTTGCCAATATTTAAAAAGACGCCACTTACTTTAAGATTGATTTGATAGCGATCCGTGGTCCGGTCATAATTTTCAAAAACTCCTTGAGTAGCATTTAGATTATTCTTTAACTCTGATGTTAATTCAATAACTGAAATATTATTTCTTTTACACATTTCTTTAATTGTATCAAGCGATTCTAAATATTCTACGTCTCCCTCAAATTGTTTAGTAATTTTTTCTACATATTTTACATATTTCTTATTATTGGCTAATAGATCCGGAATATTCATTGATTCATAATTGGATAACTCAATTTTATTATCAATATAGGATATTTTATCTGATATAGAGCCGATTTTTAATATGGCTAAATAATTATAAATAATTAACCCAGCAATTACTAGAATTTGAATAGTTTTCTTAGTGCTATTATTTTTTTTCATGATTTTAAATCAATTGCAAAAATTAAATTAGATTTAGGAAGTATTTTTTGATCTTTTACAATGACCCTTTTAATTGAGCGCTGCTTTCTCAAATCCTCAATTAGCTTATTAAATATTTTTGTTGCAGTATTTTTATTACCGGCAATCTCCCCTTTTAATAGAAACGAGAAAGAATTATCACCGTTTCTTGTATAGCTAATTTGATCCATTTTAACAGATTTGGGAGTAATAGTAGATAGTAATTTTGATAGCTCGATTATCCTCTGAGAATTTTGTGTATCAACCAAGTTATTTTTTTCAATTTGTGCACCAACAACCGTTCCCGCTATCAGCTGCAGCTTTCTTTCTTTTATAGGGAGTTCACTGTTTAGATTTCTTAGCTCAATATAATTTTGAGATGTAAAATATATTAGACCAATGGTTACTCCAGTATAAACAACTATCTCAACAAATAATTTTAATGGTGATATTTTCTTATTTGTAGATGGTTCAGATTGTATTTCTGCTTCATCCCTTTTTTCGCTTTCATCAGTTTCCCATGAATCACCATTTTCTTTAATAGCTTCTTCTAGTTCTTCTTCTAAAAAATCAACACCTTCAATATTTCTATTTAGCTCATTAATTCCCTTAATAACCTTAGGTTGGGCATCTTCCAGTGCTTTTCTATGCTGTTCTATCTCAATTTTTAAATTAATGTTATCAATACTTTTTTCATATTCTTCAAATTTATTGATTTCTTCTTCGAGCCATTCGTGATATCCTTCATCTTTTTGTCCTGTTATGTGAGCTTCATCGATTGTTGATTGCATTTTCTTTAATGATTTTTTTGCAGCAGTGAGATCTTTACGCAATAAGGTATGCTTTACATGATCAATTTTTTTCTCAAATTCTGTGATGGATTTTTGTACACGATCCTTGCTTGCTTTTACAGAGCGCTGAATACGTTTCTTTTGTAATCTATTATGAAAAATATCAATTTTATTATGATGCTCGCCCCAAAAAGTTTTTAGCTCTGATGTTTCATCAGATTCAGATTTAAGAGAAAAAACAATTTCGCTATATTTTTTAATTTCTCGCTCAATGGCAATAAAGTCATTCGATGTGGCATCTTCCTCTAAATTAGACAACATCTGTGAGACATTAGACTCAGCATTTGTTAATTTTAATTTAAATAGTTGGGATTTTTGTTGATATAAATTGCTTTTGACGCCATCTAGAAATTCCGAATAATTTTTATCTTTATTTGCAAGCTCTTTACCATCTTCAATTATTTTTTCTAATTTTTCAATAGATTCGGTAACACTTTGAAAATCTTGAAATGAACTTATATCATCATTGATCATTTTCTTATTATCAATTCCATAATTATCAATAAGACCTTTATGAATTGAATCAGTGTCAATTTGGGTTTTATCTTTTTTATTTTTCATCAATTTTTCTTGAATTTTGCAATATATCTATTAATTGCCAAAGCTACACTGTCATAATGTTTTGCAACTCTATGCCCATTGGAAAATTCATGTATTGCTTTTCGATTGCTATGAGATTTTGAAATAACTGTTGAATATCCTATCGTAGTTTTAAACACCCCAGCTTTAAATTCAGAGGCAGCAATTTTTTTCATTTCGATTGATTGAGATGAGCCATTCACAAATTTTGTCATTAATGCGGGCAGCGGTTTTATTTTTGGATTTAGCTTTCTTACATCTTGCATTATTTTTTCACTTACGATTCTGGCATCAAGCGACCATTGGTCTTCCGCGCTTAATACATACCAATACCAATTACTAGTTAGTAATGCATTCAGCGTTAATACAGATGATTTTTGTGGGGGCGTATCAATAATAATAAAATCAAATTCAGATTTTAATTTTCTATTAAAAAAATGATCAAACAACTTAAATACATTTAAATCTAGTAAAGATTTAACTTCGCCTTCTGTACTATCCAGCATTAACGTAGATGCCAGAAGCTTGATGTTAGGATTCCTAGTTTCAACAATATAATCTGTTGCACTATCACCAGATGATTTAAGCAAGCTTGTAACATTCCTTTCATCTTCAATCACATCTTCTTGGTAATTTTTTGCAAGGCTAGAGGATGTATTAGCCTGTGCATCTAAGTCACACACTAATACATTACAATTTTTACTTGCCAGGCTCCATGCAATATTAATAGCGGTAGTAGATCTGCCTACTCCACCCTTATTGCAAACCAGAGTAATAATTTGAGTTTTTTTTGCTGACATAATATAATTTACTTAATAATAGAGGTATTATCTGAGGAAGTTATTTGGTTATTATCATTTAGAGAAATATTAGTGTTCAGCCGCAAATCACTACCAATTTCATATCGATTATCATCATTGCCGCCATCCCACTTTTTTTTACTTTTATAAAAATTACTTTCAAGACAAACACTAATTTCATAAGAATCTGTAGCATTATTAGAGCTATATGTAATAACGCATTCACGGGGAAATGTATCAAACACAGAAACTGAATTAGGCAATACCGTGATAGTTGATGAGTCTATAGATGTGATAGAAAAAGTGGATTCATTATCAAGTGAGTCCTCTGTATTGTAGGTTAGGTTGAAATATTTCAGCGCTTTTAGTTTAAGATGGTTATAGCGAAAATTTAATGTATCCATATTTAAAGATGTAGAAATATTATAATAAGAATCATGTAAGAAATCAACTGTATGATCTAATTTAATTGTAGAACTAATAAATAACGGATCTCGCATTTCTTCATACAAGATTTGCTCATTTAGTAATAAGTCTATAGGGTTAGCAGTGGGTCCAGATTTAGGAAAAGCCTGATAGGTCATTTTATAATATTGGATTGATTTTGATAAATTTAAGGCATTAGTTAATCTGGCGCGGTCTCTTGTTATCTTGCCAGCTTCAATAGACATTAGCAGCATGAAATAGGTTAAGCTAGAAAATAATACAAATTTTAATAAGAACTTAACCAATGCTCAATTGCCAATTAGTTGTTGGTTGTAATCTGTTACAATACCAGTATAGTCAAAATACAAAAAAGCAATTAATAAAAAACATAACAACATAAATACAACAAAGGCTTGATTAAATAGTGATTTGATATAATTATCAATATCAGGATTTATAGTTGTATCAGATTCGTCAATTTTAAGAGTAGTATTGGGTTTATCTACAATGTAGGATTTATTATACGGTGCTGGTTCTGGATATGTGGAAGGGTCATTAAGGGCAGAGGAATCTATTTCACCATAAATATATAAATTACAAATATCGCAGGAGGTAGAATCCAGTGATAAACGTTCATTACACTTCGAGCAAATATAGGTATCTGAAAAGGGATAAGCAGGATCACGTGGATCGGACAATCTATGAACGTAATTTTTCACGAAATAAATTACAAATAAGAAAATAAAGAATTAATAATATTTTTAAGAAATAAAAATAAAAAAACAAATAAAGCCCGAACAGTTTAAATATGAAATTATAAATAATAAAATATTAAACATTATAATATAGATACCCTCGGTATAATAACCGGATAAAGATTTATATAGTGAGGTAATTATTATACATAATATTGGTATTTTATGATAGAATATACATCTCTATAATT
>PVBE011621942.1_pt1 | contig 11622 bp, 10 predicted proteins | sample 1631181 | NCBI WGS metagenome assembly PVBE01 (sample SAMN08397723, study PRJNA350692) | Marine metagenome, whole genome shotgun sequencing project. | isolation source: water | place: Pacific Ocean | collected 2012-04 | reverse complement strand
GTATCGGTGTATCGACGGTGGGCACTTGGTATCGGCGTTATCGCGCCACGGGCGAGACCGCCGCGCGCAAGCAGGGCCAACCTGGCGGCTCGAAGCTGGACGCCCATGAGGGGTTTATTTTGGCTCTCATTGATGGGCGCACGGATATCAGCTTGGCGGAGATTGCCGAGCGCTTGGCGGAGCAGCGTCAGGTCTCGGTCTGCCCGGCGACGATCTGGTATTTCTTCGAGCGCCAGGGCATCTCGCGTACGCCGGAGCGAATTAGGTTCGATACGTCTATTTGTCCTGTTTCCGGCAAGATCAACATAATCCAGTTCGAAGCAAAGCCGGTTGGTGGCGGAAAAGCGAATGATTTCTATATAGGATTGGACCAGTCCCGACACTGGCAAGCGCAAGGTGCGTTCCCTAATAATTTCTTCGCCGGAACCTATGGCATACGAGGCTGGAGCTTCGGGGGCCGCGCCACCTTCCAGCCATGAAAAGAAATCGGGCAACACATCCCAGAATGCCTCGACCGGAGGAAGTGCGGGGAGCTTGTGCGCGAGCATTGCTCCCCAGGCACCTTCAAGATCAGCGAGGGTCGGAACCGGTATGGGCTCTGCTTGTGAGTAGAACAGTATTCAATGGGCTCAGAACCGTTTGATTTTCATCGAGCCGCTTTGAGCGCGTTTCACGCGCTTTTTCCCCCTTCTTCCCCTCTGGGAAGAAGGGCTTATTCGGGCGGGAAATTACGCTGCCAGTGGCGCGCGATGTCGATCCCCCGGCACAGCCACACACCCTCATGTCCCTTCACATGCTCCACAAACCGCTTGAGCGCCCCGAAGCGCCCCGGCCGCCCCACCAGGCGGCAGTGGAGGCCGATGTTCATCAGGCGCGGGGCTTCGGCGACCTCTTCGTAGAGCAGGTCGAAACTGTCGCGGAGGTAGGCGAAGAACGGCTCGCCCCAATTGAAGCCCGGCGTGGTGGTGAAGCGGTGGTCGTTGATGTCGGCGGTGTAGGGGATGACGAGCTGCGGCTTGCCGGCTTCGTTTAGCCAATAGGGCAGCTCGTCGGCATAGCTGTCCTGGCTGTATTCGAAGCCGCCCTCCTCGGCGATCAGACGCAGCGTATTCTCGCTGCGCCGGTCGAGGAAATGGCCGAGCGGGCGGGCGCCGGTGACTTCGCTGTGGAGTTCGATGGTCTTTTGGATATGCTCGCGCTCTTCCGCTTCCGACATGCCGTGATGATCGATCCAGCGATAGCCGTGGCTGGCGATTTCCCAATCCGCTTCCTGCATGGCGGCGACGGCGTCGGGGTTGCGCAACAGAGCCATGGCGACACCGAATACCGTGACCGGCACGGCGTGCCCGGTGAACATCCGGTGCAGCCGCCAAAAGCCTACCCGGCTGCCATATTCATATTGCGATTCGACGGGCAAATAACGCTCGCCCTGGCGCGGCGTGGCGAAGCCGAATTCGGTGAGCAGCGATTCGGAAGCGGGATCGCCGTGCAGGATGTTGTTCTCCGCGCCCTCCTCGTAATTGATCACGAATTGCACCGCGATGCGGGCGCCGCCGGGCCATTTCGGGTGCGGCGGATTGCGCCCGTATCCGACCATGTCGCGCGGATAAATATCGCTCACGCTCTGCTCCTTGTTATTGCCTCGGCCGGCTGTCCGTCACGGCTGGTTATTCGCCACGGACGGCGGTCCGCCTCGGACTTATTCGTTGGCGCCTTCATAGCGCGCGAAGCGGACGTCGCAGGTGATGCCATGGGCGAGCATGCCCTCGACCTCGCATTGCCGTGCCAGCACCGGCGCGATGGCGCGGCTGGCCGCCGGCTTGAGGCGCTGATAGGTCACGGTCTTGATGAACTTGCCGACCCACAAGCCGCCGGTATAGCGCGCGGCACCGCTCGTCGGCAGCGTGTGGTTGGTGCCGATGCCCTTGTCGCCGTAGGCCACGGTGGCCTCCTCGCCGACGAACAGGCTGCCGTAATTCTTGAGCCGCGCAAGATATTCATCGTCCTGGCGGGTCATCAGTTCGAGATGCTCGGGCGCATATTCGTCGCTCATGCGGATCGCCTCTTCGATATCGGCGACGACGGCGATTTCGCCGTAATCGCGCCATGCCGGCCCGGCGACCTCGCGGGTCGGCAGGGTCTTGAGCTGTTTCTCGACATGGGCCAGGACCGCCTCGCCGATACGCTTTGAGGTGGTGACCAGCCAGGCCGGGCTGTCGGAGCCATGTTCGGCCTGGCCGAGGAGATCGGTCGCCACCAGCTCGGCGTCGGCGCTGTCATCGGCGATGATCAGGATTTCCGTCGGCCCGGCGAGCAGGTCGATGCCGACGGTGCCGTAGAGCTGGCGCTTGGCCTCGGCGACATAGGCGTTGCCCGGCCCGGTGATGAGATCGACCGCGCTCATGCCGACACAGCCGTAAGCCATCGACGCCATCGCCTGAATTCCGCCGAGCGCATAGATCTCGTCGGCGCCCGCCTTGTGCAAAGCGTAGAGCGTCGGCGCGTACATCTCCGCACCGTCGCGCGGCGGCGCGCAGCCGATGATATGCGCCACTCCGGCGGCGCGCGCCACACCGACGCTCATGCTCGCCGCCACCACCAGCGGATATTTGCCGCCCGGGATATAGCAGCCGACATTGGTGACCGGTATCTGCTTCTGGCCGAGCAAGATGCCGGGCTCGGTCTCGCATTCGAAATCGGTCAGCGTTTCGAGCTGGCGCTTGGCGAAATCCGTGATCTGGCGGTGGCAGAACTCGAAATCTTCCTTGAACGTCTCGGGCAGCGACGCTTCCGCCGCGGCGATCTGGTCTTGGCTGACGCGAAACTCGCCGCCCTGCCACTTGTCGAGGTCGGCCGCATAGCGTGCCACGGCGGCGTCGCCGTTCGCCTTGATATCGGCCAGCATGCGGCGCGCGGTCTCCTCGACAGCGCTTAGGTCCCGCGCCGTTCTCGGCGGCGCTTTCTTGATATATTCGGCCATGTCTCGCTCTTCAGGTTGGGGTTCGTGATCAGGTGAAGGAAGCGGTATTGTCGCGCGCGAAATCCTCAAAGCTGCGCGGCGCCCGGCCGACCACGCGGTAGACCACATCGGTGACCGGCGCGCCGAAGCCGTCGATGAACATCTGGTCGATCTCGATCAGCGCATCGGCCAGCGCCGGCGCCAATCCGGCATCGACGAGGGCCTTGTGCGAGGCCGCGATGGATACTGATTCGAAGCGCACGGTCTTGTTGAGGACGCGCGACAGGATCGCCGCGCATTCGCCGTAGCTATAGGCGCGCGGCCCGGTGATCTCGTAGGTCTGTTCCTCGTGGCCGTCCTCGGTCAGCGCCGCCACGGTGACCGCCGCGACATCGACGACATCCACCAGAGCGACGCGCGATTCACCGATCGGCGCGTAAAATACGCCGTCGTTCTTGATGAAGGGAGCGAAGCGGCGAAAATTCTGCATGAAGGCGTTGGGCCAAAGATTGGTATAGGCAAAGCCCTCACGCTCGATGCGCCGCTCGATCTCGCCGTGCCAGCGCCGGATCATGGTCGGCGCGTCGGGCGCCGCGCCGATGACCGATATTTTTACAATATGGCAAATGCCAGCGCGCTTGGCGGCGGCGACGGCGCCAAGTTCAAGCGCCACCATTTTGTCCGCGAAAGCACAGAGCAACGAGAGGCGCTTGATCCCGTCGAATGCCGCCGTCAGCGTCTCGGGCTGGGCGAAATCGCCTTGCACATAATCGAGATCCGGCCCCAACACCGTCTTGGCGCGCGCGATATCGCGCGTCATGACGCGGAACGGCACGGCTTTTTCCAGCAGTTGACGGACCGTTTCCTGCCCCGTCGTCCCGGTTGCCCCGGTCAGTAAAATCATCTCACCCTCCCCGCCCCGCACAGGCAATGACTCGCCGTTTAATGTGATGGGTTTTATTTGACCTGATTGCAGCGCTTCGGGGCGCGTCTGTCCAGCAGGAAACACGCCAGATGCCGAATTTGCCCAATATTTTCATGTTTTTGCGCATCGCCGCACCATGTGGGAGCGGCTATGATCGAATGCGAAACTTTCCATAGGGACATGAGAGAGCCACTTTATTCGCATGACATTCGACCAGATCGCCATTCTCGCCCTGATCGGCGCCATCCTCATGCTCTTCATTTGGGGGCGCTGGCGCTATGACCTGATCGCTTTTACAGCGCTCCTGGTGGCGGTGGTGATGGGGCTGGTCGAGCCGATGCAGGCGTTTGTCGGCTTTGGCCATCCCGCCGTGGTCACCGTGGCGGCGGTGCTGATCATCAGCCGGGCGCTGTCCAATTCGGGCCTGATCGATCTGCTCGCCAAGGGATTGGACCCGGCGGCGGAGCGCGGCGAATCGCTGCATATCGGCTTTATCGGCGGCATCTCGGCGCTGCTCTCGGCCTTTATCAACAATGTCGGCGCGCTTGCCCTCTTAATGCCGGTGGCGCTGAAATCGGCGGCCAAGACCAAGCGCACGCCGGGTTTCATCCTCATGCCGCTGGCCTTCGCCTCGATCCTCGGCGGCACCATCACCCTGATCGGCACGCCGCCCAACATCATCATCGCCAATTACCGCGCGCAAAATGGCGGCGAGGCGTTTTCGATGTTCGATTTCACGCCGGTCGGCGCGGTGGTGACGCTGGTTGGCCTGATATTCGTCGCCTTTCTCGGCTGGCGCCTCATCCCGGTGGCGCGGCGCGCCAAGGCCAGCGAGGAATCGATGTTCGAGATCGAGGCCTATGTCACCGAGCTGCTTGTACCCGAGGAATCGGCTTTGCTGGGAAAGGGCCGGCGCCAGCTCGAAAGCGAGTTCGAGAAGCTTGAGACCGAGTTCGTCGGGCTTATCCGCGACAAGCAGCGCATCCACAGCGCGACCTGGCGCGGCCGCATCTCGGCCGGCGATATCCTGGTGCTGGAAGCCGCGCCCGAGGGCATCGACAAAGTGGTCAACGCCTTCGGCCTCGAGCTGGTCGGCTCCGGCGCCGAGGTCAGCGATGATCTCAAATCCGACGATTTGACGCTCGTCGAGGCGGTCATCTCGCCCGCCGGCATGATCGAAAACAGGACCGCCAGCGGGGTTCGCCTGCGCGGCCGCTTCGGCGTCAATCTGCTCGCCGTGTCGCGCCAGGGCCGCCCGATTCGGACGCGCCTCCACACCATGCGCCTCAGAGCCGGCGATGTTCTCCTGCTGCAGGGGCCGGTCGATCAGATGCCGACCGTTCTCGCCGATATCGGTTGCCTGCCGCTGGCCGAGCGGGGCTTGCGCATCGGCAGGCCGGAGCGCGCCTGGCTCTCGCTCGCCGTGTTCATCGGCGCCATCATCTTCATGTCGCTCGGCCTGGTGGCGGCGCCGATCGCCCTCGGCCTCGCCGCCATGGCGATGCTGTTCCTCAACGTGGCATCGCTGCGCGAGGCCTATGACAGCATCAACTGGCCGGTAATCATCTTGCTCGGCGCGATGATTCCGATCGGCGGCGCGCTTGAGAGCAGCGGCGCCACCGACCTCATCACCACCACCATTCTCGGCATCGGCGGCGACATATCGCCGATCCTGGTGCTGACCATCCTCCTCATCGTCACCATGACGCTTTCGGATATCGTCAACAACGCGGCGACCGCGGTCATCATGGCGCCGATCGCACTCGGCCTGGCGGAGCGCTTGGAGGTCAATGCCGATGCCTTCCTGATGGCGGTGGCGATCGGCGCGTCGTGCGCCTTTCTCACACCGATCGGCCATCAGAACAACACTCTCATCCTCGGCCCGGGCGGCTATCGCTTCGGCGATTATTGGCGCATGGGCCTGCCGCTCGAAATTCTCATCACCGCGGTCTCGATCCCGATGATCCTCTGGGTCTGGCCTTTATAACGGCTCGCTTTCGTCCTTGTAGCCTCGAACTTGCCGCCCGCGCTGCGCGGAATATCATCGTGATAGCTGAACGAGACGGCGAAGGGATGGCGGAAGCGCTGGCGCAATATCTCGGTCAATCGTTCGGCCTCGGCGGCGCTTAATTCGCGCACTGCGACGAGCTTCATCTCGAGCGCCTCGGCGCCGAGGCGCACCACCTGAAACTGGCGGATCATGTCGAAGCCGGTCAGCAGGTCCTGGAAGCTGGCGTAAAATTCATCGCCGTTGGGCAGCCTGACCATGCTCCGCGTCCGCCCCATGATGCGCTTCAGCACCGGCAGGCTGCGCCCGCAAACGCAGTTCCCGACCTCGGCGAAATCGCCGATCGCATAGCGCAGCAACGGCATCGCGAAATTATGCAGCGGTGTGATGACGACCTCGCCGACCTCGCCGGGCCGGCATTCCTCGCCGTCTTCGCCGAGCGCCTCGACGAAGACGGATTCGGATTGGATATGCAGGTTTTCGCTGGCCGGACATTGCAGGGCGATATAGCCGGTCTCGGCGCTGCTATAGGCATCGATCACCGGCACATCGAAAACCTCGCGGCAAATCTTGCGCACTTCGGGGCGCAGCAGGTCGGATACGGTGTGGATCTGCTTGAGGCGGGGAAAGCGGATTCCTTCGCGCTCGCAATGGATGGCGATCGCCTGGATGTTGCCCGGATAGGTCAGCAGATAGTCGGGGTCGAAGCGTTGCAGCCATTCGACCTGATCCTGAATGCGGGTGCCGATGTTGAGGAGCGCGCTCGCCCCGTTGGTGAAGGCGAGCGCTGTCATGCCGCCCCAATCCTTGAACATAATCCCCTCGGGATAGGGCGCCTTGGTGCCGGACAGCGGGCGAATGCTGGCCAGTTTCTGGTTCGGATCGCGGTGCCACAAATGATCGCGCACGGTGAGTGCGTTCCAGAAGGTCTCGGTCAATTCGGTCTTGACCACCTTGATCGGCCGCCCGGTCGAGCCCGATGTCAGGGCCGCGCCGGTCTTGCCGTGCGATTGCGGAATCTCGGCGCTGAGCAGCTCGTCGCCAAGCTCCTGAATCTCGGCCCGCCTGAGCACTGGGACGCGGCGGCAGAATTCCTCCACCGTCATCGCCCGGTCGGGGTCGATGCCCCATTCCGCGGCCCGGGCGCGGTAATGGGGAACCGTCTCGAAGGCGTGGCGCAGCACCAGGTTTATCTGGCGGAACTGATGGTTCACGAGCTCCCCGGCGGGCAGCCATTGGCTGTGCTCCAACTGGTAGAGCAGCGCCAGGCAATGGGTGGCGTGGCGGCTCGGCAGGGCGGGCCAGGCCATGCCGGCGACAGTGGCGCGCACCTGTGGCGGCAGCTTATTGGTCATCGCCGTCCCTCTCGCTATAGACATCCCTGAAATCGTGGAACTTGCCGGAATCACTCCGCGCCAATTCATCGTGATAGCTGATGGCGACGGCGAAGGGATATTGAAAGCGCGCATGCATCTCACCTTCGAACGCCGCCACCTCGCCCGCCGTCAGGGGGCGCGTGACGACCAGCCTGACCTCGATGCTGCCGCGCTCAAAGCGGCGGATTTGAAACTGCCGCACCATGGCGAAATCGATCAGCAGATCCTGAAAGCTCGGATAGAGCTGCTCGCCGCTGGGCAGCGTCACGGTCGAGCGGGTCCGCCCCATGATGCGCCGGATCACCGGCAGGCCGCGCCCGCAGGAGCATTCGCCGACCTCGGCCAAATCGCCGCTATGGTAGCGTAAGAGCGGCATGGCGAAATTATGCAGCGGCGTCGCGATCACCCGGCCGACCTCGCCCGGCGCATAGGCCTGCCCGGCCTCGTTGATTATCTCGACATAAACCGATTCCGACTGGATGTGATAATTCTCGCTCTCAGGGCATTGCAGCGCGATATAGCCGATTTCCGCCGAGCTATAGGTATCGGCGACCGGCACGCCCCAGGCTTCGCGGCAGGCGGCGCGCGTCTCGGGGCGCAACAGGTCGGAGAAGGTGGCGACCTGGCGCAGCGCCGGAAACTCGACCCTCGGCCAGGCAATATTGCGCCAGCGCTTGGGCGTTGGCCGGCAGGGTATATATGTAATCGGGCGCCATGCGCAGCAGCCATTCGACCTACTCATGCGTCTTGGTGCTGACATGGAGCAGGCAGCTCGGGCCGGTCTCGAAGAGCTGGGAGGCGAATCTGCCCCAATTGTTATATTCGCCGCCGGCCGGGTAATCGCCATACGCGCCATCGACGATCTTGATGATGGCGAGCTTCCGGCGCAAATCGCGATGCCACAGATTTTAGCGCATTGTCACGGCCTGCCATACCAACTCGGCGAGGCCGGATTTTTTCGTCTTCAGCGGCCGGCCGGTCGAGCCGGAGGTGAAGGTGTCGCCGGTTTGCCCATGTGCCTCGGGCAGCTCGGTGCTGTAAAAGGCGGCGCCGCCGTGCTGCACTTCGGCGCGCGTCAGGATCGGCAGGGCGGCGACGAAGGATTGCGGCGTCAGCTTCCAGCGCTCAGCGATCCCCCAGGCCTGGCGATGGTCGCGGTAATGGGGAACGCTGTGCAAGGCGTGGCTCATCAGATGCGTCAGTTGGCGGAATTGATGACGGCGCAATTGCACCGGGCTCCACCATTGGCTGCGCTCCAACTAGTAGAGCAGCGCCAGCAATTTGTTGCCGTGATCGCTGGCCAGGCCGGGCCAGGCGAGGTTGGCGACGAAGGAATTCACGCGCGGCGCCCGGCTATCCGTCATCGCCGCCGCCTTCGCCGTAATCGCCCCTGAAATCATGGAACTTGCCGCTTGCGCTCGGCGGCAATTCATCGTGATAGCTGATGGTGGCGTGGAACGGATAGTGGAAGCGGCTTTGCAGCTCGCTCTCCAACAACGCCGCTTCGTTCCCGGTCAACTCGCGCGCGGCGACCAGCTTCACCTCGAGGCTCTCGCGCTCGCAGCGGCGAATCTGAAACTGACGCACCACCGGCAAATCGATCAGCAGGTCCTGCAATTCGGGAAACACATGCTCGCCGTTGGGCAGCGCCAGGACGGAGCGGGTGCGCCCGATGATGCGCTTGAGCGCCGGCAGGCCGCGCCCGCAAGGACATTCGCCGAACTCGGCGAGATCGCCGCTGGCATAGCGCAGCAGCGGCGTGACGATGACCTGGCCAACCTCGCCCGGCGCGCAAATCCGCCCCGCCTCATCCAGCACCTCGACGTAAACCGCTTCCGACTGGATGTGATAATTCTCGCTCTCGGGGCATTGCAGCGCGATATAGCCAGCCTCGGCCGAGCTGTAGATATCGACGACCGGCACGCCCCAGGCCTCCTTGCACACGGCACGCGCCTGCGGGCGCAGCAGATCGGAATAGGTCATGACCTGGCGCAGGAAGGGAAATTCGACCTTCTCGCGCAGGCAGTGCTGCGCCAGGGCCTGCCCATTGCCGGCCCGGGTAAACAGGTAATTCGGCTTCATGCGCGCCAGCCATTCGACCTGCTGGTGGATTTTGGTGCTGACATCGAGCACGCAGCTCGGCCCGGTGATGAATGCCTGGCCCGCGAAGCCGCGCCATTTTTTGGATTGCACTCCGTCGGGATAGCCGCCCCCCGCGTCCTCGTTGCGCGTGATGACGCCGAGTTTCAAGCGGAAATCGCGGTGCCACAGAATCTCTCTGAGGGTTATGGCTTGCCACATTATTTCCGACAGGCCGGTTTTCAGTGTCTTCAGCGGCCGGCCGGTGGAACCCGAGGTAAACGTATCGCCGATCTCACCATGCCCTTCGGGCAGGGTAGCGGCGTGAAAGGCGGCGCCGCCCTGCTGCACCTCGGCGCGCGTCAGGATCGGCAGCGCGGCGGCGAAGGATTGCTCCGTGAGCTGCCATTCGCCGCCGATGCCCCAGGCCCGGCGATGCTCGCGGTAATAGGGGGTGCTGGTCATGGCATGCTGCATGAGATGCGCGAGCTGGCGCAATTGATGGCGCTGCAATTGCCCTTCGCTCCACCATTGGCTCTGCTCCAACTGGTAGAGCAACGCCAGCAGATTTGTGCCGAGCTGGCTGGCGAGGCCGGGCCAGGCGAGGCCGGCTAGCGATGAATGCGCGGTGGCGGGAAAATCCGAATGCGGGCCCCGCCGCATCATTCCCGCCATGTTCGGGACGTTCACGTCAGCGGCCTGCCGCCATCCACCGGTATGATGCAGCCGTTGGAAAATCTCAGATCCGTGGCGATGGCGAGCGCCGCGCGGGCGACGTCATCGGGCTTGGCCAGGCGCTGCAACGGCGTGCGCCGCGACTGCTCGTCCCACCACGCCTGATCGAGGCCGGTGACGAAATCGGTCTCGGCCAATCCCGGCGACAGCGACACCACGCGGATGCTGGGCGCCAGCGCCCGCGCCAAAGACATCGTCAATGTGTTCATCGCCGCCTTGGAGGCGCAATAGGCGATGTTGCTGCCCATCGCGGTGACCCCGGCGATCGAGGAAATATTGATCACCAGGCCGCCGCCGCCGGCATCGAGCAGCGGACGCATGGCGCGTACGCAGGCAAAGGCGCCGCGCCAATTGGTGCGGAAGATGTCATCGATCAATTCATCGTCAAGGCCGTCGAGATCGTCATGCGCGACGAAACACGTGATGCCGGCATTGTTGATGAGAATATCGAGGCGGCCATATTCGGCCTCTATCCCGGCCGCCAACTCGGCGAGGCGCCGGCTGTCCTCGACCGGCGCCGGCCGGGCCGAATGGCCGCTGCCCTTGAGCTCGCCAGCGAGCTTTTCGGCGGCCGCGCCGCTCGAGCGGTAGCCGACGATCAGGCGGGCGCCGGCATTGGCGAATTCATGGCACATGGCGTGGCCGAGGCCGCCGGCGCCGCCGGTTATCACGACAACTTGATCTTCCAAACCCATCGCGCCCTGCTCCTCTATATTCAATCCGTATTAACATGAGCTTCCATTGAAGGCGTATGGCTAATCGGCCATATTGCCGTCTCCCAACCGGCCCAATTCACGGAAAATATAGCATGGCGCAACAACAAGGCTCGACCGCCCGTATCGGCGTGGATATCGGCGGCACATTTACCGATGTGGTGCTCGAGAAGGGCGAGATGCGCCGTACCGCCAAGGTGTTGACGACGCCGCGCGCGCCCGAGGAAGGCGTGCGCCAATGCATCAAGAGCGTGCTCGCCGATTCAGGCGTCGCGGCGGACGAGGTGTCGCTGATCATTCACGGCACCACGCTCGCCACCAACGCGCTGATCGAGCGCAAGGGCGTGACGACGGCGCTGGTCACCACCGAGGGCTTCCGCGACAGCGTCGAGATGGGCAGCGAAAGCCGCTTCGAGCAATATGACATCAACATGGAAAAGCCGTTGCCGCTGGTGCCGAGGCGGCTGCGCTTTCCGGTGCCTGAGCGCCTGAACGCCGCCGGCGAGGTCATCCTGGCGCTCGACGAGGCAGCCGTCTCCGCCCTGGTGAAGCCGCTCAAGGCACACCGGGTCGAGAGCGTCGCCATCGGCTTTCTGCACAGCTATGTCAATCCGGCGCATGAACGCCGCGCCCATGAAATTCTCTCCGCCGCGCTGCCCGACATGACCTTTACGCTGTCCAGCGAGGTGTCGCCGGAAATGCGCGAATATGAGCGCTTCTCGACGGCCTGCGCCAACGCCTATGTGCAGCCCATCATGGCCAAATATCTGCGCCGCCTCGAAGCCGGGCTGAAAGCCGAGGGCTTTGGCTGCCCGCTTTATGTCATG
>PVBE010734156.1_pt1 | contig 11622 bp, 10 predicted proteins | sample 1631181 | NCBI WGS metagenome assembly PVBE01 (sample SAMN08397723, study PRJNA350692) | Marine metagenome, whole genome shotgun sequencing project. | isolation source: water | place: Pacific Ocean | collected 2012-04 | reverse complement strand
GTGTCGATCAGGTCAATCAGGTGATGACCATCAGTTCCAGCACCGTCTACGGCGATTTCGAGACGTCGATGGTGGACGAGACGACGCGGCCGCAACCGCATGGCATTTACGCCAACACCAAGTACATGGCTGAACGGCTGGTCCGCACCTACAAGGAACAGCATGGCGTCGGTTGCACGATCATCCGGCCCAGCGCCTTGTATGGCGAACGCTGCATCAGCCGCCGGGTCAGCCAGGTCTTCATCGAAAACGCCCTGACCGGCAAGCCGCTGTTGCTGGAAGGCGGCGGCGATGGCCGCCTCGACTTCACCTACATCAAGGACCTGATCGACGGCATGGTGCGGGCGCTGGCGACGCATATGGATAACGGGCCGGGAACATCGGAAACCTACAACCTGACGTTCGGCAACGCCCGCTCCATCGCCGACCTGGCGGGCATCGTTAAAAGCGTTATCCCCGGGGTTATCCTTGAAGAACGCCCGCGCGCCGAAGACAAGCCGATCAGGGGCACCCTGGCGACCGGGCACGCTCTGGAAAAACTCGATTTCAAGGCCAGGTGGGCCCTGGAAGAAGGCTACAAGCAGTATTGCGAATGGTATGTCGAGCAATGGCAGCGGGCCAAGTCGAAACTTTCCTGAATTTGACTCCTTCACAGGATCAAACATGATTGTCGATCGCGCGCTCTGAAAACTCTCTGGATTTTATTTAGATGGAACAACAACAGAAAACACCGGCCTACCTGCAAAGGGTAAACTTCTCCTCGCCCGAAGATATTCTGCAACAGACGTTGGGGGAGAAGTTCGGTGCCCGTTACGAGGAATACCGCAAGGACTATTATCTGTCCCTGGAAGCGCACGAACACGGGATTTCCCCTGACTTCGCCCACACCCTGACCGTCGAGTTGGTCAATCGCTGCAATTTGACCTGCCAGATGTGCTATGTCGCCAATCACACTTTTGCCAAGGCAACGCTGGAACTGGACGCCATCAAGCGGCTTATTGATGAAATCGTCAAACACGGCAAGACCGGATTGCTGCTTGGCGTCGGATCGGAAGGACTGCTGTACAAGGATATTCGCAAGGTCATCGAATACGCCAGGACAGCCGGTGTCATGGACATCCTGCTGATGACCAACGGAACCTTACTGAGCAAGGATCTTTCGGAGTTTCTGGTAGAGCAGATGGTGTCGCGAGTTTGCATTTCCATTGACGCCGCGAGCCCCGAAACCTATCAGAAGATTCGCGGCAAGGACGAGCTCGACCGGCTCGAGAAAAACATTCTTGATCTGGTCGCGGCGAAAAAAGAACTTGGTTCGTCGTTGCCGGTTATCCGTCTGTCGTTCTGTGTTCAGAACGACAACAAGCATGAACAGGCCGCCTTCCACGAAAAGTGGGAAGGGATCGTCGATTATCTGGATTATCAGAATCTGGCCGATCAAAGCTACGTCGGTCGCGAAGAAGAGGCCCCGAATCTAATTCCGCCGGCGAACGGCGACAAGGCGTTTTGCAGCAAGCCGTTCGGTTATCTGACGGTCTGGTCAAACGGCGACATTACGCCGTGCTGTACGTTTTACGGAAAAAGCCTGGTTTTCGGGAATATAGCCGAGGACAGCCTTGCCGATGTTTACGACGGCAAGGAAATGGCCGACCTGCGCCAAGAATTCATGACCGGCGACAATCTCAACAAGGTTTGCGAGGTCTGCCTGGCCAGCCAACCGGGCGAATAACCAGAACATGTGCGGCATAGCAGGATATATAGGCCCGCAAGCGCCGGCGCCAACTTCGGTGCAGCGGACGCTGAAACTCATGCGCCGGCGGGGGCCCGACCACCGGGACTGGCGCCAGTTCAGCTTCGGACCGCGGCACGCCTCGTTGCTGCATTCCAGGCTTTCCATCATCGACCTGGAAGAGCGATCGTCGCAACCCTTCCGCATCGGCAGCAAGAACCTGTCGTTTAATGGCGAGCTCTACAATTATCTGGAACTGCGCCGGGAACTGGAGACCGAGGGCTACCGCTTCGTCACCAAATCCGACACCGAAGTGCTGCTGCGGGTCATCGACGCCTGGGGCTGGCAGGGCTTGGATCGCTGTGAAGGCATGTGGGCGTTCGCCGTCTATGATGAAGATGACGGCTCGCTGACCCTGTGTCGCGACCGCTTCGGCGAGAAACCGCTATACCTGTATCGAACGACGGACGGCGGCTTTTATTTCGCCTCCGAGGTCAAGTTTATCTCGGCCTTGGCGAACCATCGCATGGCCGTTAATTACGACCACTTGATGCGTTTTATGGTCAACGGATACCGGTCTCTTTTCAAGCAACGGGCCGGCTACTTTATTGGCCTGGAGCAACTGCCCCCGGCGACTGTTCTTAAGGTAGACGCCGCCGGCGCCGAAAGTTCCTGGCGCTATTGGACGCCTGATTATCAATGTGACGAGGCGATGTCTTATGAAGACGCTGTCGCCGGGGCGCGTCAGCGGCTGATCCGCTCCGTCGAACTGAGGCTGCGCTCCGACGTGCCGCTGGCCTTTTGCCTGAGCAGCGGCATCGATTCCAACTCGCTGATCTCCATCGCCAAACGCGAGCTCGATTTCGACGTTCACGGCTTTACCATCACCAATTCCGACGCCCGCTATGACGAGTCCGAATTGACTATGAAGTCGGTCGCCGAACTGGGCATTGACCACACCGCCATATCTTCCGACTTCGGCGAATTGCTGCCGCGCCTGCGCCAGATGGTGGTTCAGCATGACGGCCCGGTCAGCACCATCACCTCGTGCCTGAACTGGGTGATCGAGGAAGCCATGGCCGATGCCGGTTACAAGATCACCATCAGCGGCACGGCGGCGGACGAAATCTTCACCGGCTATTTCGACCACCACAACGCCTACCTGTTCGAGGTCCGTAACGACCCGGAGCTGTTCGCCCGCAGCCTGGAGAACTGGAACACCCATATCCGCCCCATCGTTCGCAACCCCTTTTTACAGAACCCCAGGCTGTACATAGAAAATCCGGGCGAACGGCGACACATATATCTCAACAACAGGGAATTCGCCGACTATCTGCATCGGCCCTGGCAGGAACCGTTTATCGAAGCCCATCATCGCGGCGGACTGCTGCGCAATCGAATGCTCAACGAGTTGCTGGAAGAAACCGTGCCGGTGGTCCTTCGCGACGAAGACTTCAACGCCATGAACTTCTCCATCGAAAACCGCTCGCCGTTCCTCGATCGCGACCTGTTCGAATTCTGCAATTCGATTCCGACCGCTCACCTGATCCGTGACGGCGCCGCCAAGGCGGTGCTGCGCGACGCCATGCGGGGCATCGTGCCGGACGAAGTTCTCGATAATCGACGCAAGGTCGGCCTGAACGCTCCGATCCTTGAAATGCTGGACGTTTCCAAGCCGGAAGTGCGCCAGGAACTGCTGGCCGACAGCCCGATTTTCGACTTTGTCCGAAAGGATAAAATCGAGACCCTGGTCGAGCGGGCTCACCTGCCCAATAGCGAAAGCAAATTTCTGTTTAATTTCGTTTCCGCCAAGGCGTTTCTTGACGAATTTGCCGCCTAGTGCATGGCACAGAATCCAAGCAGAATTATGAAGTTGTTCGTTCTCAATGAACTCACCCTGCCGCGCTTAATGTTAGCCGTTATCCGCGGGCAGCTTTGCTTGCCGAATCGACACCCGACGTAACAGGTTATTGCGGCAAGCCTCTTGCGACATAGTCTGTTTTTCGAACCTCCAAGCCCTATACTATTCAGCAACAAGACCCATGACACACCCCCAAAGCGATAAGAGAGTCTGCCTTGCATTCATAAACGGAATCTCCGCCTTCGTCGCCCTTTGGCGCGGTATACGCGGTGACCGTGTTATCGTTTTCGAATCCGAACCCCTTTTGCCTTTCACGCGACGGTTATCTCAATGGATGCTGGGGCTTCTTATTCGCAGCGGGTTTGCCGAGGACTGGCGAAAAAACCTGTCGGCGAATGAAGCACAGATCGCACCGAATTATGTGGTAAAACATCCTGACATGTTCCGCCGACTGGAGCCCGAGATGGAGCGGCGCTTTCGTTTTTCCCGGCTCCATGAAAAGTGCCCAGAGGATTTTCTCATGGCCTACAAGCACGCGGTGGCGGCCTATACCGATAATAGCCTTCGCGAGGTTTCGTTGCTGCGGCTGTTCGAAACGGCGGGCGCCGAGGGCAACACAAGGGTTATCGGCGTCCACAAGGAAACGCTGGATTCCTATCAGACATACTTTGGCCACCCGACGCGGGCCAGGGCGAGCCTCATCGTCAGGCCTTCGATGCTGCAAAATATCGGCCTCACATTAATGGTTGGCCTGATAACCGTGTTGTGGTGCTTTAGCCGCCTCCGGTTCTTTCCAGCGAAACCGGAACCGGTGCCGCTGGGTGCTGATTTCATAAATGATCCCAGATACTTCACTCTCCTGAGGGAAGTATTGGCGACTCCCAAGGACGCGTTGCTGATCTTTCGAAATAAATCGATGCAAACGGCTGCTCAAGGCTGGAAACCGTGTGACGGCTTTCGGGGGTACCATAAGGGCTCGGGGATATTGTATGTCCGGCAGCTTCCCGCTTTGTTGACGGAGATGTTCGTTGACCTTGTCCGCTTGTATCGTCTTGGTGCGGCCTACCCGGGCGCGCTTTGTTATGCGTTGATCAAGATTCCGTACTATCGAATTATGTATCGGGCGCTGACCAGCAGATTCAAGTTTCGCGCCTTCTTCGGTCGTGATGATTACAACACGGAACACACCATACGCACTCTTGAAATGCGCCGCGCGGGGGTCCTGTCCGTTGGCATTAACCACGGACTGCCGGTGCCGGAAACGGTCAGCGGGGTATGGAGGTATCTGGATTTTGATCTTTATTACGTCTTCGGTGAGCGACTGTATCGAAAGTATTACAAGTCCACCTGGTCCAGCAAAATGAAGGTCAAGGCGGTTGGCTCCTTCGGCATGCCGCCCGACCAGTTGGCGCTACTCGACCGGCCCCGGCCCAAAGATATTATTATTTTTCTGTCTGCGGCGTCCGAGTTGGAAGTATTTCTTGACTGGATCGGCCCGATCGCCCGTCGGTTTTCGGATCGTAAGGTTTACCTAAAATACCGGAAGAACAGCATCGACATTATTGATAACCTGCCCGCCAACGTGATCCACGTAACAACCCCCGGTTATGAACTCATGTTGAAAGCGAGTTATGCGCTTTCGACACCCTGCACGACAGTGGCGGCGGAAGCCATTCAATACGGCCTTACGACATTCATTTGGGATGCCCGGGATCAATTGGTGGACTCATATTATCGGGAATTCAGGGATTTGTGTATTTCATCGCCGGAAGCCTTCATCAACAGAATAGAAGCCATCGAAAACCAAAGCTGGAAATATCCCAGAGACGAGTATCAAGGCCTTGTTGATCTATCCGGAAAGTCTGTTTTCGAGACAATTCGGGCCGACCTTCGATAGTCGAATGAAGGTCGCGGCCGAAACCTTGTTTATCAATTTTCCAACAATCATCATTTACTTATAAATCCTAAAAGGAATACCTATGGCTGAAAACAGTGACAACGAGGAAACGCTTGAGGCCTACTACGGGCTGCCCCGCGAAGTTAAGTGGTGCAAGAAGTGTGTTATTTCCAACCAACGGCCAAGTTCGGCGGTTGAGTTCAAAAATAACGATGCAAAAACATCCGTTGTTTTTGATGAAGATGGCGTATGCTCGGCCTGCAACTTCCACCATCAGAAATACCACGTTATCGATTGGGATGCCCGGCATCAAAAGCTGTTGGAGCTTTGTGATCTCCATCGCAGCAAGGACGGTTCCTACGACGTTGTCGTACCGGGTAGCGGCGGCAAAGACAGTTCCTACGTTTCCCACGTACTAAAGAACCAATATGGTATGCACCCGTTGACCGTTACCTGGACGCCTAACATATATACCGAGCCCGGGCGCCGGAATTTTGAAGCATGGTTAGAGAATGGTTGTGCAAATATTACCGTTCGTCCCGCCCAGAATATTCACCGCCGATTAACCCGCGATGCCTTTCTCAATATTGGACACCCTTTCCAGCCCTTCATGCTCGGGCAAAAACAAGCGGGACCCAAGACCGCATTCAATCATGGAATCAAGCTGGTGATGTACGGTGAAAGCATGGCCGAGTGGGGATCAAATATTGAATTTGGAAGCATTCCGACCATGGACCCCATGTTTTATTCCGTTCCCAGGTCCGAGCAAACCAACATTCGACTGGCGGGATATTCATACGAAGAGCTTCTTGCCGAGGGCTACACACATACGGACCTTATCCCATACCTGCCAATTGCCCGCGAAGACGTAGATGCTGCCGGTATCGAGGTTCATCATATGAGTTTCTATGAACTGTGGAGGCCGCAGGATAAATATTATTATGTGGTCGAGAACTGTGGTTTCCAGCCGCATCCGGAACGAGTTGAATGCACCTATACGAAGTATGCAAGTTTTGACGATAAAATCGACCCGCTGAACTTTTTCATGACCCATATTAAATTCGGCCACGCCCGGTGTGCAAACGAGGCTTCGGGCGAAATACGTAATCATCACATCACCCGCGAGGAAGGCGTCGCCTTAGCCCGAAAATACGACGGCGAGTTCCCCGCGCTGTACTTCAAGGAATGTCTGGAGTATATGGGTATCGACGAAGAGACATTCTGGAAAACAGTAGATTCTTTCCGTTCCCCGCACCTTTGGAAAAAGGAAGGCAACGAGTGGCTGCTGCGCCACCCTGTGGAGTAATATTATGACTATTGATGGCGAAAGAATTGCCGATGAAGGCATCTATCTCGAAGAAGACCGGTTCGAGAATCCGAAAGAGCTTTTTAAGTTTATTGCCGGCCACCTCGAAAATGCAGGATATCCTTCTTCATACGATCTTTTTGATGTTGGCTGTGCGACGGGCGAATTTCTTTATTATCTCGGGAAACGGTTTCCTGATTCCAGGTTCTCCGGGCTTGATGTCTCCCAGTCAATGATTGAATACGCCCGAACTCGAAATTCGGCTGTCGATTTCCGTGCCGGTTCGGCGCTGGATGCCGAAAATTTTGGTGATCGGAAATTCGATATAGTGACCAGCATCGGGATGCTCGAATGCTTTGGCGAAGAGCAAGTCGCTCAGGCAATTGAAAACATACTCTCAGCGGTCAAAGAGGGGGGCTCGGCTTTTCTTTTTTCGACTTTTAACGATTATCCCATTGATGTGATTATGAAATGTAGAAGGGTAACGGAAGAAGACGCCGGAATATGGGAATCCGGCTGGAATCTTTTTTCCCGGCTAACGGTCGAGCGAATTCTGAAATCCCTGGATTATCAACTGTCCTGGTCCTGGGCTCCCTGGGAAATGCCCCTCGCCATCCCGAAGCGCGAAGATCCGATGCGCACCTGGACCATCAAGACCGAAGAAAACCCGTTCCAGCGCGTTACCGGCGCCCGGCTATGGGTGCATGATGAGCTTCTGCACGTGCGTGTCGAAAAAATTGGCAAGTGAGCCAGCGGGACGAATGAACCAGTGACAATTCCACAGCGGATAATCGCACGTTTGGACATCAAGGGACCAAATGTGGTTAAAGGGATTCACATGGAGGGCCTGCGCATTATTGGCGACCCGAACGATTTGGCGCGCCGATACTATGAGCAGGGAGCCGACGAGATTATCTTCATGGATACCGTCGCCTCACTATATGGGCGAAACCAAATTCGCTCGGTCGTCGAACGGGCCGCTTTGGATGTTTTCATACCCATGACGGCAGGCGGTGGACTTAGAACACTTGACGATATATACCAAACCCTGCGCAGCGGCGCGGACAAGGTTGCCATAAATACGGCTGCGATTAATCGGCCGGAATTCTTGCGCGAGGCCGCCGAAGCATTCGGCAGCCAGTGCATCGTTCTCGCCATCGAAGCCAAGCGCCTGCCTGACGGCAACTGGGAGTGCTTTACCGAGAACGGGCGGGAACGCTCGTATCAAAACGTTATTGAGTGGGTGGTAGAGGCGGAAAAACTGGGCGCGGGTGAAATATTCATCACATCCGTTGATCAGGAAGGCACCCGCCGCGGGTTTGACCTGGATCTCATCGAAGCCGCCTATAACCATGTTGATATTCCGATCATCGCCGGGGGCGGCGCCGGCAGCGCCGAACATGTTCTCGAACTCGTTTCGGCTCCACGAACGGACGCGGTTTGTTGCGGCTCTTTGTTTCACTACGACCTTTGTCCGCTGCCCGATCTGAAATCAAAACTTTTCGCCGCCGGACACGTCGTACGACAATGATTATGATCGTGGATTACGGACGGGGAAATCTGTTTAGCATTGCCCAGGCCTGCAAGCACCTGGGTGTCGACCCACGGATCAGCGGCGATCCCGCCGTGATTGCCGAGGCGGATGGAATCATTTTGCCCGGTGTCGGCGCGTTCGGCGCGGCTATGGCTGAACTTGAAAAACGCGGGCTTGTGGGCCCGCTTTGTGATGCCGCGCTACGGGGAACCCCTGTTCTCGGCATATGCTTGGGAATGCAGTTGTTGATGACCGGTTCGGAGGAGTTTGGATCCTTTGATGGTCTCGGCCTAATCGAAGGCAGCGTAAAAAAGTTAGTCGGACCAAACAAAGAAGCCGCCAATCAGGTGCGAATTCCGAATGTCGGCTGGCGCACACTCAACGTTATGGAGAATTCAACAATGTTGAGGGGCCTGGGCGAAAACCCGATGGTCTATTTTACACATTCTTACGGCTGTTTCCTGGCCGAGCAGTCCCATGTGTCGGCGACGATCAGCGTCAACAGCGTCGAGATTCCTGTTGCGGTCCATTATAAAAACATCGTCGGATATCAGTTCCATCCAGAAAAAAGTGGGGCGTTGGGGCTTGAAATGATCCAGCGGTTTCTTGAGCTCTGCTAGCCATGCCCCAGGACACAAATTGACTTAAGCCCGCCGCATCCAAATATATCCCCCTGGGCTCGGGACGATTTTTTCTGGCGATACTCGTCGCCCAGGATCAGGCGGCGGCATAATTAGGCCAATTGCCCACGGAATACCTGAGTTCTTCAGCTAAATCAATCTTTTCGGATAAAACCTGGACGACAAGGCAATCGGATGAGTCGCTGCACATGAAGAAGCCAAAATTACGAATAGCGATTCTGACGACGGACACCTTACACCATCGATATTTTCTGAAGCGAGTGTACGAAGAGACATCGGACATTGCGGTTGTTGTCCTCAACCTGTTTGAGACTAAATCCTATCCGTGGCGTCGAAACGCCCGGCGACATTTTCTCGGAAGCTTGCCGAACCTCTGGAAGGGGCTGGCACTGAACCCTTACTTGCAGCCAAATCTTGAAAATCGCATCGACGCTTACGAAAAGCCGCACTTCTTTCCCGATGGCAATACCGCGCCGCCAAAAGAAATATCCAGTCATGAGGTGTATTCGGTCAATGATGACGATGCCCGTGACCTCCTGCAAAAAGCCGAACCGGACCTTATCCTGATCTATGGAACAGGATTGGTTAAAGCGGCAACATTTTCCTTGTCGGGACGCGCAACAATCAATGCCCACGGGGGAAAAATTCCCGGATACAGGGGGCTCGACACCAACCTGTGGGCGGTTCTGGAGGGTCGGGCCGAAGACATGACGGCGACACTGCATCAAGTCGATGAAGGCCTGGACACCGGACCCGTATATATGGCCCGCCCGATCAATCGTGCGACGGACCTGTCGCTCATCACCTTGCGGTATCACACCGCCGTTTTGTGTACGGAAATGTTCATTGAGCTGGTAGCGGCTTTTTCGAAGGGTGACCCGAAACCGGAAACCCAAGATTTGACGGAGTCACGGTATTTTGGTCCCATGCCGTGGCTGTTGAAACGCCATGCCAATAAAATGCTGAAGGAATGGGCGACGGCCAATGACCGGAAAGCATCTCGATGAGTGATTATACCGTCCTGCTGTACCATGGCGTTCATCGCGATGACCTGGAGTTGGGGCTTTGCAACAGCTCCGGAAAACACATCGCGCAAGAACGGTTTACCGAACAGATGCAGTGGATTTCGAGGAATCGGGCATTGATATCGATGTCCGATATCGACCGGGCGCACCGTGGGGAAGGCTCGATACCCAACGGCGCCGTGGCGGTAAATTTTGATGACGGCTTCTTAAACAATTACACGGACGCCTGGCCGGTACTGGAGGAGTTCGGAGTGCCCGCCACCATCTATTTAGCGACCGGTTTCATCGGCACCGCACGTCTGATCGACTGGAGGCGTCAATCCTGAATACGACGAGGCAAAACCTAACCATACATATTGATGGACAGCCACAACATTGGTTCTTGTCATCGGACCAGGAACGGATCACGGCCTTCGGTGAAATCAAGGCCCTGTGCAAGGCGATGACCGACGTTATCAAGGAAAAAACCATCACCGACGTTGAAGCGGAAACCGACTTCATTCCTGAATTTGGTAATCCGTTGTATGCTTTTATGAACTGGCATCAAGTGCGTAAAATGAACGCTTCGCCGCTTATTAATTTTGGTGGACATACCATTGATCATGTCTCTTTGGGGAAGGTTCCGAAAGACGAAATGTGTCGCCAGATAGACGTATCTCTCGATACGATCTCAACGGAACTGAACAGTCAATGTCGGCATTTTTCTTATCCGGAAGGACAGGCCGGAGACTATAATGCGGACGTAATCGAGCATCTGCGTTCGCGCAAAATAACACTTTCCCCAAGCGCCATTGATGGACAAAATTCGTTTCCCGGCACTGATCCATTTCACATCAGGCGTATCATGGTTGGTTTTGAAAATTGCTCCTTTCCCTTCGATCTATAAAAGGCCTCACAATTGAAAATATTCGGCAAAAATCTAGACCATGAAGTCGCCATTGTCGCCGAGATCGGCGTCAACCATGAAGGCGATTCCGCTGCCGCCTTGATGATGCTACGTCTTGCCGCCGATGCCGGCGCCGATGCGGTCAAATTTCAAACATATACCCCTGAACGCTATGCCTCGGCTTCCGACCCCGAACGCCTGAAACGTGTCGGTCAGTTTACTCTTGACGAGACCGTTCTCGCTTCACTCGCCGCCGAGGCGGATGCACTGGGAGTCGCGGTTTTTTCAACACCGCTGAGCGAAGATGTGGTGCCGATGTTGGACAACCTGTTTCCGGCCTTCAAAATCGCCAGCGGCGATCTGATGTTCGAGCCGGTAATTAGCGCGGCGATGCGAACCGGTAAGCCGGTAATTCTATCGACCGGGCTGGGTGAAATGACAGAAATCGAACAGGCGATTGAGTGGGCGCGCGATGAGGTCGGCGAAGACGACTTGCGCGACCAGCTGGTACTGATGCACTGCGTGTCGGCGTATCCGACGCCGATTGAACAGGCCAATGTCCTGAGCGTCCCGTATCTGGCGGAAAAGACCGGGCTTCGGGTCGGCTATTCCAACCACGTCATCGGTCCGGACGCCTGCCTGGCCGCCGTGGCGCTGGGTGCCTGCATGGTCGAGGTCCATTTCACCGACCGCAAAACCGGCCGTGACTTCCGCGATCATGAACTTTCCTGCGAACCCGACGACCT
>PVBE010045057.1_pt1 | contig 11622 bp, 9 predicted proteins | sample 1631181 | NCBI WGS metagenome assembly PVBE01 (sample SAMN08397723, study PRJNA350692) | Marine metagenome, whole genome shotgun sequencing project. | isolation source: water | place: Pacific Ocean | collected 2012-04 | reverse complement strand
CTGCGGGGGCTCCACTTTCAATACCCCTCCTGGCAGGGGAAACTGGTACGTGCAGTGTCCGGTGAGGTCTTTGATGTTGCAGTCGATATTCGCCCTGACTCACCGACTCGGGGCGAGTGGTATGGGACAATCCTCTCGGTAAAAAACCACCACCAACTGTGGATTCCACCTGGGTTTGCCCACGGATTCTGTGTCTTGAGCGACGAGGCCGATTTTCTCTACAAGGTGAGCGGCCACTACTACACCCCTGCCGATGAGATTTGTATTCGCTGGGATGATCCGGATATTGGCGTCCAGTGGCCGCTGGAGGCCCCTCTTGTCTCTGAAAAGGATGGTGAGGGCATCGCATTTGGTGAAGTTCATTTTTCCTGACCACTTATGAATATACTTCTCATTGGCCGTAGCGGTCAGGTGGGCCAGGCACTGGAACGGTTGCTCCACAATGGCCATGATCTTATCGCCTTGGACAGAAGTGATCTTGATCTGACAGATCAAGGGGCCATCACTTCTGCAATTGATGATTCAGACCCCGATGTGGTGATCAATGCCGCAGCCTATACTGCGGTCGATCGGGCTGAGAGTGAACCCGAACTCGCCACAGCGATAAATGCAACGGCACCGGGATTGATTGCTGAAGCATCCGCTGCCGCAGGAGCCTGGATTATCCACTACTCGACGGATTACGTCTTTGATGGCAGTGGCACACGCCCCTATAGGGAGAGTGACCTCACTCAACCTCTTGGCACCTATGGCAGGACCAAGTGGGAGGGTGAGGAGGCCGTGCGCAGGGCAAATGCTGAACATCTGATTCTCCGTACCAGCTGGGTCTATACCTGGCACGGGCACAATTTTCTGCTCACCATGCTGCGGCTGGCGAGTGAGAGAGACCTGCTTAAGGTGGTTGATGATCAGATCGGATCGCCCACCTATGCGGAGGATCTGGCATCGATGACGGTTAGCATAATCGAAAAACTGGAGATCGATGAACTGAACTCTGTTGCCGGCACCTACCACATTACCCACCAGGGGCAGACCAACTGGTGTGATTTTGCCCGAAAGATCTTTATCCTGGCCGGTATTAAGGGGGTTGAGGTTGAAGGGATCCCTACCGAGGCCTATCCGACCCCTGCACCCAGGCCCCGTTATTCGGTCCTTGATGGTGATCGACTCAAGCGGGTCTTTAACCTTGAGATGCCCGGCTGGGAGTCTGGCCTCAGGCGCTGTATCGAGGAGGGTGGTCTTGCCCGGAGCAAGTGAACAGCTTGCCGTCGATGGGGTTCTGGCCAAGAGGATCAGACTCTTTGAGACCCGTCCCAGCCAGCAGGAGATGGCGGCAGAGATTGAGGCTGTTATCGATCGGGGTGGTGCGCTCATCGCTGAATCGGGGACTGGGACTGGAAAAACCTTTGCCTACCTGGTGCCTGTCATCCAGTCAGGACGCAGAGCGATTCTTTCGACAGCGACCAAGACCCTTCAGGATCAGCTCTTTGACCGGGATCTCCCTCTGGTGAGGGAGGCACTGGATCTGCCCCTTCAGGTGGCCCGGCTAAAAGGGCGATCAAACTATCTCTGTCTCTATCGCTACAAGACCAATGGGATGGAGGTGTTCAAAATGGGTGCCGCCATGCGTTCAGACTTTGATCAGATACGGCAGTGGAGTGCATTCACCCCAAGTGGTGATATCGGTGAAGTTGATGATATTGCCGAAGACTCCCGTGTCTGGCCCATGGTGACCTCAACCCTCGACAATTGCCTGGGGGGAAAATGCCCCGATGTGGAGAAGTGCTGGGTTATTCAGGCGAGAAAAGAGGCGTTGAACGCCGATCTTGTAATCATCAACCACCACCTCTTCTTTGCCGATCTTAACCTTAAAGAGGAGGGGTTCGGCCAACTTCTGCCTGGGGCGGAGGTGGTTGTGTTTGATGAGGCTCATCGGTTGCCCGGGATCGCCCAGGACTTTGTCGGTGAAGGGGTAACCGGTTACCAGTTCTATGAACTGGCTAAAGATCTGCGGGTTGAAGAGAGACGTGAGAAGAGTGGGGTTGAGGGGCTGATTGGCGCCGCTGACAAGCTTGAGAAGGCCGCGGCAGATCTTCGCCTCTCTCTGGGGCGAGAGAGCCGGCGCGGAGCACTGGCAGATATCGAGGGCGATCAAGAGTTTCAAAAGACCGTCAACAGGTTGAGTGAAGCGCTTATTCACTTTACCGGGCTGTTGGAGGCGGCGGCCCCGGTAGGTGATGGACTGGAACGCTGTTATCAAAGAGCTCACTCACTTAGAGAGCGGTTTCATCTGATTCTTGATCGGGATTCCATCGAGTCGGTACGCTGGTTTGAGACGACTCCACGCTCATTCTCTTTGAGAATGACCCCGCTTGATATCGGCACCACCTATCGCAAACTGATTGCCAGTGATGATCGGGCCTGGCTCTTTACTTCGGCAACCCTCTCGATTAATGGCGATTTTAGCCTCTACCAGGAGAGGATGGGGCTGGAAGAGGCGATGACCGCCCTCTGGCAGAGCCCCTTTGACTATCAAAGCCAGGCGCTCCTCTACCTTCCGGAGGGGCTGCCGGAACCGAGAATTTCAGGCTACACCGAACTTGCGATTGAGGCCATCATCCCTGTTTTGAAAGCGACAGCGGGTCGGGCTTTTATTCTCTTTACCAGCTATCGCGCCCTTGATATTGCCCATGAGGTGTTGGAGGGGGAGATTGACCACCCTCTTCTGGTCCAGGGGAGTGCACCCAGAGGGGAACTGCTTGAACAATTTCGCAAGGCGGGAGATGCGGTACTTCTCGGCACCTCCAGCTTCTGGGAGGGGGTTGATGTTCGGGGGGAGGCACTCTCCTGTGTGGTCATCGACAAACTACCCTTTGCTGTGCCCGATGAGCCCGTCCTCAGGGGACGAATGGCCGCCCTTGAGGCGGAGGGGAGAAACCCCTTCTTTGAGCTTCAGGTTCCGGAGGCCGCGATCACCCTCAAGCAGGGGGCGGGGAGGCTGATCAGAGATGCCACCGACCGCGGAGTGCTGATGATCTGTGACCCCAGGCTGGTCACCAAAGGGTATGGAAAGACCTTTCTCGACAGCCTGCCGCCGATGAAACGAACCCGCAGCCTGGAAGAGGTGGAGGCTTTCTTTGTCAGTTGAAAGTGAGAGAGTGGTGTTGGGAATTGAGACCGCTACCCGCGGGTGTTCGGTTGCTCTGGTGTCCAGTGGGAGGAGCGCCACCCTTTTTGAAGAGGCAGGACGCACCCACTCCGAGCGCCTCCTGCCGATGATTGAGGCGCTTCTGACTGACCAGGGAATGGCTCTGACCGATCTCGATGGGATCGCCTTCGGCGCAGGCCCAGGTTCATTTGTTGGTATTCGTATCGGTGCATCTGTTGCTCACGCTCTGGCCCTTGCCGCCGGGGTGGACACCGTTCCTGTCTCCTCACTGGCTGCCCTTGCTGTTGCTCAGGATCAACCCCTGGTTGCGGTTGCCGTTGATGCCCGCATGGAGCAGGTCTACTGGGGGTGCTATCGAAGAGTAGGAGCGGATCGGGTCAAACTGATAGGTGATGAAGTGGTGGTGGGCCCGGGAGAGGTCTCTCTGCCCGACCCTGGAGACAACGAGAGCTGGTTCGGGGTGGGAAGTGGCTGGAGTCTCTACAGTGATCGGATGGGTGCCAGGCTTCAGGGGAGGGTCTCAACCTGGGAGGGCGAGGGGTTGCCCCATGCCCGGGAGGTGGCCCGTCTCGGTCTTCAGATACTGGAGAGCGGGGGAGCAACCGATCAGATCGGCCTGCCGAGTTATGTGCGCCAGCGGGTCGCAGCGCTGCCGGGTGAGAAGCTGTAGCGGAAGTTCTTGGATTGCTTCGTCGTTTCGTCTCAAAAAAACGGGCGGGGTATCGACCATTCCACTTCCGCCTGGTTTTCAACAATCCACATAGAATTTTTTCTCTCCAAGTTTTTTGCCATCCAGTTTGAAGATGACATTCCACTCACCGATAAAATCCTCCATACCCACAGTGGGGTCGAAAAAACTGAAGAAAGAAGAGCCTGTGGGGCGATGGAGCTTGATCCAGGCCCAGACCCTCTTTGTTCCTGATGAATGGACAATCGGGAACTCGGTTTTTTCACGCTGATTTCGTGTGGGATCGTTCCACAAAACCTCAAAAGTGTGCTCCCCCTTCTCCAGGTCTTTGAACTCGGCAACGGCGTAGATCATCTCTGAACAGTCAAACTCACTCATCGCTTCATGGTCGGGGATCTTCTCCTCTGACTGGGAGGTGAAATAGAAGCGGTTGCTGTTGCTCTGATCACCTCTGTCGATGGGGGCAGTCTTGTTGGTGGTATTGGTTGAGGTTTTGTTTCCAAGGTAGTCATCAAGAAGACCTTGCTCCCAGGCCCAGTAACCACCACCAGCAAGGGGTGCAACAATAAAAATCAGAAAAAGGAAAAGTCTTTTCATTTGTCCCCTCTTGTTATCGATTGGTTTTGAGTTGTAGCAGGAAGCGTGATGACGATAGAGAGCCCACCCTCTTCAAGGTTGAAGGCTCTGATCGTACCGTGGTGCCGCCGAATCGCCCTGTCGGCGATGGCCAGGCCGAGGACAAATCCTCTCTTATCACTTTTTTGAGCAGGGTGGTGGGTAGCGCCCCAATAAGGCGTACGCATCCATGAACACTCTTAGCTCTCATCTTTATCTTCTCTTGCAGTGGTAACGGGATCGGTGGTGAGACGGGCGATGGTGACCGATGTTCCCTGAGTCTGCACCACCTCAACGGGATAACCCCTGAGGAGGAGGGTGGTTCCGACAGGCGGTATATCTTCAAACGCATCAAGAATCAACCCGTTGAGCGTCTTGGCTCCCACAAGGGGAAGGTTGACGCCCAGATTGCGGTTGAGCTCACGAACATTGGCCGAACCCCTGATGAGGTAGCTTCCATCCTCCTGAAGGTTGGCGTCTTCATCAATGCCGGGGGTTTGGCGGGTGAATTCACCAACAATCTCCTCAAGAATCTCTTCAACAGTAATCAGCCCAATGACATCACCGTATTCATCAACTACCAGCCCCAGCTGGTGCCGCTCCTCCCTCAGGGCAAGAAGCTGCTGGGGGAGCCGGGTCTCTTCAGGGATATAGTGGACCGGTTCGCAGGAGGCTTCAAGGGATTGAGGGGTGAGCTCTTCGCGGTGGATGAGTTGAAGGACACGGCGCATATGGAGGACACCAATCGGATTGTCCAGCGTGCCGCGGAAGAGCGGAACCCGGGTATGGAGGCTGGTGGCCAGTTGGTTGAGAATCTCATCCCACTCATCCTCTATATCGATGGCCTCAATCTCGGCGCGGGGCACCATAACATCGTCGACGGTCATCTTGCTGAGTTCAAGAATCTGGAGCAGCATCTCCCGTTCAGAGGGGGTAATTTTCTCTCCCGCCTCCTGCACAACAGTACGCAGCTCATCAGAGCTTAAGCTGTCTGATTCACGCTTCATCTTGGCGCCAAAGAGAAGGAGCAGGCCATTGCCCGCCATATTTACCACTTTAACCACCGGGCTAAAGAGCCGGATAAGACCAGTGAGAAGATAAGCCGCAGGAAAGGCGATGCGCTCCGGATAGGTCGCGGCATAGGTTTTAGGGGGAATCTCGGAAAAGATCAGAATTAACAGAGTGATCAACCCAGTAGCAAAAGCAATCGCCACTTCACCGAAGTATTTAAGGGCGATTACCGTAGCCACGGCGGCAGCGGCGTTGTTGACCAGATTGTTTCCAAGCAGAATGGTTCCGAGCAGCCTCCCAGGATCTTTCAACAGGTTTTCAGCCAGTCGTGCACCGCGATGCCCTTGTTTCGCAAGATGTCTCAGTCGGTAGCGGTTGAGGGACATCATCCCAGTCTCTGAAGCAGAGAAGAAGGCAGAGAGTAGAAGTAGAATGAAGAGCGAACCAAAAAGGGTGCTAGAAGAGATGGCGTCCAAATCGAATTCGTATCCTGATAGTTGGGTAGACTACAATACCACCAATTATCGAAATACTCATCATTCATAGTGTTCATTCCCATCAGACCCTTAATCTGTCGCATTCCCAACCTTTTAAAGAGGTGGTTTCACCTGCGGATCCACCGTCCGGAACTTATTCCTGAGGAAGATAATGAACGCTCAGGTGATCACTTCCGTGCAACAGGCAAGGATCCACAGTTTGACCTTCGATTCCCTGTGGAACGTCCTCTCCAGAGTGGGTGGGTTATGCTTCGTTACCGGGGTGAAGTTGTTTCAGACGATGCCATCTTTGTCCCTAAAATCTACCCTGATACAGGTGTGCTTTATGGGGAAAGTGCGGTGATCCATCTACGACCTCACTACGCTGGAGAGGCTGTTCACCTGTTTAAGCTTAATGAGAGTCTTCTTCGCTGTCGATTTGACCCCTTCGATATGGACTATCCTAAGACCATCACGCCTTATGAGGGGGAGTATAGGCTTACCGATTTTAAAATTATTGAGATGGGGCCAGTCATTCTCTTTCTCTACGCTCTTGTTGTGAGGCTTAAGTCCATATGGGGTAAATTGAAGGGTGATTCCAAACGACTTTGTGAAGAAGATAAGGTGATGTTCGAGGAAGATGGGTGGGTGGGTTCAGTTATAGGGCGAACATACAGTTGGTTGCACCCCCTTGAAACACTTGATTATTGGCATGACTGTTTCAAAGAGGTGAGGGTTAAATCTGCCCCGCATGGTCTTACAGGCTTGAAGGTGGTCTATGTTGTTGATCTGAATCACTCTCCAATCAACCGGATAGTTATTACTCTATACAGTCTATTGCGACAAAGAGGTGATGGCTGGTTTGTAGAAATTAAGAGTGGCGGCCTCTTAATACTCATATTGAGTAAGTGTATCTTCTTTTTCAGGGGAATCACTGTAAGCAAATATACAAACCAAAAGGACACGCTTCAAAACAATGAAGGTGACAAACTTGTCTACTATGCGCCGTTAATCGGCGGTGACTCTCTCGCCCCCCAGGCAACAGAACAGTTAATAACCGCAATCGATAGGGAGAATCCTGACCTCATCTATGCCGATTCAATAATACGTGATCTGAATTCAAGGTCGATTGTATCAGTTGAGACTCAAAGTGCCTTTAGCATAGATGGGTTTTTTGCGAACCCCAGGATGGGGCGGTTCATGGTTTTTTCTGATCGACTCTATGTCAATAAAATTGACCAATTAGATGGTTATGGACCCCCAGATCTTCTTCTTGAAGTTCTGCCAGATCTTGGCTTGATCACGCATATTCCTCAGTTGTTACTCCAAGCAAATCCCGGCTCTAAGAGCAGGTTATCTGATCAGCAGAGAGTTGAACTTATAGAGTCTTTTCTTAAGACCAAAGGCTTTGAGAAGTCTTGCGTTAGATTAACACCAACCGATGGTCTTTTTTCAATTCGGTATAACAACTTGGTTGAACCTCAGAAAGTATTAATCATAATACCAACTAAAAATGGCCATGCCCTTCTGAAAAGGGCTGTCGAATCACTTAAAAAGACCGTTCCACCACATCTGTATCATCTCGTTATCGTGGACCATGAATCGGATGATCCAGAATTACTCTCCTATCTTGACGAATTGAACAGTAATGCAACTATTTTACGATTCAGGGGTGAATTTAATTATTCCAAAATCAACAACTTTGCAGTCAGTGAATGCACCAACGATTATGACTTCATTCTCTTTTTAAACAACGACATAGAGGCGATTGATTCGGGATGGTTTGAGAGCATGATTGACAAAATGGGGAGAAAGGAGGTGGGTGTAGTTGGAGCAACCCTTCTCTACCCAGATAAGACAATACAGCATGCCGGAGTGGTTCTGGGGTGTCTGATTGCAGAGGGGTGTCTGATTGCAGACCATATGTATAAAAAATCTGATTATTTAAACCGATATCTTACAAAATGGATTGAAGGGGATAACTATCCTCTTATCAAGACCACAGAATATAGCGCAGTAACGGCAGCGTGCATGATGGTGAGGCGCGCCTCGTTTGAGAGGGTTGGAGGATTTGATGAGAATCTTGCAGTGGGCTTTGGAGATATTGATTTATGTCTGAGAGTAAAGCAAAGAGGGGGGATTACGCTACTCGATGCGGAGGCTGTCCTGATTCATCATGAATCGAAGTCAAGAGTTATCGGTCGCAAAGGTGATCCACATCCGGATGACACAACTCTGTTCAGGGAGAGATATAAAGCGTTACTTGGGGTATCGGATCCTTGGCACCATCCTCTCTTAACCAAAGAGATATATAACTATCGACTGAAGAGAGGGGTTAGGGAGAATATTTTTGATGATTCACCGGGTTTTCGCACTGTTGATTTATCCGCTTATCTGCAAATATAAATTGCCAGTTCTATGGTGATCATCACGGGTTAAGAAATACCTCCATAATAATCCGGGTGCCGAAATAGGCGAGTGCGAGGAGCAGGAAACCACCGAGGGTCCAGCGAGCCGCGTGTTCTCCCCGCCACCCCAGCGCCACCCGGCCAAAGAGGAGGATTCCAAAGATAATCCAGGCCACGATGGAGAGGAGTGCGTGATGGTTGAAGAGGATGCTTTTCCCTCCTTCTGTTTCCAGGAAGAAGATCCCACTGATTAACGCCACGGTGAATAGAACAAAGCCGATCCAGATTAACTTAAAGAGGACCTGCTCCATGGTTTCGATCGGAGGAAGGGTACGCAGCACCTTGATCAGTTCGTGGTGGCGCAGGTGACGCTCCTGGGCGATAAGGAGAATTGACTGGACTCCGGCGAGAGAGAGAAAGCCGAAGGCGACCCCGGCGGCAATCAGATGTCCCGTGGTCGTGGGGATTGAGGCAGAGGGCACACCGGGGGCAAGCCAGGCGATTAGAATCCCGAGCGCTGCCAGCGGAAAGACAAAGATCCCAAGGGTAATGACGGGTTGCCGCAGTGCCAAGAGGAGAAGCAGGAGGATGATCACCCAGTTGAACTCTGAGAGTGCACTGCCGATACCAGGCCTCATTCCGGGCTCAAGAGAGGAGAGGAGCAAGAAGAGGGCGATAGCATGGAGCAGCAGGGCCGCTACACCAATCCAGAACGCCTTGCTAAACCCGACTTTGCAGATCTCCTCTTTCTCGACTCCCTGGCGGTAGAGGAGAGTACTGGCAAGGAGATAGAGGGCTATGGTGCTTAAGGTGGTGACTGGAATCAGCAGTGACATCTCAGCTCAGTGGGTTCTGGTAAGATCCAGATGGTGGTAGTGGTCTTGGGATGAGATAATCGCATAGACTGAGTAAAACAGGAACTCTGAATGACTTCGATTGACTCTAAATCCAGGCAACAGGATTGTGATCCAACATAAAACAAAAGAGCGCTCTACAGCTTTGAGCGACGAAACCCGGCAGGAGATCGACCGATTCCTCGATGCGGTATGGCTGGAATCCGGTCTCTCAGAGAACACTCTGGCGGCCTATCGTCGGGATCTGGCCGCTTTTGCCCGTTCCAATGCGACTGAAGGGGGGCAGCTCTCCGCTGTTACCCGGAGGGATATTCAGAGCCATCTTGCCGATCGCTTTGAGCAGGGATCGAGCCCGCGATCAACAGCCCGACTGCTCAGCACCCTGCGTCGCTTCTATCACTACGCTCTGCGTGAGGGGTGGGTCACAGATGATCCCACCTTTGAGGTCATGGCGCCCAAGTTGGGGCGGACGGTACCCAAGGGGTTGACCGAGGCGGAGGTGGAGGCACTCCTTGAGGCCCCCGATACTACCACCAGTCGCGGGCTGCGTGATCGCGCCATGGTCGAGACCCTCTATGCTACCGGGCTTCGGGTCTCCGAACTGGTCAACCTCACCCTGAGCCAGGTGAGCCTGCAGTCGGGAGTAGTGAGAATAATCGGAAAGGGTGGGCGGGAACGCCTCGTCCCCCTCGGGGAGGTGGCCATCGAGTGGATTGAGCGATTTCTTAAACAGGGGCGGAGTGATCTCTTAGGCGGACGGACGGCCAATGCCCTCTTTGTCACCGCTCACGGCAGAGGGATGAGTCGTCAGGCCTTCTGGCAGCGTATCCGTCTCTATGCCCAAATGGCGGGAATTTCTCCTCTTCCATCCCCCCACACCCTGCGTCACGCTTTTGCCACCCACCTGCTCAACCATGGGGGAGATCTTAGAACTGTGCAAATGTTGCTTGGACATGCTGACCTTTCGACCACACAGATCTATACTCACGTTGCTCAGGAACGAATCCGACAACTCCACCAACACCACCACCCAAGAGGGTAAAAAGAGTGCTCTACAATGTTTGATCAACTGGCAGGGCGGCTGAAAACCACACTCTCTTCACTTACGGCAAGAGGAAGGCTTACTGAAGAGAATATAAAAGAGGCTCTAAGGGAAGTGCGTATCGCCCTCCTTGAGGCCGATGTGGCCCTTCCCGTGGCCAAGGCTTTCATCGGCCGGGTGCGTGAGCGTGCCATTGGACAGGAGGTGCTGGAGGGGCTCAACCCGGGCCAGGCAGTCATCACTGTAGTCCAGAAGGAGCTGGAAAGTCTGATGGGCGGCGAATCAGAGCCTCTCAACCTCAAATCCCGGCCCCCTGTGGTGATCATGGTAGCAGGCCTTCAGGGGGCAGGTAAAACGACCACTGTGGCCAAGCTGGCCAAGCGGCTTAAGGAGCGTGACCGCAAGCGGGTGATGGTGGCCAGTGTCGACATCTATCGTCCCGCCGCTATTGACCAGCTTGAAAAGCTGGCATCCGAAATTGAGGTCGGTTTTCACCCGGTATCACCAGGCCAGAATGCGGTTGCAATCGCAACAGCTGCAGTGGAGGCGGCAAAACGCCGGGTGATGGATATCCTGATTCTCGATACCGCGGGACGTCTGCATATCGACCAGGAGATGATGCTGGAACTGCAGTCGGTCCATGAGGCAACCACTCCTACAGAGACACTCTTTGTTGTTGACAGTTTGACCGGCCAGGATGCCGTCAACAGTGCCAAGGTCTTTGATGAGGCCCTCCCTCTCTCAGGGGTGGTTCTTACCAAGACCGATGGAGATGCCCGCGGGGGTGCGGCACTCTCCATTCGCCAGGTGACCGGCAAGCCGATCAAGTTTCTCGGCATTGGGGAGGCCCTTGATGCCATCGAACCCTTCCACCCCGAACGGGTCGCCTCACGAATACTGGGGATGGGTGACATTCTCTCCCTGGTTGAAGAGGTGGAGCGTAAGGTCGATCGCAAGAAGAGCGAAAAGCTCGTCAAGAAGATCAAGAAGGGGAAGGGGTTTGACCTCAACGATTTCAGAGAACAACTCCAGCAGATGGAGAGTATGGGTGGGATAGGCAGTATGGTTGAGAAACTTCCCGGAATGGGCAACCTCACCAAGGGTGCGCTTGATCGAGCCAAAGGCGGTGAATCTCGTCATGTGATTGCCATCATTAACTCAATGACTCCCCAGGAGCGCCAGTTTCCCGCTCTGATCAAGGCCTCGCGCAAAAAAAGGATCGCGTCAGGGTCAGGGGTGCAAGTCCAGGAGGTCAACCGCCTGCTCAAACAGTTCCAGCAGATGCAGAAGATGATGAAGAAGATGAAGGGGGGGAAGAATATGGCCCGGATGATGGCCGGGATGAAAGAGAAAATGGGG
>PVBE012644614.1_pt1 | contig 11623 bp, 22 predicted proteins | sample 1631181 | NCBI WGS metagenome assembly PVBE01 (sample SAMN08397723, study PRJNA350692) | Marine metagenome, whole genome shotgun sequencing project. | isolation source: water | place: Pacific Ocean | collected 2012-04 | reverse complement strand
GTTCACGCTAGAGTCATCGTTGGGAACATATCTCTCTGTAGTTATTTGGGGGTCTCTCTGGTGCCCCCATTCATGAGCTATGTGGCTTTTATAAGGAGCTTGACCGTGAGATACATCAAACAGTTCCACTTCTTCAACTTCTGAGGGCACGGCTCGTGTGTGGTATTCCCAACTCTTCGATTTAGGCTCACCCGATCTATCCCAACCGCCAACCCCGTATCCACTTGCATACTCCCCGTAATCATAGCTTTCACGAGTAACCCCGTAACCACTTTTCACTGCTAGACCCTCGGTGGCCTTAGTTGGAAAGTTTTGACCAGTATTGTGGTAAGTACTGCCAAAGTGAATAGGGTCTTTTTCGTAAGCCCGCCTTTTGCCGCTACCAGTTCCCTTAAAGAGATTAGATTGATAGCCTCCAGACACTAGATCATCTACATGGCTTACTAGACTAGCTCTCCAGCCCTCAGAGTTGAGTTGCTCCCTGTACTGTTCCAGTAAATGTTCGTCTAACGGCCTGTGGTCATCGTACTTTATAGTGTGACCAGTTTCAGGATTATGAAAAGTTGCGTTGATTACATAGCGTTCTAGAGGCAGTTCGTCATCCGGAGCGTCTCCGTATTTCCAATCCGGCAATTCCTTAAACCAATTTGGATTCCACGATGGTGTTGTTGATGCTCCTTCTACAGGACGCTTGAGCGTTCTTGATGAATTAACAGTAGTAACAGTTTCATTAGACCACTCACGTTTAAAGTTTGTTCCACTAGTCGGACTGTAAGTGGCCGCAGCATCATCCAGCTGTAAGTCTTTTCTAATACCTACGGAGGTGCTGCGTGGTTGGGGAAAGCCTTTGTCCTCAGGAGGTTCTCTTTTAAACTCACCTATAGGTACATCTAAGTCATGGTACTGCTGTACTAGCAATTCTCTTTCGTCAGAAGTCATTGACTTGGAGAAATCAAACTGCCCCCTTACTGCATCTTTCCTTTCCTCGGTGCTGACTAACGAGTCTGCTGGAAGACCTGTGCCAGTGTGGGGATCAAAGAACATACCCTGTGATGGTATAGCTCCATATGTACTGGATGACGCTAGGTGTTCTCCTTTTGTTATATTAAACTCTTTGTCTACGTTGTAAGATGTGATAACACCTTCTTCACCTTCGTTTACCGTGTGAGTATTCTTGAACTGTTCGCCTCTAGCAACCATGTCTTAACAACCCGGTTTGTTAGATGGTTTGTATATTGGACCAGCCGATGTGAATGAGGCGGTCTCTATGCAGTCGTCGTCTAGTGGTTTTAGGGATTCTCTGTCTCTAAGATCACCTGATTCTGAATAATAAGGTCCCCTCCATCCCACTTCTTGAAACTTTTGAAAGTCTTTACCAGATTTTCCTCTAGCTCCAAAGTTAATCCCATGCTGTTCTTGGTTTATATAGTGCAGCATTTCTGGACTAGCGCCAAACCCTCGTTGTACGTCATGGTCGAGCGTGTGGTGTACTAAATTACCTTTGTCGTCATGTCCAATGCCTGCTTCTAGTAGAAACTCTGGATCTCTAGATGGCCCTTGCATCTTACCAAGGGAATGCAAGGTACGAATGGGGGGATCATCAACGGTACCAACGGAATGCAAGAACAGTTCCTTACCTGTACCACGTTTTCCTACGTTTCCAATACCTTGATAGGCTGTCCAAGCATCTCCGGTGTGGTGTGAAACGTCAGATAGAGTAAAATCAATATCGTGAGCGAATAGCTTACCGATACCTCCCCTTGGTCCGGCATCCTTGATAGACATGAAGTCAGGCTGTCCAGCCTTCTTTCTGTGTATATCAACATGTGTGGCTACTCGTCTTCCTAAGTCTCCTCCCTTACTTTCAGGCATGTAAGAAAGTGGGCGTTGAGAGGCTCTTCTAGACATTAGTCGTGCAAGGGGGTACTACACTCATTGCAGTTAGTAACCCCTCTCTATCTCGTTACAATTTCCGCACTTGTCGGTAAGCGATTGAGGAGTGTTCTCTGATGTCATTTTGACACCGCACACGTCACAGGCATTTCCTGCATCTGGACTTGACCAAGCCGTTACCCCATGTGGGTCGTCTGGACGATGACCGTCCTTGTGTGCGGCGTGTTTGTCGTGGTGATGTAGTGACGCACCGCGTTCATGTTCTTGGTTTCTTTGTACCATGGTTAATACCCCAATGATCCTTCTGTTCCTTGGTTGGAACCTGAGTTGTTACCGCCTATAGCACCTGCGGCTTTTCCTAATACGTTACCTACGCTAATAGCGCGTGCTATAGGTAGGGCGGCTGCCCACATACCCTCAATAGCTTCACCTGTGTAATCATCTCTAGTACTTTGTGACGGAGCTAATGCGTGTGGGAAGTCTAAACGTCCGGGAGCTAAATTGGCAGCACTACCCTCATGAGGGGCTGTGTCACCAGTCTCAAACTCACGGGTACCTTCAGTGCCTTGCATCAACTCTTGTGTCTCTAGCGTGTCGGCCCATAGACCATCTTCATCTATGGCTCCGCCCGCTTCTTCGGGCACTGAAGACTCCAAGTGTAAACCACGCACGTTTGTCTGACCGACTGGTTGTGCGTTAGCGGTCTGGGCTGAAGCCCTGACATTACCAAATGCAATACCTCCCCAGTCTTCTCTTGCGGTTGCAGTCTCGGTGGTGGTACTCCCAAAATCGTGCCTCTGTACTGTTCCTTTAAGTGTGGAATCTGCTGCGGCTCGGGTTACTTCGTTTCCTGAAGGTAGTCCTGACATGGCAACCTGATGGTCGATACGTGCCAGCATTTCTTCGATCTCTGGACTGTTGTGCATAGTACTAATGATACCAGACTTAAGAAGACCGTCTTATAACTTCTGGGGAGGACCTAGCTTACCCTTCATGTTTTTAAGCGCATCCTTGGGGTCTTCGGTGACAAAGTATTGTGTGCTTCCCATCCGTACTTCTTTAAACAAAGTATTGTCCTCATTATATCTTTTAGTACTTGCTTGCTCTTTTGAGCGTCTAGTTTCTGGACGTTGCACGGTTTCTGACCACTCTGGGCTATGTTGTGCCTCTGATAGTATTGCTGGAGGTACAGGTTTACCTTCTTCGTGTGCTTCGAGAACTACTTCTTGGTGTGTCCTCAAGAACCCTTGCCTGCGAGGAACGTAACCACTCAAGGGGGCGGTATAATCGGCATCCGGCCTATTGCCACCTATCTTTGCTGGGTATTGTCCTGATGGACCATAGTGCTTTGGATCTACTGGCATTTACAAACTGAACTGCGTGGTTGGTGCACCTTCCTCTGTATACACTTGTTGAAAGGATGTGTCCCCTTGTTCGGTTTTGTAGTGGGGCCACCCCTCCACTGAGTTGGTGTACCACTGCCCTGTACTTTTTTGAGGCCAAACACTACCGCCCATAAACTTATCTGGAACTACATCTCGACCTGTAGTCTTTGGTAGATCATCAAAGGCTTTGTGACCTTCAGTGGGAGAATTAGAAAAACGACCACTAGCTCGCACACTAAACAGCCTCACAGGGCGAGGGCTAACTAGTCCACCACTGTCGGCAACTTGTTCTGCTTTAAACTGACCCGCATCTTTAGCCGACTGGTAGTCACCAAAATGGATACCCCCTGAATCGGCGTGTATTTCTTGTCCCGGACGGCTGTAACCCGTAGTTACAGTTTCTGCACCTTCAGCACGCCACAACGTTTGTGGGTCTGCCTCCCATTGCGCTCTACTCATCTGCCATTCCTGTAAGGGGTGCTTTTTTAGATGCTCCTCAACACCCGGCAAGCTCAACTGCTCGTGCTGTCTACCAGTCATCTCTCGAACGGCATTGGCTCTCTGGGACTGTAAGTCTGGTTTCTCCATTAGCCCTTATTACCCTTGAAAAACGAGAATTGATCAGATGACACAGGACCTTCAGGTGAGTGTGGTCCATGGGGCATTATGGGTATGCCAATGTCTGAGGGACTAGCCTCCATGCCTATATATGTCATCTCTGCTTTCTTCTCTCCAACGCTTTTGACAACATCACCCACCTCATCTTTAGCCTTTTGGGTGGGCTTACCTTGAGCGTCGTAACCGCCCATTGCCTCAATGTCAGCTTCTTTGTTAAATCTGTGCATTGGTGAAAAACTTCTACCCACACGGGCAGGTACAGCTTCCCAACCTAATTCTCTTGCAGCGGCAAGTCTGTGGTTACCTTCAGCCAGTAATACCCTCCCAGTGTTATGCCTAATTCCATAATCAGCATCTTGCTTCATGTGAAGCATAGACTTATCAGCCCCTGTTTTATCGGCGTTGTACGAAATTATGAGGGGTTCGTCTAATCCCCTCTCAGTCATGTCCTGCTTAAGTTGCTCAAAGTCATCTAGGTAGGGCATACGATCTAGGAACTCGTCTTTAGTTCGGTGGCTCCAAGTGCTTCGGTCACTGATCTCCCCTGCTCGATGTAAGTCCGCATTGTGAGCAGGCATATCATCAAAGTAGTCAATAGGCACAAGTTGTGTGTAGCGTGATGACTCTTGGTCTCGCCAACCACCGTGTTCCCACATTCCTTCTATGCCTTTTTTAACATAGTTTTTAATACCCATATCCACTACCTTTACACATGCTCTACGGGCACCTCCATGGACGGGTCTATATCATTGGCATGAGCCACCCTGTGGTGACCCTCCGATAACATTGAGTCACCCTCCTCGGGGTGTCGAACGGTTACGGGGCGCAGAACACCACGCTTTTCAATGGATTCTCTAATTGGCTCCATTGGTTTGTCTTTACCAACCCCAACTAGGTAAGTAGACTCACTTAGGGCATGTTCCCATGCTGTCATACCTTTGACATAGTTTGTGGGCTTTAACTGGCGTAGCTCTTGAGCAGGCATAAACATACTAAGTTGATCCCCTTTTTTAATACCCATTATTTAGCTCTGTACTTTTTATATATCTTAGGAGTACTAACACTTCCAGCAGGGCGAAGGTTATACCTAACAGACTTTCTCGATTTCCAACCACTGCTCTTGGATAAAGAATAACCTGAGCCTCTTTTGTTGAATTGAGAACCGTTTAAACCCATGACTTAATAGTACCATTATCACTGACTGCTATACTATTATAATGAGAGAATTAGTACAAGAGAGCTTTGAAGACGGCTGGGAATCATCGTGGCACGGCAAACTTCATTACGCTCATAAAACAGGATCAAGCACACAAGGCCACGCAGGACTACGTCTACTGTACAAAAAAGACTCACACTACGGCTGTAGTATGAAAAAAGACGTTACACCTTCTCGACATGTCAGAATGGCTTTCAAAGTAAAGGCCAACCCAAGTTGGGATTCTGATAGTACAGGTAAGACCTTAGGATTTGCCGACCTTCGTTGGAAGAACTCAAAAGGACAGTCTTACGCACACGGCAATAGAGCACCCGGACCAGACGGGTTTTCATTTCGTACTTGGTACGGGCACACTAAAAATGGTGAACTGCCCATTGGTATGTACATCTACCATAATAGCCAGAAGCGTAACTGGGGAGATTCTATACCTGTAGGATCTATCAAGATTGGCGGAGACTTCGCACTGTTTGAAGTTGAGGCAAACTTTGATGAAGGTTATTGTAGAGCACGAGTAGATGGTGGTGAATGGGTATCGCACAACATAAAAGTTGGTGAAAACACCCAAGTGGTGACAGCATGGTTGGATGCCTATTATGGTGGAGCCGCTGTAGCCCCTAAAGACATGTCAATGGACATTGACGAGTACTGTCTACTAGATTTAAGCCCACAGCCAGCAGAAGACACTGGTCCCGAAGCCCCAGCACCTGAAATTGACTGGGACGAAATTAGAAGGCGTGTAGAAGCTCAGAAAGATGCTGAGGAAGCCGCTAAGTTAAAAGCTGAGGAAACAGAAGAGTTCTCATGTGGATGTGGCTGTAGTGCCATAATTAACGATCTGATAGCAAGAGTAGAGGCTTTAGAGAAGGCTTAAAAGCGTTTAATTTCTTCCCCATTGCCAAAAATGTGGATCACGTTTATAACGCTTAAAATTGATAATAGATGTATCCTGATACATCGCAAAGTGTTCAATTTCTCTATATACTGTATGAATATCATAGTTTGGTTTACTATCGTGATTAACAAATCGTTTATACGGGTCCATATCTAACATTTGATAAAATGCTTCTTTTGCTTTTTCTGGGGTATGTAAAGGAGAATTGGTAGGGTTGTGATTTGCTATAAGATCGGTATAACCACTTTCATCAGCCATGTTTCCCCAATGCTTACCAAACTCTGTTTTAGCAGGATGATTTATAGGAAAATCTGGTTGATTCTGTAACGATCCTTTTCCCTTTTTAGGTATTTGGTCAGGCCATCTTTCTAATTTAGGATCATTTGAAAGATTAGATGGAAGTTCTTCTTCTGATGGTAACTCTCTGAAATGGGACTCGTGTTGGTGACCCTCATCAAAACTTCCACGTCTAGGCATCTTTCTTAAACTTTCTTAAAAGCGCTTTAGCTCTGGTGGTGGTAACTCTCTCCAAGCTCTTTCTATATGAGACTCGTGTTGGTGACCCTCGTCAAAACTTCCCCGTCTAGGCATAGGCATCTTCTTCATAATCTCTGCCATATCAGCGAAGGGTGAAGTAACAGCTTCTGCTATGGCATCGCCTAAACTTTTATCTGACACTTAATTCTTATCCGCCCCTCCAGCATTAGAGAGGGTTGTCCTTCTTCCACTGCTCATGGCCGGCGAAGTGCTGCTCGTGGTCGGGGTCAGCAGCCTGAGCGGTGTACTGATCGGTGTGCATGTATTGGTGTACCTCGGCCTTTGCTAAGTCCCACTGCTCACGTTCTGGTGTACCGGACTTGGGGGGTCCTGCTTCGGAGAATAATCGGTGCATGCTGGGCCAGTACGGCTCTACCTTGACTGTTTCCCGGACCTCTCCAGTGTCGCGGTCAATACGACCACCACCTTGTCGGTCTGTATCTTTTCCTTCTGGCATAACTACTTGTCCTTTCGTGGATCAAACATCTCTTCACCCTCTGGTGGATAAGGCAACTGCATTAAACCCGCCCATTCACGATTGTTTATTGCAGAATGGTGATGAACATTCTCAGAACTTGGAACACCTCTAGTAAAATTAAAACGGCCTTGGCTCTCTAATGTTTGTTCAAAATCTTCATGTGACATCTCTTCCCCACCCATACCACATCCGAGGCAACCTACTACGTCATCATCCTCAGAGTTGTATATGTCAGGTTTGTCACAAGTTGGGCAGTCAGTGTAGCCCATCGTGTTTTTAGTAAAAGGAATTTCTTCATGATGTGCATTAGCAGGGTGTGCAATGGGTCTTCCACTAGCGTCTACACCGTGCCTCGAATCTCGCACGTTTCCTGCTCTAGTTACATCTGGTCCTACTGGCATAGACTAAGTTTACCATATGCTGATACACTGGGATCATGACTGAGACAGTAAACACCTTGATCGACGAGATTGAATCATTTTTAGAGTTAACGGCTAATAGAGAGTTATTCTCTGCCGATGAGATTCAAGACTTCTTATTAGACTTGCGGGAACTAAGTCTTAAGAACTAGAACTGATCACTCCGCATACCGGCAGGGCCTTCAACCACATCAGGCCAATCTTCATGACTTTTATCCATGACTACATCTGTTACCCTGAACTTGTCTGAGGTGAAGCTCTCGGGACTATCGGGCAGGTTCATGTCAATACCCATAGGTTTGTCGCTATGAGGCTCAACCTGATAAACGCGTACTTGGTCGTCCCCCATGCCGGGGAAGGGAGAGTTAGCTCTTGATCCTTCAGCAAAGAATTGTGCGAATTGTAAGTTTGTAGTAGCAAAGACACGATCGTGTGTATCTGAATCAGCGTAATTATAGGTCTTAAACACATTTGAGTCTTCACCAGTAAGAATGTCACCCTTTTTGAAGCTGTGCATAGAGCCATGGTACATTGGGGCACCACCAAGAAGGGTATCTTGTGTCTCGGGTCCCAACTCACTTACCTGATCGAACAGGTAGTCTTTCATCTTACTCATCTTGTTGGTCTTCGATTACCCTGAGGTCTTTGATCAAGGTTCTTATTGACCCTCTCTTTCATTTCCTCACTAGGCCAATGATGCTCCTCGACAACAGTGAGCTTGTCAGCTTGAAGTGAGTCAAAATGGTATACTGAGGCATTTTCATCTGGTTCTAAGATGTCTCCTGTATGTTCTACTCTGTAGATTCTGTCCTTCTTACCCGACAGTTCCGTATACCTTTCACCGAATCCGGGCAGATTTAGCATGTGGTCCGATAAGTCATCATAAGCGGCGGAGTTGGCATAGAACTGTGCGCTTTGCAGGTTAGAGGTAGCATATACCCTACCGCTTTGACTTAGATCTTCCCATGTGCGGCCATGGTCATCTGCCCCTTCGGGTGTTAGCTCGTCGCCCGGCTCGAACTCATGGGATGTGCCGTGGAAGAGGTGTCCCGCTTCCCTTTGCTTTCGTACATGTTCACCTGCGGTTTCTGCCATAACTATATTCTACCGTAGTTGTGGGCTTCTAGCTCTTCTGAAGTAAAAGGCCCCATATTTCCAGCTTTAATGCCCATTCTGAACAATTCTCCGCCTGTAAACGTCTGATGGGCTTCTGCCCCGTGCATCTCATAGAACTCATCCCTAGGCGTACCTGTTTTGGCGGTACTAAGATTAGCCGTTCTATGAGAGGCATTGGTCTGCCAGTCCTTCACATAGCCTTCTGGAGTCTCTACCCACGCATGTGGTCCAATTAGCTTGGAAGTGCCATGCACGAACTTAGTACCCTCATCTTCGCCCATGAGGGCATCTTTAGCCCCTCTCATGCAATAACCGAAGCAATCGCCCTTACCCTCTATTGAGTGGTTAGCAAACTGATCAGAATTAACGGACATATAAACATTATGACACACGACTTTTGCCTTTTCGGGCGAAATTTTCACCTCATCTAGAATGATAAACTATGGGTATGGAGGTCAACCCAGAACAACTAGCCATGATCATGCCTGCGGATCAGCTACACACCACAGACAGGGTATCCGACACTGAATTAGAAGATGGTAGGGGTAGGTCATTAGGTAACTACCGTGACAGAAAAACACTAGAGACTAAAGAAGACATGTGGAATCGGAAGTACTGGCAAGCAAAAAACACAGGACTACTTCAAAGAATTGAGGCACATGGGGTACAGGAGCCAGTAGCACTGAACGTAGACGACCGCCCAGAAGTAGATAAGAACATAAGAGATGGTTACCATAGAGTAGCCTCCGCCCATGCAGTTGATCCTAAAATGGAAGTGCCTGTAGTACATAAGACAATACGTGAGAGTCACGACTACAGACAACGGTAAATGGTGCTAAGATCACTTGGTGCCCTTATACCAATACAGATGTGACTGCGGGAACGAGTTCGAGGTCAATCATCCACTAGCAGACGGCCCTGCCAAATGTGAATGTGGTAACACAGCAAAGAAGGTATACGGATTAGCCGGACTAGCGTTTAAGGGTTCAGGCTTCTATTCTACCGACAAGCCTGCTGCTAGTCGTTGACACACTAGACTAGTGCGTCTTATTGGTTAGTAGGTCAAACGTGACCTGCGTCAAAGTGTCCACGAGAGCCTTTACAGGGTGATCCCTTCATAGGTATGATGGGTCGCTCCTTCGGAGTAGCTGGTTGCTTACCATGAACTGCTCCAGAAATGGTATCGCCTATACCTGCAAATATACCTTTGATTGCATCGCCAGTATCAGTGGGTAGATTAGGTCGGTCAACGGTTGTAGAAAGATTTTCGTACTTCGCTCTATTTTTTTCGTTAGGATTATTAGGTGGTGGTGGTGGTGCTCCAGCGCCAGCGCTCGCTTGGCGTGGGGCTTGCTCTTGTTCGTTATTGGTAGGCCAACCATCTGGAAAGATTTGTGATGCGGCCATGTACCTATGGTATCACGTAAGCGAATGGGTCTATTAATAATTGGTTGGGCGGGTTTGGGGCTATTTTTGGGGGTGGGGGTACTTGGCGATTCTACCCTACCCCTTAGCTCTCAGAAAAAGGTCATTTAACTATGGGGGGGTCGCTAGCATATCAGTCAAGTTTTGTCAAGCCTTTTAAGAAAGAATCTCTATTAAGTTTCAACTCGACTTGACAAGCGACTCGCTTGTTGACCAGTAGGTTTGTTCCAAACTGCTTCCTAGTTTTGGGTCTATGAGCGAGCGCCAACCAACGATGCGCTGATAAGGGTAGGAAACCAACACATAATCACTCATGGATTATTGTTATGGACTTGTAGATCGTATGGATTCCAAAGACAAAACCCCAACACCCCCTACCTATAGTCTCCCTCTCTCTATAGGTAGTTAGTGTTGAGGCTCTATGTTCTAGGGCGGATTTGTTTTACCTGTATGCCACCTGATGTGTACCGTTGAATCCTTGCATGGTCAGTAGCTGGTTCATAGCAGTGGCAGTGTAGTCATCCGAATCCAAAAAATTCGGCGAGCATGAATCGCCATCTGTCTTGTCCACCCACACTCCTACACCATCTTTGTGCAAGTCAGTACCACAGTTAGCACACTTGAATGTTGCATCGAATGAGCTTGAGTAGTATCGCTTCATCATTGCTCATCCCATTGGAGCATGTCAGCTACAGCATCTTTAATTTGTTCTATCAAATCGTTAGCTACATCCTCCTCCATGAACACGGTCATGAACTCAGGGTCTCCGACCCTTAGCACTATGCAATGATTAGATATGGCACGAACCTTTAGCTGTCCATTTGAATCATGTAGCTTATGTCGTGTTTCTATACGTGGGTTTATGTTGTTACTCATTTGTTTCTCCCTTTTATATGTTTGAGTTCTTTGTTTACATCTTCTTCGGTCATTGGATAGTAGCGGAGTTCTGTAGTCTCACCGCCATCGTGAAGATTGAATAGGCGATGAGCTTTCTGCTTGCGTATCTCTGCCCATGCCCAGTATTCGTTCTTCTCTCTAGGTGATAGATGCCACCACTTAATCTGTTCCTGTCTACGTTCTTGTTGTTCAACTTCCATACTGCGACCTTGCTTAGTCTGTCGCTTTTGATTTCTCCGAACAGCTTTCTGTTGGTTGTGGAATCCTCGATTACCGCTCACAGGTTCATCTCCACGAACTCAGGTAGAAACCTTGCAGGTATCTTACGGAGACAGGACTGGCAGATATCGTTGGGATTGTACCTACTGAGAACAGTCGTACACTCAGGGTTGAACCTACCTGCTCCCACACAGATACGCTGTATCTCTTTTACGTCACTCATTGGTCACCCCCAGCTTCAGCTTTGTATTCTTCCCACACCTTCATGGCATGTTCGTATTCCTCCATCTCAAGGATGAAGTCTCGGAGTTCCTCTATCTTCATCTCCTCCTCCTCTATGTAGGACTCAATGTGATTTGCTCCACCTTCTTCCCAAACTGTGTGGAAGTCTGTGTGACTATACATGGATGGGGCGTATGGCTTTGACGGCTCGTACATCATTTCTTCGTCTGCTTCAGACGACATTGCGATGTTTTCTTCGTTACTCATGTGTTTCTCCTTTTAGTATCGTGAGCGTTCGTAAGTTAT
>PVBE010489703.1_pt1 | contig 11624 bp, 7 predicted proteins | sample 1631181 | NCBI WGS metagenome assembly PVBE01 (sample SAMN08397723, study PRJNA350692) | Marine metagenome, whole genome shotgun sequencing project. | isolation source: water | place: Pacific Ocean | collected 2012-04 | reverse complement strand
AGTGGCTCGTGCCCAGCCAGGCGGCCATCTCGTCGGCGCGGATCCGTTCGCTCTCGCCATCGTCGACGCAGGCCTGGCTGCCCAGCAGGATCACCTCGTCGCCCACCTCGGCCTGGGCCGCGTCGGTGACGTCGACGACGATCATGTTCATGGCCACCCGGCCCACGACGGGAGCACGCTGGCCGCCCAACAACACCTGAGCCACGTTGCTCAGGCCCCGGTCATAGCCGTCGTAATAGCCCACAGGAAGCACGGCCAGGCGGCTCGCCCGAACCGTGCGCCACGTCCGCCCATATCCGACCCACTGGCCCGCTGCCACCGAGCGCAACTGCACGATTCGGGTCTTCCAGGTCAGGGCGGGCCGGAGGTCCACCGACGCGCGGCCCAGATCACGGGCGCTCACGCGGGTCTCTTTGGAAGGCCAGAGGCCGTAGGCGCCGACACCGAAGCGCACCAGATGCCCGCAGACTTCAGGCCACAACAGGAGTGCGGCGGTGTTGCTGGCGTGGGCGAGCAGCTGGCTTGGGTCGCTGCCAGCCGCCGCGATCTCAGCGCGGATCTCCGCCACCGCAGAGCGAAATCGGGTCAGTTGGGTCTGAGCAAATCGATGATCGGTTGTGTCTTCGATGTCGGCGAAGTGGGTGCTCGCGCCGGCCAGCCAGACGCCCGGAGTGCGCAGAATCAGGCGCGCCTGTTCCGCAGCGTCGGTGGCGTTGATGCCCTGTCGATGGGTGCCGGTTTCGACCTTTAGGTGCAGGCGCATGGGCCGCTCTGGACGACCTGCAGCGTGTGCTGCGGCGGAGGCGGCGATGACGGTCTGAGCGTCGTAGACCGTGAGTTCAAGGTCGCACGCGACCGCGTCGTCCATCTGGGCCGGCGACACGTGGCAGACCGCCAGCAGGGGCAACTCGATTCCGGCCTCGCGCAAAGCGACCGCCTCGCCCACGTCGCCGACGCCGAGCATGTCGACCCCGGCCGCCACGAAGGCGCGGGCAGCCACTAGGAGGCCATGTCCGTATGCGTTGCCCTTGACCATGGCGCAGAGCAGTGGTCGCTGGCCAGTTGCGCCACCCGCTGCGGCCCCGGCGTCGTTGCCCGCAGCGCACCGCAGGACCTCGATGTTGTGGGTCAGGGCGGTCGTGTCCACCTCGACCCAGGTGAGCGGATTGCTGGGGACTGCTGTCATGGCACCTGTGGGGTGGAGGTGGAGTAGTCAGGCGCCAGTCGGGCCGTGCCCGGAAATCGCGCGACCAGGTCGAAGAGGCCGAGCTTGGAGTTCAGCGGGATGTGTACGCCGACGGTGAAGCGGCCCTTCTTGTCAGTCATGGCGGTTCCGATCTGGACTCCCTCGCTCGGTTGCCGAACGTTGACCAGCCAGATCTCGATGGGCAGATCGGCCATGCGCCTGGCACCCTCGGCCTGCAAATGGCCGCTTACCTTCAGGGGCTCGCCGACGTAGACTAGGCCCTCTTGTGGCGCCAACTGTACGGCAGTGGGCAGCCGACCATCCTTCTGGCTGGGTGCCTTCGCCGCGGCGGCAGTTGTGGGAGGCGGTGAGCGACGTGCAGTTACTGCCCAGGCGCGCCGCCTCAACCAGTTCCGAGTCTGGGCAGAGTCGCGTTTCGGTTTGGTGGCCGGGGCGGTCTTGTTCGCTTCTTGAGAGCCTAGTCGGGCGCCACGGCTACCGCTGGCGCCGACCATCTTGTTGGCGCCCTCGACTTTGCGGGCGCCTGCCCAACTGGTGGCGTTCAGTCCTGCGCCGTCCTCGACCCGCGTGACGGCCTTGTCGTATTCGTCCGGTCGCGGCAGCGGATCGCGATACAGGGGTTGATGGAGGTGTTTATCCTTCGCCCCCTGCAGGCGCAGCGTGTCCGCGCTGCCGCCCAGGTCGATGCGCTGCCAGCCGCCTTTGCCGCTGGGCCCTACCGCCCACGCCTCGACGAACGCGTGGGCGTCGTTGATGACGTAGTGGGCCGGGATGCCCAGGGAGTGGGCCATGGCGACGAAAGCCATGGACCGGTGACGGCAGACGCCACGGCGAGCTACGGTCAGATCGGCGAGCACCTCTGCCGCCTGTCCGGCTGCCACGTTGCCTGCCTCGAAGCCACGGTACCAGGCTGCCAGTTGGCGGAGGTTATGCCCCCTGGTGTGTCGCCGTGGGTCTACCTCCAGGGCGGGCCACAGGGCACGCATCTGTGTGTTGAGTGCCGGCGGCAGGGTCGGTTGCCAAGGGTCGTCCGTGGTCGGTCCCTCGCCCAGCGGTGCCGCGAAGTAGCTGCTCGGGGCGTCCACCAGCAGTCGCAGCACGGCGGTCCCGTCGCGTTTCGAGACCACCGACCAGTTGCCGGCGCGATCGCGGAAGAAGGTCAGGGGCAGGGGCGGACTGCTTTGCCATTGGATGAGGGCGGAGTCCGCCGCCACCGAGGGCAGGGCCGTGTGTTGACCGGCCCGAAGCTCCACCGAGATGCGACCCCAGAAGAGCTCAAACCCCGAGCGCAACTCCTCGCCGCGTGGGCGCAAGGCCTGACGTCCGATGCCGGAGCGTTCGAACGCCCCGTCGGCCGCCACCCGATCAAAGACCTGATCCCGCTTGAAGGGCATCACCGAGGGGTCGAAGACCACACCATATCGCAGGTTGTGTTCGCCATCGGTGCGCCTGTCTGGGCGCACACGCTGGCTCTTGTCGGCTGAATACATGGGCGGCGGCGTCGCGTCCGGCTTGGGCGTCGGGGGCCGCTCGATGCGTCCCGCCGCGGTGTCGATCGCTGCCGGCAGACGGTCCTGTCGGTTGCCAGCGGCGGGCACCACACGGTCGCTTCGGGAAGGCTGGCTGCCACCGGGCGGCGGCTCGTGCAGCACGCGGGTGCGCTTGCGGTCCAGGCCATCGTCGGCCCTGATGGCCACGGGCGCGGCCAGCAGGGCGACCATCACGCTGACGCCGAGTGTTCCCATGCCTGGTCCGGCCCGCTTCAATTGGCACCTCTTCGCGTTCCAGCGCCCGCAGATGGACCGTGGTCGCCCTGCGATGATGGCGGCAAGACCCCACCATGACCAGGGCGGCTCGTCTTTTCGTTGTCCGCTCGACGGGTCGTCCTTATCCTCGGCGCCGCCCTGGAGCGCTTCATGAGCATCACCCTGCATCGCCACATCCTGTCCATTTGCGCAGCGCTGCTGTTCATTCCTGCGTTGAGCGTCGGCACGCCAGGTCACGAACGCTTGCCTTTGAGCCCACAGCAGGAGTCGGCGCTCCTGGACGACCTAGTGGCGCGTAGCCCCCATCGCCTCGCCCTGGAGGCCGCCAAGGCGCTCGTCGGCGACGGTCCGGCGGACACCGCGCTTGTCGCCGATCCCCTGGCGCCGCCGCCGCCGCCGCCCAAGGCCTGGCCGGCTAAGAAGGGGCGCCGCGCCTACGGCTTCCTGCCCTATTGGATCGGCACTGGCAACGTGCTTCATTGGGATGAACTCACCCAGATCGCTTACTTCTCCGCCGAACTCAACAGCAAGGGCGAGTTTGGCAGCCTGCACGGATGGGGCGGCAGCGCCGCCAAGAAGCTTATCGCCCAGGCCCATCAGCATGGGGTTCAGGTGCCCCTGACCATTACCCTGTTCTCCAAGAACGGCATCGGCGCGGTGCTGGCGACCGCTGCCAAACGCACCACGCTGATCAAGAAGATCACCGACCTGGTGATTTCGGGCGGTGGCGACGGCGTCAACATCGACTTCGAGGGCCTGCAGCTAGCCGATCGGGACAAGATGAAGGCTTTCATCGCCGAACTCGACAACACCATGAAGAAGAAGCTGCCCGGCGCCGATGTGACCCTGGCTACACCTGCGGTGGACTGGGCTGGCGCCTGGGATTACGACTACCTGGCTGAACACTCGGACGGCCTTTTCGTGATGGGCTACGGCCTGCACTGGAAGGGCAGCGATCCAGGTCCACAGCTGCCGATGGATGTGAAGCCGCCCTGGAAGCACAAGACCCTGTCCTGGGTGGTGGACGACTACTTCAAGTGGGGCAAAGCCAAGAACAAGCACAAGTTCATTATCGGCCTGCCTCTGTATGGAAACCGCTGGCCGTCGGCCAGCAACAAGGTGGGCGCCAAGAAGTTGGCCAATGGCAAGGCGGTGACCGTGGAGTCGGCCTGGGCCGAAGCGCCCGGCAAGGGAGGCTGGCAATATGACGCCGCCAGCAAGAGCGCCTGGTACGTCTACAAGGAGTCCGGCACCTGGAATCAGGTCTGGGTTGAGACCCCAAACACCTTCGCGTTCCGGACCGAGTACCTGAAGTTGCGCGACGTGCAACTCGGCCTATGGGCGTTGGGCTACGCCGACAAGATGAACAAGGTCTGGGCGTCCATCGCCGCCTATCAAGACGATGGCACGACTGCGGGCGCTGACGCCGGCGACTCAGATAGTGGCGCCGCAGACGCAGGGAGCTCGGACGCGGGCCCCCCCGACGCGGGCGCCTCGGACGTGGCCGGCGCCGACACTGGCGGCTCGCCTGACGTTGGCGACCCCATGGACGCGGGGGCCGCGGCAGGCCCGGCGGATGCAGCCCTTGCGGCCGATGTGGTTCAGAGCAAGCCCCAGGACGTCGCTCCCGCTGAGGACGCCGGGTCGTCGGATCAGGGCGGCCAGCCCGTCGACGCTGCTGTCGACGGCGCGCGCCCGAATGGCACCGACCTGGACGCCTCCGAGCCCATCATGCAGGCCGCCCCAGCGAGCGCTTCGGGTTGTACGATGCGTTCCGGGCGCAGCGCACCGCTATCGTTGCTCTGCTTGGGCCTGTTGGTGTTGGCTGCGCTGCAGAGACGACGGCGCCTGCTGTAAGTTTGGCGTCTACTTCAGCCTATCCCGACCCACGGGGACGAAGGCTGATATGCCAAAGCGGCGCTCCACCTCACGGTAGATGCCGGTGCAGACTGCGTTATGGCCGCAGTCGGCGCACGACGCTGGCTTGAACCAGTACTCGTTGTGGCTGTAACCGACCCGCTCGCCGGTGGCGACCTCGACTGAGAAGTCGTCGAGGTAGTAGTCCACGTTCCAAGGCACCAGGTCCGGGGCCAGACAGGCCTGCACATTGCGAATACCCACGGGCACGCCCAGCTCCTGAGCGCGCGCCACCAGCGGCCGCAGCAGGGGCGCCGCTTCGGCTGGGCCCAGAAGCAACTTGTCGGCGAAGCGAAGTGCGTCTCCGATAGGTTTGACCACCGCCAGGACCCACGGCAGGGGCGCTTCGCGACCAGAGCCGACGGTTCGCTCCGCCAGCGCTTCCAGCAGGTCGGTCAATCCGCCAGCGTTCAAGCGGGTCACGGCGGTGTACACGTACACCTGCAGGTCCCGGTGGGCCAAGGCGGCGTCCAGGCCTTTGAGTTGGCGGGCGAGCCGTCCAGTCGTGCGACCGATGCGGTCGTGCACGTCGCTGTCCACCGTGTCCACGGAGATGTGCAGGGTGGCCACCCCCGCGTTGGCGAGTCGCTGCACGTAACCCTCGGCGGCCAACTTCTGTCCGTTGGTCATGACGATGTGGCGATCGGGCAGCCCGGCGTCGCGCAGCATGGCCAGGATCGCGTCCAGTTGTGGGTGGATGGTGGGCTCGCCGCCGATGAGGATCGCCCGGTCGCAGCCCGCCCTCTGTCCCGCCGCGATGATGCCGGGCACCTCGCTGGTCGGCGTGAAGCCCTGCGCGTCCTCATGCGGCGGCACGGCGCAGTACATGCAGGCGGCGTTGCAGGGGCGCCCCAGGTCGACATAGAAGGCGGGGGTCAGCCAGTCGACGAGTGGCTCCAGCTCGGGTCGGGGCGCCCGCAGGACTGCATCCTGTCGCCGGCCGTGTACATCGGCCACAGGTCTGCCTACGTAGCGACGCTGCTTGGCCGGCACCTGAGGTCGCGGACGCAGGTTGGGATCAGGGGCGTTATCTGGCGGCTGATGGCTCACGCCCCAAGGGTAAACCACGGCGCCGGGAGGGTCACGTTCACGTTGACTGGGCTCCTCCGACACAGGCGGCAAGCACGCGCATGGCGAGCGGTACCCGCTTACAACGCGACGGCGGTTGCCCGCTGGCCTCGCCGCAGCCAGACTGGCGGTCGGGAGGTGCATGTGTCTTTGCCCTGGGCGATCATTGGAGTCACCGGCCGTCTCGGTCGGGCGCTCAGCTCTTCGCTGGGCCCTTCGCGGGTGCTGGGTATGGCCCGCCGTCGACCTGTAAATGCGGGCGACTTTCACGCCTTCATCGCCGCTGACCGTCGCGATCCGAGGGCGCTGAGCGCGCTGCTGGAGGGCGTCGACGTCGTGGTCGATCTCTGCGCCTTCGATGCGGCCGACGTGGCGCCTCTGATCTCGGCCCTGGCCGTGTGTGAGAGGTCTCCCCGTCTGCTCATCTTCGCCTCTTCGCTGGCCGAGCGGCCGCTCTCCCGCTGGGCCTGGCCCGAGTCCCAACGCTTCGACGACCCGCCCCTGGACGACCGCTACGGGCTCGGCAAGCGCGCCGCCCGCGTGGCCCTGGAGCGCGGCCTGGCGCTGCCCATACTCACTCTGTGGCTGCCCCAACTTCTCTGCGCCGACGACGCACAAGCTCGCGAGCGGGTGTATCTCCAGGAGGCCCTGCGTTCGGGGCAGGCGTTGCTCTCAGGCGACGGTCATCAGCGACCGGCTCTGGCGCCCGTCGCCGGGGTCGCGGCGGCTATCGAGCAGTTGGCCTCAAAGGAGTGGACGGGCGCTGAGATCGTTCAGTTGGCGCCGCCATCTGGTCCCACGGTGAGCGCCTTGGCCTCGGCCATGCTCACGGGCGCTGGGCTGCCGCCACGCTGGCAAGCCCATCCCGATCCGTCTTGGCGCGGCCCCCACAGCGGCGCTGATGAGGTGGTTCACAGCGGCCGATTTCAATCTCTGGTGCCCCAGTTCAACTGGCCCGACGCTCTGGTTGAGATGGCGCGTCTTGGCACCTTCCTCAGCGCCCGGCCATCAGCCTGAAGGCATGAGACGGCCACCACAACCGAGACATCCGGACGATCAACCGTGCGCACCCTCGGTCACCTCCATGACGCTGGGTTGCCGCTCGTAACAAGATGGGTCTTTCTTTGGTTGGATTTGCGCAACCGGGTTGGGCCGGCGAGACTCGCTCCGTGGATCTGCCAATGCCGGTGTTGTTTGCGATCGTACTCGTCTGGGGGGCGTGCTGGGGCTCGTTTCTCAACGTGGTGATCTACCGCATGCCTGCCGGCATGAGCGTCGCCACGCCGCCCTCTCATTGTCCGGCCTGCAGCGCCCCGATTCGGCCTTGGCAGAACATCCCCGTGCTCTCCTGGGCGCTGTTGGGCGGTCGTTGCGCCCACTGCCGTGTAGCCATCTCCATGCGTTACCCTGCCGTAGAGGCCGTTACCGCAGCCCTGGCTTTGGCCGTGGCGTTGCCCTGGGTCAGCGCCCTCGTCCAGGGTGATCTGAGCCTCGGCGAAGCGGTCGGTGGTCTGCTCTTCGAACACGCTTTCCTCTTCGCCCTGGTTGGCATCGCGCTGATCGACGCCGACACCTTCATGGTGCCCGACTCTCTGAGCTTGCCTTTGCCCTTGTTGGGTATTGGTCTGGCCTTCTGGTTGGGCGATGCTCGCGGGGTCTCATGGCAGCAGGCGGCATCGGGCGCGCTGGTCGGCGGCGGCGGCTTGCTGGCGGTGCAACTCGGCTACGCCGCCTTGACCGGTCGCGAGGGTCTGGGCACCGGCGACGTCAAGCTGATGGCGGGGCTGGGGGCCTGGCTTGGCATTCAGTCGTTGCCCGTCGTGTTGCTGGCGGCGGCCATTCAGGGGCTGGTCTTCGCCGCTGTCCTGCACCTGATACAGCGCGAGCGGCTGGTGGAAGACCGGGGGCTGGCCAGCGTCCGCCACCTGGCCCTGCCTTTCGGTCCCTTCCTGGCCCTGAGCGGGTTGCAGTGGCTTCTCCTGCAACGGCGACTGATGCCCTTGCTTGAGCGCTGGTTCGGGGGAGGCTGAGGCATGGATCTGCGCGGCCGGATCCTGTGGCTGTGGGTGATCCTGCTCGCCGCCTGCCTGGCGGCCCTGGCGTGGGTTGCCGGCGGTCTCATGCATCAGGCGATGTCTGAAGCGACCTCTCTGGCGTCCGCTGGGCCCGAGGTCAGCCATCGTCTGGAAGAGGCCGTCGCCGCAGCCGAGAAGGTCACTTGGCTGGCGGCCGCCGCCTTGCTCGCCGTCTCCGCAGGGCTGGTCGCGGCGATCCTTCGGGCCTGGCTCTTCGTTCCCCTGCGCGCCTTGGAGCGACAGTTGGCTCGCGACACTGCCCTGCCCGCCGGCCCCGAGGTGCTGCTCGCCCGGGTGGACGCCGCCTTGGCCCACTATCGTGGTCGGTTGCAGGCCACCCTGCGAGAGAGGGATGGGCAACTGGACGTGGTGGACGCCTATCGGGCGACCGCAACCCAGGCTCAGACCCGTCTGGCGGCCGCCGACCGGCTCACCATCGCCGGTCAGTTGGCGCTGGGAGCCGCCCACGAGATCGGCGGTCCGTTGTCCATCGCTGTGGTCTGCATGGACAGCCTGGGTGCGCTGGCAGCCGCCACCGATGAGTCGGCGGCGGCCTCTCGCCTGCGCTACAGCAAACAGGCCACTGAGGCCTTGGAGCGGGTCGATGGCCTGCTGCGGGAGCTGAGCGCCTTCGGCCGGCCCGAACAGCCGGAGACGCCCGCGCCCGAGCCCGTGCTGCCGCTGCTTGAGAGGGCTATGCGCCTGGGCCGCCTGCACCGACGTTGTCGATCCACGAGCATGAATCTGGAGGTCGCCGATGGAGTTGGCGCCGTCATAGCCCGCATAGGTCCCCGTCATTTGGAGCAGGTGATCCTCAACCTGCTGATCAACGCGGCGGATGCCACCGAAGGCGCCGGTCATCTGCAGATCGAGGTGAGCCGGCGTGACGGCAGGGTCTTGTTGGCCGTGCAGGATGACGGTCCGGGCGTCTCGGCGACCTTGAGTGACCAGGTCTTCGAGCCCTTCTTCACCACCAAGTCAGAAGGTGCGGGATCCGGCCTTGGCCTCGCCGTTAGCCGTCGACTCATCGAAGAGGTAGGCGGCGAACTGCGGCTGGCAGCGGATCAGTTGACGGGCGCGCGCTTCGAAATCGACCTGCCCGAAGCCCTCGCTGACGATCCTTCGACGCCGTGATTTCGGGGCCTTCTTCATTGACCCCGCAGCACTGCTCTGCTACAAGCCGTGGGTCCGCTGGCCGACGGGCCGGTTTGATGGCGACAATTCATCCTGAATTCTAGCGGTTACAGTCGAAATTCGGCCCTCTGCTCAACGGAATCGGGACGGTCCAGAGGGGCCGGATATAGGAGCGCAGCATGTGGAGCTGGGCACCCGGATTGATGAACGCAACACTGCGCCTCGCGCAGGCCGACCCTGTTGCGGCCGGCAGCGCTCCCGCTGCCGCCGCCGCGGGCAAAGCTGCTGAGGGTGCCGCGCAAGGCACTGGCGGCGGCATGGCGTTCCAGCAGATTCTTATCTTTGTTGCGATCTTCGCCGTGTTCTGGTTGCTCGTTCTGCGACCTCAGCAGAAGAAGGCTAAGGAGCATCGCAGCTTTGTGGATTCTCTAAAGATCGGTTCGCGGGTGGTCACCAGCAGCGGCATGTTCGGCAAGGTGACCCACATCGACGGCAACGAGGTCAAACTTGAGATCGCCGATAAGGTCGTCATCCGCGTGCTGCGCGCCCAGATCGCTGGACTTGAGGCGAACGCCGATCAGGCGGTCGCCAACGTGGGCGGACGCTAGCAGCCGAGGTCGCGTCGCGCTGAAGACCAGCGTTACACTGGCAAACGGCTGTCGACAGCGCCCCGGACCCGGGCCACACAAGCGCCCGGGGGAGTGATTGGTAGATGGAAAAGAAGCGCAACTGGAAAGCCTGGTTCGTGGTCGCGCTGACGGCGCTCGCCGTCTTGCAGACCCTGCCCTCCTTCATCGATGACATGCCTGACTTCTACCAGTCGTTCTTCGACAAGAAGCTCAGCTATGGTCTCGATCTCAAAGGTGGTCTGGAGCTCAAGTACACGGTCGACTACAAGAAGGCGATCAACGACAACACCGGCAAGCTGCGCGATTCGTTGCGCGAGCGTCTGGTGGACGCCCGTGCCAAGAAAGCCGGCAAAGAGGGCGCTACGCTCACCGACAAAGAGCGGGACGAGTCGGGAAGACGCTTCAAGGTTAAGCGGGCGGCCTTCAACTCCCTGGAGGTGACCTTCCAGGATCCTGCCGAGGCGGCCCTGCTCGATGAGGAGATGGTCGACACCATCGACCTGCGCTTCGAACTGCGCGCCGGCGACGGCAAAGCCACGCTCTTCCTGCCCGACAAGGCGGTGCATGAGATCCGCAACGAGATCGTCGAGCAGACGGTGTCTGTCATCCGCAAGCGCGTCGATGCCTTCGGTCTGGTGGAGCCGGATGTGCGCCGCAGCGGTGACGCCGACATCGACATTCAGTTGCCGGGTCTGGACGCGCGCCAGATGAAGACGGTGCGCGAGAAGATCGGTCAGGCGGCGTTGCTCACCTTCCGCATGGTGGTCCAGGAGTCCAAGGTCTTCGACGACAAGAAGGCTACTCTGGATTCATGGAAAGCCCAGAACGTAGAGAAGGCTAAAACCTTGGAGTGGCAGGCCGCTCAGCGCGGCGCCTTCCTCAAGAGCCAGCGTAAGTCTGAGATCCTGGCCTTCGTCAAAACCATCGAGGTGCCCGACAACGTCATCATTGGCTACGAGTACGTCGAGGAGAAGGATCCCATCACCGCCGAGGTGCAGAGCACCTACTACCGGACCTACAACCTGCAGGGCAATCCGCCGCTGACCGGTGACAACCTGACCCGCTCAGCTGTCGGTTATGGCGACAAGGGCGAGCCGGTGGTCAACCTGGAGTTCGACAGTCGCGGCACCCGCATCTTCGGTGACCTGACCGAGAAGAACGTGGGCAACCTCATGGCCATCATGCTCGACGGCGACGTCTCGTCGGCGCCCGTCATCCGCGAGCGCATCGGCGGCGGTCGGGCCCAGATCACCTTGGGCGGCGGCCGCTCCGTGGCCCAGCAGATGGAAGAGGCCCGCGCCCTGGTCACGGTCCTCAACAACGGCGCCTACAAGGCCCCGGTCATCAAGGTGCACGACATCGAGGTCGGCCCCTCGCTGGGTCGCGATGCGGTCCGCTCTGGCGTGTTCTCCATCATCCTGGGCTTCTTCCTCGCCTTCGGCTTCATGCTCATCTACTACAAGAAGGCGGGCCTGGTCGCCAACGCGGCGCTGCTGCTCAACCTCTTGCTGGTGCTCGCCGCCCTGGTCAGCTTCAACGCGGCGCTGACCCTGCCGGGCATGGCGGGCATCGTGCTCACAGTCGGCATGGCGCTGGACGCCAACGTGCTGATCTTTGAGCGCATACGTGAAGAGCTACGCAATGGCAGATCGGTGCGAAACGCCCTCGATCTGGGCTACGGCAAGGCATTCTGGACCATCTTCGACGCCCAGATCACCACCGCTATCGCCGGTTTCGTACTCATGCAGTACGCCACCGGCCCCATGTACGGCTTCGCCGTGACGCTGCTGGTCGGCATCCTGTGCTCGATGTTCACGTCGATCTTCGT
>PVBE012809059.1_pt1 | contig 11625 bp, 14 predicted proteins | sample 1631181 | NCBI WGS metagenome assembly PVBE01 (sample SAMN08397723, study PRJNA350692) | Marine metagenome, whole genome shotgun sequencing project. | isolation source: water | place: Pacific Ocean | collected 2012-04 | reverse complement strand
TCCCGCTATCGGGAAGGACCGGGCATGTTGTACTAAGCATCTACTATCCAGGAGCTTGGAACGCCGAAAAGAATATTGCCGTGGCAACGAAGGCAAGTTGGAATTAATGAGTGAGTCTCTTTTGGGTCAAAAGCTGCCGTAATAGGCATAAACCGATTTCGTCCGCTTTCGGGGGCAAAGCGGACGTCGTCTATCTTAATAATCTTATCTTAATATATTGACCGCGTTATGGTGTCAGCCAATCTCAAAATTGAGAATGATGGAGGTTTAAATGGCAAAAATTCAACGAGGCCCCGGTAATGTGCCGACGCGCCGCTGGGGTTCGGCTTACAAAGACCTTGTATGGGCGTTAGGCATGAGCGATGACTATGCATTATCTGCAGAGGGTCAGGTGAAGCGTGCGTATAAAAATCTCGACACAGTATTGAGCGAACTCGGCACCGATAAAACTCAAATTATTTCAGCGACGGTGATCCTCAACGATATCAACAATAAACCAATGGCAGACAAAGTTTGGGCTGACTGGATGGGTGATGATCCCGGTCACTGGCCAGAGCGATCTTGCCATGGCGTTGATCTTCATGCTGGTAACGAAATCGAGATCAGGGTCGTGGCGGTTCGCAATGATCCCAATGTCTAATTAACCCCACACTTCCTCTGCGGTTTTCACGACGAGTTCCAACTTTGCCATCTGATCGTTAAATGCAATGAGATTGCCTGTATCAACACTGGCAAACCCACATTGAGGACTGATACCAAGGCGCTCCAATGCGATAAATTTTGAAGCGTCATCAATCCGACGTTTGAGCGTATCTTTATCTTCCATCGTGCCGAATTTTGATGTCACCAGTCCAAGCACAACATTCTTATCAGCTGGCATGGCTTCAAGGGGTTCGAATCCACCTGACCGATCGTCGTCATATTCCAAAAACCAGGTATCCATATGAACCACCGAGAATATTGCTTCTGCTAGTTGCTTGTAGCCACCTGAAACAATCCAGGAACTGCTCGCATTACCGCGGCACAGATGCATTGATAAATGGGTGCTGGCTTGGCGTTTTTCGACACACCGGTTCAGCACGTCGGCATAGGTATGAATTAATTGATCCGGGTCTTCACCAATATCGCGCAGATTTTCGCGCGTTCGGTCATCCAGGAAATAGGTTAGCACAGGATCGTCGATTTGAATGTATCGACAGCCGAGTTCTTCTAGTCCGGCGATTTCGTCCTGATAAAACTTAACCACATCGTTCCAAAATAGTTCCATATCCGGATAGATTTGAGTGCTCACTTTAGCTCGGCCGCTATGAAAGTGGATGCGCGAAGGTGATGGAATAGTCACCTTGGATGTTTTGGACGTGCAGCCAGCGAGAACCGTGTAGTCTCGTTCCATCAAAACTTTATCGTGATGAATCTTATCGATGGTTTCGACAATTAACGGTACATAGCCAGACCCTTTGTCATCGCTGGTTTTAAATTCCGCACCAACATCGGGTTCAGAAATTGTTATGCCATTGATCTCCTGGATAAAGTCGATCCACCAGTTTTCCCGGCGAAACTCACCATCTGTTATGACATTAAGGCCAACATCTTCTTGGACTTTTGCGACTTGGCGAATGGCATCATCTTCCAGTTTTTGCAACTCATCGCGGCCAATCTCATTGGCTTTCCATTTCAAACGGGCTTCAAGCAGGCTTTCTGGCCGCAATAGACTACCGACATGATCTGCATGAAAAAACGGAATGCTGCTGCTCATTGTCCTCTCCCAATTTTATGGTTATTGCTCATACTATTTATACTCGCCTTCGTGATCACCATGACGGTCTATTCCGCTAAGAGAGTTGTTATACAGTCATCGACGGTACGGACATCGCCGAAGCTTTGCCATATTGAAGTTAGTCCGGCCAAATGATCTTCATCATATCGCGCTGCGTTGGCATCTGACACCATTACTGCCCGATAGCCAATCATCATGGCGTCCCGCGCACTTGTTTCACAACAAAAATTGGTTGCCGTGCCAGCAATCAATAGATTTTCGATACCTTTTTCCTGCAACCTGTCGTGAAGATCAGACGAACCTTGAATAAATGTGCTGAAGCGACTTTTAAGGGTGATGATATCTTTCTTATTGACAATCAAATCGGGGAATAATGCGTGGCCCTCGCTGCCTTTGGCTAATCCATTTTTATGCGCTTCCATTTTTTCCGGCGTAAAAAAGTAGTCGTGGTAGATCGGCCAAAGGCTCGGGCCGTCAATCTCGTCCGCGACGGTCAATTGTACCCAGGCAACTACTCCTCCTTTGTCACGCACGGCATCTGCCAGCAAATTAATATTCGGGCAAATACTAATGGCTGTTTCAACTTCGGCGACGAAAAAGTTCTGCATATCGATCACGACCAAAGCAGTTTTTGTTGGATCAAATTTATCAAATACGTGTAATTTTCCCCGTTTTGCCATGATCCGTTCAATCACATAATCCGGCACTTTGACATTATGCGGCATGGTAAATCTCCCTTTTTTAACTGGCGGGTGTTCTGTCTCAGATGCAAATCTTATCGGTAACGGGGGCCTGTTGCCAATGAAAGATGGAACGAGAGCTATAGAAGTAAATCCTGGCTACGAACTAACACTGGCCATCCAATTATTTCTAAAATGTGCTAGATCAAATATAATGGTGCACTTTTTCTTTTGTAGGCCCAACAGAATATCGCGCATTTGGTCGGAGTTCTCCCCAGCGGTCCTTAAATGGAAACTCCGCTATGACCTTGTGGCTCAAGTTCCGATTTAGAACGGAATCAAAAAGCTCGCACGTCATGCTCTCATTTGAAGTGGTGCAAATCAGCATGTAGCCACGCGGCATTGCATCGCCTTCACCGCCGGCTGTAGCGATTATTTTATTCGGTTTGGCAAGAGTTTCCAAAGGCTCTCCGTTCAAAGAAACTGAAGCAAGGTGGCCCTCAAGATTGTTCAACCTCCAAGCCTTTCGGGCCAGGCAAATCAAGCCGGAATCCAATACGACGACTGGCGCAATCAGCGCACCCCCACCAAGTGCAGTAATTGCAAAAGCTGGCTTGGCTTTAGAAGAAATAGTGTGGTGATAAATGGTATCGGTCAACAAATTCACCGAACCTAGTTCACCATCAACGAAGACCCGGTCAATCATAATGTCCGGAGAGGTGATATCACCTTTGGGTCCTTCTACGTGAGGTTTAAAAAGAAAAAATGTAATAGTGTTCTTTCCTTCGCTTATGAAAAAACTAAGTTGACGCCCACGTAATCATGCGTACTTCACCCAGTTCACGACGTATTTTTTCCCACGTCATACCACCGTCAACACTTTTAAATATCTGACCAAATATTGTGACAGCAAACAAAAGGCTGGCATCTGCAATATTGGAGCCAATCGACCACAGCGTGCTGTTGGGTTCGTGTGAGAAAGTGGCTTTCTGCCATGAACGTCCGTAGTCTTGGCTAATCAAAAGTGCGCTTGCTTCGCCTGAAGGTTTGTCGCCAACTGTTGCGAGTATCAGGTCACTGTTTGTGGTAGGTTGTCTTATGCTTCGAAAATAGCTCCATTCTGCTACGGGAATATCCTGGCGAACCCAGGTAGCGCCATTATCGCCGGAGCGATGCAAGCCGTCTTCCGTCGCACATAAAATCTGCCGGCTCCCATCATCATAGTCTCGAAATACCAAGCCATGCGTGTCATTGTCATGTAATCCGTCAATTAACAGCTCCCATGTATTGCCTTTGTCAGATGACCGAAAGACACCATCAATTTCTACCGTCACCCAAATCGTATCGCGGTCTCTAGGGTCAAATTTAATAGAAGTCACTCGGCTGGTATTAATAAACCAACATTCGGTAGAGGCATCAAAATTTGAGCGCGTCCAGTGTTCCCCATTATCATCCGATATAAAGATTTCTCCAGGGCGTGTGCCGCAGACGATAAAATTGGGATCATGGGGGTCTTGGGCGATTTGGTGAATATGCAAACTATCCATCGGTGATGGGATGTAATCAAAACGTTTCTTTTCTTCCGTATAGCGATAAAGACCTTGATCACTGCCAGTCAACACTTCGCCTGGACGATCTTTGTGCACAACGACACACCAAGTCCTGGCTTCATTGTAAAACCCGCCCGTTGGTGTCGGCAGTCGATTCCAACTCAGACCTTCATCTTCACTAAACCAAACGCTCTGCATCGTTGCTGCGTAGGCTTTGTATTTCATGGAATCCATGCTCCCAAAGTACATTAAATCTACAATGGCAGGATATTAGCCAATTCTCGCTCGATTGACCAACAGCACCATGCGGAGTGGTTCTCGACAATCAAACAGGCTCAGGTCGTCATCAACACCTGGCTCAGACAGTACAATCATATCCGTCCGCACCAATCTTTAAACATGCGACCACCGGTACCAGAAACTCTACTTCAAACTGGTACATAAAAGGGGGGCTGGACAATCTAGAAAGAATGACGAAAAAATCACTTTATATTGTGTATTTTTTCTTGATGGTGAGCTTCGACCAAAAAAGCTTCCAGCTCAGCCAAGACTTCCTGCCGCTGAAACATGAGATTCCGGGAGTTTTTGATCCTGGCGGCAATTTGATCGCGCCATTTCCTGTCCTGGCCGAGCCTTACCGCGATTTCGACATATTCCTGAGCACTGTCGGCAATACAATCCAACACGCCGATTTGGTGGTAATAGGCGCTGGTAACACGGCCGAATAAAAGGGGGGAATTGGGCCAGGTCACAATGGGTGTGCCGGAGGCCAAAGCCTCAGCACTGGAAAGACCGCCACAGGTGTGAATGGTGTCAAGAATGACATCGGCCCGGTCTACCAACGCCAGGAAAGCATTTTGGTTAAGTCTGGGGACGAAAAATATGCGCTCGGCGGCTTGTTCGTCTATTTGCCGCCATCGCTCCATCAGTTTATCTGACCATCCCGGTAATCCGTCGATAAAGACGGCCACTCCTGCCCCATCGCTTTTTAATATGTCCATAAGCAGATGATCAAATTCGGGATGAACTTTGAATAGCGTTTGAAGACAGCAGTATAAAGTTCGGTTTTCCGCGAAGGATAAATCCGGTGCTTCACCAGGGTCGTATTGCTGAATTGGATACATATAGGTGGGCGGCTGACTCAACTGGATTAATTTTTCGGAATAGTGGGATTGAGCGGCCGCCGGATCGTCTTCTTCCAACCCGTGGTGGGAAATAAAATAGTCCATGCTGGGTAGGCCTGTCGTCACCCCATGTCCCCAGCCGACACACTGAACCGGCGCCAGCCTGGCGAAGGCCAAAAAATAGATCAATGGGTCCATACCGATATCGGTATAAAACAAAATATCGAGTTCGGCTTCGCCGATTACTTTGCTGGCTGCATTCAATTCGTCCGGCAGGTCAGTATGAGCATCGCAATTGCCGCGGATAAAATGACTGATTTCGTCATCTTCAGGGCGTGAAAAAACCGATACGCTAAATTTGTCCCGGTTCAATTTGGCAACAATACCGCGGAACAATTTTCCGACCGTATGATTAAAAAAATTGCAGGAAACAAAACCAATTCGAATTTTTTCCGTTTCTGAATGACCGGACGATTTCCCTATGTGGGTTGCGGTAAAGGTCAGTTCAGGACAATTGCGCAGGTAGAAATCGGCGATTGTCTCTTGGTAACGCCGGTCGTCGTCACCCTGGTAAACCGCCATAAAATTGGTGCCTAATTCGAGCAGCATGGCAGGGTTAACAGGCATTGTGTTGTCGGTGAGTTGCTCTACGGCATTTTCATAACTTGTTCTGGCGGTTCGAATTTCTTCTAAAGAGGTGGGAATAAAAGGAAGATACCAGCCGGCAAGTGGGACATAAAAGCCGCCGTCATTGCGACGGTCGGCCAGGGTCTGGAGGATTTGGCGGGCTTCTTCGATATTTCCCATCTCCCGCAACAGGCGCGCCAATTTAATGGCTGCCGAGGAGTGACTGGGTTCCAAATCCTTGGCCCGGCGAAAGGCCGCTTCAGCGTCGGGGTAACGCCCGGCGGATTTCAGCGCCGACCCCATATCGGACAGGACATTATATTGATCGGGATGAAGGCGCAGCGCCGCTTCATAATGGGTAACGGCATCGTCCATTTTCCCCAAAGTGCGAAGATTACCGGCTAAAACTGTACGAAACTCAGCCACTTCCGGCGCCAATCTTACGGCCGCTTGCAGATAGAATTCAGCGGCCTTCGGATTATTCATTTTCAGCATCACCGCACCTAAGAGAAAAACGATTTGCGGTACTTCGGGAAAAAATTTATCAAGCTGCTGGCAGTGAACCCATGCTTCCTCCAAGCGATTGGATTGAATCAGTTGAAAAGCCGTATCGAGCTGTTCTTCCAAATTGTGTGGCATAGAAACCGGGTTCCAATTATTCTCTCAAAGGCCACTCTATAGGGCCAAACGTTAATCTTGGTTTTACTTGGTTCTGTTATATCATCTGGCATGTCGATTTAAATAGGATGAAGAAAAATTCGGATCAGCATGAAGATACCTTTCGTCGATCTAAATTCACAAACGGCTTCCATTCGCGAGGAGCTGAATCAGTCTATTAGTCGGGTGATTGATAATTCGGCATTTATCAGTGGTCAGGCCTTGTCGGATTTTGAAGCCGCCTTTTCCGCCCACCACCAAGGCCGCCACGTCATCGGCGTCGGTTCGGGCAGCGAAGCTCTAAATCTGGCGGTTGCCGCTTTGGGATTGGGCTCGGGTGATGAAGTGGTAACTCAGGCGAACACCTGGATATCGAGTGTGTTCGCCATTAGCCACGCGGGCGCAACGCCTGTTTTCATCGATATTGATGCAGCTACTTACCAAATGGATATTCATAGTTTGGAAAAGGCAATAACACCTCAGACCAAAGCCGTTCTGGTGGTTCATATGCATGGTCAGATGGCTGATATGGACAGTATTCTGGGTATTTGCCGGCCTCGCGGTATTACCGTAATTGAAGACGCAGCCCAATCCGTATTTGCCGAATGGAATGGTCAAAAGGCGGGTACGGTCGGAGACGTCGCCTGTATCAGTTTTTATCCCGGCAAAAATTTGGGCGGTTTTGGCGACGGTGGAGCCGTGTTGACCGGATCGGATGACTTGGCGGAAAAAGTCAGGATATTGTCTTTCTACGGCCAACGAGAGAAATATCGCCATGAGCGAATCGGCTGGAATTCTCGGCTCGACACATTACAGGCCGCAATATTACTAACCAAATTGCCGTACCTGGACCAATGGACGGCAAAACGCCGGGAATTGGCGGAACGATATGATGAAAAATTAGCGCCACTGGATGTCAAAACGCCGATCGAGGCGGCAGGGGCCAAACATGTGTATCATCTCTATGTCATTGAGGTCGCTAACCGAGACCGCGTACTTAATCGTTTGCAATCCAACGGCGTCATGGCGCAGGTTCATTATCCATCAGTCGTCCATTTGCAGGAGTGTTATGCTGATCTTGGCTTTGGCGAAGGCGATTTTCCAGTGACTGAAACGGCGGCGGCAAATATGTTATCCCTGCCGATGTACGCCGAATTAACCGATGAACAGATGGATTACACCGTGAATACTTTAGCGGAAGCGATATGAAGAAAATATCCACCCTTCAATTGGCCTTTGGGGAGATGGGCGACCCGGTGCTCGGCAGTTTGATTGAGGACGAACGATTTATCGTTTCAGCCATTGTAACACCGCCGGAAAATTCCGGGATTTATCGCAAGGCGGAACGCCTGCCACAGGAAGTCTGCGCTGAATCCCAGGGCATCGAAGTGTTCCGCACCGATTCGCTTGCTCGCCTGCATGCCATTGTGGAGGATTTAAATCCTGATCTGGTATTGATCGCTACTTATAATAAAAATCATCCCGGAAAAAACGCTCAAATTATCCAAATTCGTCAATATTCATCACGGCAAACTGCCCCGCCAAAGAGGACGGGCCAATATCAATTGGGCTATTATCAACGGTGAACCTTCCGTCAGCGTTTCGGTTCACGAAGCCATCGCCGAGCTGGACGCAGGCGATATTTTGCACCAAATTCATTTCGACATCGAACCGGAAGACGACATTGCCTCAATGTACGACAAGATTAGCCAGGCGCTCACAAAAGAGTTGCCCGACCTTCTTCGAGACTATGTTGCAGGCGATTTAACCCTCCAATCTCAAGATCATTTTCGGGCCAGTTACTATTGCACCCGGCTACCCCAGGACGGCATGATTAATTGGGATTGGTCCCGCCGACGTATCAAGGATTTGGTGCGGGCTTTAAAGCATCCTTATCCGGGTGCATTTACTTATTTGAATGGGGAAAAGGTCATCGTCTGGGAAGTCGAGGAACCTCCTGAAACCAGAATATTCGAAGGCATTGTTCCGGGCAGGGTGGTTGGTATTCACAAAGGCCAAGGTGTTGAAGTTTTGGCTGGCGACGGTCCCTTGCTTCTGACCAAAGTCGAAAGAAAAAACGTTACACATGAGCCCAGCCAATTAATAAACAGTTCAAAAATCACGCTCGGCCTTTCTATGGATGATTTGCTTGCCAAGTTGGTGGTGCTAGAGGCCAAACTTTAGCGAAATTTATGAAATACTTTGACGTACCGGACCCTCTGAGTTCTTCGGGACATATCCTGAATTCCGACTTGCCGCTCGATTTGTACCAGCAAAAGCTTTGGTTCAACCTGAATATTGAAAATAACAAAAATTCGGACAAGGAACTCGACCCGAACTTACACTTTGCGGACTTTCGCTGCGATATTGATGCCCATTGGCGGCGCCTGGCCAAGGACATCACGCCGCCTCGCAAGCTGTGCAATATGTTTTGGCTGAATTTGCCGTGGCGCGATTTGGAAAGCCGGATCGGTCCATTGCGCATCATGGATTATGGATGCAGCGTTGGTAATTACGCCCTGAATTTTATGGAATGGACGGATGTCGCGTTTAGCTATCATGGTTTTGATGTTCGCCCGGGCGATATCTGGGAAGAACGCCGCGCCCATTACAGCAATCTAAATTTTACCCAATACGAAGGGGAGTTTGAACGGCGGCATTTTTCGGACGAATTCAATTTTTTTATGTCCCAATCGGCGATGGAACACGTGGTTCACGATCTTACTTATTTCCAGGTTATCGCCGATTATTTATCTGAGACAGATAAGCCCACAATACACATTCACCAGGTCCCTTCCGCCGCATGCCTGGATTTATATGGATTGCATGGCGTTCGCCATTACACACCCCGGACAGTATCCAAGATTTCAAAGCTGTTTCCAGACGCTATCTGCACGTTGTTTTCGTTGGGCGGTGTGTCCACCAACGCGTTTCATTTGGATTCGATCACCATTCCGGAAAGCGAAGATACTCCCGATTGGCGAAACGTAAATTTGGATGAATATAACAGCCTGATGAAAGAAGCCATCACTTCGGACATGAGTTCGAAATGCAGCGAAGCATCCTTTTACACCATCGTCATCGAAACAGGTGTAAGCACTTCTGCGTTTGATCGGGATATGTCCTGAAAATATATTGTATTTCGCGGACGTTAGGTTTGGTATTTCAATAACTAATTATAAAGTGCGTAATGTCCGCTCCTGATGCCGTCGATGGCTCCCACCCAAAGGCATCATAGTGTACTAAATTATCAGCTATAAAATTGCTGCCGATGTCCGCTTCTGGCTAAAAGCGGACAGATTTAATATTGGAGTATTATTTTTTTTCTAAAGGCCAGGAATGTGTAGCTACATCAAATACAACGCCATTTGGGTCTTTGAATTTGGTTTCCACATCGACTCCAGTATATGCAGGAAGTTTCATAAAGTATTTCCCACCGGCTTCATCAACCTTTCGGGCGGTTTCGTCTTCATTTTCTACAACAAATCCAAAATGATGTAGCCCGGCCCAATCGGCGCCATTGATACGCCCGCTTTCTCCTTCATCTGGAAACTTTAAAAGCGTCAAATTCATCACGCCATCGGAAAGACTTACCGCATTTCCAATTGGAGCTTCAGCTTCAGCTACTCGCTCCATTTCAAACACAGTCTCATAAAACTGTGCAGCTTTTTCAAGATCAGGAACTTGCATTGCCAGATGTCGAAGTAGACCCATTTTAAAATCCAATCAAATATTTCTTGTCTCATATTTAAAAAATATTTTTTATATAAGACGGTAGAATATTAATCCAATGCGCCACGTCAAGCTGAACTAAAACAGGTTTGGTGCCGCGCTCACAAATATACCGGTAAGCGTGAGCTTAAATGTTGGAAAGTGTATTCAGCATACTATTCTTTACAAGCCGATGGGGTGCAGGCTATCAGTATCCATATGGATCGTTGTTGAAATCTCAACCATAATAGCTATTCCAGAAGAACAACCTGATACCCTCACAACAGGATACTAACCATGGAAATTAACGGAAAGATCATTGAGCTCCTAGAAGAGAAATCAGGTGAGTCAGCTAAAGGCCCATGGCGAAAGCAGGAGTATATCTTGGAAACAGACGGCCAATACCCCAAGAAGGTTTGCTTTATGGCCTGGACCGACAAAATAGATGAATTCGCCATCAAGGAAGGGGAGAACCTAGTTGTTTCCATCGATCTTGAAAGCCGGGAATATAACGGTCGTTGGTATACTGATGTAAAGGCATGGCAAGTTAAGCGGGCAGGTGCTGCGGCTGATAACACCTCATTCTCTGAACCTGAGGAATACAACAACACACAGCCTGAAAGTCTACCTCCGCTAGATGACGAAATCCCATTCTGATTGTCCTCTGAGCTAATACTAAGAGTCAGCCACCGATTCGAACATGCCGCCATGTGGTTTAGGTTAAACTGTCGCGAACCAAAGCGGACTGCACCGTCAGTATTGAAACGCAAGCTGGAGAGCATTGAAAAAAATGCCCAGAGGCTCCTTAAGTCCATGGGTATTGAGAACCTCGAAGATGCGCTCGACGGACCGGGCAATCCGGCTATCTATCATGCATTAGCTGCAGTGGAACACTCAAGCGAGGACATGATTCGGCAGGCAACTGAACGCATTTCTCGTCTGATTGAACTCGTCGAAATTGCTGAAGCAGTTTTCCGTATTGAGCGATCCGCAACTGCGGCAGTTGGGGACGCAGATTCCGATTTAACTATGGTCACGCCAGCCTGACATCCGATGATCTGACAAGGGATCAAGCGACCACGGCGCTCCGCGGATTGGTCGATAAAATCATAGCCAAACCGGGCACGAAACGCGGAGAGTTCGAACTTGAACTCCACGGCTACCTTGCACAGGCCGTCGCTATGGGAATGCACGGGAACGGTGGCGGTGCTGTCAGACGAATGCGAACTCGTCTCAGTTTAGCCGGATCATCAAGCAATTATGCGGCACAAAGCTGCTGCCATTCGGCAAGTGCACCGTTACGTTGCAGCTTAAATTTTTCTCTGTCGATTATGTGGCGTTCTTGGTTGAAGTGGTTATGGACTGACGAGTGGATTGAGACAAATTTCTGTAAACTTCGCATCCGCCTAAACTTTAACATGGCGTATTCTCGTCGGCGGAACGGTAGATGAGAGTTTTCACATCTGTTGTTTTTCCATCGCCCTACTTCTTGTGTAGAT
>PVBE012702242.1_pt1 | contig 11625 bp, 12 predicted proteins | sample 1631181 | NCBI WGS metagenome assembly PVBE01 (sample SAMN08397723, study PRJNA350692) | Marine metagenome, whole genome shotgun sequencing project. | isolation source: water | place: Pacific Ocean | collected 2012-04 | reverse complement strand
GATGCGCCCTAAAGCCTGCGCACCGGAGCTAGGCTGGCGAGGCGTTGGTCTATGTCGGCGGCAGAGGGCAGACTGGGCTGGGCGCCTTCCGTGAGGCAGGCCAGACTGCCCGCCACGCTGGCCCGGTGCAAGGCTTCGGCCGCGTCGAGCCCGGCGTCGAGGCTGGCCGCGAAGACGCCGACGAAGGCGTCGCCAGCCCCGGTCGTATCCACCGGCTCGACGGGAAGGGCGTCCACCTGCCACTCCCCGCCCGGCCACTCCCCGCCCGGCCGCTCGTCGCCGGGCAGGCTGGCATAAGCGCCGCCGCTGCCCATGGTGACGACGCACCCCATGGCGAAGGCGCCGGCCAGGGCCCGCACCTCCTCGATCGGGCCCGAGGCATCGAGGCCGGCGGCCTTGGCGACAACGGAGGCCTCGATTTCGTTGACCAGCAGGCAATCGACCGACCGCAGCATGTCGGGGTCGAGGGGGCCGGTCGGGGCCGCGTTGAAAAGCACCCGCGCGCCGGCGGCGCGGGCGCGGCGCGCCAGTTCCAGGTTTTCCCCGGGCCTCACTTCGCACTGCACGAGCACGGTGGTCGCAGGGCCGAGGTCCCCGTCCTCTACCTAGCTCGCCCTAGCCTCCAGGTTGGCGCCGCCGGCAACGACGATCTGGTTGCGACCTTCCGCGTCGACGACGACGGCAGCGCATCCGGTGGGTGCCGCCACCCGCTCGAGGGCGCCAAGGTTGACCCCCGCTTCCTCCAAGGAGTCGACCAGCAGGTCGCCGAAAGAATCGCCGCCGACGCATCCTGCCATGCGCACCTCGGCGCCGGCGCGGGCGGCGGCGGCGGCCTGGTTCGCCCCCTTGCCGCCCGGCATCAGGAGGACCGCCTCGCAGGCTACCGTTTCGCCCTCCCTGGGTAAGGCGGCGACGGGGAACACGAAATCGGCATTGAGGGAGCCGAAGACGACGATCATGAATAAGCCTCTATGTGGTCATGGCAACGGGAGACGGTGGGTGGCATGGCACCTAGGTCTCTTCTTGTGGTGCTATATTACCGTTCTGCTACCAACCCTATGGACGGTATCACGATGACCCCAAGGTCACTTCACTGGCGCTTCGGAGCTGATTGGCCCGGCAAGCGGTGTCTTGCTAAGACCAGACGTGGAATCATTTTAGGCTGCATGCTCCCTCCTTGCATCCACCAAGTGGCCGGTGCCGGCGAAACTTGCTAGAGTCGCGGCGCGCGACGGCCCCGCTGGGCCCCGAGAGCCACCGGGAGACACCGTGATCAAGCTTTCAATCTGGTCGACAATCCATAACTCATATGCCTTCGTCTGGCGCGGACGCCGCCGATTCCTGTCCCTCGCCGCGCCGGCCATCGTCATCCTCGCCATCCTGAGCACGCTGGTCGCCTGGCTCGCCGTGGCGCCGGCCTCCAGCGATGCGGAGAACACCATGACCGGTCCCACCGCCGTCCTGATATTCTTGATGATACCGGCGGCTGTCTTCCTGTGGCTGGTTTTTTCGGTGGCCTGGCATCGCCAGTTTCTGATCCCGGGCGAATCCATCACCGTCGGCGCCGCCCTCAGCTGGAGCCGGCGGCACTCGCGCTTCCTCCTGCTTTCCATCGTCGTCGGCTTGCTAATCACCCTCGTCATGGTAGGGGGCGCCCTCGCTGCTTTCGCGGCCTCCACCCTGTTCGGCGTGGGCCAAGAAGGTTTGGCGAACAACGTTTTTCTGCCGCTCTACTTGGTGGGAGTGGCGTGCGCGCTGGTGTTTTCGGGGCGCCTGGCACTGCTCTTTCCCGCCGCCGCCGTGGACCATCGGATGACTTTCGGAGAATGCTGGGCGACGACCCGGGGAAACGGCTGGCGCTTGGCGATTATCCTGTTCCTGGTCGCCGTTCCCGTTTGGGCGGCGTCTAACCTGATCTCGGCGCCGATCGGATATTTCGGCCAATCCAACAGCCTGACCGCGATTCTGCTGGCCGGGCTGGTCGACCAGACCTTTGGGTTTGTCGGCGTTGCCGTGGGCGTCACCGCCCTGTCGATCGCCTACCGCGCCATAATGGGCGCCCAAGGGAGGGTATCCATCGCCGAGGAATGAGCCGTCAGCGCTTGGCGGCGCTTGAATTTTGCGCTAGCTAATGGCGCGGCAGGCGGAGAGGGCCCCGATGGTGAAAAAGACGGCCGGCAGCGAGACCCATGGCGTCATTCATCCGGTAATTCTGTCGGGAGGTGCCGGCACGCGCCTGTGGCCGCTGTCCCGGGCCCATTATCCCAAGCAGCTTCTGCCCCTGGTCTCCGGCGACACCATGCTCCAGGAAACGGCGCGGCGCGTCCACGGATCGGGATTCGCGGCGCCCCTCGTCATCTGCAACGACGAACACCGCTTCATCGTCGCCGAGCAGCTGCGCGCCCTCGACATCACGCCGCGCCTCATCCTGCTCGAACCCGAGGGGCGCAACACGGCGGCGGCGGCGGCGGTCGCCGCGCTAAGCTTGGCTGCCGACGACGGTGACGCCCTCATGCTGGTGCTACCCTCGGACCACGTCGTCGCTAAGCCCGAGGCCTTCCGGAGCGCCGCCGCCACCGCCTCGGCAGCCGCCGCCGAGGACGCGCTGGTCACCTTCGGCATCGCCCCCGGACGCGCCGAGACGGGCTATGGATACATGCGGCGTGGTGAGGCGTGGGATGGCGTCGCCGGGTGCTTCCGGGTGGCCAGCTTCGCCGAGAAGCCGGACGCCGAGACCGCCGCCCGCTATCTGACCTCCGGCGATTACGAGTGGAACAGCGGCATGTTCCTGTCCCGGGCGCGCGCCTACCTCGAAGAGCTCGAGCGCCTGCACCCGGCCATGGTCGAGGCCTGCCGGCGCGCCCTGGCGGACGGCACCGGGGACCTCGATTTCTTCCGCCTCGATGCCGACGCCTTTGCCGAATGCCCGTCGCTGTCCATCGACTACGCGGTCATGGAGCACACCGAGGCGGCAGTGGTGGTGCCCGTCGACATGGGCTGGAGCGACGTCGGTGCCTTTTCCACCCTGTGGGAGATCGGTGCCAAGGACGAAGACGGCAACGTGGTGACCGGCGACGTCCTCATCCATGACGTGCGCGATTCCTATATCCGCGGCGACAGCAAGCTAGTCACCGCCGTCGGCCTTGAGGACGCCGTCGTGGTCATCACCGACGACGCGGTGCTGGTCACCACCCGCCAGCGCGCCCAGGACGTCAAGGCGATGGCCGAGGCCCTGAAGGCGGCGGGACGCGAGGAATACCGCGTCCACACCACCGTCTACCGCCCGTGGGGCCATTACCGCGGCGTCGACGCGGGCACGGGCTTCCAGGTCAAGCGTCTCACCGTCAACGCCGGGGCACGGCTCAGCCTACAAAGGCACCGTCGGCGCGCCGAGCACTGGGTGGTGGTCTCCGGCACCGCCCGGGTGACGCGCGGCGACGAAGTGTTCGACATCGGCGAGAACCAGTCCACCTACATCCCGCTCGGCGTCAAGCACCGGCTCGAGAACCCGGGCACCGAGCCCCTGCACGTCATCGAGGTACAGTCGGGCGATTATCTCGGCGAGGACGACATCGAGCGCTTCGATGACGCCTACGGGCGCAGTTGAGGCGGCCTAGCGGGGAGGTCGCGCCATGGAGAACGAGGAAATAATCCGCAAGGTCCTCGGCGGCTATTCCCTAAGGACGTTCATGGTTCCCGATCCCGCCATCCCCAGTAACACTCCCCAGCACAGCGAGACGTACGACCTGCCTCATGTGGTCATCAAGGGAAAGCACTTCTAGGCGACGTCGGAATGCCGACACCTGACCGTCACCGACGATACACCCTACGCCAACGTGTCCTTCCGCTACACCGGCGCCGACGACATCTTTTGCAGTTTCGGCGCCGGGCCAGAGAGTAGGCTCAATGTGATGCCCAAGTCGCGCTACGAGATCCACCAATGGCGGCTGTGGCCAAACTACGGGTTGATTTGGGATTCCGACGACGGCACCGAGACATCCGTCCTCGCCGACAAAATCGAACGGGGATCGAAGCTCAAAATCGCCATGCTGGACGCCGAGGATATATGGGACGTCCACCCCGTCGATCTACCCATGTATTGGGCCGAACGGGAAACATTCGAAATGAAGACGTCCGCTGACCACTATCCTCAGGTCTTTCGCGACCCGGACGCCTTCCTCAAGAGGATCATGGAAGACGACGGTGTCAGGAAAATATGGTCCGAGGGTGAAGTGGCCCTGTCCACGGCTGACGTTTTCTTGACGTTCTACCGTCTGATGCCCGATGGAACGTATGTCAATTATTACGACATCTTGCGCTCCAGCCAACAGCAGTACAAGCGGCTGATGGTCTTCTCTGATAACCTGTGACCGGTGCGCCGCAAGCAATAGGGGGAATCCAGGCCGTGAACAAAATTGATCTCGAGGGCCGCACCGCGGTGGTCACCGGAGGGGCGCGCGGCATCGGCCTGGCCATCGCCGGGCGCTTGGTCGATTCGGGGGCCGCCGTGGCGCTCTGGGACATCGACGCAGACGCCGCGAAGGACGCCGCCGGAGACCTGTTGGGCCGCGGCCAGGTGCGGGACGTCGCCGTCGACCTCACCGACGCGGACGCCGTCGATGCCGCCGCCGCCACCACCCAGCAGCGCTTAGGGTTGATCGACATCCTGGTCAACAACGCCGGCATCACCGGCCCCAACAAGACAACCTGGGAATACGCGCCCGAGGAATGGCAACAGGTCATGGCCGTCAACCTATATGGCGTGTTTCTGTGTTGTCGGGCGCTGGCCCCGAGCATGATCGAGGGCGCCTATGGGCGCATCGTCAACATCGCCTCGATCGCCGGCAAGGAAGGCAACCCCAACGCCCCCGCCTACAGTTCCTCGAAAGCGGCGGTGATCGCGCTCACCAAGTCCTTGGGCAAGGAACTGGCCGAGACCGGCGTCCTGGTCAACTGCGTCACCCCGGCGGCGGTGGAGACCGACATCTTCAAGCAGATGAAGGAGGAGCACATCCAGTACATGCTCTCCAAGATACCGCTTGGACGCTTCGGCACGACGGACGAGGTGGCCGCCCTGGTCGCATGGTTATGCTGCGAGGAGTGCTCGTTCTCCACCGGCGGCGTATTCGACATCTCGGGGGGGCGGGCGACGTATTAGGGCGCGTTCTCTAATTGGCGGCGGCGCCCTGCATTTCATGCCTTACGACTTCGTGCGCATTCACCAGTCAAGGTAACACCGGCGATGGCAACTGGTATCACGGACAAGCTTGGGGAGATTGAAGATATTGTTCGGATGGCCGATGAGCGGGAGCGGCGGCTGAATGATTAAAATCTGCCGTGAAAGTGCCGAAGCAAAGGTCAGGTCACTCCATCGACTTGTAGAGATAAGCTTCGTGCGTCAACAACATGGCCCAACACTCTGACTGTCGCTCGGCAAAATCGCCTTCGCCGCTCATGATGGCTTTGTGTAGGCCACCTTTGGAGACAATCGCGCCCCCCCCTCTCAGCGAGGCTTTTCAATTTCCCATACACCGGACAACCGCCGTTGAGCGCGCATGCACAAGTTTTACCAGCTTCGAGCGCTTGTTTCAGGGACGTCACAGCATCCATTTTCCACACTTCCCAACGTGAATTTGTTGGCTCGTGTGTAGCGTATAAACCGATTTCTTGGAATGACACTGGTCAAGGGGTCACAAAAATTCAAACTTACCCACTACCGGCTACCCGGTTGTGGATAACCCTGTGGAAAAGCCTGTGGGTATCTATTTTTTACATGAACAAACCACTTTATACTAATGTAATTACATGATTTTATGCATATAAATAGATTATCCACATCCTGGTGAACGATGACATCGTTCTTGCCGCCCCACCGTCCTGCCGTCTCCCCGAGGCTCCCGGCCGCCCCTTCACTTCAAAGGTTTGGCGAAGGTGACGCCGCTCGGCGCCTGCATCTGGGGCGCCATTTCGATCATCGAAATATTGACGTGCGGCGGCACCTCCAGGGCGAACAAGATGGCCTCGGTCACGTCCTCGGGGCGGAGTGACTCGTTGCCCTCGTAGAAGGTCTTGCGCGCCGCCTCGGCATCGCCCAGGGCTGAGGCGTGAAAGCCGGTGACGACGCGCCCCGGACAGATCTCGGTGACGCGGACGCGCTGCCCCAGGAGGTCGACGCGCAGGCACTGGCTGAGCTGGTGAATGGCCCCCTTGACCGTGGCGTAGGTGGTGGCGCCGCCCACCGGATAGAGCCCCCACATAGAGCCCAGGTTGACGATGTGGCCGCGGTCGCGCTCCACCATGCCCGGCACGACCAGGCGCAGGAGCCGCAGGTAGGCGGTGACGTTGACGTCGACCATGACGTCGAAATCGTCGATATCCCCCTGTTCGTGGGCCTTCAGATAGCCCACCGCCATGCCGGCGGCGTTGACCAACACGTCGACCTCGAGCCCGTCGCACATGGCCTCCAGGACCTTGGTGTCGCTGACATCGACGGCGTGGGGGCGGCAGCCCGTATCCTTCTCGAGCTCGGCCAGCATATCGCCGCGCCGCGCCACGGCATGCACCTCGAGCCCACGCCCGGCCAATGCCACTGCGACGGCCCGCCCAATGCCGCTGGTGGCCCCGGTAACCAACGCGATCCGGTAATCGTTCATGGCGCATACTCCTTCAGAGACTCTCAGGCCGGTCAATCGTTGCGGCGGCACCATCGGCGATAACGGGCCGCCGCGCAAGCGGTGAAGACCTGTTGGGAAAACCCCGGTAAGCTGCTATAATGGTATTCTGGCGTCGATTGACGTTGATCAAGGCTTGGGCCTTGTCTCCTCTTCTATCATGGCCGTCATAGACGCGCTCGGCACAGAGGTCAAAACAATGGATCACCGCGGAAATTCGGCGGTCAGTCGGGATATCGCCTATCACCTACACCCCTATACCAACCTCAAGACCCATGAAAGGGACGGCTCCCTCATCATCTCGCGCGGCAAGGGCGTCCGCGTCTTCGACGAGAACGGGAAAGGCTATATCGAGGCCATCGCCGGGCTTTGGTGCACGGCGCTGGGCTTCGGCGAGAAGCGCCTGGTCGAGGCGGCGACCCGCGCCATGCGCGAGTTGCCCTTCTATCACAGCTTCCACGCCAAGGCCCCGGCGGTTCTCGCCGACCTCTCGGAAAAGCTCATCGGGTTGGCGCCGGTGCCCATGTCCAAGGTGTTCTTTGCCAACTCGGGCTCCGAGGCCAACGACACCGTGGTCAAGCTGGTGTGGTACTATAACAACGCCCGCGGCCGGCCCGACAAGAAAAAGATCATCTCGCGCATCAAGGCCTATCACGGGGTCACCGTGGCCTCGGCCAGCCTGACCGGCCTGCCCAACAACCACCGGGACTTCGACTTGCCGCTTCCCGGCATCCTGCACACCGACTGCCCGCACTATTACCGCTTCGGTGAGGCCGGCGAGAGCGAAGAGGACTTCGCTAACCGCTGCGCCGCCAACCTGGAGAAAATGATCCTCGACGAGGCCCCCGAAACGGTGGCTGCCTTCATCGCCGAGCCAGTGATGGGCGGGGGCGGCGTCATCGTGCCGCCGGCCACCTACTTCGAGAAGATGCAGGCGGTGCTGAGGAAGTACGACGTGCTGATGGTCGCCGACGAGGTCATCTGCGGCTTCGGGCGCACCGGCAACGTCTGGGGCTGTCAGACCTTCGGTATCGAGCCCGACATAATGACCATGGCCAAGGCATTGACGTCGGCCTACCTACCGATGTCGGCGGTGATGATCACCGACGACATCTACCAGGGGCTGGTCGACGAAAGCGAGAAGATCGGCACCTTCGCCCACGGCTACACCTATTCCGGGCATCCGGTGCCGGCGGCGGTGGCACTGGAGACCCTGAAAATCTACGAGGAGCGCGACATCCTGGGCCACGTCCGCAAGGTGGCGCCGGTCTTCCAAGACGGCCTCGCCCAATTCGCCGATCACCCGATGGTCGGCGAAGTGCGCGGTATTGGGCTCATCGGCGCCATCGAGCTAGTGAAAAACAAGGAAACCGGAGAGCCTTTCGACCCCGCCGATGGGGTCGGGGCCTATCTCATGGACCGCCTCGTCGAGCACGGCCTGCTCAGCCGGGTCATCGGAGAAACCATGGCATTCGCGCCGCCGCTGGTCGTCACGCCCGATGAGATCGGGGAAATGCTCGGCCTGTTCACGCGCGCCCTCGACGACACCGAGGCCATGGCGCGCCAGCGCGGCCTCGCCGTGGGCTAGTTCATCAGGAGGGGATGGGCGGAATTCGTGCCAATTGCCCCAGAGGGCATAGTACATTAATCTAGTTGTAATTGTGCCGAGACCACAAACCTATTGAGAGAGAAGTGGCCCGCCGGAGTTAGCGAGATGGATTACGCTAAGTTTTTCGCGGACAGAATCGCCGAACTGAAAACCGAAGGCCGTTATCGCGTCTTTGCCGATCTGGAGCGTCAGGCTGGCCAGTTTCCACGCGCCAAGAGCTACCGCGACGGCGAAGTCAGGGACATCACGGTGTGGTGCTCCAACGACTACCTGGGCATGGGCCAACACGAGGTTGTGCTGGCGACCATGCACGAGGCCATCAACAAGTGCGGCGCCGGGGCCGGCGGTACGCGCAATATATCGGGCACCAATCACTATCACGTGCTGCTGGAACAAGAACTCGCCGACCTGCACGGCACCGAGGCGGCCCTGATATTCGGCTCCGGGTGGACGGCCAACATGACGGCGCTCTCGACGTTGGGCAAGCTCATGCCCGATTGCGTGCTGCTCTCCGACGAGAAGAACCACAACTCCATGATCGAGGGGATCATCCACTCCCGCGCCGAGAAGAAGATTTTCAAGCACAACGACGTGGCTGAACTGGACCGGTTGCTCGGCACCTATGACCGCGACCGGGCCAAGATCGTCGCCTTCGAGTCGGTCTATTCCATGGACGGCGACATCGCGCCCATTGAGGAAATCCTCGATGTTTCCGCCAAGTACGGGGCGCTGACCTTCCTCGACGAAGTGCACGCCGTCGGCATGTACGGCAAGCGCGGCGGCGGCGTCGCCGAGCGCGATGGCCTTATGCACCGAGTCGACATCATCCAGGGGACGCTGGCCAAGGCCTTCGGCGTGGTCGGTGGCTATATTGCCGGCACCGCCGATATGTGCGATTTCATCCGCTCGTATGGATCGGGTTTCATATTCTCCACGTCCATGCCCCCCGCCGTCGCCGGTGCCGCCCTGGCCAGCATCCGCTACCTCAAGGAGCATAACGAGATCCGCGAGCGCCACCGGGAACGCGCCGCCACCCTGAAGCGGCGTTTCCGCGAGGCCGGCATTCCGGTCATGGCCAGCGTCAGCCACATCGTCCCCGTCATGGTGGGGGACGCGCGGCTGTGCAAGCAGGCCAGTGACGAGTTGATGGATCATCACGACATATACGTGCAGCCCATCAACTACCCGACCGTGGAGCGTGGCACCGAACGCCTGCGCTTCACGCCGACCCCCCTGCACACGGACGGCGACATGGACCACCTGTTGCTCGCCATAAAGGACGTGTGGAACCGCCTCGGCCTCAAGCAGGCGGCCTGACACGGACCCTTTCTTTTATTCGCGCTCGATGAATGCGGCGCCCGGTGGGGCGCCGCCGCTGTATGGACGGCCCCCAGCGTCCCGCCTATGATGCCGTCATGGCGGAAGGAGACGGGCTCGATGTACGCTGACAACACCCTCACGCCCCGCGATGCGACGCGTCTGTGCGCGCTCGGCACCCTGGCCATCGGCCCCTCGCGCTACAGTGTCCTGGTCAACGCCGTGCGCCATTTCGTCAGCCGCGTGATGGGGCCCTCCCTCGACCTCATGGGCAATTCGATCGAACTCCTAAAATACGAAGGCCTGGTGGCACCAGTGGGGGGCGAGGGAATGGAGGACGACGCCACCTTGGCCATTACCGAGGACGGCATGACGGAACTGCGCGCCCTTCTCCGCGCCAACATGCGCTCGGCCAGCAGCGATCTCAACAAGTTGGTGGTCGCCCTGAAGTTCCGTTTTCTCCATTTCCTGGACGCCGAGGAACAAAGCGACCAGGCCGACATCCTGGTCGAGGTCTGCGAGAACGAACTAGCGCGGCTCGACGACCTGCGTCAGCACCACGCCGGGGACGGCGGCTTCCTGATCGAATGGCTCGACCATGACATCGGCGAGCTGGAGGCCCGCCTCGCCTGGCTCGATAACTTCCGCGAAAGGCTCAAAGCCGCGCCAGGCGCTCGGTGAGCAGGGCGTAAAAGCCGTCGGCGTCGATGTCGTCGATGACGGTGGCGTTGGCGACCTCGCCGGTGACGCCCAGCCAGTCCACCACCGTACGCCCCATGGTCAGCTCGCTCCGGGTCTCCACCTTCACATGGACCTGGCGGCCCGAAAACAGCTCGGGCCTCAACAGGTAGGCGATGACGCAGGGATCGTGCAGCGGTCCACCGACGCGCCCGTAGCGCTCGGCGTGGTGGCGGTTGTAGACCTCCAGCATGCCGGCGACGGCGTCGCCGACCGGCGTGCCGAGGGTGCCGATGGCGGCCAGCCGCTCTTTCGTGATCAGCGCCTTGTGGGTGACGTCGAGCCCGAGCATGGTGAGACGCGCGCCCGACGCGAACACCGCGTCGGCGGCGTGAGGATCCACGTAGATGTTGAATTCCGCCGCCGGCGTCACGTTGCCGAGCCCGATCGAGCCCCCCATGAGCACGATCTCGCTGATCTTGGGCAGGATACGCGGCTCGCGGATCATGGCCGCCGCCACGTTGGTGAGCGGCCCAGTGGGGGCCAGAGTCACCACGCCGTCCGGCGCCGCCAGAAGGGTCTCGACGATGAAGTCAACGGCGTGCTCGTCGGCCAGCGCCATCGCCGGTTCGCCAAGGCCGGAGCCTTCAAGGCCAGTCTCGCCGTGAACCTCCTCCGCCGTCACCAATGGCCGTTCGAGAGGCGCCGCGCATCCGGCGTAAACACCCACATCGGCGCGCCCCGCCAGCTCGCAAATGCGTCGGGCGTTAGCTTCGGTATGGCCCAACGGCACATTGCCAGCCACCACCGTGACCCCCAGAACGTCGAGATCGCCGGGCGAGGCGAAGGCGAGAAGGAGGGCCGCGGCGTCGTCGTGGCCGGGATCGCAGTCGATGATGATGGGACGCGACGCCATGCCGCCGATTGTGACAATTGCGGCCAATTGGGCAAGCCGTTAATCGAAATGCCGTGACGCGAGTCGCGCAAAAACGGCCCCCGTGCCTTTCGGAGGCAGGTAACGGTATGTCGCCGTCCGCTGCCGCGCCGACCGATTTTGACAATATGGCGAAGTGCCACGAAAGATTGCGTCGAATTTCGTAAGCTATTGAATATTCATTGAAAATTAGGAAGTGGTGGCGCGCCATCAGGGTTCAGATTTCGCTCGCCGCTCAGCTCGCCGATTGTCAGGAGAATCGCTCATGACCGTTTTCTCAAGCCGCGATTTCAAGAACCATGAACTGGTTGCCTTCGGTTCCGATGCCGCCACCGGCCTCAAATGTATCGCCGCCGTCCCCAGCACGCAACTCGGTCCGGCCCTTGGCGGGTGCCGCATGTGGGACTATGCGTCGG
>PVBE011712913.1_pt1 | contig 11625 bp, 13 predicted proteins | sample 1631181 | NCBI WGS metagenome assembly PVBE01 (sample SAMN08397723, study PRJNA350692) | Marine metagenome, whole genome shotgun sequencing project. | isolation source: water | place: Pacific Ocean | collected 2012-04 | reverse complement strand
CTTATTTTTTATTAATTTGTTTGTTTGTTTGTGTTTTTGTGTTTCGTGCTGTGTTTTGATAATTTGTGTGCTCGATTTCGTTTTTTTTGCTGCGGTGGGTGTGACGTCTAAATTAATGATTCCTTTTTTCAAACGTTCGATTTGAAAATTGAGTTTCTCTCCGGGCGAATTATAGACTTTTTTTTGTAGATCACTCCAGAATCGAATCGGTTTGTTATTAATGGATATTACCTTGTCGCCCGTCTGAAGACCTGCTTTGAGGGCAGGTGAATTTGTTTTTACGGTTCCAATTACCGGACCTATGGTTTCAACCCCCGCCATGTACACAAACACATAGATAGCTAAAGCAAATAGAAAATTAAAGAATGGACCGGCAAAAGCTATTAGAAGGCGATGTTGTGGTAGTGCAGCTGAGAACGAGCCTTCTTCATTTGTTTCCTCACCAAGTTCCTCACCTTTCATTTTGACGTAACCGCCTAGAGGAATGGCTGAAATAATAAATTCGGTGCCTTGGGAAGTTGTCCCGAATAGTTTTTTCCCAAACCCTATGGAGAATTTTTCTACGATAACACCGCATTTTCTGGCAGCAAGAAAATGTCCTAACTCATGGATAAAGATAAGGGCCGCCAAGCCCACTAGAAATGCGAATATTTTAAGACCAAAGGCTGATACAGCATCGAGAGATATAGATGAAATTTCAAACATAGTGATTTAAGGTAATTATTTAAGGGCTAGGTGTAAAGTCTTGTACTTCTACTCCGGTAGGAACCTCGAAGTTGAAAACGCTTTCCGGTATTTCCTCGTTGATACGGATAGATCGAAATTTAATAGCAGTCTTATTACCCAGTTTATCATACACGGTCGCTCCTGTGATTTGGTAGTTTTTTTTGTTTGCTCTAAGCACGAGTCGACTTAAACTACTTTCAACTACTTTTGGGGTGAAAACAGCGACAAACTTATCTTTTTCAGTTAAAACCTGCACTACGTTAAAGATGTCTGTCAAAATTCCTTGCCCTGCAAGGAATAGAGCTGGAGTGTTTGACGAGTACACACTTTCAATAGGCATTTTTGTGACTAGTTCTTCTTCTGGTATGTAAAGCCATAAATTTTTTTGATCGCTAATAAGAACTTGTGGGTCTGGAGAGCTGTATATCCATTTCATTTTACCCGGTTTTTTGATCTGGACATTTCCCCGGGTAATTTCGGTTCTATTTAACATCTTAACGAAGGCCTTCTGCTCGAAGTTTGCCTTTAAGGTCAGAACTGACTCGTAACTTTTCTGAATCGCATTAATAGTTTCCAGTTGACCGCTAAGAGCCCAAGCAGGAACATGCCAATATAAAACAAAAATAAATAAAAATTTGGTTTGTTTTCTCATGAACACCTTAGTATATATCGTTAAATTATTTTACTCGTCACGATTCTACCACTTAATCTGATTTTGTTTTTCTGGATCATTTTGATTGCTTTTGGGTAAAGGGAATGTTCTTGTTCAAGGATACGTTTAGAGAGGGATTTTTCGTCATCGTCATCGTAAACTGGGACTACTGTTTGCAGAATAATGGGCCCGCTATCAACTCCCGAATCGACGAAATGGACAGTGCACCCAGAGAATTTAACCCCATGATTTATAGCTTGCTTTTGAGCATTCAGACCCGGAAATGCTGGTAATAGCGAAGGGTGTATATTTATAATTTTTTTTTCAAAAGTTTGTATAATCTCTTCTCCTAGAATACGCATATATCCAGCAAGGCAGATGAGGTCAATGGAAAACTCTTTTAACTTCAACACGAGTGCTTTGTCGTACTCTTTGCTGCTTGAGTAGGTAGAGGGATCGATGAAAACCGTTTTCACCCCATGCTTTTCAGCTCGTTTTAAGGCCATGGCATCTTTTATGTCGCTAATTACTATGGAAAGATGGGCGTCCAGTTCTTCTCGATTAATACTGTCAATTATGGCTTGCAAATTAGAACCGCGTCCGGAAACAAGAACGGCTATTTTAAATATATTTAATGGCATTTGAGGCATCCGATAGTTTTTTTATTGTCATGACGTTGCTAGCTCGGGCTCAGCATTATTAAAAAATTAGGGTCAAATGTTTCATAAGTGCTGTCTGTAGAGCTCTTTCGAGCTGATTCGGTTTTCAGCGATAAACTTAGTCTAAAAAAATCTAGATGGAGATGTTTCCTGAAGAGGGTTTATTTAATTGATGTCGGTAAATTTAAGTTAAAATTGAATTTATAGAGGATGTTGAATTCCTGCATTCGTCAAAGTTTTCAGAAGTCCTATGTTTTGGGTGTGTCCTGATTTGTTTGCGCGGATGTGTCCGCGAATAGGTTTCCCTAAAAGATAGAAGTCCCCTAGGATGTCAAGAATCTTATGCCGTGGGAACTCATTTTCAAATCGTAGTTCGGTGTTTATGATTTTTCCGTCTCCCAACAGAATAAAGTTGTCCAGGTTCCCACCAGAAGCAAACCCCATCTTTGTTAATTGAGCGATATCTTTCATGAACCCGAACGTGCGCGCAGGAGCGATTTCTTTTTTAAAGTTTTCCTCATCGACATATTCGAAAGTATGATCCATGACTCCAATTGGCGTTGGGTATTCCATATGGTAGCTAATCTTGAATGTGTCGCTAGGCTCAATGCTAATATGCGGGGTTTCTGGTTCTTGAGGGCCAAAAGTATATTTTTTATCGACAATCAACTCCTGAGAAGGTTCGTCTTGTTCTTCAATCTCACCATCTTCGATTAACTTACAAAAATCTTTTGAAGATCCATCCATTACTGGAACTTCATCGCCTACTTTTATAAGGAGGTTTGTGATGTGGTACATATGCAGAACAGCCATGATATGCTCTATGGTGGCGACACTAGCTTTCCCTTTGTGGAGTGTTGTGGAGTAATTGGTCGATATAATATTTTCAAGCCGAGCTGGGATGGTTTGCCCACTGGAGATATTGCTGAAAATAATGCCGCTTTCCGGTGGCAGTGGTTGCAAGATGAGCCCGGTTTTAAGTCCTTTATGAAGCCCACTTCCATATAACACTACGCTTCTTTTAAGTGTTCTTTGGGGGGGACTATTAAGCTTGTTAGGTATTATTTGCTCCTGTTGGGTTATTAGTCGATTAATTCCTAGAGGTATTTGATTAAGAGAAATGCTGTTCCGTGAAGGAGCGGTAGCAAGGATGCGGTCTAAAATAGAATTAAGTTCCCGGATATTTTCTGGCCAATGATATTGACATAAGGCTTCAAGTGCGCCTGAATCTACTTCGGGAATAGGCAACCCATCTTTTTGTGAGACTTTTTCTAGGTGGTTACGAATTAAGACGGGGATAATGGTCGGGTTTTCGCGCAGTGAGGGTACTCTGATAGTTGTGTTTCTAAATATTTTTAGTAGATCAGGGTTAAACTGGTTTTGTTTGGAAAGTTTGCCGAGGTTTTTAGCGGAAGATATATATATACGCGATGGCAATAAGTTTTGTTTTTTTATTTCATTGGAGAACAATGAATTGAATAATTTTTGTTGAACGGTTTTGCCTAGAGCGTCCACATTATCTAAATACACAGCTTGCGATATAGTTGGGGTTGTATCAAAGCTTGTGTTTTTAAGATTGAGAGATTTTTTTTTCGACGTAAAAAGAAAAGAGTTAATCTCGTGTGCTGGTCTTGAAGCGCAATTGAGTTTTATGAAAGGAAGGTTGCTTTTTGAGCTTTTTTGGTGGATTGCTTGTGCAATATATTCTTTGCCTGTTCCTGGTTCCCCTAGAAAGAGTAGGGGGCTGTCTGATTGAGAGTGAGATTTAATAGCCTTTTGTGTTTCAATTAGCGAGGAAAATCCGAATAGCGCCTCGTTGTTTATTTTTGTGGGGCGTTTTTTTTTAAGTCCTAGAGCACTTTTAATAGATTGAGTCAAGCTGTCCATTGAGAACGGCTTTTCAATAAAGTCAAAAGCCCCAAGCTTTGTCGCTTTTACCGCTGTATCAATGGTCCCGTGCCCAGACATGACAAGAACTTCTATTTCAGGGTGATAAGTTTTAACGTTTTTTAATACCTCTATTCCGTCCATTCCAGGAAGCCAGACATCAAGCAATAGAAGGTCTGGTGGATCTGATTGAATCATATCCAGTGCATTAAGCCCATCTTCAGTTGCAGAAACATCATAACCCTCATCCGATAAAATTTCTTTGAGGGAATTTGCAATATTCTTTTCATCATCAACTACTAAGATGCGTTCTTTGGGCAAGCTAGTCTCCAAACCTGAAGGTTAAAGTGGTGCTGCTCTATTTTTTGTACTCTAAATAAAAAATCCGTTCTCCGGCGCTAATAAACTTTTTTTCATATTTGCTTTTTGGGATTCCTTCCTTCTTAAGTAGGAATGTACCAAGCCCATTTTTATTTTTCAACAGCTGATCTTTTTCAAAAAAATCAAGGATTTCCATGGCGTAAGCTTCGTGATCTGTCGCAATATGAATTTCGCCACCGCACTTAAGTTTTTCGGCCAGAACTTTTATGAAATCCGGCTTGATCAACCTACGTTTATGATGTCTTTTTTTTGGCCATGGGTCGGGAAAATTTATGTAAACTCGATTGAGTTCGCCAGGGGCAAACAAGAGAGGAATTTTTTCTTTTGCGTCACCATATACGATACGGGCGTTACAAATCTCATACTTGGCAATACGAGTAATGACTTTTCGGATTCCTTTGTGGTAAAAATCAATTCCAATAAAGTTTTCATTGGGTTCTCGAATTCCCATTTCAATGATAAAGCTTCCAACTCCAAACCCGATTTCTAGATTCAATGGATTGCTGTTACCGAACAACTCTTCCCAGTCTGGCCTAGCATCGATGTCGAGAAAGTTGGAGCTGCTTTCTGCGATTTCTTCAAATGAAATGAGGTTTTTAAAAGACATTAGATGCTTACGCTTTATCGTATTCCGAATTGTCGTGAATGGTTTTTACGTGAATAACTTCATATTCTATTTTTTTTTCTGGGAGAGAAACCATCACGTCGTCCCCTTTTTGCTTTCCCATTAAAGCTCTTCCAATTGGGGAACCAGGAGAAATTTTCCCAGCATCGGGATCTACATCCTCGGGAAACACTAGGTGAAACTTTTTTTCTTTTCCGGTTTGAATGTCAGCGAGTAATAATGTGCTGCCTAACCCGGATCTGTCCCTTGGTATTCTTTCTATGTCAAGCGAAGTAATGTCGCTTATTCTTTTCTGTAATAACGAAATTCTTGCTTGAAGAAATGTTTGCCTTTCTTTTGCAGCTTTGTATTCGGCGTTTTCTTTTAAATCTCCATGCTCTCTTGCTGTTAGTATTGCCTTTGGGATATCTACCTGTAATTCTTTTTGAGATACCAAAAGTTCATCATCGAGTTTTTTAATAATGGCCTGCTTCATGCAAATTTTCTCCAATTAAATTATGCGAGTTATGACATTAGATTAGTTTCTCTATATGTTCAATGCGTATTCTAAATACACGAATTCAGCTTGCGCGAGATAAAATTAGATGCGTTTTTTTGATTCTATATATTAAGTCTATAATATTTATTCATGAGCTAAGGTTTTTTTGTGATAAAGGTTTTCGTTAGTATGTATGCATACCCTGTCCCAGCAAGCGGTAATAGAAAACATAAGTGTTGAGTGAGCGCTAGTGCAATGGCTTGCTCTGGTTCTATTCCAAGATGTTGGTAAATGAAAAAAACAGTCGCTTCATAGACCCCAAGGTTTCCAGGTGCTAATGGAATAATAGTTGCTAAGTTTAATGCGGCGAGGATCAGTAAGACACTCCAAATTGGCAGGTCCACGCCAAAACCCTTTTGTATCGACCAGATTGCCGACGCTTCCCCCAATTTCATTCCATAAGCTAATATCACACCATAACAGAATGTTTGGATGTTACGTAGTCCTTCTAATTGTTGTCCCCAGCGAGATGCAAAGTCGATAGTTCTTTCTTTTAGTGTTTTGTTGGAATCCGGCCTTGTTTTTTTGTAATCATGAAAGCGAAAAGCAAAATATAAAAGAATGCTTGTGAAAATCAAAATGGCTACGATCAATCCAAGTATTCCCTTTTTGATTAAAGGCGGGAGTGGTGTGAGCCAGCTTACAATTAAAAGAACAGTCAGCTTGGCTATTCCTTCGGTTAGTTGATCGAGTGACATTACTGAAAGAGCTGCAGAGTGGCCAACACCTTCTTTTTTTGCTAAAAGAAAAACTCCAAAAGCATGTCCTCCGGGAAATGGAAGTGTGTTCATCGCAGTGCTCATGAGTGCATTAATTTTAAACATTTCTTTGAATGTTACAAAAACTTTTCCTGGGAGAAAGATGATCCATTGCTTGGCCCAGAATATAAAGATTAAAAAATGCCCAGCAACACCTAGAAAAAGCCATAAGGGGTGAACTTGTTTGATGTTATTCCAGACTTGTTCCAAACTTATTTCACGAAAGCAAAGGTAGAGAAGTAGGGTCGCGAAAATCCACGCAATTAATAGAAGAATTTTATTTTGCTTTGAACTGGGCATTAAGATCAATGGTTTTTTAACTAGATGGGTTTTTCTTGTTTTTGCTCAGGGTTGGTTTAAATCATGTTTTTTAAAATAGACTAAAAAATATATGGCCTGGTCTCATTTCTTTTTTTTATTTTTTTCCTGCCACAAAATGAGCCAGTGCTGTAGTAATTTCAGTGGTTGGACACCTTGGAACTTTCTCCGTTTGAACCTTGGAGTTTGGTCATGTTGTATTTTTGCGATGACGGTAGCGCCAACGGCTTCCTCAATTACCACTCCGCGTTGGGCATGCTCCAGTTTTTTTGATTCGCACTGGTCACGAAATGCAACCACTAGGCGGCAGTCTAAGGGGCGGTCTTCATAAATGATGCAGGCATGGTTTTCACCCAAAAAAGGACAAGGTTGGTTGATGACAAGACGGTGCCAATCAATCTGTTCTAAACTTTTTTTAGAGTGTAGAGTTTCGCGTACACGATCAATAGTACGTTTCGATCGTTCAATGACCTCCCCAAGATTAATATTATTCTCCATGACATTATTTAATATTCCATCCCACTCAACTTGTGTTGCTGCTACACCGGTATGGCAGCAATGTGCGCAACCTTTTTCACATTTGAGGTTGGGGGTGTTTTTGTGGGAGTGATTGAGTGCTTGCCAAAATTTACGTAATGGAGTGGTGCCTTCAGACCGGGCAACCTTAATGTGATCTTTTGTCGAATGCTCGTAAGTATTTTGGATGTCTTCTTCATTAAATTTTCGCCGAATATAATCAGCCAATTCCGATGAATCTGTCATTCCTTCTATGAAGAGTCCGTTTGTGTCACTTTTGAGTTCCATGATCGCATCCTGATAATTTATAATATGGGCTTAGAGTGGCACGCTGTGGGCGGGAGTTATAATGTTTTTGATGCTAAATAGGGAATACGGGAAACTATTCCTTTGTTTTTGCGACGTACTTTACTTGTAATTCGTATACGAGTTGCTCGAGAAGTTTTTTTTCATCTTCATTGAGGTTGCCTTTTGTTTTTTCCCGTAACATAATTAACATGTCTATTGTTTGTTGGACCGCGGGAAGGTTTACTTCTTTCTTCCCAGTGGAGGGATCGGGCATATCTCCCAAGTGGTAGAAGGCGGACGACGTAAGAGACATGATAAATGTTGAAAAGTCGACTTGAAAAGGCTCGGTTTCTTTTTCTGTGGAGGAGTCGGTTTGTTTTTCTTGGCCTTTGGTTTCTTGTTCATCTTGAAGAGTAGCGTCATCTTCTGAGATTTGGGAAGAACGTTTGTCTTTAATGACGAAACCTTCGCCTTCTACATTTTCTTCTTCACTCATGGAGGTCAATTTCTAAATTTAAGTCGTTATTCTTTTTGCTGGCCAATTAGTAGCTTTACAGATGCTCCCAGTACAGTCATGATAAGCCCTAGCATAAGGGCAAGGTACCCTTCTCCATCAATAAATTCCATGTAGGATTTTCCTACGATGGGCCACTGCCGGAAGGTCCCCACCAAGATAAAAATCACCCCTAACCCGATAAGGGCTTTTTTTATTAAGTTTATACTGTGTTCTTCTGTTTTCTCATCAACTTCATTCAGCATTTTAAAAAATTCTTGGTTTAATTAGGATATAAGTGGCCAATTAATCCACAGGAAACATAAAACTCTAACCAAATTTCTCAAGTTACGAAGAATCAGTATATCATTATTAGGAAATGCTAGCAGAACGTTGAAATTATGTCAAAATATAAGCATTTGGGGTATTAAACGTACAATCTAGTGTCGACATATTTTTAAGTTTTCAGGCCTTATATTTTTTTGTTTCTTAACTTTATTGTTTTACTCAACGTATGGTTGTGCGCGTGGTATTCCCGTTAGATAGACGTGCAATATAAGTCAATCAGGGAGAAGTAGATTTTAGTCTTAGGTCTATTAGCTTAATGAAAACATAAGACTATAGTTTGATGGAAATTGATTGGTTAGTATAGACCGATTTCTTATTCTGCTAGGCTTAGGGGAGTTGTTTTTTACGTTCCTAGGGAATCTTTTGAGTTGCCCAATGAGCAAGTTGCTCTCGAGATATTTTTGCGTTATGGCGAATATCTACCGGGAAATTTTGGTATATCAAGACATTCTTAATCTGGCAGGTATGCTTGTTCTGACCTCCCAACTCCAGCAATTCTTTAATAAGTAACTTCCGAGAAGAATTAGTTTTTAGTTCGCTGAACTGTTCTGGTTCTATTACGATAACAGGCTTTTGATTCTTTTTTTCACCTATCCCAACTAGAGCGGATCGTTTTACCTTAGGATGAATATTGAAGATTCCTTCGCATTGGATGGTGAACAATGTTCCCTCGGCTGTCCGAACGCGTTGATTTTTTCTTCCACAAAACCATAGTCGATTTTTGTCATCAATATAACCTACATCACCCATACGGTGCCAGAGAGCGTTTCCATGATCTTTAATTTTTGCTAACCGAGAAGCCTCGTTACGGTTGAAATAACTTTGAGTTACCCAAGGACCTTTCACTACTATTTCCCCAATTTCTCCATGGGGTAGCTCGATGGAATCCTCCCACACAGGAATCGAATCATCAATGATTGCTATGATTTTAAGGTCTATATCGGAAACCGTATGGCCAACGCAAACTCCGTATCCTTGCTGCGATTTTTTTAAAGTTTCTTCTAGAATTTCTTTGCGTTCGATGGTTGCGACAGGAAGTGCTTCTGTGGCTCCATATGGAGTGTGTATCTTCGCTTTGGGTTTCAGAATATGATCAAACCTTTCAATCAACGAACCGGAAATTGGTGCACCTGCCATTAAAATTCGGTTAAGAGAAGAAAGGTGTAGATTGTTTGAAATACAATAACGGCTGATTGTGTCCCACAATGCCGGCGAACCAAACCCGCTAGTTACATTATGTTTGGTGATCGTTTTTAAAATTTTTTCAGGATCAACTTTTGCAGGACGAGTGAAATCCATTTTGGGGAGAATTGATGTCATGCCGATTCCCACTCCAAACAATGAAAATAGTGGGAAGGTAGATAGATCTATTTCTCCGGGTTGGATCTTGTAGCAGGAACGTAGTACCTCCAGTTGACGGGAAAACATCTCGTGGGTATATACAACGCCTTTAGGGGAGCCTGTACTTCCACTTGTAAATAATATGGCCGCAGGATCATTAGGAAATGTGTCATCATAAGCAAAGCTAGGTTTAGCCATGTTGACGATATCACGAAGGGTACACCCTTGCCATAACCAGCATGAGTTGGTAGTGACCCTGTGTTTCAAGTTGCGAAAAGATTTTTGGAAAAATTTTGATACTAAGTGAACGACTGGGGTCGCAATGATTCCTTGCGCTTCGGTTTCCTTAACGCACCTTAGAATATTTTTTTTCCCTAGCCCGGGATCAATAAGTATTGGTATCGCCCCTGCTTTAAATAGGGCAAATGCAACAGTAATGAACTTTATGCTGAAAGGAATAAAGAGTAAAACGCGATCTCCTTTTTTAAACCCGTATTGGTTTAACCCAGAAGCAATGCGGGAACTCTCATCATCTAACTCTTGAAATGAAATGGAAGTGCCGGTGTGTGACTCGGTAACCGCTGTTTGATTTGGGTGGTTTTGCGCGACGCGTTCAAGTGAAAAAGCTATGTTATGGCGCGCCTGTTTCATGATTGCCTACGGCAGGTTCAAGGCTTCCTTGATCAAAGGTACGGTCACTTTCTTTTTCTGGATATAAGAGGCTTGATTGATTTTAGTGATGGCATGCTTAATCGATATGAAATCTCTTGGCATGCGGGTGAGGAGATACTCTATTATTTTTTCTGGCAAAATCAGCCTAATATCCTTCGCTAGTTTGGTAATGATCTTTGCAGTTGTTTTGTCGTCAATGGGTTTAAGTTCGGTAGACATACCCCACTGAAAACGTGATATTAGATAGTTTTCCGTGTTTTTTAATTTTGCAGGATTAAAATTGCCGGCGAATGCAATTTTTTTTTCTTTTTCAATAAGAGAGTTGATGATGAGATAAAGTCTTTCTTGGGAAGCACGTTTTCCCTCAATGCAATCTACCGAATCGAGCAGAAATAGGTCAATCTTAGAAAGAATTGATACAAATTCCCTTGAAGAGCCATTGGAACTTTCGTCTGTTTTTTTCACAAAATCCTCACCGTGAACATACAGAACTTTTTTGTTCATAGAAGCAGACTGATTTCCAATGGAAAGTAGAAGGTGCGTTTTTCCCAGGTTTTTACTGCCAAAAAAATACAGTGTGTTAAAAAAGGAGGAATCACTGCAAAATTGGCGGGCTGCATTAAAGGCGATTTTTGAACCATCTGAAACGATGAAATTAGAAAACGAATATTCAGGTTGTAAGGGGAAATCCAATATAAGTTGGCGCGATAAGGGACCCTTGTTAGACATGATTCAGTTGATTTGTGTGGCAGAAAAAAAGGGCGGTTTTCTTATGCCTGAAGATGAAATCATTTAGATTGTATCTGTACTGGTCCTATTTGTATTTCTACGATAGACCGATTGAATGATCGTCGTCTGATGATAACCGTGCATATCCAACCTTCTTTTTGGTAATTTAAAATCGTATCAGTGCTTGCCATGGCGTTTACCAGCGTCCATCCTTTATTTACCATTTCATTCTGGTAGAACTCAACAGTTAGTTTTAAACCCGAGTTCCCATTAAAGAATAGGCGTCCAACTTTCATGTCACTACTGCCTGTTTCGTAAACAAACGACTTTGATTGGTCTTTATTAAATCCATCAGGAACCGGAACGTCGACGAAGGGGAGAGCATTATTAATGATTGCGGGTTCTGGAGGGGCTTGTTTTTCGAATTGATCCAGTCCAGCACAACCGTTAAAAAAAACAAGAGACAAAAAGATGATTGCTCCTGAAAAAACAGTTAGTATGCGACATTTAATTGTTTTCAAAAAAAGACCTCCCTAGATAAATAATTGTTAGACCAGCTAACATCAAGGCAAAGCCAATGATTCTCATGACTTGGTCTGGAACTTCCCCGATTTTTTGAGCGAAAATTTTCACCTGAGAAGGGGCACAAAAATAAGGGACACCTTCGAAGATCATCATCAGTCCTAAAGCAGAT
>PVBE010241737.1_pt1 | contig 11626 bp, 11 predicted proteins | sample 1631181 | NCBI WGS metagenome assembly PVBE01 (sample SAMN08397723, study PRJNA350692) | Marine metagenome, whole genome shotgun sequencing project. | isolation source: water | place: Pacific Ocean | collected 2012-04 | reverse complement strand
TGGAGTTTCAAAAAAGATACTAACTGATCAATTCATCGCCGTTTCCATCAATTCACCTTTTTCAATTTCACATAACTCGTTATATCCGACATCCCGAATGACGTGAGTGCCCCTAAGCCTGAGGGATATCCCCAAGGGAGGTCGAATACGCCACCACACCAGGGATATATCCGATATTCGGAAAATAAGTTGAATTGATATGATATCCGGACCCGAAAGAACCCGGTAAGTGCCCTACTCCCCGTCCTTCTGCCGGTGCTTGCGCTCCATCTCCTCGAGGTAGCGCTCGAGATCCTCTCCACCACTGTCGTCGTCCCCGTCATCTCCGCCACCGCCGCCACGGCGGCCCTTGATCCACTCCCAGACCTTCCCAAAGGTCCACTTGACACCGGTGGTGATACCGGTGGTGCCGGCCACGAGGATGAACGTCTCGGGCAGGTACTGCTCGACGTTGTTGGGGATGTCGTTGCCGGTCTTCATCTCGTACATGTTCAGCAGCTGCTCGCCGGCGGACATCTTGGGGAGGAGGATGTTCTCCCACACCATGTCATGATCGTACGTACCGTCGGCCGCCTGCTGGACGCTGCCCATGTCGATGTACTTGCCCATGTCCACGGGCGGGTACTGGTGAACGATGTCGGCGTTGCCCATGCCGTTCTCCACGTAGTCCACGGTGGCATCGTAGTTGTGCCAGACGCCGTCCTCCCCGCGCACGTGCAACCAGGCATGCCCGATGTTCTCCTCGCCGGAGGCCCCGAACACCCAGCGCACGTCCTGTGCCTGCTCGGCGATCTCGGGGTGGTCGGCCGCGAGCTTGAGCAGGGCCGAGTAGGTCATGCCCGAGAAGTCGAAGCAGATGCCAGAACCGTCGTCGACCGCCGGATCGATGCCGGTGTCAGCAAAGGAGTCGTCGTAATCAAGGTGTATCATCACCTTTGCATGGAGCCTTTCGACGATGTCCTGTCCCGAGTACTGGTCCGGGTTCTCGGAGATGTCGTTCCAGACCTCCTCGGTGTCGATGACGCTTGCGACGCGTTCCTGTCCTTCCGACGAGAGGTACTCGTTGGGGTCCTGTCGCGCGTTGGTCAGGCGGGCGATCGAGAACGAGGTGAAGACGTCGAGGCCGTACGATACACCGATGAGCGTGGCAGCAGAGATGGCGTACTGCGAGAGCTTGTTCGCAACGAGGTCGTCGGCCTCGTGCCGCGTCTCGGCACCGAGCGCGTCGGCGTACCCCTCCGTCTCCAGATCAACGTCCACAATCCCGTACATGGTCCCCTTTCCTCTGAACACACGATTCTCTACGAACCGTGGCGGTATTTAGCACTATTTGTCCTATTAATAGATTGTTGTGCGACCACTGCACGGTGACGACGTTACGAGCGGACGCATCACAAGGATTAAATGCATTTGGTCCCTATCCGCCGACACCCAGACTATGGGGGACTAATCATGGTTGGAGACGAGGACCTTCTGAGACCTCCTGAAAGGGAGATGAAACCCTACCCGCCCAAGGTTATCACGCTTGTGAGCGGGGAGAAGCTGCTGATCCGGCAGGCAGAACGCGAGGAGGTGCCCAAGCTCCTCGATGCGGTCCGCCCGCTGACCACCGTTGCCAAGGACTACTACGACATCGTGGCATCACGAGTGTACGCCGAGCTGCTGGGCTGGTACCGTTACCGCGTTCGCGACGAGTACTGCCTGGTGGGCCTCATCGACGGCGAGATCGTCGGGATCGTCAACGGCCGGATCGTGGACGACAAGACGGGGATGAGCTACCACACCATGGCCCTGAAGCGGGGCCTGCGCGTGGGGGCGCACCTGTTCCCGGCCAAGATGGAGTACCACTTCATGATGGACCAGGAGGAGGTCCTCGTCGTGGCCGAGAGCCCGATCGGGTTCCGGCGCTGGATGGAGGAGCTGAGGCTCGAGCCCAAGAACGAGGTCCATCACGAGCTGGGCGGTGTCGACTCCTGGGTGCTCACTAAAGAGAACTTCGAGACCTTCATGAAGCCCGAGAAGCTCTTTGGCGAGCGACCCGTGCCCGACGAGATCATCGAGGCCAACAAAGAGATCATCGTACCGCCGCCAGAAGAGATCAGGCGCCGCGTCACAGGGGAAGGATAGACCGTGCGCGACGTCGCCATCGTCGGCGTTGGCATGACCAAGTTCGGGCGCCTCTCGTACGAACTGGACGAGATGATCGCCAAGGCCTGTCTTGCTGCCATGGACGACTGCGGGAACCCGGGCATCGACTCGGTGTACGTGGCAAACATGGGCGCCGGCGCAATCAACCGCCAGACCGCCCTCGCGTCCGCCGTCATCGACCGGCTGGGGCTCCTTGGAAAGACCAGTGCCGTGGCCATCGAGAACGGTCCAGCGTCAGGCCAGAACGCCGCCAAGCTGGGGTTCTTCGAGGTGGCATCGGGCTACTCGGATTGCGTGCTGGTGGCCGGAGGCGAGCGCATGCGCGTCGCTCCCGGCGGGACCATCACCGACTTCGTCGCCATGATGAGCCATCCGAAGGCCGAGTACATCCACGGCGTCACCCTGCCGTCGCTGGCGGGGATGTTCGCACGATTGTACATGGACAAATACGGCATCACCAGCGAGGATTTGGCCAACGTCGCCGTGAAGAACCATGCCAACGGTATGCTCAACCCCTACGCCCACATCCACCAGAAGATCGCCCTTGAGGGCATCCTGCTCTCGCGTGAGGCAAAGCTCAACAACCCGGTCATCGCTGATCCGCTCCGGCTCTACGACATGTGCCCGGTGAGCGACGGTGCTGCCGCGTTCATCCTCTGTCCGCTGGAGAAGGCAAAAGAGCTCTGCGACACCCCGGTACGCATCGCGGGCGTGGGGCAGGGCACCGACCTGCATGCCGTGCACGAGCGGCCAGATCCGCTGGTGCTCAAGAGCGTGCAGATTGCTGCCGACAGGGCGTTTGCCATGGCGGGCGTCGAGCGCAAGGACATCGACTTCCTGGAGCTGCACGACGCGTTCACCATCCTGGAGTTCGCCGAGAGCGAGAACGCCGGCTTCTTCGAGCCCGGGAAGTGCGCGACAGCGCTGCGCGAGGGCGTCACCCAGATCGGCGGGAAGCTCCCGATCAATCCGTCCGGCGGGCTCAAAGCAAGAGGCCACCCTGTCGGCGCGACAGGTGCGGCCCAGCTCGTTGAGTGCACGTGGCAGCTTCGCGGCGATGCCGGTAGGCGGCAGGTCAGCGGAGCCCAGCGCGCTTTCACGGTGAACTTCGGCGGGTTCGGCAACAACGTCGTCGCCCACATCCTGGAGCGAGGTGACTGAGATGGACGAGGAACGAAAGATGATGGGCATGCAGTGTACTGCGTGCGGCAAGGTGATGTACCCCGCCCACGACTTGTGCACGAAGTGCGGTGCGCGGGATTTCAAGGAGGTGCCGCTGGGCGCCGAGGCGAGCCTTGTCACCTACACGGTGCTCACGGCAGTGCCTACAGGCGTGAAGACCAGGCCTCTGGTGCTCGGCATCGTGGCCTTCGACGGTTTCGACGAACCCGTACGTGCCACCGGACAGGTCCTTGCTAAGCCGGAAGATGTCGAGATGGGCATGAAGCTCGTCCCCGACTGGGGCATGCTGCGCATGCTCGGCGAGGAGACCATAGAGGGCTTCAGGTTCAGGCCCAAGGGGTGAACCTATAATGGATTGAAGGGGGTCTGCGGGCCCCCTTCACCACCTTTTCTCCAAGTGAGGACGAGCTCGGCAAGGCTGACACATGTCCAAATGGTCGTCTGGCAGGTGCCGGGCGAAAGATCTAGCAGTCCTCTGCCCCGGGCTCCCCTTCCTTAAGCAGCTCCACACGCGAGAACACATCGTCGTGGAACACAGCGTACCCGCGGACCACCTTCTCCTGCCGCTTCTCGCCCTTGGGCTTGTACTTCACCGTCAGGCTGAAGGGCATGTAGTGGTCCTTGTCGTGGCGCACGTCGTAGCGGACGCTAACGAAGGTGTTGTCGACGACGGGGCCGGCGTCCGGGTTGAGCTTGAGCTTGGCGTGCAGGATGCGTTCGTTGTACTCGGCGGACGGCGCGATCTCGTCGGGCAGGTTGAGATAGTCCTCTTCGAGGCGGTCCATGGTGGCGCGGCTGGTGCCAAAGGAGCGCTTGCCCCAGTCCTGCTCCTGGAAGAACTTGTACGTCTGCTTGGACTCCACGTAGTCGCCGAGCCTGTCACCGAGGTACCGTCCGACCGTGGCGCCCGCAGCACCCAGCCCTACCGCGGCCAGTGGACCGTACGGGCCCGCTGCCAGGCCGAGGAAGGCGCCGCCTGCGAGGAACCCGGCCTTGAGGAACTCCTTGGTCCCCTGGACAAGGGACGTGCCGATGAATGCCTTGACCTCCTTGCCCCGGTAGCGTGTCTGGCCGTTGGAGAAGTCCTCGGAGAACTTGATCTCGGGCGGGATGTCGCCGTAGGACGGTGCATGGAACTCCAGGTCGTACTTGACCTTGTCGACCCTCTTTCCGTCGATATGGACGTCGAAGGCGAGGTTGCACGAGTCCTGGCCGGGCACGAGGTCGTCTGGTTGATAGACCTCGAGGTCGAGGTCCAAGTACTCGTTGCTCACGATAGAATCCATCGCCCTGTCCGACAATCTCGGCAGGACAGGCGGTATATATAGTTTTCGAACCTGCAGGCCACAACACGGCCCTGTCCCATGGTGGCACGCCTCCCGGGTCCTCTTTTAAGTCTACTCCCGCAGGCTGGCTGCATGGAACGGATGATACCGCCCTACAAGATCAAGATGGTCGAGCCCATCAAGCTCATACCTCGGGAGGAGCGCGAGCGGGCGATCGTCGAGGCCGGTTTCAATCCCTTCCTCCTCAACTCCAAGGACGTGTTCATCGATCTTCTCACCGACAGCGGTACGGGTGCCATGAGCGACAACCAGTGGGCGGGCATCATGCTGGGCGACGAGTCGTACGCGGGCTCGCGCAACTTCCACAACCTCCGTAACACCGTCAAGGACATCATGGGGTTCGAGTTCGTCATCCCCTGCCACCAGGGGAGGGGTGCCGAGCAGGTGCTCAACCGCGTCCTGCTCAAGGAAGGCCAGACCGTCCCGGGCAACATCCACTTCGACACCACAAAGGCCCACATCGAGGTCCTCGGCGGACGGGCCGTGGACTGCACCATCGATGCCATCCACGACCCCGCGGCCGAGCTCCCCTTCAAGGGGGATCTGGACTTGGACAAGCTGCGCGCCGTCATCGAGCCGGACCCGTTGAACGTCGCCTACGTTCTGATCACCATCACGAACAACTCGGGCGGCGGCCAGCCGGTATCCCTCCAGAACATCCGTGACGTGTCGGCCATCTGCCACGAGCACAAGGTCCTGCTCTACATCGACGCAGCCAGGTACGCCGAGAACGCCTGGTTCATCAAGACCAGGGAGCCCGAGCAGAAGAACAAGTCCATCCGCGATATCGTGCGCAACATATTCTCGTGCGTCGACGGCGTGCTGATGAGCGCGAAGAAGGACGCCATCGTCAACATGGGCGGTTTCCTGGCCCTGCGCGACGAGGAACTGTACCAGAAGCTGTGCCCCATCTGTGTGCTGTTCGAGGGCTTCCCGACCTACGGCGGCATGAACGGCCGGGACATCGAGGCGATGGCGCGCGGGCTGTACGAGGCCATCGAGGAGCCGTATCTCGCCTACCGTATCGGCCAGATCGAGTACCTGGGCCGGCGTCTGGAGGCGACAGGGGTTCCAATCGTCAAGCCCGTTGGAGGGCATGCCATCTACATCGACGCCAAGACGTTCTTCCCCCACATCACTCAGGACATGTTCCCCGCCCACACCCTGTGCGTGGAGCTATACCTCGAGGGCGGTGTGCGCTCGGTAGAGATCGGTACCCTGCTCGCAGGACGTGACCCGGACACCGGAGAGAACATCCACCCGGCCCTGGAGCTCACGCGTCTTACCATCCCCCGCCGCGTGTACACCCAGGAGCACATGGACTACATCGCCGACACCGTCGCTGGTGTGTGGGGGCGGCGACACGATGTCCAGGGCCTTGACTTCGAGTACGAGGCGCCCATCCTCCGCCACTTCCAGTCCCGGTTCAAGCGGTCTGCCTAGCAGCATAGTCAGGTTCATAAAGCTGGGCCGCGGACACTCCTGCGGTGACGACGGACGCATCGAGCGAGGATGACGCGCTGGCAACGCTCGCCGCTCACGGTATGCTCTGCGAGATACTCGCCCTCAGGGCAGGCCTCCGCGAGTCGGTACGCGACATCGCACGTGAGAGCGAGGTCCCGGGGCTCAAAGAGGCTGCAAAGCGTCTGGATCTCGACCTGATCATCTCAACCGAGCGTGTGGCGCTCCACCCGAGCGGGACCTTCGAGCGGGTGCCCTCCTGCCACCCCGGCGCCGATCGCCGGATCGTGTACATCGGCACACGGGAAGGCTGCATACGTGCTCGCCGGCACGAGGAGGATGGGCACATAGCCCGTCTCGGCAGCGTTCTCGGTTATCCCGAATGCTGCATCGAGTTCTACGTCGCCCAGCCCAAGCGTGACATCCCGGTAGCGATCCACGGACGCTCCAAAAGGTTCGATATCCACGCCCACTCTCTGCTACGGGGCATCACCGGGCACGGGTTCATCTCGAACTTCCCCTGTTCGTACGCATGTCCGCAGGCAGTATCGCTCGGGAAGACGGTCCGCAAGCTTTTGTGCGAGCACGACCCCGCGTTCGAGAAGGATATGCTGCGCTACCTTGCGTCCCCCCTCCTCTACCTCGGCGACGGGAGGGAGGTGCTCCTCACCGATGGCGTGGTGAAGGACAACGAGGTTCGTGACATCTCCGTGGCCCTCCGTCCGGCCGCGCTCGACCTGCCCGACTTCGACACCGTACGCCTCGACGACGAGGAGGTCGTGTTCCTCAAGGAGGGGCGAGCGGTGAAATGGGTGGGGAAGAAGGCAGGTCCCTGCATCCTGTTCAGGTTCGGTTGAACTCCTGCGACGTGCTCCTACTTCTCGCCGGAGAACCGGGCATCGTACCGCCACTCACCCTGTCCTGACGAGATGTAGATCGCACCGAGCACCAGAAGTGCGAGAACAAGTAACACCAGGAAGATGACGGTCTCGATACCCATGGTATTCACCCCCCGGACCGGTCGCTCACAGGTCCCGGGAGAACGGTTTCGGATGGCCCCACAGCAACTGCCGGTCCAGGATATGGATCAGACCCAGTATCAGCAGAGATAGTTGTACGACTGTGACATCGAGCATCGCAAAGCCACCGTGGGGGGCGGACGAGGTTTTCAGATCCCCGATAATAATTATGTCTAAGCTACTTCATATAGTTTGTCATTCTTTTTAAAAATACACCCCATATGTATCCATAAATAGACAAAATATATCCCATACGGCTTAAAAATATCCGAATTAGATCCTTCCCTGTAATTTATTGCGTAGATCACGGGTCTCACGCCCGACCTTCCCTTCATCCAGGATGCGGGCCACCGCCTCCCTGGCCTCGAGCCAGCGGATGACATCGTCCAGCCAGCGGATGACGTCGCCCGAGTAGACCTTGAGCCAGTAGTCCTTCTGTGCCTGCTTCGCCATGGCCCGGGGATCGAGACCACGGCGCCGGAGGGTGAGCAGGTACTCCGTGAACCGCCGCTCGGGGCACCCGCAGAATGGACGGCCCCGGCAATGGCAGGAGAAGAACGCCTTGGTGACCATGCGCACGTACCGGCCCATACGTGCCTCGAGCTGGTCCCGGTTCCGCTGGTAGATGTCGAGGAACCTGCCGTCGAAGAACCGCGTGGGCGCCCGGATGCCCAGTATCCCCTCGATGGTCCGAGAAAGGCCGCGGCCGAGGTACGCCCGGTCGAAGGGGCGCGCCCGTTCCACGAACTCCTCGGGCTCCTTACCGATCGTGTCCACCATGAGGTCGACCTGTTCGATGGTGAGGAAGTGCCGTGACGCCACCTCGCCCAGTGGCGTGGGCCGCCCGTCCGCAACGAGCCCCGCGCGCACGAGCCCTTCGATGATTGGATCAACGTCCGCGTCGAACCCCACCGCACGATGGAGCAGCCCGTCCACGTCGTCGGCAGGCACTCCGCACACCATCGTTGCGAGCACCTGCTCGTCATCGGCGTCCTTGGAGTACTCCACGTCCACGGGCTCTAGGGTGCCCTCCATTAGACGGAACGCCATGGACTCCTCCGTGCCACCGATCGACGGATGGAGGCCGCGTCCAACTTCCGCGAGCACTACTGCAAGCCCCCGGGAATGGTAGGTGGGCCTGCCCGCACGCCCCGCCATCTGCTGGAACTCCTGCACGGTGAGCCACTCGATACCCATGGCCAGCGACTCGAACACCACCTGCGACGCGGGAAAGTCGATACCCGCCCCCAATGCTGCGGTGCTCACTACCGCGCCGATGGCACGCGACATGAACTCGCGCTCGACCTCCTTGCGTTTGGCGTAGGTGAGGCCGGAGTGGTAGGCCTTGGACGGGATGCCTGCTTTCGTCAGCGTCCTTGCCTGCTCTTCCGCCTTGCGACGGGCATTGGTGAACACGAGCGACTGGCCGCGCACGCCGCCCTTGGCGCGGGTGTTCCACTCGCGAGCGCAGTACCGCTCCAGCTGTCGCTGCTTGTCGTTGGCATCGCGCACGATCACCAGGTGGCGTTCCAGGGCGACCGGTCGTCCGGCATGCTCCACCAGCTCGGTCCCCAGTGACTCGGCGAGGCGACGCGGGTTCCCGACCGAGGCGGAGAGGCCCACGAACTGGGCGTCAGGGTAGAACGTCCGCAGACGCGCCAGGAAGCCGTCGAGCCGTGGGCCCCGCTCATCGGAACCGAGCATGTGGACCTCGTCGATGACAACGCAGCCGACGTTGTCGGGCCGCGTGCCGCAGCGCATGAGGTGGTCCACACCCTCGTACGTACCGACCACGATGTCCGCTGCATGGTCCCGGTTCACGCCGGACACCATCTCGAGGCGCGAGAAGCCCACGCGAAGGGACACGGTGAGCCCTAGAGGACCGTACCGCTCGGTGAACTCGTTGTACTTTTGGTTGGCAAGCGCCACCAGGGGCACGAGGAACAGGAGCCGGCGACCGTCGAGCGCCCGGGGCACGCCCGCGAGCTCACCGACAAGGGTCTTCCCCGAGGCCGTGGCGGAGACGACCAAAAGGTCATTCCCATCCAGGAGCCCGGCCTTGACGGCGAGCGATTGGACCGGTGTGAGCTCCTTGACACCCACCTTCTTCAGGGTAGCCTTCATTCCGCCAGGGATGGGGAGCCGTGCGACCTGCAGGCAGCGCACTGCGTCCTTCTTGGGCTTCACGACCGAGTGGAGGCTCTTCTCGGGAGTGGCCAGAGGATCGATGCGGGGATCAAAGAGCTTCATCGCGGCGTCCAGCTCTCCCGCCTTCCTGATGAAGGGCTTGAGGTCCGAGTCCACGTTCCTGCCGAACCAGCTGCGGAACTCGTGCTTCATCTCGTGCTCAGCGCAGTCCAGGCACAGCCGTTCGGAGCCCCACTGGATGTCGCTCTCGTCCAGCACAGTGGCCCGTTCTGCCAGAAAACAGTGTCGGCAGAAGGACGCCGTCTCGCCCTCAAGCTGGTAGCGCTCGAGCAATTGTGTGAGCGAGTCGTCCTCGAGGAGGATGTGCTTGGCCTTGCGGAGATGGTCGATGAAGGAGCGGGGCTCGTCGAACTCGCGCCGTCCCTCGACGTCGGTGTAGTACTTCACAGGGGTGAGGTCGGACATGTCCATCTTCACCGTCATCCGACGCACCGGATCTATGTGACGCACCGAACCGGCATTCGTGGCACGGATGTGCTCGATCCGCCAGGTCCCGGCCTTGCGTTCGTGTCCGTGGATGGCCAGGAGCATCATGTCCGCCACCCGCGGGATGATTCTTAAACTTGTGCCATAGGAGAGACGTCCATGAAGTGGACCCGGGTCGCCGACCTCAAGCCGTTCACCGTGGACATGAACGTACGCGCCCGCATCGTCAAGTCGGAGCCTGCAAAGGAGGTCACCACCAAGGACGGCCGCACGGTCGCCCGCCAGCGTCTCGAGATCGAGGACCCGGAGGGCAGCCCCCGCATCAGGCTCGTCCTGTGGGGTGAGGACGCCGGGCGGTTCCGCCTGGGGAACGTTGTGGAGGTCCGGGACGGGATCGTCAAGATCTACGGGCGCACCGTGGAGCTTGCGCTCGGCCATGGTAGCGTGCGTCTTGCTCCCCGCTCTCGACAGGGCTCATAGCCTGAGCTCGACGTCATTGCGCTCCGGGCCCTGGGTCGGTTGCGTCCGCAGCAGTCCGCTCTCGACACCGGGAAGGCCCTCCAGTTCCTTCACGTCACGGGCATGGCGCGGGTGGACATAGATCCGGTCACGCTGGCGACGCAGGGCATCGCGCGCCACCCCCCGTCCCAGGAGGAAGCTCTCGACCTTCGTCAGGAGCGGCGGCGGGCCCTTGACGAGCAGGGTCTCGCACATCCCGTCGTACCCGACGCGCTCGTGGGGCCGGACCACCAGCCGGGAATCGCGGCGGCGTAGGGCCGGGATCTGGACGTTGACCTTGTAGCAGTAGGTGCAGATGTTGATCGGGAGCCGGATGCCAGACCGGATGTTGTGCTCCAGCAGCCGAAGGGCGGTCAGCTCGCTGCCAAGGACGGGGCGGTTCTCTACGTACCGGTCCATGGGCGAGGCGCCGGTCATGCACAGGTACCCTCGCTCGCTGAGCTGTTCGACGTTGTCGGGCGTGTACACGAGCTCATGGAGGTTGATGTGGTCGACACCGACGTCCTTGAACACCGGGAGCATGCGTCTGAGCCGCTCCTCGTCCTCGGGTATCATGGGGATTTCCACGGCGATCCGGTCGATTATGTCGCGGGCCAGCTCGAGCGCCTTGACATCGTAACCCTTCCCCGCTATGTTGAAGCGAAGTTCGTCGAGGCCGGCGTCCTTGAGCCGGGTGAGGAGGTCGGGGGTGAGGAGATCGCCGTTGGTGTAGAGCCAGATGCGGAACGATGGACCGAAGGACGACCGCATCGCTTCGATCATGGCCAGTGAGTCATCCGGACGGCACAGGGGATCACCCCCCGAGAGAGCGCACCCGTCGTTCCCACGTCGACGCTCGTGGGCGACGAGGCCCGCCGGCGCGGTGAAGTGCTCACCCCCCACGTTGGGCAGGGGCGTGGCGCTCGTCCGGGACTGAGCGCAGAAGAAGCATGACCGGGTGCATGCATGTGTCACGTACACGCAGTCCCACGAACCTCTGCGGCACAGCTCGCATCCGGGTGAGAGCGCCCCGTAGTACAGGCAGTTGTCACTGTGATCGAGCACGGCACCGAGCGATACCACGCGCTCGACCGCCTTGGACCGGGTGCGAAGATAGCGCTTCGTCTCGTCGGTACCGAGGGCGCCGCCGTACCGGCCGACGACCTCCGCCTCGCGGCCCCTGACCTGCGTGGCGAGGTCCCGGGCGACCTTTCCGAGCGATGATACGGAATCAATAGCGTCTGTTGGCATATGCTTGGCCTCCACCATGCAGGGTCTCTGCCCGCATCCGTTCGAGCGCATGGGTCTGTCGGGACATCGCATCGAGGTTCCGTCGGT
>PVBE010117962.1_pt1 | contig 11626 bp, 13 predicted proteins | sample 1631181 | NCBI WGS metagenome assembly PVBE01 (sample SAMN08397723, study PRJNA350692) | Marine metagenome, whole genome shotgun sequencing project. | isolation source: water | place: Pacific Ocean | collected 2012-04 | reverse complement strand
CCCTCGACATCGCCATTCTCGACGGCCTGATCGCGGCCCTGAAGCGGGCTGGCGATGACGACGACATTCGAGCGGTTATTCTAACGTCTGCCCTGGAAAAGGCGTTTTGCGCCGGGCTCGACCTGGCGCCGGTATTGGACGGCGGCTCGGCCATGATGCGCGCGCTATTGCAGCGGCTGTACATCGAGCTGTTCGACGTCCAGCACAACCTGGGAAAGCCATCCATTGCCGCAGTCGCCGGCATCGCCCGAGGCGGCGGCATGACCCTGTCCCTGTCCTGCGACGTAGTGGTCGCGGCCGACACCGCCAGCTTCGGTTATCCCGAGTTCCATGTCGGCATTCTTCCGGGCATTCATTTCACCCACCTGCCCCGGGTGGTCGGCCGCCACAAGGCGTTCGAACTGCTGTTTGGCGCGGCGCCGTTCGACGCGCCGGAAGCGGCCCGGCTCGGCCTCGTCAATCGAGTGGTCTATACTGGTGACCTGATGGCCACGGCCATGACCATGGCTCGCGACTTCGCCGCCAAACCATCCCAGGCGGTCAAGCTTGGTCGCGCCGCCTTCATGGACATCAACGATGACGGCTACCGCCAGTCCATCGCCAGCGTGGTCGAAACCATGGCCCTGATGATCGACAGCGACGAAACCCGCGACGCCCTGCGGCGGTTCCTCAGACGAGAATAAACTCAGCCGCCGGGTACGAGAAACTGCATGCCGAGCCAGTGCCAGCGGCCGTCACGCCCGGGCAAGGTACAGTTGACGCGCGACCGGCCGGGCGGGAACGGCGCCTTGAGTCGGACCTCGATGCGCTGAGGACCGAGCCGTTCGATAGTTGCCGCGCCCTGGCCCGAGGCGAAGCAGTTGATGCGGCTGAGGCCTTCGACCCCCTTGGCCACGGTAAAGCCGATAGCCGGCGGATTGTTGTCGCCGATCACCGGGTCGCTGGGGGTCAGGTCGGTGACCGGCAGGGCCAGGGTGCCGCCGACCAGTTTGAAACGATCGAGGTCGCCATAGGCTTCGTTAAGAGCGAAACGCGGCAGGCCGAACAGATTTTCGCGGTCGTGAGCGACACCGGAGTGCTGGCCGAAGGCGGCGGTAAACCCGGAGGCGGCAACCTGCTCGGCCAGGGCGCGGCTGAACTCGCCATAGGGATAAGCGAACAATTCGGGCGCCCGACCGAGCTCGTCGCGGAACCGTGCTGAGGCCTTTTCGATATCGGCGCCATTGGCGGCGCTGTCGGCCTCGGCCATATGAGCATGGGAGGCGCCGTGGTGGCCGATGGTCACCCCGGCATTGGCGAGCTCACGAATCTCGTCCCAGGTCATCATGCCGTGGACGCCGGCATCGATGGGATTGGTCGATACGAACACGGTGAAAGAAAATCCTGCTTCCCGCAGGCGGGGCCAGGCCTGGTGGTAGACCGAGGTGAAGGCGTCATCGATGGTGATGCCGATACTGCGGTCAGGCAGGCTGGTTCCAGTGCGCAGCGCGGCGATGATGTCGGGCACCGGTAGCACCGTGTAGCCGCCGACTGTGAGTTCCTCGATATGGGCGACGAATTGTTCGAGGCGAATATTGGTCGAGGGCAGGTTCTCTTCTCCGAAGCGATGGTACATAAGGATCACCGCCGCCGACTCGGCGCGCGCCGGGGCCGCGCCATACACCGCGCCGACGGCGAGGGCGCCGAAGATCAGCATCCTGATGAGACGCCAGCCTCTGTATCGAAAAGCCATTACCATAGCGCCAGTGTGGCCGGTTGGCTGGGCTTGCACAAGAGCCACGACCGCCATCAACCGGACATCATGGCGGCGCCGGCGGCATCATGCGGGTGCCGGCGGCGCTGTCGGTGAGTACCGGATAGCGGCGCGGCTCGAACAACTGATAGTGCCACCACTCCTTGAGATAATGATCCCATCCTGCCGCTGCCATGAGGCCGAGCAGGACCATGCGGTTGCGCTGGGCGGCGGCGGGAATGGCGGTGCAGGCATGACCCGCAAGGGCGCCCGCCTGATCGACCCTGGAGCCCATATCGAGTTCGCGCCCGGACGGCTCGGTCAATGTGACGTCCACCGCCACGCCCCGGGAATGGGGCGAGCCGCGGCGTGGGTCGGCGAGGAAATCCGGATCCGGCGTGTGCTCCCACAACAGCCATTGCGCTTCCGACGGGCGAAACGCGTCATAGACCTTGAACCTGAGGCCGAGCTCGGCGGCAAGATCGATGGCCCTGGACAGGGCCGCGGCGGCGTCATCATGAAGATGGCAGCCGGGCCGGCCATAGACTGGCCTGCCGGTGAAATTATCGGCCGTGGCGTAGACCATGTATATGTCAACGTCGAACGTTAGCGGGCTGATCTCAATCACGGCGCTCTCCAAACATGCTATGATTCCATCGTGGCAGAAGAATATAATTTACGATGGCGATTCCCATAACATGAGAATTCTCGCGATCGATACGGCGACCGGGGCCTGTTCGGCAGCGCTTATGGACGGCGAGACGGTAGTCGCCCGCCGGTTTGTCGTCATGGCGCGTGGTCACGCCGAAGCGCTGCTGCCCATGGTCGAGACGGTCGTGGCCGAGGCCGGCGTCGCCTATAAGGACCTCGACCTGATTGCCACGACGGTCGGGCCGGGCACCTTCATCGGTCTGCGAATCGGCCTCGCGGCGGCGCGGGGTCTGGGCGTGGCAGGCGATTTGCCGGTGGTCGGCGTCACCACTCTGGAAACCCTGGCCCATGGCGTTGATCACGACATTCGCCACGGCCACTCGGTGGTCGCGGCCCTCGATGCCCGGCGAGGCAAGATCTATATCCAGGCCTTCGATGAACAATTGGCGCCGCTGGCGCCGCCGCTGGCACAGCCTGCCGAAACCGCCGACCTGCCGGCCGGGCCGCTGGTCATTGTTGGTTCCGGCGCGGCCCTGGTGAGGGCCGGCCTGGATCGCGACAACGGCGACATTTTCGTCGATGAGACGCAACTGCCCGATGCCGCCGTGGTGGCGGCCCTGGCCGGCCGACGCTTCGACCCGTCCCTGCCGACACCGCCACCTGAGCCGCTTTATCTTTGCGGTTCCGGCGCCCGCTTGCCGCCCGGCGCCGAGCCCTGAACCCTTGGGCAAGCTGAATTTGTGCATCCGTGACGCCGCTGCCGAGGACTTGGCGACTCTGGTCGATCTGCACGCCCTGGCGTTCGACGAGGCCTGGAGCGGGGATGCCATCGCCGGCGTCCTTTTCGGTCTCGGCGCCATCGCCTTGGTTGCCCAGGCGGACGACCGCGCCGCGGGCTTCGTCCTCGGACGTACGGCGGCGGACGAATGCGAAATCCTCACCCTGGCCGTGTTGCCGGCCATGCGCCGCCAGGGCATCGCCCGGGCCCTGGTCGAGGAGCTGTCGGTGCGATCCGTCGCGGCTGGCGCCGAAACCATGTTCCTTGAAGTTGCCGAAGACAATGCCGCCGCCGGAGGGCTCTATGCCGGTCTTGGATTTACCGCCGTCGGACGACGTCCGGGCTATTATCAACGCCGCGGCCAGTCGGACATGGCGGCGCTCGTGCTTCGCCGCAGCCTAGGTTTTTTCAACCGTAGGATATAAATCTCGCTGTCGGGCTCCGACGGGTCGAGGCTGATCAGTTCGTGGCCGTGCTCGACGACGGCGTGAGGCACGTTTTCCAGAGGCTCGCCGCTGCCCAGTCGAATCTCGGCCGTCTGCCCGCTTGACATGCGTTCGATAAGCAATTTAGTTTTTACGAATGTCATGGGACAGATATCGGCTGTGATATCGAGATAATAGTCATAATTGCTGGACGCAATTTCGGTCATTGTTACCTTCGTTCTCGAGTCTTGTTGTTGCGCTGTCCAATCACACCGTCAGCTTTATGATCAAGTATACTACAAGAGGGGTATCGTTAAATGTCGGATCAGTCTGAGTCGAGCGATCTTCAGGCCCTGACGACAAAGGTCGTTGCGTCCCATGTGGCAAGTAATACAGTCGCCGCCGCCGACCTTCCCAAGCTTATCCAACCAGTTTACGACGCCCTGGCCGGCCTGTCTAACGGCGCTGGCGCCCAGGAGCGGCCTCAACCGGCGGTTTCCGTCAAGCGCTCGGTAACGCCCGATTATATCATCTGCCTCAAAGACGGCAAAAAGCTCAAGATGCTCAAGCGCCACCTCAAGACCAGCTATGGCCTGACGCCCGACGAATATCGCGAACGCTAGGGCCTGGCCGCGGATTACCCCATGGTGGCGCCCAGCTACGCGGCCCAGAGCAGCGCCTTGGCGAAAAAGATCGGGCTCGGCACCAAACCGCGAAAGCGGCGGCGGCGGAGCTAGATGTGAGACAACCCGGAAATGACCTTCGAGCAACAGAGTAACACCGTATTATGACGTCACGTATTGAGCAGGCCTGTATCGACATAGGTCTGAAAATGACCGGCCAGCGGCGGCTCATTGCCCGCGTGTTGTCCGATGCCAGTGACCACCCGGATGTGGAAGAGGTGTATCGGCGGACGGTCAAACTCGACCCCAAGATTAGTCTCGCCACGGTCTACCGTACGGTGCGTCTGCTCGAGGACGCCGAAATTCTCAAGCGCCACGACTTCCGTGACGGCCGCGCCCGTTATGAAGAGCTGTCGCGGAGCCACCACGATCATCTGATCGACGTGGATAGTGGCAAGGTGGTGGAATTTCACGACGACGAGATCGAGGAGTTGCAACGCCAGATCGCCGAAAAACTGGGCTACCGGCTGATTGACCACCGGCTCGCGCTTTACGGAATACGCATCGACGACGGCGAGGACAGCGAAGACTGATCGCAAGACGATAGCAGGACGATCCACCGCATATGGGGCCATCATGGCCAACGCCAGTCTGAACGACGACGTTACTGAAGAGCTTCGCGCCGGCAACCTCGAGGTTCGCCTCGCCGTTGACGCGGCCGACGTGGATGCCGCCCAGGACCTGCGCTATCGCGTCTTCTACGAGGAAATGAGCGCCGCCCCCAACGCCGCCATGGCGGCCCGACGCCGCGACTTCGACCGCTTCGACGAGATCTGCGATCACCTGCTGGTAATCGACCACGGCGGCGACCGGGCCGGCCGCGACGGCGTCGTCGTCGGCACCTACCGGATGTTGCGCCGCTCGGTGGCGGAGCGCCACGGCGGTTTCTACACGGCCGGGGAATATGACATCGCCGCCCTGCTCGCCCAGGATGGTGAGTTGCTCGAGGTCGGGCGCTCCTGCGTCGATGAGGCCTATCGCAACCGCGCCACTATCCAGCTGCTGTTTCGCGGCATCGCCGCCTATGTGGAGCATCATGGCGTGCCGCTGATCTTCGGCTGTGCCAGCCTCCCCGGCGTCGATCCGGCGGCCATGGCCACGCCGTTATCCTACCTCGCTCACAATCACCTGGCGCCGCCCACGCTGCGGCCGGTGGCCCTGGCGGAGCACTACGTGAACATGAAGCTTCTGGCCCCCGAGGCGGTCAATGCCCGGGCCGCCATCACCGCCCTGCCGCCCATGATCAAGGGCTACATCCGAGCCGGTTGCGTGATCGGCGACGGCGCCGTCATAGACCATCAGTTCGGCACCGTGGACGTCTGCATCGTGGTGCCCATGGATCGGGTCAGCGAGAGGTTCCGCCAGCGCTACGGGCACGGCGCCAACGCCCCGGCCGGCAACTAGTCGATATGCGGGGAGCGCCGCGCGCCGCGCCGCGGCTCCTGCTCTATGGCCTCTGGACCCTGGCGTTGCTGCCCGTTCAGGCCGCGGCGCTGCTGCTGCGCCTGGGTCTGGCTGAGCGACTACCCCTGTTCTACCACCGGGGCGTCTGCCGCACTCTCGGCCTCACCATCGAGCGCCGCGGCGTTATGTCGGCAACCCGGCCCACCCTGTTTGTCTGTAATCACACGTCCTACATCGACATCGAGGCGCTGGGCGCCGTGGTCCCCGGCTGTTTCGTGGCCAAGAGCGAGGTCGCCGGCTGGCCCGGCTTCGGGCTGCTGGCCAAGCTGCAACGAACCATCTTCGTCGAGCGCCGGGCCCAGCGCACCGCCGGTCAGCGCGACGTCATGGCCGAGCGCCTGGCCGCCGGCGACAACCTCATGCTGTTCGCCGAGGGCACCAGCAACGACGGCAACCGGGTACTGCCCTTCAAATCCGCCCTGTTCAGTGTCGCCGAGCGGCCCATCGACGGCCACCCGGTGACCGTGCAGCCGGTGTCCATCGCCTACACCCGCCTTGGCGGCATGCCCCTGATGCGCCACATGCGGCCGCTGTTCGCCTGGTACGGCAACATGGAACTGGCCGGCCATCTATGGACTCTGATGGGCACCGGCGACATCACCGTGGCCATCGAATTTCATGCCCCCGTGACCATCGATCAGTTCGGATCGCGCAAGGCCCTGGCCAACCACTGCCACCAGGTCATCGCCCACGGCGTCTCGGCGGCGATCCATGGGGCGGGGCAGGACGACATCTGACCCAGCTTGACTCTACAAGGCGCAATGCTAGACTCAGTCATTGTCTTGAATTTCGAGGGTTTACGGCTAAGTGACTCCCCGACCTGAGCGCACCCGAGGGTAGCGCGCGACCTTGACCAAGAAGCTTTTCATCAAATCTTTCGGCTGCCAGATGAACGTCTACGACTCCGAGCGTATGGCGGAGGTTCTGGCGCCGCTCGGCTATGGCCGCGCCGATGACAGCGCCGACGCGAACATGGTGGTGCTCAACACCTGCCATATTCGCGAGAAGGCCGCCGAGAAGGTTTATTCCGAGCTTGGCCGTCTGGCCCTGATCAAGGACGAGCGGGCCGCCGCCGGCCGGCCCATGGTCATCGCCGTGGCCGGCTGCGTTGCCCAGGCCGAGGGCGAGGAAATTTTGCGCCGGGCCGATTGCGTCGATGTGGTGATCGGACCCCAGGCCTATCACCGCCTGCCCGAACTGGTGGCTCGGGTCGCGCGCGGCGGCGGCGCGGTGCTCGACACCGACTTTCCCACCGAGCCCAAGTTTGATCATTTACCCCAGGGACGCACCGCCCGGGGGGTCTCCGCCTTCCTCTCGGTCCAGGAAGGTTGCGACAAGTTCTGCACCTTCTGCGTGGTGCCTTACACCCGGGGCGCCGAGTACTCGCGCCCGGTCGACCAAGTGGTGGCCGAGGCCCGTCAGCTGGTCGAGGGCGGCGCCCGCGAGATCGTCCTGCTGGGCCAGAACGTTAACGCATACCACGGCGACAAGGACGGCAAAACCTGGGGACTGGGACAACTGATCCGGCGTCTGGCTGACCTCGATGGTCTGGCGCGGCTGCGCTACACCACCTCCCATCCCCTCGACATGGACGACGATCTGATCGCCGCCCACGGCGAGGTGCCGGCACTGATGCCCTATCTCCATCTGCCGGTGCAGTCGGGCTCGGACCAGATATTGGCGGCCATGAACCGGCGCCATGGCATCGACGCCTACCATCGCGTTATTGACCGCCTGCGCGCCAGCCGCCCCGACCTCGCCGTGAGCGGCGATTTCATCGTCGGCTTCCCCGGCGAGAGCGATGACGACTTCGCCGCCACCCTAGCGGTGATCGCCACGCTTGGCTATGCCCAGGCCTACTCTTTCAAATACAGTCCGCGGCCCGGCACCCCCGGCGCCGAGCTGCCAGACCAGGTGCCCGAGAACGTCAAGTCGGCCCGGCTTGAGGCGCTGCAGTCGCTCCTGCGGGCCCAGCAGAACGCCTTCAATGCGGCCAGTGTCGGCCAAGTGCTGCCGGTGCTGTTCGAGCGCACCGGCCGCCATCCTGGTCAATTGGTCGGGCGCAGCCCCTATATGCAGGCGGTACACGCCATAGCGCCCGGCGCGGCGATCGGTGATATCGTTGATCTGCGCCTGGTCGAAGCCCAGGCCAACAGCCTTGCCGGCGAACCAGTTGAACCCGGGTGGGCCGAACTCGAAAGGACCGTGGCATGAGCCCATCGTTACGGGTGCCCGAGGCCGCTCGCGCTGTCGAGTCCCTGCACATGACCTTCGATGACAACAGTCTGTTGCCGGCCCTGTTCGGCCGTCACGACGAGCACCTCGCGCGTATCGAGCAGGCCCTCAGCGTGGCCCTGGTATCGCGTGGCAACAAGCTGGCGATTTCCGGTGCGCTATGGTCCGCCGAGGCCGCCCGACTGGTCATCGAGAGCCTGCGCCAACGGCTCGAGAAAGGTCTCGACGTCGATAGTGGCGAAGTCGATGCGGCCATCCGCCTGGTCGTGCAGGGCAGCGGCGGCGCCAACCAGAACCACGACGATCTGGCGATCATCACCCAGCAGCGCCGCATCAGTCCGCGCTCCCTGGTTCAGGCCAATTACCTGCGGGCGCTGCAAGACTACAACCTGGTATTTGCCCTCGGCCCGGCGGGCACCGGCAAGACCTATCTGGCGGTGGCCGTGGCGGCGGCGATGCTGAGCGACGGACGGGTCGACCGCATTGTGCTGTCGCGGCCGGCGGTGGAAGCCGGCGAAAATCTCGGCTTCCTGCCCGGCGACATGCGCGACAAGGTCGATCCCTACCTGCGGCCGCTCTATGACGCGCTGCACGACATGATGCCCAACGAAAAGGTGCGCCGCCGCCTCGAGAACGGCGATATCGAGGTCGCGCCCCTAGCCTTCATGCGTGGCCGTACCCTGGCCAACTCTTTCGTCATCCTCGACGAAGCGCAGAATACCTCGGCCATGCAAATGAAGATGTGCCTGACCCGCCTGGGAGAGAATTCGCGCATGGTGGTGACTGGCGATCTATCGCAGATCGATTTGCCGCGCGGCACCCAGTCGGGACTGCGCGATGCAGTCGATAAGCTTCAGGGCATTGACGGCATCACCACGGTAACGTTCAGCGATGTCGATGTGGTGCGCCACGATCTGGTCACCCGAATCGTCCGGGCCTACGACAAAGCGGATTCCGAGAAATCCGATAGCGGAGATCCTTCAACGTGAGCGACGACGGCCCTCCATCGAGACCGGACAGCACCGCGTCCCGTGCGGCTGCCATCACCGTCGAGGCGGTGGATTCCGCCTGGCTTGAGGCCCTTCCCGAATGCCCGGACTTGTGTCACGAGGCGACCCTGGCGGTCCTCGCAAAACTTCGCTTCGACGCGTTTTGCGATGCTCTCGAGGTCGGCGTTCGGTTGAGTAACGACCGGGAATTGCGGGCCCTCAACCAGCAATACTGTCACACGGACAAAGCGACCAACGTGTTGTCGTTTCCGGTCAGTGATTGTGTGGCCGGCGCGCTACCGCCGCCGCCCCCGGCCGGCGCTCCCCTAGCTTTGGGTGATGTAGTTCTCGGTCTTGAAACCGTATGCGCTGAAGCGACGGACCAGGGTAAGACCCTGGCCGACCACCTGCGCCACCTGGTGGTCCACGGTATCTTGCATCTAGCCGGCTACGATCACGAGGATAATGACGACGCAACCGTTATGGAGACCCTGGAAACGGACATCCTGGCCGGCCTCGGCATCGCCGACCCCTATGGGGCGGAACCCCGCACTTTGGCCCAGGGCGGTGCCCGATCATGAGCCGTAACGGCGCCTCCGACTCATCAGCTAACGGCAATGGAAACGGCGACGGCAGCCCGCCGGCCCCATCGTTTGTCCAGAGCCTGCGCGACTGGCTACGCAGCCTGGGGCCGCGGCGCAATGGTGGCGAAAGCCTGCGCGACACCCTTGAAGAGCTCATCGAACACCACGGCGACGACGAAGTGCCGGTTAGCCCGGACGAGCGCACCATGTTCACCAACCTGTTCAAGTTCGGTGAGTTGCGGATTGACGACGTCATGGTGCCGCGCGCCGACATCGTCGCGGTCGAACAGTCGACACCGGTCTCCGAGGTGGTCAGCATCATGCGCAAGGCCGGTCATTCACGTCTGCCGGTGTTTCGTGACACCCTCGATGACATCATCGGCATGGTCCATGTGCGCGACCTGCTGAAGTTCTGGGGTTCCGACCGGCCCGCCTCCCTGACCGCCGTGGTGCGGCGCCAGGTTTTCGTGCCGCCATCCATGCAGGTGCGGGACCTGCTGCTGCAAATGCGCGCATCGCGCATACACATGGCCATCGTGGTCGATGAATACGGCGGCACCGACGGCTGCGTCACCATTGAAGATCTTATCGAGGAAATCGTCGGCGACATTCACGATGAACACGACGCCGAGGAACTGCCGTTGTTGCTCGACCGGGCCAGCGGCGTCATCGAGGCCGATGCCCGGGCCTCGGTCGAGGACCTGGAAAGGCGTATCGGTTTCAGCCTGCTGTCCGAAGACGTCGGCGAGGACGTCGAGACTCTGGGCGGCCTGGTGTTCTCCCTGGCCGGTCGGGTGCCGGGCCGGGGCGAGCTGGTAACCCACCCGACGGGCCTGCGGTTCGAAGTCATGGAGGCCGATCCCCGCCGCATCAAACGCCTGCGTATCAGGCGGGTTCCACCGCCGCCGACCAGCGAATGATCGGCGCGGGATCAAGCCCGCCATGACGACCCTTAAACGCTGCGTGACGGCGTTGACCGGCTGGCGCCGCTGGCTCCTGGCCATGGTGCTCGGCGTCGCCGCCACCGGCGCCCTGCCCTCGCTCCACCTGTTGCCGCTCTTGATAGTCGCGTTCAGCGGCCTGGTCTGGCTGATCGACGGTTGCGCCCGCCGCCGCGCCGCTATGGCCGTCGGATGGTGGTTCGGATTCGGTCATTTCATGACCGGGCTCTATTGGTTCGGCCACGCCATGTTGACCGACCCGGAGCGCTTCGCCTGGATGGTGGCGCCGGCGATTCTCGGAGCCTCGGCGCTGCTCGCGATATTTCCGGCCCTGGCCGCCCTGGCCGCCCGGCTGGCCTCGCCGGGGGTCACACGGGTACTCATCCTGGCCCTGGCCTGGGCCGCCACCGAGTGGCTGCGGGGCAATCTCTTCACCGGCTTTCCCTGGAACCTGATCGGCACCGCCTGGACCGTATCGGACGCCATGATCCAGAGTGTCGCCGTAGTCGGAACTCTGGGTCTGGGCCTGATCACGGTGACGGTGGCGGCGCTACCGGCAAGCCTTGCGGATAACGGCGCCGGCGATCGCTTCCGCTGGACGCCGACAGTACTTGGCATCGCCCTGCTGGCAATGCTGTGGGGTGGCGGTGCACTGCGTCTCGGGGCCGCCGAAACCACCGCCGTCGACGGCGTCATGCTGCGCCTGGTCCAGCCCAATGTGGCGCAACACCACAAGTGGCAGCCAGAACGGCTTGAAGCCCTGTTCAACCGCCACCTGAGCCTGACCACCAGCGCCGGGTTCGATCAGGTGACCCACGTCATATGGCCCGAGACCGCAGTGCCCTTCTTCCTCGCCAACGAGCCGGAGCGACGGCGCATCATAGCGTCGGTCACGCCGGCCAGCGGCGCGCTCATCGCCGGCGCTATCCGCACAACGCCCGAGCCAACAACGCCGCGCCGGCTGTGGAATAGCCTGCACGCCATCAACGGCCGGGGCGATGTCGTCGCCACCTATGACAAGGCCCATCTGGTGCCGTTCGGCGAATACGTGCCGTTTCGCCACATCCTGACCATGGCCAAGCTGACCTATGGCGCGGTCGACTTCAGCTCCGGACCCGGGCCGCGCACCATCAAGATCCCCGGT
>PVBE012469855.1_pt1 | contig 11627 bp, 8 predicted proteins | sample 1631181 | NCBI WGS metagenome assembly PVBE01 (sample SAMN08397723, study PRJNA350692) | Marine metagenome, whole genome shotgun sequencing project. | isolation source: water | place: Pacific Ocean | collected 2012-04 | reverse complement strand
GCCAGAGTACGTCGATGACCCTGGCGAGAATCCTCGATTGAGCTTTCGACAGCAGGTACATGACGCGTGTTACAACGCGGACACGACCGCTACGACCGGGCGAGGACTTGGATTCGTGCCCGGAGAACCGACCGGGCTCGAAAGGGACGTGAACGAAAAGGATAATTGGGCTGCCCGCGGCATCTTTCGATTTCAGCCGAACGGCGACCAGGATTGGTTCCTGAACTTTCACGGCAGTCGGAACCGGGGTGACTCTCGACAGTTTCAGGTCATCGGCGTCGTCGATACCGGCGGAGGCTTTGTTCTCGGGCGACCGGCCCTCCCCATCTATCGAGACCCCGACACCCTGACTCCCAATTCCGCCTTTCCTCCGATCCCCCCGGTTTTTGCCGCCAAGACTCCAGAAGACGGCAATCCCTTCGCGGGCGACTACAACAAGGTTGGCAAGGAGAAGCTCGACCTCTTCGGTGCGATCCTGAATGGCGAAATCCAGTCCGGCGATTTCACGATCAATACGATCAGCGGATACGAGTGGAACGAACGGGAAGTCGCGACCAACCTCGACGGCAGCCCGCGGATTTCCCTCGAACCCACCCTCGACAACAACTCCTTCCAAGTTACCGAGGACGTCACCGTCACCTGGGACGCCGGGAACGACTTCAGCTTGAAAAGTGGATTCTCCTTTCTATACGAGGAGCTGGAAGTCGAGAACGACATCGATCTGGGCGTCACGACATCCACCCTTCAGGAGTACGAACAAGAGACCTATTACGGAGCGATCTTCGTGCACGGCACCTGGTCTGTGTCGGAGGTGCTGGAGATTCAAGCGGGGACGAGGTGGAACATCGAGTCTCGAGATATGAATCTCACGGCGACGCTCAGGAGCTTGACCCAGGGAAATCTGGCACCCCCACAATCTGCGCAGGACGATTTCGTCGAGGATGCATTCACCGGTGAGATCAAGCTCCACTACAGGCCGACGGAAGACATCCTGATCTACGGCCAATATTCCCGTGGATGGAAGAGTCCCCATATCAACGGCGGCGTGCTGACTCCAAATCAGTCGGGATCGACGAACCAGAGCCTGTTGGAGCCCATCGACCCCGAGGAAGTGAACGCCGTGGAATTCGGCCTCAAATCACAGCTCTTCGAGTCCGCAGTGACGTTCAATTCGGCTGCTTTCTTCTACGACTACCAAAATCTCCAGGTCTTCCAGTTTCGCAATTCCGCAGGCGGCGTTCCCGTCAACGAATTAATCAACGCGAGCAATGCGATCGTTTACGGCGTGGAGATCGAGTTGACCGCACGCCCCTTCGAGGGCTGGGCGCCCGAGATGTTCGATCAATTCGAAGTCTTCGCGAGCTTTGCCTGGCTCAAGAGCGAGTACACCGATTTCGTCACGACTCGCGTCGAGTCTTCAGGGATCACCCAGGTTACCACGGTCGAAGATTTCTCAGACAACCAGCTCATCAATTCGCCCGAGTTCTCCTTTGCCGGATACGTGCAGGCCCCGATCGTCCTCGGCAGATTCGGCGTTTTCACGCCTCGCCTCGACTGGTCGTTCAAGGATGACGTCTTCTTCAGTCCCGAGAACAACCGGGCAGTTGGCCAGGATGCTCTGTGGCTGCTCAACCTGCGGCTCGGCTATGAATTACCGCCCGATGGCGCCATGGTGGTCTCCGTGTGGACGCGAAACCTGACGAACCAGAAATATCGAGTCGATGCCTTGAACTTCTCCCGATTCCGCAATTCGATCCTTTACGCCATTGGCGATCAAAGGACCTATGGAATCACAACGACGGTGAAATTCTAATGCCTTTGCGGAACCTCATGAACGCGTGGTTGATCTGTTTGGCCGCATTACTCGTGGCGGGAGGCGGCTGCAATGACCCGGCGACGAGCCAAGCTCCGCTCAGCCGAAGCGAAATGCACGATGCGGTTGCCGAGGCATTGCGCATCCCCGATACCGTCGAGCACTACGCTCGAATCGCAGACCTGGCTGGGCGGCTCACCAACGAGAATGTGGGTGGGGCAACCGAGGTTTTCGATTCCGAGATCGCATGGGTACGAGAACACGATCTTCTCCCCTTCATCCACGCGTGGACTCGGCTCGATGGCCAAGCTGCGTTTCAGCACGTGCTCGGGTGGGCCGAGGCCAGCAAGCGCGCCTTTGGAATCGCAGAGGTCACCTACTACTGGGCCCTGAATGGAGATATCGCACTGGCTCGAACCTATGCCGAGTCGATCAGGAAGCCGCGGCTCGCTGAGGCAGCCATGTCGGGACTGGCCAGGGGCTGGGCCGAGACCGGTAGGCTGGACAGTCTGGCCGAATATCTGGGCCAGGTCGCGCCTGGCAGTGGGCGCGATCACATGGTGCGGATCGCAAACGGCATCATCCTCCTCAACAGTGGAATGGGTGCGCTTCGCGAATGGATCGATGGAATCCCTGCCGAAGGCATGAATGGCCTTCGGTCGAGAACCTTTCGCACGGCGCTGAGCCAGGTTGCGTTCAAGGATCCACATTTCGCGGCCGATTGGCTGGACGATTTCAGAGACGAGCCATTTGCATCGAATATGGTCGTTCCGATTGCCATCGCCTGGCTGGAGCGCGACCCGGCGCAAGGCATGACTTGGCTGAGTAGCTTGCCTCCCCACCGAGATGTCGACGCCGCAGCCAAACGAGCCATCAGGCGATGGCTTCGCTTGGATCCCGATCGCGTCGGGCCCTGGATCCGCAATGCCGAAGACAGCTCCGTTCGCGAGGCGGCGATCGAGGTCTTGGCCCTCCATCTTTCCTCGAATGAACCGGGGCAGGCGATTCGTTGGGTCTCCGAAATCAAATCGACCGACCGACGCAATCAGATCCTCGCCAAAGTGATCGTGAACTGGGACCGGAGCGACCCGGAGGCAGCTTCGGCCTGGCTCGAATCCGCGGATCTTGGCGACGATCTTCGTTCGGCTCTGAGCAGCTCGATAACCCATCCACGCCGACCCGTTCGCAGGGAGGGTTCGGAATGAGGCGCCCTCGTTTCGACATGGAGCGTCTGCACTCGGTTCTGCTCCATCTGTGTATTCTCTGCGCGCTCTCCATGCCATCCGCATCGATATGTATCGCGAAGGATGGCCGGTCGAGCGACGTCTGGGGGGCCGGCTGGACCCCGGCGCTTGCTTTGGGATTCGGCGTACAGTTCCAGGAGATATCCGGCAGGTCTGCGGCGAGCTTCGCTGATTTCAGTCAACAGGGAAAGGCGGACGACATCCTCAGCGGAGACTTCCGAGGACGGATCGAGCTCGCCGCGCCTCCATTCTACGAGAAGGGTCTCTCGCCCCGAGTCTTTGTCCATGCGGGCTTTCACGCGCCCTTTTCGGACGAGTTCCTGTCCGAGCGGACCAACAATTCTTTCAGCTCGACCGACCCGGCGTTCGCGGCAAACTGTTCCGTCACTCCGCCCAACCCGGCCATCCTTTCATGCGACACGAAGGCGCGTAACTCCGTGACGCCGAATCTCTACTGGCATGCGGGTGTCGGCATCGAGATCACCTTGCCGATCGACCAGCGTCAGTTTCGGATTCGCCCATCGCTCGACTATGTGGGGCAGGTCGTCGAGAGCGAAGGACGCGTCGAACGCTCTCTGCGGGGAGCTTCCAATATCGACCTCGGTGGGTCGTTCGTCTCCGCACAAAGTCAGGATAAAGTCATCCACGGCTTCGGGCCCCGGCTCCAGATTGACGTCGAGGTCGCTCAGATCGACGAATTCTCGGTCAGTCTATTCGTCGAGTCCGGCTTTTTCTGGATGCTCAGCGACCGGAAATTTGACTATTCTGAAACCAACGGGGCTGGCGATACGGGTAGTTTCGAGGTCGAAATGGACGAATTCGCACCCCAGGGCGGGTTCGGGATAAGAATCGCCTGGACCGGCAAGAAATAGACCGAGCCCCTTCGAGCTAGTCGACCTGAACGACGCATTCGCGAATTCTCGCGATGAGACAGCACGCGGAGACCACCGCCGCGATACCGCACGAGGTGATCGCGAGGTTCCAAGAACCCAGCCATCGTGTGCCGGCTCAGCGTAGAGCGGCTAGAAGGGCTCTTTCAACTCGCCCCCCGCTCGTCTTCCCTTGGCGAAGCGGTATTCGAAGGCGAAGGTGACGAGGTAGTGGCCTCCGGGTGGGATGAACGCCTGCTTGGCTTTCCCGTCCCGCCCCGATCGAGCGACGGCTTCGATCGCCCAGCTGGCCAACAGCGGATGGGGCATCTCCAACACCTGGATGGCCCTCGGTCTGTCCTGCTTGGAGAGTTCGAAAGCGATGACCACGCGCCCCACGATCTTCGAACGCTTCGCATATTCGGAGTAGCGCGGCGGCTCGATCTTGATCGCGGAGGGAGGTCTCTCGAAGTCGGCGTGGGGAAGCTGGCGGACTCGAAAGATCGAAGTGCCGTCGGCATTCGGGTAGGCCGGATTTTTGGAGGTGTAGAAATCATCGAGGAGCCTCTGGTGGGCCCGCGAGACCGAGAATCGCTCGAGTTGCTCATAACATCGCTTTCTCATCGCAGTGGCCTCGCGGCCGAAGCTCCCGATGTCGAGGCGGGCCTCCGCGCGGTCGAGAGCTGCCAGGGTCGCCCCGCAATCCCCGCGCTTTGCGTGGTTGCGGGCGCTATCGACGGCATAGAGGCGTTGGTTCTCGCGGAGCTTCGCCCACATCGGCGCGCATCCGCTCCCTGCAAGAAGAAGCAGCGCCAGCAGGGCCAGTGCCCCTTTCGAGATCGGCGAATTCGGATTCGGCATGACAGTTTCCAATCGAATCAGGTCAGAGAGCGAGGGTACTCCGTCCCGGCATCCCGGGAGCCTTCCACCCAGGGGGTGACCATCGGACGCCGATCAGTGGCATCGATCACAGTCGCAGCACCCCATAACGCGGCTCGCCGATGGGGGCATTCAGTGAGGCGGAGAGTGCGATGCCGAGGGCGTTGCGGGTGTCGACGGGATCGATGATGCCGTCGTCCCAGAGCTGGGAAGTCGCGTAGTAGGCCGAGGACTCTCGTTCGAAGGACTCGAGTACGGGTTGTCGAATTGCTTCGATCTGTTCGCTGGAGACGCTGCTCCCCTGTCGCTCGAGCTGACGAATCTTGACGTCGGCCAGCGTGTTGGCGGCCTGCTCGGCCCCCATGATCCCGATCTGATGGTTGGGCCAGGTGAAGATGAAGCGGCCGTCGTAGGCCCGCCCGCACATCCCGTAGTTGCCTGCGCCGAAGGAGCCGTTGCACATCACGGTGAATTTCGGCACCTCGCTGCAGGACTGCACCATGATGAACTTCGCCCCGTCCTTGCAGATACCGCGAGCCTCGTATTCTCGGCCCACCATGAATCCGGTGATATTCTGAAGGAAGACGAGCGGCGTGCGGTTCTGGTTGCAGAGCTCCATGAAGTGGGCGCCCTTCAGCGACGAGTCGTTGAAGAGTACGCCGTTGTTGGCAAGGATGCCGACCTTGTGACCCCAGATATACGCGTAACCGCAGACCAGGGTCTTGCCGTAGTCGGGTTGGTACTCGTGGAAATAGCTTCCATCGACGATGCGCGCGATGACCTCGCGCATGTCGAACTGGATCTTGATGTCGTCCGGGATGATTCCATAGAGCTCTTCCGGGTCGTACCACGGCGGCTCGGGATCGCGCATCTCGATCGTGGTCTTCGGATGACGCGTCCATTGCGAGACGATCTCGCGGCCGAGCAGGATCGCTTCTTGCTCGGAATTGGCAGCGTAGTCGGCCACGCCGCTGATCTGCGTGTGGACGTCGGCGCCCCCCAGGCTGTCGGCATCGACGATCTCGCCGGTGGCGGCCTTGACGAGCGGGGGGCCGCCCAGGAAGATGCCGCCATTGCCACGCAGGATGACGCTGTAGTCGCTCAGCGATGGAATGTAGGCGCCGCCCGCGGTGCATTGGCCGAACACCAGTGAGAGCTGCGGCAAGCCCATCTTCGAGAGGATCGATTGGTTGCGGAAGATTCTGCCCGCGGAGATCCGATCGGCGAAGATCTCTGCCTGCAGGGGCAAAAAGCCACCGGCGCTATCGCAGATGTGCACGACCGGCAGCCGGTTCTCGATTGCGATGTCGAGACTCCGGACGTTCTTCTTGATCGTCAGTGGATACCAGGCGCCCCCCTTGATACTCGGGTCGTCGGCGCGGATCATGACCTCGCGGCCGCTCACGATGCCGATGCCCGTGACGACACTCGCGCTCTTGGCATCACCGTCGTATTCCATGCAGGCCGCCAGCGAGGAGAGCTCGAGGAAGGGCGTGCCCGGGTCGATCAGCTGCTCGATGCGATCGCGGACTGCCATCTTGCCGTGATGGGCGAGGCGGTCGAGGTCGCGTTGTGGGCGCAGGTGTCGTGCCTGCTCCTGACGTCGCTTGAACTCGGCTATTCGCTCGAGATTGCGCACCCGGAATCGGGCGTAGTCCACGCCGTGTAGATCGATCCGACTCTCGATTCGGCGCATCATTGCTCGTCCCCTTCCGTCGATGCGTCGTCTGCGCCTGCCAGACGCACCAACGCGGCGCCCTCATCGAAGCTGACACCCGCCGAGACGTAGACCTCCTCGACCCTGGTGGCGCGTGGCGCCCGGATCGGTGTCTGCAGCTTCATGCTCTCGATCGTCATCAGCAGCTGCCCGGACGCGACCTCCGCGCCGGCCAGGGCGACCACTTCGACGACGACCCCGGGCATCGGCGCTCGCAGCAGCTCGTCGCCGCCGCTCGGTTCCGCGGCCTGTCGCGCTCGCGTGAGCGCGTTGATCGCATGCACGCGCTGAGTGCGCCCCCGGAAATGGATGAAATGCACATCCCCGCGCGTCGCGATCCAGATGTTCTGCTGCTGGCCGTCGAGCTCGAGGATGTGCTGGCCAGGATTGCGGCCCGGGCGGAGGCTTGCCCGGACCCGCCGTCCATCGATCAGGAGATCGAAGCCGCCTGGCCGATGCGCCGGTTCGACGCGGAGCAGCTCGCCATTCAGCTGGAATTCGTATCCCATCGTCTCGCCTTCAGTTTCGCCACGCGCCCATCGACGCGTAGGGCTCGGGAACGGCCTGGGCGCGCTCCCGGAAGTCAGGGTTGGCCAGCGCGGCGGCGGCCAGCACGCCAGCCTTCTCCTGCGGGCCGAGCATCGGCTCGGCGAGCTCCGCCTGGTGGGCCGGGATGAACCCCGTCTCGACGCGTCCGGCGCCGAAGTCCGGATGGGCCAGGATTCGTTCGAGGTAGGACGCGTTCGTGGTGCAGCCGAGCACGACCGTCTCGCCCAGCGCCTTTCGAGCACGGGCGATCGCCTGTGCGCGGTCCGGGGCATGCACGATCAGTTTGGCGAGCATGGGGTCAAAGGCGGTCGTCACGTGCTGCCCTTGTGAGATCCCGCCATCGAATCGCACGCCCTCGCCGCCAGGCGTCTGCACGAGGAGCAGCTCCCCCACCGCGGGGCGGAAGTCCTGGCTCGGGTCCTCCGCGCAGATCCGGCATTCGATCGAGGCGCCCTCGAAAGCGATCGCCTGCTGATCGAAAGCCAGGACTTCGCCCGCCGCGATCCGGATCTGCTGCTCCACGAGGTCGATGCCGGTCACCATTTCCGTGACCGGGTGCTCCACCTGAAGTCGTGTATTCATCTCGAGGAAATAGAACTCGCCGTCCGGTGCCAGCACGAACTCGACGGTGCCCGCGTTGCGGTAGCCCGCGGCGCGCGCGATCTCGACGGCCTGCTCGCAGATCCGGTCGCGCAGTGACGAGTCGATCGCGGGAGCCGGAGACTCCTCGATCAGCTTCTGGAAGCGGCGTTGGATCGAGCAGTCGCGTTCTCCGAGATGCAGGATCCCACCGTGGCCGTCGGCTAGAATCTGAACCTCGATATGGCGAGGTTGCTCGACATAGCGTTCTGCGTAGATCCGGCCGTCGCCGAAGTAGCGGGTCGCCTCGGAGCGGGCGAGTGCAATCGCGCCCTCGAGCTGTGAGGCGTTCCAGACGATCTGCATGCCCTTGCCGCCACCGCCCGCAGCGGCCTTGATCAACAGCGGGAAGCCGACTAGCCCAGCGCGCTCGGCGAAAGAAGCCGGATCGTCCTCCTCGTTGGCCGAGGGTGTGAGCGAGAATCCCTGGCTCGCCACGAAGCGCCGGGCTTCGATCTTGTCGCCCATCAGCCGAATCACTTCGGGTGTCGGGCCGACCCAGCGGATGCCGGCCTTCTCCACGGCGGCCGCAAATTCCGCATTCTCCGCCAGGAAGCCGTAGCCCGGGTGAAGGGCGTCGGCGCCGATTCGCTTCGCGACCCGGATGATCTGTTTCGCGTCGAGATAGGCTGCGATGGGTGTTTCGCCGTCGATCGGGCAGGCTTCGTCGACGGCCTCGGCGGCCGGGCTGTGCGAGTCCTGGGCGTGGACAACGGCGGCACTCGAGATGCCCAGCCGTTGCAAGCTGTGTGCGACTCGGACAGCGATTTCGCCACGGTTGGCGATCAGCAGCTTCTGGATTCCCGAAACCCGTGTCATGAGAAACCCACTCTCCGCCCGCTCAGCATGCGATGCATGGTTGATCTACTCGACGTGCGACTCGAGAAGCGCAACGGCACGCTCGAGTCGGGTGATGGTCTCTTCGTGTGCGCGGGGGGCAGGGCTTTGCGCGATCCCCTCGAGCAGGACGTCGGCGAGCTGGTCGGCGAGGGCGCTGAGTTCGAGCTGGCCATCGGCGAAGAGGAAGCGCCAGACGGCATGCTCGATGCCGCCATAGATCAGGTCTCGAATCACGCTGGGCACCAGGTCGCCGCGCAGCTCGCCGGATGCGACGCCTTGCTCGAGGACGCCGAGTCCAAGGCCTTTGTAACGCCGGTTCAGCTCGAGGATCGCTTCGTCGTAGAGGGCGACGTCCGGCCGGGTCTCGCGAAGGATCGTCCGACACAGGCCGAGGTCGGCGGTGAATGTTTCGAGATGGCGTCGAATCATGAAGCGGAGGCGATTCTCGGCGCCTCGGACGGCTTTGAGTCCGCTGGCGGTGTCGGAGATGAGCTCGTCGTAGAAGCGCTCCATGACGGCAATCAGCAGCGCACGCTTGGAGTCGAAATAGCTGTAGACGGTGCCTTCGACCACGCCGGCTCGCGCAGCGATCTCCGCCACGGCGGCCTCGCCGAAACCGCGTTCGGCGAAGACTTCGCGTGCGGCGGCGAGAATCTCGGCCTCGCGTTCGGCGCGCGGTCGGCGCGTGCGACGCCGGGGCTGGGCCGCGTTTGCGCTCACGAGCCGGTTGTCCGCGAAAAGCGCGCGCGCCGAAAGCGACTCGCCCGGGGCACAGCAGCTCCCGTCGCGGCGCTGCGGCGCGCCGGGCCAGTGTTTGCGTTCCGGGAAACGGGAAGGCGACTCTCGAGATCGGCCAGCGGGTCGGCGAGGGTTCTGCTCATCGAGCACCCCGATCAATTTATTGAGTAAGACTCAATAAAAATATCCTATCTGTCAAGCCAATTAAAAGGAGATGTGCAAATATAGATGCTCGTATTGAGAGTCTCTCGGCGGATCTCCAGCCTTCCCCGCGGCGTGCCGAAGAGCATTCCGATCGGGTCGGGCCGACCGCAGCCGGCGCAAACGACTCCCGAGCCCATCTGGCCCCAGTCCTGGTCCCAGGAGAGTCCCGGGTGAGAGACCCAGGAGAGAGACCCAGAGGAGAGTCCCAGGAGAGTCCCAGGAGAGTCCCAGGAGAGTCCCATGTCTGCTGGATTCCAACTCAGCGAAGATCAGCGAGCGATTCTCGACGCCGCGGATCAATACGGCCGTGAGCAGCTCGGTCCCTTGGCGAGAAGAATGGACGATGAGGAGTGGTGGCCGGATGCCGAGTTTCGCGCTCTCGGCGAGCAGGGCTACCTGGGGATCACCGTCCCCTGCGAGCTCGGCGGTGTCGGCCTCGACCTCTTCGCGAGTGGGCTCGTCTTGCAGGGATTCTCGCGGCATAACCACGCCCTGGGCCTTTCCTGGGTCGCACACGAGAACCTCTGCCTGAATAACATCCTGCGCAATGGTAGTCGCGAGCAGATCGAGCGCTATATCCCGGGCCTCTCCGACGGCTCGCTGATTGGATGCCTGGGACTCACCGAGCCCGGAGCGGGATCGGATGCCCTCGGGTCGATGGCGACGACCGCGCTGCGCGATGGCGACGACTACATCCTCAATGGTCGCAAGCTCTACATCACGAACGGACCGGTGGCGGATATCTGCCTCCTCTACGCCAAGACGGATATGGACGCCGGCACTCAGGGTATCACGGCGTTCATCGTCGACATGAACACAGCCGGCTGTACGGTGGCCCAGAAAATGATCAAGATGGGCTTCCGCGGCTCCCAGACCGCAGAGCTGGCCTTCGACGACTGTCGCGTGCCGGCTGCCAACGTCGTCGGCAAGCAGAACGAGGGCGTGAATTGCGTCATGAGCGGGCTCGACCTCGAGCGCGCGATGATCGCGCCGATCTGCGTGGGGATGGCGGAGCGCGCGCTCGAGATCTCGATCGAGCACGCGAAGAACCGGGTTCAGTTCGGTGAGCCGATCGCGAATTTCCAGATGATCCAATCGCGGCTCGCGGAGATGAGTGTGCTCGTCGAGACGATGCGCGTCTACAACTACTACGGTTTGGCTGCGCTCAACGACCTGCCGCCGGGCCAGGGCGGACGCGGTGATGTGCATCGGATCTCCGCGGTCTCGGTGATGTATTGCGCGGACTCGCTGAACAAGGTGCTCGACCACGCGTCGCAGATCCACGGCGGCGCGGCCTACATCTGGGAGACCGAGATCAATCGGCTCTATCGGGGGATCAAGCTACTCGAGATCGGAGCGGGGACCACCGAAGTACGCAAGATCATCATCGCCCAGGAGCTGCTCAAGGGCTGAGGGCGAAGCGTTCCGCGTAATCTCGACCGCGTTCTGGCTTACGGAGGTGAGCGACTTCGCCCTCTCGCCGATCGCGGGATCGTCCACCGCCCGACCCGCACCGCAAGCCGACGCAGCAGAGCCGCAGTGGGTCGACTCGACGAACTCGAGGACCGGGGACTATCCTGATACTTCCGAGTCGCCCGGGTAAATACCGAGCGGCGCGTGATAGCCTGACAAACCGAATAGCAAGAGGGAGGGGCGACCTCGATGGAAATGGCGATGATCGAAGAGACACTCGATGCGCTGCGAGCAGAGCTTCGCGAGGTCCGGGACCGAATGCGCGAGCTCGAGGATCGCGAGGCGATCCGCGAGCTCACTGCGTCTTACATGCAGGCCATGCACGACGCTCGCTGGGAGGATGCGGTCGAGTGCTTCGCGGAGGATGCGGAATACGACCACGGGCTGCTGGGCGAGCTGCACGGGAAGGCGGATCTTCGCACCTTCTATACGGAGTTCATGCCGGCCTTCGAGTCTGCGGGGGGCTGGGCCTTTGACATGCTGGCCGATCCCGTGGTCCGGGTCGACGGCGATCGTGCAGAGGCTCGATGGTTCCTTCTCACGCTGCTCATCGATCCCGATGTCCAGAAGCCGGCCTGGAGTATGGCGACGCTGGAATACGAATATGCCCGGGAGCCCTCGGGCTGGAAATTCAAGCGCAATCGCTGCATCCACGAGCACAT
>PVBE010844065.1_pt1 | contig 11628 bp, 8 predicted proteins | sample 1631181 | NCBI WGS metagenome assembly PVBE01 (sample SAMN08397723, study PRJNA350692) | Marine metagenome, whole genome shotgun sequencing project. | isolation source: water | place: Pacific Ocean | collected 2012-04 | reverse complement strand
GCGACCTATACGACGCCATGTTCCTGCTGGCCGGGCGGCTGCCCGGCGGCGTCGCCGTGCAGACCACGCTGGTGGCCGTCTTCATGGCCGCCATGACCGGCATCATCGGCGGCGAGATCGTGCTGCTGGGCATGGTGGCGCTGCCCCAGATGCTGCGGCTGGGTTACGACCCAAAGCTGGCTATCGGCACCATTTGCGCCGGCGGATCATTGGGCACGTTGATACCACCTAGCGTTGTATTAATCGTATACGGTCTGGTGGCCAATGTCTCGATCGGCAAGCTCTTTCTGGCCGGTGCTGGGCCGGGTTTGCTGCTGGCGTCCCTTTACATCACCTACATCATCGTGCGCTGCTGGATCAATCCGAGCCTGGCGCCCAAGGTCAGCGATTCGGACATGAAGATCGACCGGACGGAAAAGATCAGGCTGGTCAAGGGATTGATCCTGCCGCTGGCCGTCATCGTCTGGGTGCTGGGCAGCATCTATGCCGGCATCGCCTCGGTCACCGAGGCGGCCGCCGTCGGCGTTGCCGGGGCCATGGTCTCGGCCGTCGTCAGGCGCGAATTCAACCTCACCATGATGCGCGATGCGCTCTACCAGACCATGCGCACCGTGGGCATGCTGATCTGGCTTTCCTTCGGCGCCAACGCGCTCGTGGGCATCTACAACATCATGGGCGGCACCGCCTACATGAAGACCATGCTGACGACGCTGCCGGTGCCGCCGCTGGCCATCATCGTCATCATGATGGCGCTGCTCATCGTCATGGGCACCTTCATGGACTGGATCGGCATTTGCCTGCTGACCATGCCGATCTTCGTGCCCGTCATCGTGGCGCTGGGCTACGACCCCATCTGGTTCGGCATTCTGTTCACGCTGAACATGCAGGTCTCGTACCTCAGCCCACCGTTCGGACCCGCCTGCTTCTACTTGAAAAGCGTGGCGCCACCGGAAATAACGCTCAACCAGATATTCAATTCCATGTGGCCCTTCATTGGGTTGCAGCTCATCGGCTTGGCCATCGTGCTGCTAAATCCGGAAATCGCGCTCTGGTTGACGCAGTACATATAGGTCGTTCACTCCCTATTGTGCTGGCGTTTTTCTCTCACGACGGTCTTCACCATTTTGCCGAACGCACGATCGTTGGCGCGGCGTTCGGCCAGGCTTCCTGAGTTGTGTGCCTCTTCGGCTGCTAGTTTCCGCCAGCGCTTGAGGCGATCCGCTTCAAGTGTGCCCGACTCTATTGCCGCCAGTACGGCACAACCGGGCTCGGTTTCGTGTCGGCAATCACTGAATCGGCACTCCCCCGCCAAGACAACGACATCGGCAAACACATCATCGATCCCCGATCTGACGTTGGCCAGTTGTAACTCGCGCATGCCGGGAGTATCCAAAAGCCAGCCGCCGACTGGCAGACGATAGAGCGCGCGTCCGGAGGTCGTGTGCCGCCCCTTGTCGTCATCCTCTCTGATACCTTGTGTCGCAATCCGCTCGGCACCGATTAGCGTATTGATCAACGTCGATTTTCCGACACCCGAGGAGCCGACCAGCGCGACCGTCTGACCGCTCGTGTACCAAGGAGCGAGGCAGGCGACGCTGTCCGGATTGCGAGAGTCCAAGACTTCCACCAGGAGACCCGGCAGAAATTTGACTGCGGCACGGGTAAAATCCTCGGGCTCTTCCGTCAGGTCGGCCTTGGTGAGCACGATGACCGGCGTGACATCGGCCTCGCGCACCAGGACCAGATAGCGCTCCAGCCGGGCAATGTTGAAGTCTTGATTGCAGGACGAGACGATGAACACCGTGTCCACATTTGCTGCAATGAGCTGCAGCGTGCGACCGGTTCCGGCAGCCCGTCGCTTGAACAGGCTCTTGCGTTCCAGAATTCGTTTCGGCCGGTATGTCGTGGGATCTAGCAGCAACCAATCGCCCACAGTAGCGGTGGTCTCTTCATCATCCGGGGCCGCAACAAAGGGTGGTATCAGTGTATCGACAGCAGGCCCGGCCACGCTGAGGCCGCCGCGGTGAACCGCCATCACTCGTGCCGGCACGGTAGAATCCAAATCATCGGGCTCTAGTTGGGTGTCAAAAAAAGCGCTCCAGCCGAATTCGACCAAGTCGGAAAACTGGGAGGTCATCGGTCTCGCATCAGCTAATGCGCCCCGATCTTAATGCTCAACACGGTTTCTGAATAGCGGACAAAGGTCCGCGCCGACACTGGCGCACCGGGCATTGGCGAGCCGCTATACCTGGCCCGAGGTGGCAAACAGCACTATCGCCAGGATAACGAAAGCGATGAAACTGGCGAAGAAGGCATAGCGGTCTATCTTGGGCACGACGATTTCCTCTCTCAAGCGGCACCGAGGCGCGCCAGCTTGGCCTGCAAGCCGGCGCCCTCGAGCACATCTAGGTTTACCACATTTGCCGGCACCTGACCCGACAGCACGGTCTGAATGGCGGTGCAGTTGATCTCGCCGAACAGTGCGTGCATCTGGTCTGTGTGGCCCAGCGCGTGCGGTGTCAGCACGACGTTGTCCAGCGCCAGTATGGGATCGTCAGGGCCCGGCGGTTCGGGATCGAAGACATCGAGGGCGGCACCGGCGATGCGGCGTTCTTGCAGCACCTCCAGCAGCGCCGGTTGGTCGACCACGGGGCCGCGGCTGGTATTGATCAGGTAGGCATTGGGCTTCATCAGGGCCAGGCGCTCACGGCTGCCGATGCCGCGGGTTTCGTCGCTGAGCCAGCAGTTGAAGGTGAGGATGTCGGATCGGCGAAACACCGACTCCAGATCGACCATCTCGATGCCCAGCTCGCCCTTTTCGGCGGCGTCGACGTAGGGATCGTGAGCGATGAAGCGCATGTCGAAAGGCTTGGCCAGGCGGAACATCTCGGTGCCGATATTGCCACACCCCACGGTGCCCAACGTCAGACCGACCAGCCCCCGGCCATGGAAATCACCGCTCTCGGGCCAGGCCTGAGCGCCGCCGCGGGCGATGCGGTCCTTGGGCAACAGGTTGCCTACCATGGCCAGTAAAAGCGCCATGATGGCCTGACCCATGGGCCGGCGCACGCCGTCCGGGGTGATGGTCAGCACCACGTCGTTGGCGCTGCAGGCGGGCACGTCGATGGTGTCGTAGCCGACGCCGAAACGGGCGATGTGGGTAAGCCGCACGGCGCCGCCGCCGGCGAAGCTCTGTTCGCGGACCTGTTCAAGAAACAAAATGACGGCGTCGAATTCATCGAGGGTCTCGCGCGTCAGGATCTTTTCCCGCGGCAGCAGATCCAGTTCGATATCGGCTGCCTCGGCCAGCGGCCCGAGATCGTAGGCAGGAAAGACGGGGCTGCCGTCGGCGCGGCGGATGCGGGGGCTGACGCCGACCCGATACTTGCTGTTGCTCACGAGACGCTCCTCGATCGCTGCGATGCCCCCCGGCCAACTTGAACGAAAGTTGAGTTTAGCGAAGAATCACGGCCGGCGGGAGTATTGTCGCTCACAGCGGCGAACCTGAAGGTTCGCTGCCTGTGCGGGCGCGCCGGACGACCGGCGGGCCGCAGTCGCGGCCTCAAGCAATTCCCATTTGCTGAGGCCCGCTCTGAATCATAAGGGAGAATTCATCGTGACCTGGACCGAACCCTTCGCAGAATTCGCTGGAAAAACGGTCCTGGTTACGGGCGCCAGCGCCGGCATCGGGGCCGCCACTGCCGCGGCCTTCGCAACTTGCGGCGCCCGCGTCGCAGTCCACTACGGTGCCGGCGAGGCCCGCGCCCGAGGGGTTCGCGAAACCATCGTGGCGGCCGGCGGCCAAGCCGAGGTCGTCGGCGCCGATCTCTCCCAGGAAGGTGCCGGCGAGCGCCTGATCGAGGACACCGCCGGTTTGTTCGGAAGCCTCGACATTCTCATCAACAACGCTGGCGGTCCCCTCATGCGCCGATCCTTCACCGAGCACTCTGGCGAGGGCTACCGCCAGGTGACAGCGCTGAACCTGGATGCCGTGGCGGCCACGTGTCGGGCCGCCTTCCCTTACCTCAAGGCCTCACCCGGCGCCGCCATCGTCAACACCACCTCGGTTGCAGCCCGCTTCGGCGGGGGGCCCGGTGCCGTGATCTACGCCATGACCAAGGCCGCCGTCGGCTCGATGACCCGTGGCCTGGCCCGGGAGTGGGCCGAGCACGGCATTCGCGTCAACTGCGTGGCACCTGGCTACATCGACACGCCGCTGCATCAGCGCGTGACGCCCCCGGAAGTCCGAGATTCTCAGATTGCCAATGTCCCCATGGCCCGCATGGCGTTGCCCGACGAATGCGCCGGTGCCTACCTGTTCCTGGCATCGAACACGCTTAGCAGTTACGTCACCGGCCACTCGCTGGAAGTCAACGGTGGCTGGATGATGCCATGAAAAAGGGGACAGGTACCTTAAGGCCTAAAGGTACCCGTCCCCTTTTTCACTAGTTTTTGTCGCTCACGGCGGCGGACCTGAAGGTCCGCTGCCTGCGCGGGCGCGCCGGACGACCGGCGGGCGGCAGTCGCCGCCGTTGCACAAAAGGCCCAAAGGAAAAAAACGTTGGAACGGCCGAGGCCGCAGCGTCAGGAACGGCTGTCCTCTTTGATCATGTCGGCGCATTTCTCGCCGATCATAATGGCCGGCGCATTGGTGTTGCCCGAGATCAAAGTCGGCATGATCGAGCAATCCGCCACCCTCAGCCCGGCAATCCCTTTGACCCGCAGGCGGGCGTCGACCACGGCGCGATCGTCGGGGCCCATGCGGCAGGTGCTGGTTGGGTGATAGATGGTGGTGCCGTTCTCGCGAGCGTATCGCAAAAGCTCCTCGTCGCTCTGACAACCCTCGCCCGGTTCGCGTTCCTGCTTGAGGTATTTGGCGAAGGCCGGGGTCTGGGACAGGCGGCGGTTTAGCTTCATGCCGGCGATCAAGGTTTGGCGGTCGACCTCGGTATCCAGATAGTTGGCCTCGATCCGCGGATGCTGGCGGTGATCGGCGGAGCTGATCATCACCTCGCCGCGGCTTTCCGGCCTGAGCTGGCAGACCGAAGAGGTCACGCCGGCATAGCGGTGCAGCGGCTGTCCCGGCTTTTCGGCGCTGAAGGGGATGAAATGGAACTGTATGTCCGGTGTTTCCAGTTCCGGCCGGGTGCGAGCGAACATACCCACCTGGCCGGCGCTGATGGTCAGGGGGCCGGTGCGCCGGAGCGCGTATTGCATGCCGATCATGACCTTGAGGAAGGGGTTGTGGACGTCGCTGTTGAGCGAACGCGCACCACGAATCTCCCAGATCGACCTCACCTGGTAGTGGTCCTGCAGGTCGCGGCCGACACCGGCCATATCGCGCACCACCTCAATGCCCAAGCCGCGCAAGACCTCACCCGGGCCGATGCCCGAGAGCTGCAAAAGCTGCGGCGAGTTGATGGCGCCACCGGCCAGCACGATCTCGCCTCGGCATTCGGCGGCGCGGGGAGCATTGCCCTCGAGCCACTCGATACCCGTGGCCCGGCCCGCGTTGACCACCAGGCGTGAGACGTGAGCCCGTGTCACGACGTTGAGATTTTGCCGTCCGCGCAGCGGCTTAAGGTAGGCCGTGGCGGCGCTCGACCGCCGCCCCCTGCGTGAGGTTGTCTGGAAATACCCCACGCCCTCCTGGCTGGCGCCGTTGAAGTCGGAATTTCCGGGAATACCGAGTTCCTGGCCGGCGGCAATGAAAGCCTCGAAGATCGGTCGCCGGTCGGGAATGTCGGAGACCTTCAGCGGCCCGCCGCTGCCGTGGAATTCGTCGCCGCCGCGCTCTTGGTCCTCGGCCTTGCAGAAGTAGGGAAGCACGTCCTCGTAGGACCAGCCGGGATTGCCGAGCTGGCGCCAGTGATCGTAGTCCTGATGCTGGCCGCGCACGTAGAGCAGACCATTGACCGAGCTGCAGCCACCCAACACACGGCCGCGCGGCCACGAGAGGCGGCGTTCCGCCACCTTGTCGTCGGCCTCGGTCTCGTAGCGCCAAGTCAGCGCCGGGTTGACCATGGTACGGTAGTAGCCGACGGGAATGTGGATCCAGGGATTGCGGTCACGCCCGCCGGCCTCCAGCAGCAACACCCGGGCTTGGGGATCTTCCGAGAGACGGGCCGCCACGGCGCATCCGGCCGAACCCGCACCGATGACGATGTAGTCGTATGTATCGCTCACGATTTCACCCCGCACACAGCCCCCGCCGGTGGCGAGGGTAGCCCGCAAGACCCGTGACGCGCTAGCTTTCCGTAACCCCTACCAGCTCACACGCTCGAGCTGTAAGGCCGGTTTTGTCGATCTTGCCGATGGGCAGTAGCGGCAGCGTGCTTTCGACGAGGATGCGCTTGGGTATCTTGTAGTTGGAAAGCCGAGCGCGGCAAAAGGCGTCGAGCTCCTCGGGCATCGGCGCCGCGCCCTCGGCGGGTACCACAAATGCGAACCCCACTTCGTCGTAGACCGGATCGGGGGCGCCCACCACGGCGGCCATGGCGACGCCGGGATGGCTTTCCAGCACCAGCTCGATCTCGCGGGGATAGACGTTATAACCGCCCGATTTGAACATTTCCTTGAGGCGCCCGACGATCTGCCATTGGCCGTCGTCGCGCACCCGGGCGACGTCGCCGGTACGCAGCCAGCCATCGGCCGTGAAGACGGCGGCGCTTTCTTCGGGTCGGCGGAAATAGCCGCACATGACGACGTCGGCCTTTACCTGGATTTCGCCCTCGGGGCCCCCAGGCCCCTCATCCACGGGCCGGTCGGCGGCGTCGGCCAGGCGCACCCCGAAGTCCGCGACCGGCAAGCCGACGGCCTCGGCCAGCACTTCGTCGCTGGCGCCGTCCGCCGTATAGAGAACTTCCCCGCCGATTTCGGTGCAGCCGTAGCTGGTAAAGAGCTTCGGCGCGAGCCGGCGCAGCTTGGCGATCAGCTCGGCAGGGCAGCGCGCGCCGCTCCAGATCAAGACCTGGAGCGAGGAGAGGTCGTGCTCGGCCATCTCGGGCCGGTCAAGGGTCAACTGGTACATGGTGGGCAACTGGTGCATGACGGTGACGCGCCTCTCGTCAATGACGCGGGGGATGGCGGCCGGGTCGAAACGCTCCATCAACACGTTGGTGCCGCCTGCCACCAGGGCCTGCGTGCTGCCCTGGACGGCGCCGCCGACGTGGTTGACCGGCACGTTGACGATGATGCGAAAGGGCTCGGCCCACCAGTGGCGGCACTGTTCCAGGCAACTGCGCACGATGCCGCGCTGGCTCAGGAGCGCCCCCTTAGGCTGTCCGGTACTGCCCGAGGTGTAGACGATGAGGGCGGCGTCGCCGGGCTCGGCCTGGCCGCAGGCGGATTTGTAAGCCGCCGCGCCGGGGTCGTCTGCGCCGACCAGGAAGCTCTCGAAGCTGATGGCCGGTGCGGCAACCTCAGGCGCCATCACCACAAGCTGCTCAATGGACGGGTGTTCCTCGCTCAAGCGGCGCATGTCGTCACCGAATTCACGTTCCTCGAATTCCGGCATCGAGAACAAAAGCTTGGGCTGTGAATCGCCGACGATATAGGCCAGTTCGTCGTAACGCGCCCGCGGATTGAGGCCCAGCCATATGGCACCGATGCGCGCCGCCGCGGCGTAGAGCACCATGAATTCGGGCCGTGGCGTGGTCAGCTGCGCAATGCGCTCGCCGCACCCGACACCGGCTGCCACCAAAGCCTTGGCGCAACGCTCGACCTGGGATTCGAACTCGCTATAGCTTGTGACGTGATCGTCCAGCACCAAAGCCGCATGCCCGGGCCGCTCGCGAGCCCAGTACGCCACGTAGTCGCTGATGAGCGGCAGTTCAGGGGGCAGCCCGGGGATTTGCTGCATCACGACTCGGTTCCCTTGAGGTGGGGCGGTTGCACCGATATCGTCGCACAAGATCTGCAAACCCGGGAGAGGGATCATGATCATCGACGCCCGCGTTCGTCTGCCGGCCGATCTGCGCAGCGACATGGCCGAGCGGCCGGACGACCTGACCGAAGGTTATGACGCGGTACTGGATATCTCCGCCCGCGCCGCCTACGGCCGGACTGAGCTCGATACCGCCATGAAAACCGGCGGCGTCGACCGGGCGCTGGTCCATGCCGAATACGAACACGGCGACTACGCGGACGAACTCAACCAGGGCGTTGCCGACATGGTGGCCAGCGCTCCCGAGCGCTATCTCGGAGTCGGCACGGTGTCGCAGGAGTTGCCGCTCGACATCATGCGTGCCGTCGGTCAAGTTGCGGCCTGCGCCGAGTTGGGCTTCGTCGGCGTCTCTCTGCAACCCGCCTTCTTCCATATGGCGATCGACGACCGCCGGCTATATCCGGTCTATGCCAAGACGGCCGAGGCCGACCTCGTCGCCTTCGTCCATACCGGCATCAACTACGGCACGACCCATCCCTTCGGCAACGACCACCCTATGCTGCTGGACCAGATCGCCTGCGATTTTCCCAAGCTGCGCCTCGTTGCCTGCCACGGCGGTTGGCCCTGGACGGCGGAGATGGTGGCGGTGGCGCGTAAGCACCCAGGCGTCTACCTCGAATTCGGCGGCCTGGCGCCCAAGTACATCGCCGCGCCTGGCAGCGGCTGGGAAGTAGTCTACAGATTCATGAATTCCGTGCTGCAGGACCAGATCCTCTTCGGCACCGACTGGCCGGCCTTCGAGATTGAGCGCGCCCTGGCCGAATGGCGGGCCATGGAGCTCAAGGAAACGGTGCGTGACAAACTCTTGGGCGGCAATGCTGCGCGGCTCTTCGGCCTCGACTAGGGCATCGCCCGAATCGGAGAATTCGCGGCCAGAACAAAACCGAGGATGGACACCATGCCTGACTTTCAAACCCTTGAGCTTGCCCACGAGGACGGCGTCGATTGGCTGACCCTCAACCGCCCCCAGCGGCTGAACGCCTTCAGCCCGCAGATGATCGACGATCTGTTACTGTATTTCGAGGGCCTGGGAGGAAAGCCGGAAACTCGCGTCGTCGTGGTACGAGGAGCCGGGCGGGCATTTTGCGCCGGCGCCGATCTGGACGATTTCCTGAGCCTGATGGCCCAAGGCGCGGACTCCGACTTCCAGCTCCAGCGCAAGGTTTCGAACGTGGTCCTGGCCATGCGCCGTTGTCCGCAACCCATCATCGCCCTGGTTCATGGCGCCGCCACCGGAGGCGGGTTTTCGTTGGCGCTGGCTTGCGACATTCGCATCGCCGGCCTCAGCACGCGCATGAATTGCGCCTTCATCAAGATCGGCTTGAGCGGTGCCGACATGGGCACGAGCTTTCATCTGCCTCGGCTGGTCGGCACCTGCAACGCAGCGGCGCTGATGTACACGGGGCGTTTCATCGATGCGGTCAAGGCGGAACGCATCGGCCTCGTCAACGACGCGGTGGCGGATGAAGAAATGCTGGAAGTGGCACAGGAATACATTCAAGGAATGCTGGCCACGGCGCCGCTTGGTCTGCGCTTGACCAAGGAGGCGTTGAACGCAGCTACCGATGCACCGTCGCTGACCGCCACGCTGGCCATGGAAGACCGCAATCAGGTTATGACCTTGAATACTCCCGATCTGACGGAAGGGCTGGCGGCATTTCGGGAGAAAAGAGCACCGAATTGGCCGGCCGCTTGAGCATCGGAAAGGCGCGGCCATGACAACGACCGACGACTGGCTGGCAAAGACGCCCGAGGAGACGCTAGAGCCGCAATTGCCGATCTGTGATCCGCACCATCATCTCTGGGACCACGGCTTCGGACCCGCGGCGAAGTTCCGCCGCGAACAGGTGGCGCCGCGCTATCTGCTGGACCAACTGCTGGCCGACACCAGTAGCGGGCACAACATTGTCTCGACGGTATTCGTCGAATGCGCCTCCATGTATCGAGCCGATGGACCGCCCGAGCTGCGGCCGGTCGGCGAGACCGAGTTCGTCAACGGCATCGCGGCCATGAGCGCTTCCGGACAATACGGCAAGACGCGTGTGGCGGCAGGCATCGTCGGGCTCGCCGATCTCAACCTGGGGGGGGCGGTAAGACCTGTTCTGGAGGCCCATATTGCGGCCGGTGGAGGGCGCTTTCGCGGTATACGCCATGCCGTCGCCTGGGACTCCAGCGATGAGATTCGTAACTCGCACACTCGTCCGTTCGAGGGCATGCTGCTTGACGCTACCTTTCGCGCCGGATTCGCTGAACTCGCGCCGCTGGGCCTGAGTTTCGAAGGCTGGTGCTATCACCCGCAAATCCCCGATCTTACCGATCTTGCGCGCGCCTTTCCCGGCACCACCATCATCCTCAATCACTTCGGCGGCCCCTTGGGCATCGGCCCCTACCAAGGAAAACAGAGCCAATACCTGGAGCAATGGAAGCGCGATATCTCTGAGCTTTCCCAATGCCCCAACGTCCATGCCAAGCTCGGTGGCATCAACATGCGCATCAGCGGCTACGAATGGGACAAACAGTCGCGGCCGCCCTCGAGCCAGGAATTAGCGGCAGCGACAAAAGTCTATTACGAACATTGTATCGAGCAGTTCGGCGCCAAACGCTGCATGTTCGAATCGAACTTTCCCGTCGATAAGGTATCTGTCAGCTACAACGTTCTATGGAACGCCTTCAAGCGCATTGCCGCAGGCTGTTCGGCAGAGGAAAAAGCGCACCTGCTCCATGACACCGCTGCACGGGTTTACCGACTCGGATAGCAGCTTCGCCAGAAGACTCGCGGGAATTTCGATGCCGACCCGACCAAGCGATGTCGTCGGCCCGGCCGTCCAGGGGCATAGAGCGGGTGAGGCCGGTGATAGCGTGCTTGGTCGCCGTGTAGGGGGCCGAGAAGGGCCGGGGCACGTGGGCCGAGATGGAGCCGTTATTGATGATGCGGCCGCCGCGCGGCTGGCCCAGGGAATGGTCGGTTTTGGAGCGCAGCAGACGATTACCGGGCTGAGGTCGATTGGATCACCTCGGCTCGTGACCCCAAGCCGACATTGGTACACTCCACGCAAACACCATCTGGCGTGCTACCATTTCGTGGGGAGACGCCAGGATGGCGAAAGACATCAGACGGTGGCTAGAGGGTCTTGATCTCGGCAGGTACGTCGAGATGTTCCAGGCTAACGCCGTCGACTTGGAATTGCTGCTCGATCTCGACGAGGCCGATCTGGAGAAGCTGGGCGTGGCTGCGCTCGGCCATCGAAAAAAACTGCTGCGCGCCATCGCCGAGTTGGGGAGCGAGCCCGCGTCCACGGCCACCGCGGCCGACGCTACGCGGCCCAGCGAGGCCGAACGGCGTCAGTTGACGGTGATGTTTTGCGATCTCGTGGGCTCGACCGCTTTGTCCGAGCAACTCGATCCCGAGGACCTGCGGGCCGTCATCGGCGCCTTTCAGATGGCTTGTGCCGGAGTCATCGCAGGCTTCGAGGGTTACATCGCGCGCTACATGGGCGATGGTTTGTTGGTCTACTTCGGCTATCCCCAGGCCCACGAGGACGATGCCGAACGCGCGGTGCGGGCCGGTCTGGGCATCGTCGCTGCGGTCGGCAACCTCAAAACCCATCAAGATGAGATGCTCGAAGTCCGGGTCGGTATCGCCACCGGGTTGGTGGTGGTTGGCGACATCGTTGGCGAGGGGG
>PVBE010113212.1_pt1 | contig 11628 bp, 10 predicted proteins | sample 1631181 | NCBI WGS metagenome assembly PVBE01 (sample SAMN08397723, study PRJNA350692) | Marine metagenome, whole genome shotgun sequencing project. | isolation source: water | place: Pacific Ocean | collected 2012-04 | reverse complement strand
CGTTTGCACGCTGGAAACGCAAAGGATTCTTGGGTACAGTTTGTCACGGGCAGAGCCTCTTCCGGTTTCAGACTAAGCAACTGAATTTTACCGGATTAAAGGGGCTTTGCCTTTCTTATTCGTGCAATATTCAGGCTAGGCCGCCTTTCCCTCCGATCGACATGACAGACAAGGCGGAACGAATTTCCGATCTGCTCAACTGCTCGGCTGGAAGTCGGGGTCGAGCGCCCAGAACGCGTTGTAGTCGCGCCGCCATTTCTCCGACAACTCCGCGCTTTCCGCGTACATGCGTTTTACCGGGTAGATGAAATCCATGTTCGCGACGCGCGGCCTGGTCTGTGCTTTCCACTCACCCACCGAGACGCTCCGTTCAAGCCGCTGTCGGCGTATCTCGGCGCGTTTCGCCGCGGTTGCCTCCGCGTCCAACACCCAGGTGCCGTCGCCGCCTTCGTTGGCGACCACGCCATAAAGCGGCTCGGCGAAACGCGGCAGCAACAGGCCTTCCTCGAGATCCTGGATCACGAGTGCGGAGTCGCGCTCCAGCACGTCGCCCAAACCGTGGCCGCCGGCGATGAGGCTGAGATAGAGGTCGTACTCTTGGTGCGGATCGGGTAGATGGTAGCAGTGCTGATCCTTCAGCACCTCACCGTTACAGTTCGCCTCCATCTGGCTGTTCTCCGGATCGTGATCAGAAATCGGATACGGCAACTGCTGCTCGATGCGCTCCTTTAGATCCGTCTTCTTGATCGAGTGACGGTAGCCGCTGGCGCCGGGATAACCGCCGAACAGGCCCGAAGTTTGAAACACGAAACCTTCGCGGGCGTTGAACAACTCCTGGTACGGCGTGTTATACAACATGCGCACCGACTCGAACCCGAGGCCGCCGCGGTACTTACCGGCACCGCCGGAGTTCGGCCGCAGCCGCCGGCCGAGGTAGAGCAACGGTTCGAGCAGTTCCCATGCCTCGACGTCGCCCATATCCCCTTCCGGATTCCACACTGCGGCGCAGGAATGCTCTCCATCCATCATGTAGCGCGCCGACATACCGCACGAGCTGTGTTCGAAATTCGACCAGGCGCCGTTGGGGTTGCCATAGTGGTTCGGCCCGCCGCCCTGCATGATGTTGCCGGTAAACGGATACGCCGCGACGATCTCCTCGACGTAGCAGCGCGCCGCAAAAGCGGTGCTGAGCCCATGGAACATCCCGGTGAAGCACGGGATCAGAAACATCCAGGACAAGGTATTCGAGACCGACGGGTTATCGGGGTTCGCCCAGGTGCCATAGGGGGTATTGAACTTGGTCGCGAGATAGGCACCGTCGTTGACCTTATCGTTCGGTATCAGCATCTGCGTGATCGCCACCCACAGCCCGCCCTGCAGACCCGAAGTCGTACAATTGAACGAGTGGTAGCCCCACTTGTTGGCGCCGTCCAGATCGAGTTCGAAAGAGCAGTCCGCGCCGATGCGCATCTCCATCGGGCAATTCATCATGGTATCCACGGCCGCATATTCGACCATGCGGCCTTTGTCGATGGAGTGCGGTACGTCCATGAACGACGGGAATCGATAGATACCCGGAACGGCCATCAGCTTGATGTTGCGCTGAAACGCCTGGCGGGTGTCTTCGATGACTTCCCGGATGAACCGCTTGTAGGTATCGAGCCCCTCGTCTCGGATCAGCCGCAACACGGTGTCACGGATCAACTGGCAACCGGCGATACGGCACTTTTCGTCGAGCAGCCAGTAGAACGGTGTTCGCACGGCGGTCGAGATGCGGTTCTCATAATCCCGGTACAGATTGTCATTGGCGCCGACCTTCTGGCACGAGAGGATCCAACCGTCCTCGTAGCGGCTCACGGTACCGATCGGCATTCCTGCCGGCTGCGGCGCGCCGACGTCGAGTTCATGAGTAACGCCGGCGGCCCAACCGAGCAACTCACCGTCCCAGAATATCGGCATGAAAGTCTGCACGTCAGCGTTGTGCACGTCACCGAGTTGCGGATCGTTATTGGCGAAAAGATCCCCGTGCTTGATGCCCGGGTCTTCTTCGTACTCGCTGCGCACCATGTGTTTGATCGCTTCGGACATCGTGTGTACGTGGGCCATGATGCCGGTAGACAGGGTGATCGAATCGCCTTCGGGGGTATACAAACCGAAGCATAACTCCCCAACTTCGCGCACGACCGGCGAAGCGGAGATATTGAGTGCGGTGTCACGTGCGCCGACAATACCGCCGCGCAGGCGCGAGAAGATCTTCTCGTACCGGATCGGATCCGTCTCTTTCAGTTCGAGGCGCTCAACCCCATAGTAATGCCCGGTCTCCTCGATCAGCCGATTGCTCTCGGCCAGCATCTCGCTGGCCCGTTTACCGTCCCAACCGATGGGCCGGCCGCCTTCGAGGGTGTCTGCTGTCACTGCCATTGTCGTTACCTCTTAACGCTGCGCGCCCGAACCGACGTGATCCGGCGCTACAACGGTCGTCCCAGCCACTCGTTATAGAACGCTTCTAAGTCAGGTTCGAAATTGTGCACGATCGGATATCCCGGTGGAACGGCTTCGACGTGCAACAGCGTACCGTCGTTGGGATCGTAGAACTCGCGCAATTCCATCCAATCGGGATGAGCGTGCGCGTGCTTCGGATAGATTTCTTCGTACTTCTCGTCGGTGTCGCGAACGAACATCCGCGCCTTGAGTTTCCAATTCTCTCGATAATCGCCAAACTCGAAACCGCTGGTCGATTTCGTCACCAACGAGCCGTCGTCCTTTTTCACAATATAAAGGTGCGGCCCCAGCGGCAGGACAATCGTGTCGTCCCATTCGACTCGCTCCTGCAGTACGGCGACGTACTTATCGAAGCGATCCGGATCCTTATAGTTGCTCATCATCTCATGCAGTTCTGTCCACCCGAGCTTTCCGTCGAGCAGATCTGCAATCGTTTTCTTGTCGTAATTAGGCATCGTCCCTACTTCCGTTCAAATGCTGGGTTGAGAATCCTGGTCGAGCGCCCAGAACTCGTTGAACTCGCGGCGCCACTTCTCGTAGCGGATCGGATCCGATTCCTTCAACTGCAGCTGCTCGGTACCGCAGTAGTGTCCGGTCTCCTCGATAAGCCGCTCGCTCTCGGCCAGCATATCGCTCGCCCGCTTGCCATCCCAGCCAATGGGTTTCCTTTCGAGGGATTTCGGTGTTGCCGCCATGACGCGTATCTCCTCAGGCCGCCAGGGTCAGATCTTTCGCCGTCCTGACACTCATGTGAAAAATCCGGTGCTCATCCAAGCGCACGCTCCGGCCGGGCTGAACGAGCATAGTCGAAGCCGGCGACTCGACGACGGCGGGCCCGGCGATCTCCGAGCCGGCCGGCAGTTTTTCCAGATCGATGATCTGAGCATCCATCCATTCGCCGCCATAGTAAATCGAACGCGTGGTTTTCAGCGCGCCGTTCTTCTGCCACGCATCGGGGGCAAGCAGTTCCTCGGTGGGCAACTCCGGTTTCTCGATTTCGGTCGCACCGAACAGCATCACACCCGTGATCATGTAGCCGAATTGGGGCGTCTTGGCCCCGAGACCATAGATGCGCGTATACAGATCCTCGAACGCATCGCATATTCGCTGCAAATCCGCTGCCGACTCGAGTCGATCGGACTCCGAGATCACTTCGAGGCTGTTCAATTGGCCGTAATACAGCATGCGGACACCGGGTTTGAAGGTGATCGCCTCCGCACCGACCTCGCTCTTCTCGAACTCGGCCGCAACCTGGTCCTTCAGCGCCGCCCAGGCTTCAGTCACGGCCTCACAAATCCCTTCCCGCACGCTATCGTCCGCGTCGGGCAACAGCGGCAGGTCGAGCGTCTTGTCGAGGCGGTATTCATAATCACCGCAGGCACAGCCAAAGGCCGAAAAACCCGGCGCCCAGGCTGGGATCAGAATATCGTCGAAAGCGAGGCGATCGGAATAGCCGCCGACGTGCAAAGGCCCGCCACCACCGTAGGACAACAGCACGTAGTTCTCCGGCGTGTAGCCCTGCCCCAGGATTTGCCCGAGCAGGGCGTTGCGTAAATGATCCTCGAACAGTTCGAGGACGCCGGCCGCGGCGGTTTCGACATCGAGCCCGAGTGGTTTGGCAACCTGCTCTGCCACAGCCCGGACCGCGACGTCGCGGCCCAGGGTGATGTCGCCGCCCAGGAAAAAGTCCGGGTTGAGGTAACCCAACACCACGTTGCAATCTGTGATCGTCACGGTTTCGACGCCGGCCTCCGGCCAGCTCGTACCGATGCGGGCGCCGGCGCTGTCCGGGCCTATCTCGATCCGGTTCGAGGTAGGATTGACGCGGACGTAGGACCCGGTACCCGCACCGACTGAATCGATCTTGACCAGCGGCATCGACAACAGAAATCGGGCGACGTCGGGGTTCTGGTTCACGGCAAATTCGCCTTCGGTAATCAACGCCAGATCGAATGACGTGCCGCCGATGTCCGAACAGGCGATGTACTTTTCGCCGATCTTATCGCCGAGATAGCGACCGCCGATGACGCCGCCAATGGGTCCGCTGATCATCGTGCGGGCAAGCTCTTTGGAGTCCATGGAAATCGTCCCTCCGTGGCTCGCCATGACCCGCAGGTCGAAGTGGCCGCCGGCCTCGGTGCACGTTTCGCGAACCGCCCGGAGCGAGGCGCGCGAAGGCTCCGCCGCATAGGCCTCCATCAGGGTCGAGTTGAGGCGCGGGAGATCCTGGCGCACCGGGTACAACTCGCTCGAAAGATAGATCGGGATATCGACCCCTCGTTTTTCCATCACTTCGCGCGCGATTTCACCGACGCGGGTCTCGTGCGCCGGGTTCTTGTAAGAGAATAAGAGGCATACGACGATCGATTCGACTTCTTTGTCCAATAGACGGTTGACCGCGCCGTAAACCTCCTCTTCGTAGAGCGGTATGGCGACGTTACCGAACATGTCGATGCGTTCGCGCACGCCCGTCATCCGGTCGCGGGACACGAGCGGATCGTTGTGGTGGTGCGTGACGAGATGGATCCGATCCGAATAGGAGTAGCTCAAATAGGTCTGGATGGCGCGCTCGGTACGCAGGTAGTCTTCCTGACCCGCGGTGACGATCACACCGACCCGCCTTCCTTTGCGCTCCAACAAGCGATTGAGCATCGCTGTGCCGCAATAGATACCAGTTTTCAAAGTCGCGAAGGCGTCCTCAACCGTCATATCCCAGTATTTGAGGCCGTCTTTCGCCGAATTCATAAAGCCGATGGATTCGTCTTGCGGCGTAGTCTGTGCCTTACCGACGATGAACTCACCGTCTTTATCGATGAGGAAGGTATCGGTCATCGTTCCTCCGGCGTCGATACCGAGAATAATAGGTACTTTCTTGGACATTCCTGACTTACCTCTTCTCGTGGATTTCGACCGCGCGCAGGCAGCTGCGCGATTCATTCGGATTCGGTCGTGGCGTGAAGACGACGGGTTCGGACGCTCTCGCCTGGTACAAGACTCTTCGCAGGCGCACCATATCGGGTTGGACCAGAGAGGCCGCAAACAGACAGGAGGACTCCCGCCAGCCTGCCCGGCAACCGTCCCGAAATACTTCGATGGCCCGCCGGTCGCGTTCGTCGAACCTGAACGCTTGCATCATACGTGTCCTCTTGGCGTCACGAAACGATAATTCCCACCGTTATAGTCAGGTCGGCGATTACGCCCAATGCCAGGCGCAGCCTCTGTGTATACTCTCGCGACAATTTCATTGGCAACGCGATTGGAGATTAGCCATGTCACAACCCGATTATGTATTCGCCCTCGACCTCAAGCGGACCAAGGATCTCAGCCAGGAGATGACGGACTATCTCGGTTCGTATCAAGAAAACTTCGGTTTTACCCCCAATGTCTTCGAGGCTTACGCCTGCGACGACCGAAAGCTGAAGACCTTCGTCGAGTTCTACCATGCCCTGATGCTCGAGGATTCGAACTTGAGCGAGCTGGAACGGGAAATGATCGCGGTGGCGGTGTCGTCCGTCAATCGATGCTTTTATTGCCTGGTTACCCACGGCGCACGCGTTCGGGAGCTATCCGAAGACCCCGTACTGGGCGAATTGCTGGTCATCAATTATCGCGTAGCAGAGCTGTCACCGCGCCATCGCGCCATGCTCGACTTCGCCACCAAGGTAACCGAAGAGCCACACCGCGTGGAGGAGCCCGATCGACAGGCGCTGCGTGAGGCCGGCTTCAGCGACGCGGACATCTTCGACATATCCAACGTGATCGGCTTTTTCAATATGACCAACCGTATCGTCTCGGCCACCGACATGATCCCAAATCTGGAATATCATTCGATGGCGAGGTAACGGCCGGCATCGCCGTTCGGATAATTGAGGTCAGGTAGCCGGGACGTCCTAGATAATTGATCCGAAATGCGCTTCAATTCCATCGTCATTCCCGCGAAAGCGGGAATCCAGTTGAAAATGTGCCGCTGAAAGCGGCAGCTTTGTTGACTGGATGCCGGATCCGTCACCCCGGACTCGATCCGGGGCCGGCATGACGGTAATCACGTTCATCAGTCAATCCCGGATGAGAAAGTGATCGATATTTCGGAATAGTTATCTAGGCTCCCACTATTCGGCTTAGCTTTCGGCCAGGGCGCTGGCGCTGCCGAGCGCGATACGCGTCCCGTCGCCCTTGTCGACCCATACCTCACAGTGCACCCGGGTTCGGTCACCTTCGCGGACCTCTTCGCGCACCTTGCCGAAGGTTTCCACCTCCTCGTCGACCCACAGGACGTTGGTGAGCTTCAGGGACATCGCGCCGCCGGCCAGCCAACCCAGACCGAAAGCCTGCTGCATGAGTTCGGATACAAAGCACGTCGACATCATCCCCTGGACGACAATATTCGGAAACCCGAGCTTGCGGGCTTCCTCACGATCGTTGTGGTAATTCTTTCCCGGCCCGGAGAACAGCCAGCAACGACGTTCGTCGACGAGTTTCCCGACCGACGCAAGGTCGCGGCCGGTAGCGGTCGGGAATGGCGGTCGTTCGGGTTTCTTGTGCACGGTGGCAGCCTTGCCGTCGCCCTCTTGATTCGCCTGGAGGAAAGACTGATAGGTGCGACCGCGCACCAGCAACGCGCCGCTAGCGGCATCGTACAGATCCGTCTCGTTTACGACGTAATCACGGCCGCGCTTACTAAAGCGGGCAACAACGGTCGAGAGCGTACGCACACTGCCGCCGATGGGGATCGGAGCAAATAACTCCCAGTCCTGCTGCCCGTGAAGATTTCCTACAAGATTCGGTAGATACCACTCCTGCAAGTACTTAAAGCATTCGGAATGATGGAGCAGCGGCGGCGCGTATTGGCCGTACAGCGGATCCTGATCGTCTAACGCATTGATATAGGACTGGACCGCTTCCCCGGTGATTTCGTAATTGCTCGCACCGCAGAAGTGTCCGACGCGGACAGGTTCGCCTTTAAGGTTCATAGTTTCGATGCCCTCGAGATCCCGAAGTTCCGGCCGGCTGCGGGTAAATCCTATCCGGTTGCGCGATCGACCCGGCGGTCAGTATAGCGCGCTATTGAAGCCGTCATAATTCGTGAACCTTGCAGGTTGGGTTAGCCCGAAGGGCGTAACCCAACACGATGGCCAAATTGTTGGGTTACGGCGCTCATCAAGCCGAACCCAACCTACGGCGAACATGTGTTCTTGTCTTTAGGCAAGTCTCAATAAGTCCCGGGGTCCAGGCAAATAAAGCCGCCAAGGCCGCCTTCAATAGCATAAGACGGCAAGTTCGAATGACTCGAACAGATCTTCCCGTCTTGGGTAAACACGAGGTCGCGCAGGTAACTCACCCGCGTCGGCAACGGGTAACTGGTGAACACCTCGGTTTTCGGATCGAAGGAGAAAATCCGATCCGACATGTTCGAGGTCAACCACACGATGCCGGTCTCCGGATGCACGTTCAGCGCGTACGGCGTCTCATATTCGCCGGGTGCCAATGTCGGTAGCGGGTAACGGGTGAATTCTCGTGTTTCCGGGTCGAGGCTCACCAGTTCGCTGGTGTCAAAACCGGGGATCCATAGCGTGCCGTCGGGGGCGAAGCGCGGACGCCGCGGCCCCACCGGCGGCGTGTCGAATTCGTCGATTTCGAACGTATCCGGGTCGATACGCCCGACTTTGTTGGCATAGAGCTTCACATACCACACGCTGCCGTCGCGCGGGTTGACGTCGATACCATAAGGCAGATTGATCACCTTACGGCCAAGGCCACCGATTTTGTGGTGGGAAAGCATGATCGGCAAGTTCTTGCGTGGAAACAACGAGCCGATCGCGTTGACGGTAGGCAACATGGCGTCGGTCAACCAACGGGCGAAACCGTTCGCCGGCAAATCGAGGAGATCGAGCTGCGCCGTGTCCGGATCGAAGCAACCGACCTGATTGGAAGCGGCGACGGTAAACCACAGGCGACCCTTGAGTCCGCGGCGGATCGTATGCGGGTAGAGGCTGTCCGCACCGATATCGTAGGTTTCGAACTTCCGTTCCGACGGGGTGTAGCCGATCAATCGCGAGGACAGAGAATTCGTGATCCATAAGCGGCCCCGCTGGTCTTCCGCCAAACTATGGGGTCCATGGTTGCCGGTAAAAACACCGAGCGGTAGCGCGAGACCCGAAAACTTGCCGCCGACCGGCAAGTCAACCGGTGGCAGGGCGACTTCATCGATCCGCCCCGTAAGGCGGTCGAGTTCCCAGATCACATCATGGCCCTCGTCGGCACCGTAAAGCCGGCCGTCGTGGCCCACGTCGGCGTCGTGAATAAAGGAAAAACCATCGCCCGCTACCCATTCTTCGATCACGGCTTTCGATAATGCCGGCGAGACATCCCAAGTCTGGACGGCCTCGACGGGTGCGCCGGTAAAGGCCTCGTAAAGACCCTCGCTGATGATTTCTTTGTCGGCGTCGGTGACGAAGACCAGATAGGCTTCCATTCGATCGACCACTTCGTCCCATGCCGCTTTGTCGCGGGGGCGCCGAGTGAGCGCGTTGCCAATCTGATGGCAATAATTGCACTGGCTGATAAAGGTCGCCCGGTCTGCCTCTTGCTGCCAGCGAATCGTCGCCGCGTGGGCCGATGCCGTCAGGCTGTCGGACAAATCTACCGGGTCGGTCAGTTTCTCGGTGCTGAAATCCAAAGATACCGTGTCGCCGTCCGCCACACTGATCTCTTGGGTGACATCGGCGAAATAAGGCGTACGCGCCCGGACGGTCAATTCACCGACGAAGCTCAGAGACAGGGTATAGATACCGTCGCTTCCAGTGTAGACGGTGCGCCGCCGGGTCTTCGGTTCGTTGAAGGCCGTGAGCAGGGCGCCCGAAATCGGCATCCCCGAGGCGGTAGTAACTGTCCCGGTCAAGGTCGCACTTCCAGGTGTTTCGTCACCGGGCCGGTGCACTACCGGATCCGCGACCGTGATTTCTACATCCAGGACGACCGTGCGATGGCCCGTGAAGAACCCGTCGGGCGCAAAGATCGCGCCGAGGACGAGAACGACGGTCGCGGCTTGCATTGTGGGTGTAGCGAACCTACTTCGGTTTGCGCTCCCGTTCATCTGCTTGGTCTCCTCCGCCTGGGCTCGGGGCTCTGCATCCCTTTATCGCAATATCGCCGCCATCGTCGCTACATGAAAAATCTCCTCGCCGATACTGTATGCGAAATTTAGGTGCCTGTGCAGCGAGGAGAATGCATGCGGCTGCGGTCGCCTTCAGGAGAAGCGCAAACACGCGGTTGCCGGGACACCTAACGAATGTAGCTGTTGGCGATCGACTGGATGCCGTCGATTCCTCCGGGCATGGTTATTACCCGCGAAACGCCCAGATCCGATAGTGTCTTGAGCGATTCTTCGCCGCCTTCCGGATCCCACAGTACTGTGATCTCTATTTCGTGATAATTCCGGCCTTCAATTTCACAGGCCGCACGAAGCTTCGCTAGCATGTCTGCCAATTCGGCCGGGTCCGAAGGCGGGAGGAACCAACCATCACCATGCTTGGCGATGCGTTGATGGACTCGACCAGCCTTTCCGCCAATGATGACCGGTACCCCCGGTTTCTGCTCAGGCAAGGGATAGCCCTTGAATCCATGCCAGGAAAGAAACTCGCTCTCGTGCTCAACAACCTCGCCGGACCAGATCTTCTTCATGGCCACCATGTAGTCATCAAAGCGGGCGCCGCGGCGCTCGAACGGCGCGCCCATCGCTTCGAACTCCTGCTCGATCCAGCCAATGCCCGCGCCGAGCATTAATCTGCCACCGGACAGGACATCCAGGCTCGCGGCCTGTTTCGCGAGCAGTAGAGGATTGGTTTGCGCGACGATGTTGACCCCGGTACCTAAGCGGATGCTCGTCGTTTGCGTGGCAATGGCCGCGAGCGTGATCAGCGGATCGAAAAAAGGCGTTTCGGGCGGCGTGCCGAACTCGCCGCTTTCGTTATAAGGGTATTTCGAACGGAGTTCCGTTGGCAGCATGACGTGTTCGAATGTCCAGACGCTTTCGAAGCCGGCTGTTTCCGCGGCCTGTGCCGTCGCAATGATCTGCTCCGCCGACGTGACCCCGACGTTAACCGGGATGACGCCGAATTTCATTGAGTTTCTGACTGTCATAATAATTCTCTAACGTTTTTCAAAAGTAATCTTGAGAGCATTCCGCGTCCTGCTACGACATGATGTACTTGAAATCGCGATAGGCGATGCGGCGATAGGGCCGCATGCTCATGAGCTGCGTGCCGCCGGCCCGATCGACCAGTTCGTCAAACCGCCCGCGCTCTCGTGTGGCAAGCGCGTCGACGACATCGAACACGCGCTGCAGATGGTAGACGATGTCGACGGAATCGCGCCGGCGATGTTTGACACCCCGGGCGCAAAATTCGATCCACCCCAGCGACGGATGCGTTGTGCCTGCTTCATCGGGATCCTGAATGACGGTCCCGGCGGCGGCGTCGGGCGAAGCCTCACACCAAGTGTTGTAACTCTCGATCATGGCGCGAAATTCAGGGCTGAATTCCGCGAACAGATTCTGCAATACCGATACCGTCGTTTCTGGGATCGAATCGTCGCCGGGCAGGTCCGGCGCCATGTCCGGGAACTCCGGGTCAGCAATACCCTGCTCGAACATGCGCTCGGTCCACCGGTAGACATTTGGCGCGTGATTCTTCATGTGGTTCGACGGATACGGATCGCGCGAAAGATGCGCAAAAAAGGGGGCGATGAGACCGAAATCCGCGAGCGTCGGGCGCCCGCCCATTAAGTACGGATACTCATAGAAATGCGCGTTCAGCCCGTCGAGGAGGTCCTCGTAGGCTGCCTCCATCCCCGGGATCGTCTCGTCGTTCACGCCGAGTTCGGTCAGTTTGCCGCTGAATTGGGCCATCAACGGTGCGACGTCGCGCTTGCGTCCCGCTCTGTCCCGGGCGAGCGAGACAGGCCTGCCGAATGCGTCTTCCTCGATGAAACGCCGCTGCAGCTCGAGATAGGTCCAGCGGTAATGCAGACCGAGCTTCCACATTGATTCCGACCCTAGGCAGCCGAGAAGCCAGGCTGTTGCGCGCTGCACTGGTGTCACAGGAATGAGTGCTGGCTCCGACGCCAGTG
>PVBE010530877.1_pt1 | contig 11629 bp, 12 predicted proteins | sample 1631181 | NCBI WGS metagenome assembly PVBE01 (sample SAMN08397723, study PRJNA350692) | Marine metagenome, whole genome shotgun sequencing project. | isolation source: water | place: Pacific Ocean | collected 2012-04 | reverse complement strand
GGCCTCGCTCAACGTCCGGCTGCGCGAGTGGGAGCAGATCTATAATCATATTCGACCTCACCAGAACCTGGACTACCTGACGCCCGCCCAGGACCTGGAAACATTCAAAAAAACGGCCCCCGTGTCTCATATGTCTTGAACCCATACATCCGGTTGACTCGTACGGGGCCGATTCCGTAGGATCGTGGCCCCGTAGCGAAAACCACTTCAGAACCCGTTGCCGGAGCCCGCTTCGGCCACACCCTTTTCACGGAGGCGGAACAAGATGGCTTCGGACCCGATCAAGGTCGTCCTGACCGACTACGTGTGGGAATCCCTCGAACCGGAAGAGTCGCTCTTCCGCTCTCTGGACGTCGAATTCCTCGCCATCCAGTGCAAAAGCACCGAAGAGCTGGTGGAGGCGGCCCGGGGCGCCCGGGTGTTGCTGAACACCTATTTCGCCCCCCTGGACCGGTCGCTCTTCGAGGCCCTGCCTTCGCTGAAGATGATCGCCCGCTACGGCATCGGGGTGGACACCATCGACCTGGAAGCCGCCACCGATCACGGCATCATCGTTACGAACAATCCCACGTACTGCCTCGACGAGGTGGCCGAGCACACCCTGGCCCTCCTTCTGGCCATGGCCCGGAACATCGCCGTCTATGACCGGGACGTCCGCCGGGGCGTCTGGGACGTGGAGGCGGCCAAGCCCATGCACCGGATCGCCGGCAAGACCCTCGGGGTCCTGGGTCTCGGGAGCATCGCCAGAAAGGTGGCCGCGCGGGCGCGGGCGTTCGAGATGCGGGTCCTGTATCACGACCCGTACGTGCCGGCGGAGGAAGGCGAGAAGGAGGGGGTGGAGGCGGCGTCGCTGGACAGGTTGTTCGAGGAGTCGGATTTTCTGACCGTCCACACCCCCCTGCTTCCCGACACCCGCCACATGATCGGCGAGGCCCAGCTCCGGCGGATGAAACCGACGGCCTGCCTGATCAACTGCGCGCGCGGCCCCATCGTGGACAACGAGGCCCTGGTGAGGGCCCTGTCGGAGGGATGGATCGCGGCGGCGGGCCTGGACGTGGTGGAGGACCCGCCTCCCCTGTCCCCGGACCACCCGCTGCTGAGCTTTCCCCGGAACATTGTCACGCCGCATTCGGCTTGGTATTCCGAGGAAGCCATGGAGGGTCTGCACGAGGGCGCGCCGGCCGAGGCGGCGCGGTTTCTGCGGGGCGAGCGCCCGCTCCATGTGGTCAACCCGAAGGTCCTCGAAAATCTCGGGCGCTGAGCCGCGCGGCAACCGCGAGAAACCCGGCCGGGGCTCAACCCCTCCTCCCCCCCTCCCCTTCCTCCTCCCCGATCAATCGGTGATGACACAGGTCAGCGTCCGGCGGTTCCCGCGCGGCCGCTACTTGGACCTCGACCGCGCGATCAGCGCCCTGAGCGTCTCCAGCTCAACGGCGCCCGGGATCAACTCATCCCCCACAACGAAGGCCGGGGTCCCGCCGATCCCGAGCGCCCGGGCCAGTGCGTAGTTTCGCCGAATCGTCCGGAGAACGTCCGGGGCCTCCATGTCTTTCCTGAGCCGCGCCGTGTCGATCCCGACAAAGGCGGCGGTCCGGAGGATCCCCTCCTCGGTGAAGGGGTTTTTCGTCCGCATCAGCGCTTTATGGAAGACAAGGTATTTTCCCTGCCGGCGGGAAGCCAGCGCCGCCCGGGAGGCCAAAGAGGAACCGGGCCCCAGAATGGGGGAACTCTTTGTAGACAATCCGGAGGTTCGGGTCGCCTTGCTCGGCTTTGCTCATCATCGGCGCGATCCGCCGACAATGGACGCACCGGTAATCGAAAAACTCGACCAGCGTGACGTCCCCATCAGGATTGCCGCCGACGGGCGATTCCGGATCGCGGAACAGGTCCCGCGCCCGCCTGGCGATCACCCGTTTCGTCGCCGCCGCCTTGGCCCTTTGCCGCTTTTCCTGCAGACGCCGCAGGGCGTCCTCGACGACCTCGGGGTTGCGCAGGAGGTACTCGCGGATGACCCCTTCGATTTCCTTCACCGGAAGTCCTTTTCGGGCCTCCTTCGACGCCTTCCCCCGGTGCGGCTCCCCCCCCCGGCCCGGACCGTCCGACCGAAAAGGGCCGCGATCACCACAACCGAGAGGAAACAGATTCGCGCACACCGCATCGTCCAACCTCATGGGTTCAGGACGCCCGCCGCCTGGAGCGCCTTTCCCTCCCTCTCCGATTCGGGGATGGGAGGAAAGCCGGAAATTCTCTCCGATGTATCCGAGTGCAAGAATACAGCGCCCCCGCGATAATTGATAGAATTCATGGAATCCTCCCCCTTGACAGTCACGAGGCAAAAGCGCAAGGAGGGATACAGGCGGCGGGGCCTCAAACAGCGCAAACCAATGAAAGGAATCGGCTGGATGTCATCCTTGGGTCTCACCTCCTTGGGGGCCCCGCTTGCGGGCGGACGGGCCCCGGGGGCCGTCGAAGGCGGGCCCTGCCTGAGCCGCCACACCCTGCAAAACGGCCTGACGGTGATCCTTCAGGAAAACCACGCTTCCCCCGTGGTGGCCTTCAACGTCTGGGTCAAGGCGGGAAGCGGGGACGAAACCGACGCGGAATCCGGCCTCGCCCACGTTCTCGAACACATGGTGTTCAAAGGAACCCGGCGGCGGCAGGTCGGTCAGATCGCCCAGGAAGTGGAGGGCGCGGGCGGCGACATCAACGCGTTCACATCCTTCGATCAGACGGTCTATCACGTCGTTCTCGCCAGCCGGTTTTTCGACACCGGTCTCGACATCGTGGCCGACGCCGTCCGGAACTCGGCCTTCGACCCGGAGGAGCTGAAGAAAGAGCTCGAAGTGGTCATCGAGGAGGTGAAACGGGGCAAGGACATCCCCTCGCGCCGCCTGTCCCAGGAGCTCTTTCACGAAGCCTACCGGGTCCATCCCTACCGGCGGCCCGTCATCGGGACCACTCGGCTTCTGCGCACCTTCAAACGGCCCGCCATCGTCGATTTTTTCAGGAAGTGGTACGTCCCTGAAAACATAGCCCTCGTGGTGGCGGGGGATTTTCAGGCCGAGCGAGTCCTGCCCCGCATCCGCGAGGCCTTCGAGGATTGGGCCTCCCGGCCGGTCCCGGAGCGGCCCCGGCCCCCCGAGCCCGAACAGACCGGAATGCGCGTCGTCACCCTCGAGGACAACGTCCAGGAGGCCCACCTCGACACGGCCTTTCACATCCCCGCGCTGAATCACGAGGATGTCTACGCCCTGGACATCCTGTCGCTCGTGGCCGGACAGGGGGAGAGCAGCCGGCTGCACCGCCGGGTGAAGGATGAGCTCGGGCTCGTCCATTCCGTCTCCTCGGGCGCGTACACGCCGAAGGACCCGGGCGTGTGGGCGGCGGGCGCCGTTCTGGAGCCGGAGAAGCTGACCGCCGCCCTTCAAGCCATCCTGCGGGAGCTTTACGCGCTGAAGGACGACCCCCCGTCGGACGCCGAACTGGAGAAGGCCAAGCTCAACATCGAGGCGGACTTCATCTTCCGCCGGGAAACCGTCCAGGGCCAGGCGCAGGGTCTGGGATACTTCGAGACCGTGGCGGGGAACCTGGATTTCGAGAAGGATTACGTGGAACGCATCCGGGCCCTGACGCCGGAGGCCATCCGGGAAGCGGCGCGGAAATATTTAAAAAACGAAAATCTGACCATCGCGGTCCTCACGCCGAAGGCGCAGGCCGAATTCGCGGACGAGAGCGGGATTCGCGCGGCGGCCGAGGCCGCGGCGAACCCCGCCGAGGAGGCGCGGACCCCATCGAGCGCGGGCCTTGATCCCAACGGGCATTCCGTCTCCACCCCGGCCGGCCCGCCCCCCGGAGGCCGCCCCGGCGCCGGGGTTCACCGGGAGATCCTCTCCAACGGCGTCACCCTCCTGGTCAAGGAGAACCCGTCGATTCCGACCGTGGCCGTCCGGGCCGTTTACCTGGGGGGGACCCGCTTCGAGGACGAAAAGCGCAACGGCATCAACAACTTCATCGCCGACCTCCTGACCCGGGGGACCGAGCGCCACACCGCCGCCGAGTTCGCGACGCGGGTGGACTCCCTGGCGGCTGGCATCTCCGGCTTTTCCGGGCGGAACAGTCTGGGCGTCGCGGCGGAATCCCTGGCCCGATTCTTCGACCCCCTGATCGACCTGCTCACCGAGGCGATGCTTCATCCGGCGTTCGATCCCGAGGAGGTCGAGAAATCACGCCGCGACATCCTGGCCGAGATCAAGCGCGAGGAGGACAACCTGTCGCAATCCGCCTTCAAGCTGTTTTTCCGCACGCTCTACGGGCAGCATCCGTACGCCCTGCCGGTGAACGGGACGGCCGACTCGGTCCGGTCGATACGGCGGGAGGACCTTCTGGCTTACTACCGGAGCGTGACCGCGCCCGACAACCTGGTCCTGGCCGTGGTCGGAGACATCCGGACTGAAACCGTCGTCCGCCGGATGGAAGAGGCGTTCGGCCGAAGGGGCGGGGAAAAGTTCTCGCTTTCGGTCCCGACGCCCCCAAGCCCGCCGGAGACCTCGGTGCGGAAAGTGGTCCACCGGGAGAAGAAGCAGGCCCACATCACGTTCGGTTTCCTGGGCGCGACCCTCGATAACGCGGACCGCCACCCCTTGGAGATCCTGAACGCCGTCCTGTCGAGTCAAGGCGGCCGCCTCTTCCTGGGGCTGCGGGACAAACAGAGTCTGGCCTACGCGGTCTCGTCCTTTCATTTCGAGGGATTGGACCCGGGCGCCTTGGGCGTGTACATCGCCACCACGCCGGAAAAGGTGGATACGGCGCTCAAGGGCATCCGACAGGAGCTTCAGAAGCTGCTGTCCACGCCGGTCTCTTCCGAGGAGCTGGAGCGGGCCAAGAAGTACATCATCGGCGGGTATGAGATCGACCTCCAGCGGAACGGGGCGCAGGCGGCGGACATGTCCTTCAACGAGCGGTACGGCCTGGGCTGGGATGAGTTCATGCGATTCCCGGAGCGGATCAACGCGGTCACCGCGGAGGATGTCCTGCGCGCCGCGCGGAAGTACTTCCGGCTGGACGCCCCCGTCCTGGGAATCGTGACGCCCGGGAAAGTCGACGGGCGCCATCCATGATCCTGATGATCGACAACTACGATTCGTTCACGTACAACCTGGTTCAGGTTCTGGCCGAGCTGGGGGGCGAAGTGGACGTGCGGAGGAACGACACCCTGACGGTCGAGGAAGCCCGGGCGCTGAATCCGGAGATCATCGTGATCTCTCCGGGACCCGGCAGGCCGGAGAAGGCGGGGATCTGTGTGGAGCTCGTCCGGAAGCTGCGGGGGGAGATCCCCATCTTCGGGGTCTGCCTCGGCCACCAGGCCGTGGGCGTTGCGTTCGGCGCAAAGGTCGTCCGCGCCGACCGGATCATGCACGGAAAAACATCGGAGGTTCTTCACGACAGCCGGGGGGTCTTCGCCGGTCTTTCAGACCCGGTCGTCGCGACCCGGTACCACTCCCTCCTGCTGGACCCGGAAAGCCTTCCGCCGGACCTGCGGGTCAGCGCCCGGACGGACCGCAACGAAGTCATGGGCGTTCGAAGCGAGGACGGGATGGTGGAGGGGGTTCAGTTCCACCCGGAATCGATCTTGACGGAGGAAGGGAAGAACCTGCTCGGCAACGTTCTGCGAATGGCCGGGTAAGCGACCCTCTTTCACGCCCCGCCCCCGTCCTTCAGGCCCGCGGACCTCCGAGTCGGCGGGGTCCGGGGCGATGGACCCTCGGGGCGAAAACTCGGGGGGGCTTATCCCTTTTGGGACCGCTTGGAAGCCTTGAGCGGGTTGAGTTTCCGGTCCACGACGACCTTCTTTCGATCCAGATGGCTCGCGAGGTTGCAGACGCCGAACGCCCACTTGCCCTCGGGATCGCCGGAGACCCGGCAAAATTTCCCGGACGGGAGGTCCACCACGAATTTGCAGCCTTCACACCGCTCGATGATGGTGTGGCACTGTCCTCCGTTGAACCCGCACCCCTCCTTCGTCATAAAGGCGCACTCCACGTCTTCCCGAATCGTCGTCCAAATCATCTTTGAATCTCCTTATCTTATCCGGCGACGGGATGTCCGCCGGCGGTCTGAAAAAACCCCGAAAACAAAAAATTCCCGCGCCGCATTGGTATCCCCGGATGCCGGACCTCGATGCTTAACCAAGCGACACGGGAAAATCCCGCAAAAGATATGCCGCCGGAATGCGTTGTCAAGGGAAAATTGGGCGCCAGCAGGAAAAAACGACCGGATCGCGGGGTCCCGGCCGGCCGGCGGGGAAGGAGTGCGGCGACGCCCGCCCGAAACGAGGGTTTGCCCATTCGGCGGGGGGTGTGGTAGTGAATGAGCCTCAATCGGAAATTCCGGCGGGATTCGGACCCACCGGGCCACAGAAACCCGGCGGAGCGGCCAGCGATTGAAGTGGGTGGATGAAAAAGGAAGAATCGGCGGCTGGGTGAACCTGTTCGACCTCTCGGCGATCCTCACGGCCGCCCTGCTCGTCGGGTACTACGGGTTCTCGACGCCCGCGATGATCCCGCCGGACGCAAGCTCGGCCGCGTCCGGTCCCGGGAAGATCGCCCGGAAAGAACCGAAGGGGTCGCCCGTGGTCATCCGGGACGTCCAGTTCGTCTTTCGTGATCTGGCCCCGACCCTGGCCGCCCGGATCCGTCCCGGAAATCGGGACACCGCGCATCCGGACACAACGATCGAGATCCTGGAGATCCTGGGGAACGACCCGCAACTCAACGTCGTGAACATGGGCGGGAAGAAGGTCCTGGCCTCTGTCCCGGGAGAGAAAAGGATGGTTCGCGTCAGGATGAAGATCCGCGGACGGAGGGAGGGAAAAACCTTCTACTACAAACAGCAACCGTTCATCCGCGGAAAGTCCTACACGTTCGTGACACCGGAGTACGTTCTCGTGGGCGAAGCCCTCCGGCTGGATGACACCTTCCTCATCCGGTATTTACCCGTGAGGAGGAGGCTGCGGATTTGGGCGCACACGCAGTTGATTGAACAAACCGTGGCCGACATGCCTCGGCGGGGAGACCGGGCGTTGCCCTCCCCGAATGATCCCGAGGGCCGATTCCTGTGGTTGAAGCTCAGCGGTGTCTTCCGGCCGCCCCGCAAGCCCTGGCAAGAGATTCCGGATATCGGCGATTACTATTGGCCGATACCCAAAATGCGGACGATCGGGGTGAAACTGGAATGCCTGTGCGCGTACAGCGATGAAAAGGGCTTCTACTACGGCAGTGAACCCCTGAGTGCGGGGGAAAAGTTCGGGTTCAAGACAAAGTTTTATTACCTCCCCCTTAAAATTCAAAAGGTTGAGGCCCTCCCGTTGGACACCCCTTCTCCGGAAGGTTCATGAGGCGTCGAGACACATGATCAAAGAGGCCCTAACGAAAGTCGTTGCGGGGAACCACCTCTCGGCGGAAGAAGCCGAGGAGGTCATGACCGAGATCATGAGCGGGCTCTGCACGCCGGCCCAGGTCGCCGCCTACATGACGGCCCTCCGCATGAAGGGGGAAACCGCCGACGAGATCACCGGCAGCGCGCGCACGATGCGCGCCAAGGCCACGAAGATCGAGACGAAGCACGACCTTGTGGTTGACACCGCCGGAACGGGAGGCGACGGCGCGCATACGTTCAACATCTCGACCACCGCCGCCCTGGTGGCCGCCGGGGCGGGCGCGCCCATGGCCAAGCACGGAAACCGGGCCGTCTCCAGCCATTGCGGAAGCGCGGACGTCCTGGGGGCGCTCGGGGTCGACATCGAGATCTCCCCCGAGCGCGTGGGCGCATGCCTGGACGAAGTCGGCTTCGCGTTCCTGTTCGCCCCCGCCCTGCACGCCTCGATGAAGTACGCCGTCGGCCCCAGACGGGAGACCGGCCTGCGCAGCATCTTCAACGTCATGGGTCCCTTGACGAACCCGGCGGGGTCCCAGGGACAGATCATCGGGGTCTACGACGCGTCCCTGACCGAATTGATGGCCAACGTCCTCAACAACCTGGGGGCGTACCGGGCCCTGGTGGTCCACGGCTCGGACGGGCTGGACGAGATCACCCTGGCCGGGAAAACCCGGGTCTCCGAGGTCCGGGAAGGCAAAGTCCGGACCTTCGACCTCTCCCCGGAGGACCTGGGCCTCTCCGCCCATCCCATCGACGCCTGCAAGGTGACGGCCCTGGAAGACAACGTCCGGACAACCCTGATGGTCCTCAACGGCCGGACCGGTCCCGCCCGGGACATCGTCCTCCTCAACGCGGCCGCGGCGATTTACGTCGGCGGGATCACCGACTCGATGAAAGACGCAGTCGCCCCGGCCGTCGAATCCATCGATTCCGGCGCCGCCCTGGCAAAGCTGGAGGCCGTCAAAGAGTTCTCCCGCCGCCCGGACCCATCATCGAAATCCGATGGCTGATAACCGAACGTCCTCCCGCGAATCCTCCGCCCAGCGGACCGTCCTCGAGGAGATCGTCGAATCCGTCCGGGCGGCGCTGGAAGAGGAGGTCCGGCGCGTTCCGGAGGCGGAGGTCCGCCGGCGGGCCGGGGCCGCCCCCGCGCCGCGCGATTTCAAAGGGGCGCTGGCGGGCGGCCCGGGAGACGTCCGGATCATCGCCGAGGCCAAGCGGGCGTCGCCTTCGGCCGGCCTCATCGCGAAATCCTACGACCCCGTCGGCCTGACCCGCCGGTACGAAAGCGGCGGCGCGGCCGCCCTCTCCGTCCTGACCGAGCCCCGGTACTTCCAGGGCCGCCTCGACCACCTGTCCGCGGTGCGGGAAACGGTTTCGATCCCCGTCCTCCGCAAGGACTTCACGGTGGCCCCTTACCAGGTCTATCAGGCCCGGGCCGCGGGCGCGGACGCCGTTCTCCTTATCGCCCGATGCCTTCGGGACGAGGAGATCCGCGGCCTTCAGGCCCTCGCCCGGGACCTCGGGATGGCGGCGCTCGTCGAGGCGCACACGGCGGAGGAAGTCGAACGGGCCGCGGCCTGCGGGGCCGACCTGATCGGCGTGAACAACCGGAACTTGGCCGACTTCCATACGGACACCGGGACGTCCCTCGAGCTGGCGGCGGAGATCCCAGAGGGGTGCGTGAAGGTGGCCGAGAGCGGGATTCACTCCCGCGCCGACGTCGAACGGCTTCGGCGGGGCGGTTTCCACTGCTTCCTGGTCGGCGAGGCGTTGATGCGCGCGGGCGATCCGGCGGAGAAGCTGCGGGAGCTTCGCGGCGTGAGCGGTTGAGCGGGGGGGGGACCCGTCCGGGAATATGAGTCGCCGGGGTGCGTTGATCCGAATATATATTATGACCTGGGTTTCGGCCCTTCGGGGTGGGACCTCCCGCACAGGCCGAACGTCGCGCAGGAAGGATGCGGAACCACCGGGAGATGGAAAGATGGCGACTCGGAAAGCTTGGCCGGTTGCGCTGAGGTTTTTCTTTCTCTGGATGACCATCGCCGCGACGGGCGCGATGGCGCAAACGACGATCCGGAAGGGTCGAAAAATCTCGCCCGATGGCCCGAAGCTCGTCCTGCTGCACGCGCCGAAGTGGATCGTCCCGCCCAACGACCTGCCGGTCTACGTTTCGGTCAAAGCGGGCGAAGCCGATCTCAAGGAAATCGTCTGGAGCTTCGAGAGCCCGCCCTACGGGGAGATCGCCTTCGGCGCCTACCGGATCAAGCCGGGCGAGGAAAAGGAGGTCTCCGGCCATTTCACGTTGAGCACGTTCGACGCGATTCGCGGCGGGACGCTCTCGAACACGCAGGACCTGTACGTCTACATCAAGATTTTGGCGCGCGACGTGGACGGCCGGATCAGCCGGGTGGGATCGTTCGACATCACGCTGGACATCCTCGCGCCCAAGAAGTTCCCGCCGCCGAAATCGAACCTGAGGTTCGCCAGGAATTTCGGCGTCATCGAGGGGAGGATCGTCCCGCCCGTCAGCGACGCCAGCGAGGTCCCGTAGGACCGGACGTTTTTTTCTGAAAAACCGGATTGAATCCCGAAGGGCCGCGCCGTCATGGCGCGACCCTTTTTTTGTCTTTTTCCGCCTCATGCGAATGGGCCGGTGAACGGGTTGCCTTTCAATCCATTGCCCGATGCGAGCGAGTTGCCTGGCTGAAACACCCCGTTCTCTGCGCGGGCGTGTGACGGGCCGGGACCCCCTGCCTTGCCAGAGGGCAGGCTTGGACCGGCCCGTGCGGACGCCCGCTGGTTCCCGACCCGTGTCCGGAACGGTGAAGGGCCTCCGATGACCTCCTGTTTTTTCCCTTTATGCATTGAATCGCGAAATCGAATGAGGCGGCACTGGCAGGCAAGCTGCCAGTGGCACACCCTCTTTCATGTGCCCCTACGGAATCGAAGCACGCGCGCGGATGCGGAGGTGCGGTCATTGGGCTTTTTTCCCTTTACGCCTCCGGCCGAACTTCCTTATGATTCAGGGTGTCCAATCCACTAAGGGTGAATGCGGCTCATGGGGAAATCTTCGTGACAAAGCGGGTCCTGATCTGGGTGTTCGTCCTCGTGGCGGTCTTCGTTCTCGGCCGGCCTTCGCCCTCCCTCGCCGCCCAGCGGCGGATCGCCGTCCTGGACTTCCGGAACACGAGCCGACACCAAGGGCTGATCTGGCTCTCCCAGGCCGTCCCAGAGACCCTCGTGACGAAGCTCGCGGGGGTCTCGTCCATCCACGTCATCGAGCGGGGACAGCTCGAAAAGATCATCAAGGAGCAGAGGCTTGGCCTGATGGACCTGTTCGATCCTTCCAAGGCCGCAAAGATTGGCCGTCTTGCGGGGGCACAGGTCGTCGTCATCGGCGGGTACGTCGTCTTCGGAAAAGGGCTGATGTTCAACCTGCGTTTCGTGGACGCCGAGACGGGGATCGTGTTGCACACCGCCCAGGTCCGGGGCGGGACCTCGGACGAGGACGCCCTGTTCGGCACCCTGACCCGTCTGGCGGACGCGGCCGTCGAGTCGCTGGGGAAGAAGGTCGTCATCCGGGGGGGCGAGAAGCGCGTCGTCAAGGCCCCCCCGGTGACGCTGACGCCGAGGGAGAGAAAGCGCCTTGCGGCCCCGCCGGCGAAGTCCCTCACGGCGTACGAGCTTTACGGCAAAGGACTCGAGGCCTACAAGAAAAACCATTGGCGGGAGGCCGACGCCCTCTACGCCCGCGCGCTTCAGAGAGACCCCGCCCTCGCCGACGCGGCTGGATGGCGCGCAAGAGTCCTGGGGGACCTGGGGCGTTACGCCGAGGCCCTCGGCCTCAACGCCCGCACCCTGACGCTTTACCGGAAAAAAAGGACGATGAGAACACCGCCGCCGTCCTCAACAACATTGGCGAGATCCACCGAAAGCAAGGCCGGTATGAAGAGGCATTGCGGCGATACGAGGAATCAATCGACATCGAACGCAGGCTGGGAAACCAGGCGGGAATCGCCACGACGCTCAACAACATGGCGGTCCTTCGTTACAACCAGGGCAAGTACGCCGAGGCCCTCGGGCTGTTCTGCCGGACCCTCATCATCATGCGCCGGATCGGCGTGCCGACGAAGGTCACCGAAAGGAACATCGCGGTCGTCAAGGGGCGGGTTCCGGGGGGGGGGGTGTTGAT
>PVBE010324280.1_pt1 | contig 11629 bp, 6 predicted proteins | sample 1631181 | NCBI WGS metagenome assembly PVBE01 (sample SAMN08397723, study PRJNA350692) | Marine metagenome, whole genome shotgun sequencing project. | isolation source: water | place: Pacific Ocean | collected 2012-04 | reverse complement strand
CTTCATGGGCACGGATCGATATCTGCAGATTGTTCACCGAATTTGACAACGAGATGCGATATCGCATTCTTGTTGTTGAGGAAAATGATCAGTTACCGTACATTAATCGGGTGACGACAAATCACATAACCACTATCTTAAACCATCAGACAGGAGTTTGCCTTGCCCCAGCGTCCGCTATCACCCTCGGGTTTGCCCGACGAGGCGTCAGCAGACGAGCGTTTGGTGCAGGTTTCAGACGATCTGCCCGAACCCCGGCTGGTGGTGCCGCTGGATGATGAGGAAGCTGGTGCACCAGTATTAGAGAACATTGCGCCCGTCAGTCTTGATGGGCTTAGCCAGTACCCGGAAGACCTGGGCGCGCAACGCGCACCTTCAATCGAACTGTTGTTGACCCGGCCGGATTCTGCTGCTGCGGACAGCGCGGTCGCCCAATCCGTTTTTCCCGGGAGCGAGCCAATCTCACCGTTTCCGGGATGGATGTCTGTAGCCGATCTCTATGAACCCCAGGATCAGTTGTTCCTGCCTGTAACGCCGATGGGTATGCCGGTAGAGTTGGTCGAACCGGTTGACGCGGATCTGGACAACTGGACAGCGTCGTTGGAGTCGCCGTCTATGTTTTTGGATGTGTCGCCCGTTCAGGTGGCGATGAATGACACCGTAGTGCATGACGTGTGGGTCGATGGCCACAGGCCCACAGTAGACGATACGGCGGTTGAGACGGTCACCACAACGACTGATACCGCCACAACCGACACCACCACGACCGACACCACAGTCGATACCCCAACTACCACCACAACCGACACCCCAACCGACACCCCAACTACTGCCACTACGACTGACACCAAAACCGCCACGACCGATGACGATGATGATGACGGCGGCGGAGGAGGTGGCGGGGGCGCCACGCCCTCGATGTCGATTGCCGATGTCACCACCTCCGATGAAAGTGCCACCAATGCAACGTTTACGGTGACGCTCTCGGAATCCAGTACCAGCGATATCACTGTCAACTACGACAGTTCGAACGGTACCGGCACGGCAGGGGCGGATTACACCGCAACCAGCGGTACCCTGACCATCTCGGCAGGGGATACCACGGGCACCTTTACCGTGCCGATCCTCAGTGATGCGGCTGATGAGAACAATGAAACGGCAACACTGACCTTATCCAGTGCCTCGAATGCCACGATCAGTGATGCCACAGCGACCTTAACCATCACCGATGACGATGACGTGCCTTCGATGTCGATTGCCGATGTCACCACCTCCGATGAAAGCGCGGCCAATGCGACGTTTACGGCCACCTTGTCGGCGGCTTCGGCCAAGACCGTGACAGTGGACTACGACAGTTCGAACGGTACCGGCACGGCAGGGGCGGATTACACCGCAACCAGCGGTACCCTGACCATCTCGGCAGGGGATACCACGGGCACCTTTACCGTGCCGATCCTCAGTGATTCGACTGATGAGAACAATGAAACGGCAACACTGACCTTATCGAGCGCGTCGAACGCCACGATCAGTGATGCCACAGCGACCTTAACCATCACCGATGATGACGATGCGCCGACACTTTCAATTAATGATGTGACGGCCTCAGATGAAAGTGCCGCCAATGCGACTTTTACTGCGACACTGTCCGCCGCATAGGCCAAGACCGTCACGGTTGATTACGCAAGCTCCAATGATTCGCTCTCGTTTACCGCGGCAAACATTGATACCAATGCGGATGGCGCCCTCGATGTCTTTATTGCCGACATGGACGGCGATGGCGATCTTGACATCGTCTCGGCCTCGACCCTTGACGACACCATCGCCTGGCACGAGAACGACGGGGCGGCGAACCCGAGCTGGACCGCCGCCGATATCGCCACCAGCGCGGATGGCGCCCGCGATGTCCATGTGGCCGACATGGACGGGGATGGCGACCTCGACATCGTCTCGGCCTCTCAAAACGATGACACCATTGCCTGGTATGAAAACGATGGTGCGGTAGATCCCACGTGGACTGCAGCCAATATTGATACCAATGCGGACTATGCCTTTGGTGTCCATGTCGCCGACATGGACGGGGATGGCGACCTCGACATTGTCTCGGCTTCGAAAGATGACGACACCATTGCCTGGTACGAATCGAATGCCTCTGACAAGAACCTCGACACCGATGCGGTAGCCGGCACCGACTACACCGCGGCGAGCGGCACGCTGACTTTTGAGGCAGGCGACACCTCCGCGACTTTCACCGTGCCGGTGCTGGCTGACAGTGCGCCCGAGAACAACGAAACCGCCACGATGACGTTATCCAGCGCCTCGAACGCGACCATCAGTGATGCCACCGGTACCCTGACCATCACCGATGACGACAGTATTTCTTTTACCGCGGCCAATATCGCCACCAGCGCCGATGGCGCCTGGGGTATCTATGTCGCCGACATGGATGCAGATGGCGATTTGGACATTGTCTCAGCTGCCCAGTATGACGACACCATTGCCTGGTATGAAAACGATGGTGCGGCCAATCCCAGCTGGAGTGCAGCCAATATCGCGACGAGTGCCAACAACGCGAAAGATGTCTATGTCGCCGACATGGACGGCGACGGCGATTTGGATATTGTCTCCGCCTCGCGAGCGGACAACACCATCGCCTGGTACGAAAGTGACGGTGCAGCCAATCCCAGCTGGACCGCAGCCAATATCGCGACGAGTGCTGATGGTGCTTACGATGTCCACGTCGCCGACATGGATGGTGATGGCGATCTCGATATTGTCTCGGCTTCGAAAGATGACGACACCATTGCCTGGTATGAAAACGATGGTGCTGCGGACCCGAGCTGGAGTGCAGCCAATATCGCCACGAATGCCGACGTTGCCCTGGCTGTGCAGGTCGCCGACATGGACGGCGATGGCGATCTGGATATCGTCTCGGCCTCTCAAAACGATGACACCATTGCCTGGTATGAAAACGATGGTGCGGTAGATCCCACGTGGACTGCAGCCAATATTGCAACGAGTGCTGATGGTGCTTTTGATGTCCATGTCGGCGACATGGATGGTGACGGTGATATAGATATCATCTCAGCTTCCTCATTTGACAACACCATTGCCTGGTACGAGAACGACGGCGCCAGTGACCCCAGCTGGAGTGCAGCCAATATCGCCACGACTGCCGCCGCTGCCAAGGCGGTCTTTGTCGGTGACATTGACGGCGATGGCGATCTGGACATTGTCTCGGCCTCGAAAAACGACGACACCATTGCCTGGTACGAGAATGACGGCGCGGCGGATCCGACCTGGACCGCTGCCGACATTGCGACCAACGCGGATGGAGCAAAAGATGTCTTTATTGCCGACATGGACGGCGATGGCGATCTGGATATTGTTTCGGCTTCGAGCATCGACGACACCATTGCCTGGTACGAGAACACGTGTGACGGCAGTGATCCGCTGGTGCTGGATTTGGATGGTGATGGGATTGAGCTGTTAGGTCTAGGCAGCGGTGTTCAGTTTGATGTCAATGTAGACGGGGCGCTCGAGACCACGGGCTGGGTCGGGCCTGACGATGGCCTTTTGGCAATGGACCTGGATGGCAGCGGCCAGATCGAAGACATGAGCGAGGTTTTTTCAGAAGTCTTTAACGGGGGAAACTACACCGATTCCCTCGCGGCATTGGCAAGCCTGGATAGCAACGCTGATCAGGTGATCAGTGCAGAGGACGATCAGTTCGATGAGATCCTGGTCTGGCACGATAGTGACTCGGATGGGGTCTCAATCGAGGCAGAACTCTCGACATTGACCGATCGTGGCATCAGTATCCTTGATCTTGATGTGACAGCAAGCGATGAGACGGTGTCCGGCAATACCATTGATGCGGTGGGCACCGTGGAATTTGATGATGCCACCACGGGCACTTTTGCCGAGGTTACCTTTGCCCTGGATGGTGCGCCCACCACGTTTACCCTGGGCGGGATCATCAGCAGCGGGACCGAAGCCGTGGTTGAAGCGATAGAACCCGAATTCTTTGTGGTGGCGCCCCCGACTGATGCTACAGGCGTCACCCTCCCGACCGCGGTACAAACCGCCAGCACGCTTGATGAAGTTCCACTGGATGTCGCCATCGCAGAGACGGTTGAGGAGGATCCTGTTAAGACGGTTGCCGAGGTTGCCTTTGCCCCGGATGGTGCACCCACCACGTTTACCCTGGGCGGGATTATCAGCAGCGGGGCCGAAGCCGTGGTTGAAGCGACAGAGTCCGAGTTCTTTGTGGTGGCGCCCCCGACTGATGCTACAGGCGTCACCATCCCGACCGAGGTACAAACCGCCAACACGCTTGATGAGATTCCGCTGGATGTCGCCATCGCAGAGACGGTTGAGGAGGATCCTGTTGAGACACTGGTGCTGGCTGAAGCCATTGAAACTGCCCCGGAATCGGAATCCGAGGTATCGTCTGATGACTTGTGGCTGAACACTCCCGCGACCGACTATTCCGTCTATCCCATCACAGACACCCTAGCGATTGTTGCCCAGACCGAACAGGTCGCCGTGGCAGGCTGATTTATCCCCAAATTCTCGCTGTATCGAACTTTTCTTTATGTTTCTGTCGGAACACCGGCAGGCTAAATCCACGCAGTTTTGGCATTTAGCCAATGATAAACATATACTTAGCATGGTTGTTTGATAAAATTAATTAGAAGCTGCCGGTATAACGGTATGCTGCCAACGGGGGAGGGAGCTCACAGCGATGGCCGAGCGCATCGGCAAGTTGGCCTATTGGGCTTTTTTAAGCCTGGCTTTGGCTGTGGTTCCGGCACAGTCGGCCCAGAGGGGTTATACGGTCCAGGCCGGTGACACCCCGTGTGAGATTGCCGAACGGTTCGGGATGCGCTGCGTGGATTTGATGGCGATCAACAGCCTGGAAAAGGATGACCTGATCCATATCGGCCAGCGCCTCAGGCTTGCCAGCTCAACCACCGTAGCCGATACCCCGAAGGAGAGTTCCACTGCCCCCTCTGACGGGGAGGAGCCTGTCACGGATGGGTCGGCACGCATTGCCACTCTGTTGTCCCGCCACGCCGCGTTGCTCGCCGCAGAATCTGAGGCGGCCGCCTCCCGGCACGAGATTGATGTCGCGCGCAGTGCCTGGCAGCCGCAGCTGGATCTGGAGTTCAAGAGTGGGATCGAAGAGATCGATAACCCCACCACGGCCGATACCGACCTTGATTTCTCTCAGGCTAAGGTAGTGTTGAAACAAAAACTCATCGATTTTGGTCAGGCCGATACCCGCATCGACAGTGCCTTGCGCCGGGCCGACACGGCTGAACTCACCGCCCACAAACTCCGCCAGTCGCTGATCCTCGATGGTCTTGTGACCCTGTTGGATCTTAAGCGTACACGTGCCGTACTCAATTTTGCCCGGGAGTCCGAAGCCAATATCAAAGCGCAGACTGGTATCGAGGCGGTACTGTACGACCGCGGTTACACCGCGGGCATTGACGTCCTCCAGGCGAACGCTCAGCTCGCGCGGGCCCAGGCCCGTCGAGTTCAGGCCGAACATAAGCTGTCGTTAGTGCAGAACCGCTTTGCTGCACTGTTTGGTGTGGAGCCTTCGTCGAAGGAGCCCGTGCCGGGATTTCCGCCACAGGTGGTTCAGCTCACGTTGAACGAAGTGTTGGCTTACGTCGAGCGCGGCAATGTCGAAATCAAACTGGCTGAGCACAACCTCGAGATAATGCGACTCGAAGCCAGGGCACTCTGGCTGGATCGGTTTCCTAAGCTGGACCTGGTTGGCGAATACCGCAACAAGCACAACGTGGCGGGTATCTCCGGCACCGAGGAAGATCGACGGATCATGGTTCGGTTGACGTACAACCTGACCGATGGCAACCGCCGGCGCGCCACTCAGTATGCGGCTGAGTCGCGGCTGACTGCCGCCGAAAAACAGCTGACCGGCGTGCGCCGCAATCAGGTCGAAGCGGCCCGGAATGCGCTTGCCGATCTCGATACCCATCGGGCCAACAGCGTGTTCTTTCGCAACCAGGCCGAACTGACCCGCCGTTTTCTGGAACTTGCGCACAAGCAGAGAAAACTAGGGGAACGCTCGCTGCTTGACGTGCTCGCCAACGAAACCAGCCTTCTTAACGCGCGAAGTTATGCTGTTGCCGTTGATATTTCTACGATCGAGGCGGCCTATCGCCTGTTGCGGGTGCTCGGGAGTCTTGATCAGGCATCGGTGTTCTGGCAATAAATCCTGGGGCACGTTTTGATGACTGAATCGGATAAAAACAGGACAACCCACGATGCGGCCCAGCTGAGCGCGCTGCTTGATCCCGTATGGTATGCCGGGGCGCGGCGCCGCCTGTTGTCGATTTCGCTGTTTGTCAACTTGCTGGGCCTTGCGATACCGGTGTTTGTGTTGCAGGCCTATGATCGGGTGATCATCCATGCCGGCATTTCTACGTTGCAGGCCCTGGTTGCCGGTGTACTGCTCGCCATTGGTTTTGATTTTCTGTTGAGGCAAGCCCGTGCCCGTTTGCTGAGGTCGGTGGCTGTACGGATTGATGCTGCAGGTGGCCGGGCACTGATCCGGCACATCTTGTCGTTGCCGCTGGCGGTGCTTGAATCCAATACAACTGCCTATTGGTTGTCCCTGTTTGGGGATCTAGAGCACGTGCGGCTGCGTTATGCCGGTCCGATGGCGCTGCTGCTGATGGATTTGCCGTTCGTCGCGCTGGCTTTCGGATTGATTCTGGTGATCGCACTGCCGGTGGCCTGGGTGATGTTGTGCATTCTGATCGCCTTCGCTGCGCTGACGTGGTGGTCGTCGCGAACGGTGCAGACCCACGGTAATGAAGAGCGACAGCACTTGCAGCAGCGCGACGGGCGGCTGACTGAGTTCGGGATAGCGCGCCAAAGTATCAAATCACAGGGTTTAGAAACGCAAATGGAATCGCGCTGGAGCGAGGTCCAGGCGTTGGCGATGACCGAAACTCTGGCTCGCTCGCAGGCGACCGATCGATACCGCGACCTCGGCCATGCGCTGACACAGGTGGCCACCGTTCTGATGGTAAGCGTGGGCGCGCTGGCGATACTTGACCAAAAGATGACCTTCGGTGCGTTGATCGCCGCCAACATGCTCAGTCTGCGGGTCATCAGCCCGCTCAATATGTTGGTCGCTCAGTGGCGGGGATTCGCGCAGTTTCGTCAGGCTCGAGATCGGTTGTCGGAGATTTTTGAGATGGTGCCCGACCGCGACCACAGCGGCCTGCCGCTGGAGTATCCCCGCGGTGAGCTCATCCTGGAGTCGCTGGGTTTTCGCTATGACGAAGAACCCCAGGACACGTTGACGGGCCTGAATGGCCGGATCGGAGCGCACGGACTGCACGCCCTGGTGGGCCCGAACGGCAGCGGTAAGACGACCCTGTTGAAACTGCTCTGCGGTTTATATGCGCCAACCGATGGTCGCGTTCTGCTCGACGGGGCTGACATAACACAGTTTGCCCGCATTGATCTGGCGCGCTGGATCGGTTATCTGCCGCAGGGGATTCAGCCCTTTGCAGGCACCATTCGCGAGAACCTGCTGATGGCCTGGCCCGAGGCGACCGATGAGGCATTGCGCACTGCGGCCGAACGCGCCCTGGCGCTTGATTTTGTGCATGATCTGCCCGAGGGATTTGACGCGCCCATTGGTGAATTTGGCAGCCGCCTGTCGGCAGGTCAGCGTCGCCGTCTGGCACTGGCGGGCGTTCTCGTGCGCGATCCGGTGATCCTGTTGCTGGACGAGCCGACCGCAGACCTTGACCAGAATGCCGAAATCGCGCTCACCCGCTCACTCAAAGCACTTTCCGCCAAGCGAACGGTGCTGGTCGTGACACATAGCCGGGTGCTGCTGCAGGCGGCCGACGGTGTGATCGCGCTGCAGCCCGACGGGCGCATCCGGGCAGCCGGTCCCGCCGCGGAGGTGCTGTCGAAAATTTCAGCCGCCTCGGTGAAGCAGCCATGAACTCGCTGGACGCACTGCTCGAGAAGCACGGCAGGCTCGGCCTTCGCGGCTGGCCCTGGCTCATTATGAGTGTGATCGCAGCGTTTCTGATCTGGTCTTACTTCGCTGATATCGAACGGGTGGTGGTGGCTACCGGTGAGGTCTCCCCCCAGGGCCGGGTCAAGGTGATTCAGCACCTCGAAGGCGGCATCATCGAGGTGTTTCACGTCACCGAAGGTGACCGCGTTAAAGTCGGGGATGCTCTGGTGTCGCTGAACCTCGTCACTGCCGGTCTCAATCGCGACGAGATCCAGACACTGCTCGATGCCCGGATGCTGGTCCGTGCGCGTTTGGCAGCTGAGGCGTCGGGTGAGGCGCTTACACTGGCTAATACACTCAGCACCCAACATCCGGATCTCGCCGCTGCCGAGCAAGCTGTTTTTACTGCGCGCAAGGCCGAGCTTACCAGTGAACTCGGGGTATTCAGTGAACAGCTCAACCGTATCAGCCACAAGCTCGATGAGTCTGTCACCCGGCAGAGTGCTCTGGAGGCGAACCTTGTACTGGTCCGCGAAGAACTTGCGATGTTGAAATCGTTGTTCGAAGAAGAACTCGTGGCCGAACTCAAAGTCCTTAATGCCCAGAAAACTGAAACCCGACTCGCGGGCGAGCTTGAGGTACACAGGCAGACTCACAAGACGCATATCGCGCGCAACACTGAGACCCAGGCACTGATCGTACAGGCCCAGGCGCGTTTCAGCCGACGCGCCCGTGAAGAATCGGCGCACAACGAAGCCGAAATCGCCGGGCTCATGGAGCGCCTGAGCGTGGCCAGTGAGCAGCAGCGACGCGCCACTATCCGCAGCCCCATCGAGGGCGAGGTCAAGAACCTTCGTTATCACACCATCGGCGGTGTGGTTTCACCCAGGGACCCGATCCTGCAGATCGTACCGGTGGCCGACCAGTTAGTGATCGAAGCCAGACTGTCGCCGGCTGACCGTGGGCTGGTTAGAGACGGCTTGCCGGCGACCGTCAAGATCACCGCTTATGACTTCGTCCGTTACGGCGGTCTCGACGGCACGGTCTCGCATCTGGCGCCCGACACCAGTGAGGAATCCGGTGAGCCGTACTACCGTTTGGTGATCACAACCGAAAAAGGGTATCTCGGGCCAGATCCAGGTCAAAACCAGATCACACCCGGCATGGGAGCAGTGGTTGATATTCGAGTGGGTGTGCAGAGTGTGTTCGACTTTTTGTTACGCCCCGTACTGAAGATGACCGGCGAGGCGTTTCGCGAGCCTTGATCAGATCCGATCGTCGAGCGCGCTATTAACGTAAGCGGTTGTCTCCTTCGAGAATAAAAAAAATCGCTTTTTGATGATACCCCCGCTGAGTGCGATTTAGTGGTGATGCTGGGGCAAAAACAACCCACTTCTGTCATATTTGTAACGTATAGCCCCTATTACTAATTCAACGAAAGTTTGTGATTTCGCCTTGGGGTTTTGTAAAGTTTTGAATTACGATGTTTATTGCTTAAAATCCTCTCCTCACTGGGGGATCGTCTAGCGGTAGGACTGCGGACTCTGACTCCGCCAACCCAGGTTCGAATCCTGGTCCCCCAGCCATTTAACTCGGTTTTGTGAGATTCTCCAGAGCCGTGTCGCAGACGCCTTCCGCGCTTTTTTCGTGCGGTTTCCCTTGTGGTTATCTGATAACTATCAGGAGGGCGAAAAAATAATTTTGATATAACTGGCTTCACCCGGCTACCCTTTAAGGGCGCCCGATATGGTTCGGGCTGCAGTTGAGTCCCAACGACAAAGGCGCCTCGCCCCCGAAACGACCTATGCCCCGCCGACGACCTCATAAAACACCCCCTGTTACCGCAGCCAAAGATCGTGGGCACCATGCCGGGCCGACGCCCCCCTATGGAATCATGAGCGAGACTGAGGTAACCCAGGTGATCGATACCGCGATTGCGCTTATGGCCAGTTCCGGCATTGTCTTTGAGCCTGGCACCGAGGCAGACGAGTTATTGCACAAGGCAGGCTGTGACGTGGGTGCAGATGGGGTCGTCAAGATTCCCCAAGTGCTCACCCGGAAGGCATTGCAAACCACGAGTTCGCAGACAACGCTTTTCGACCGCAATGCAGAAAACCCGATCATCATTGATCGTGAGCACACCCAGTTTATGCCCGGCATGACCTGCATCGCGATCTACGATCAAAAAACGGGTGAGCCCCGCCCGTCAACGCGCGAAGATCTGGCCGAAATCACCCGCCTTTCAGATGGGTTGCCCAATATTGATGCGGTGTGTATTTCAGTTAAGAATGTGGCCGAGTCGAATCGTTTCGGCGAGATCGACGAATTCGTTTGCATGATGGAGAACACCATCAAACCACTCGAATACCTGTGCGAATCCCCAGTGTCTTTAGCAGCGGTCATTGAGATCGCCACCGCGCTCAGGGGTGGCGCTCAGGCTCTCAAGGACAAGCCCTATTTTTTGCATGTTGTGACTCCGTTGCCGGTGCATTTTGGCCAGATCCATATTGACCAGATTCTCGCGGCAGTGCGTGCCGGGATTCCGGTAGGGGTGGGTACACTCGCCATTGGTGGGGCGTCGTCCCCGATCACCCTCGCGGGATGCTTAACCCACTGCCTGATGACAGATTTCGCCGCTATTGTCCTGGGTCAGCTGGCGGGGGAGGGCAGCTTTTGCATGGGGGGGTCGGATGTCTTTTTTATGGAGCCCGCGACTGGCGCAATCGGCAACTTTACGCAAACGGCAATGGCCGACATGGCTGCAGCGCAGGTACGCGGCTCGCTCGGGTTCCCATCGCTGACGGCTGCAGGAGGGGGTAGTGTTGCACGCCGTTTCAATCAGGATGCCGTCTGGGAAATCTCGGCGAGCACCATGAACATGTTTTATCACCGCCCCGCGACCTGTGATTATCTTGGGTCTTTGGATCAAGGCCTGACATTCTCAGAGGCGGCGCTGCTGTTCAGCGACGATCAGGCGGGGATGTTACGCAAGATGTGGGAAGGCGTGGTGGTCAGCGATGAGCAGATCGGCACAGACCTTATGCAGCGGCTTGGCCCCAAAGGGCAGTTTCTGGCAGAACGCCATACAGTAGATAACTGCCGCACGCAGGTGTGGCATTCACGCTATCTGGGGCCGAACATCCCGCTCAGTAATGGTGGGTTACCGGATCAGGATTTGTTTGAAAGGATCGAGGCCGACCTGGCCGAGCGGCGCAAAGCACCGCCACCTAAGGCCCCGCCCGATCCCGTGATGGAAACCGCCCGCGCGGTACTGGCACGCTTTCGTTAGGCCTTAAAGATTAAGGGGTATGGTCTTAAGTAACCGGTAAACCCGGGGCCTGACCAAGATGCGGCCGTTAACAAAAGGGCGGTCGCTGGGCTTGTCTGGGTCTGTACTGAGGATTGTATTTCTCTTGTTAGGCTGAAATTCGCGCACGCCGTAATTCGTGGGCTTCATCAAAACGTGCCCGCAGATATTCCATCTGCTCGGTGACCGCCTGTGCTGCTGCACCCGCTTTGCGCTCAGACAATGCGGCAAGAATCTTCTTATGCTGTTTAACGATCATGTCACGTTGACGCACATGAAATACCACCATGTTTTCGATCGGT
>PVBE012072676.1_pt1 | contig 11630 bp, 4 predicted proteins | sample 1631181 | NCBI WGS metagenome assembly PVBE01 (sample SAMN08397723, study PRJNA350692) | Marine metagenome, whole genome shotgun sequencing project. | isolation source: water | place: Pacific Ocean | collected 2012-04 | reverse complement strand
TTACCCAACGAATCTGTCGGCGGCGCTGATCGGCAGCTGCACCAACTCGTCGTACGAAGACCTCGGCCGTGCTGCGCACGTCGCACGCCAAGCGATCACCAAGGGCCTCTCGCCGAAGGTGCCGTTCTTCGTCAGTCCGGGCTCGGATGCCGTGCAGAGCACGACTGAGCGCGATGGCCAACTCGCGACCTTGCGCGAGCTGGGTGCGACCATCCTGTCGAACTCCTGCGGGCCGTGCATCGGCCAATGGTCACGTCCCGAGCTCGAACCGGGCATTGCCAACTCCATCGTGTCGTCGTTCAACCGCAACTTCCCGGGACGAAACGACGGCAACCGCGAGACCCTGAGCTTCCTCGGCAGTCCGGAGCTTGTCACCGCGCTGTCGCTCGCCGGCACGCTCGACTTCGACCCGGCAAACGACAGGCTCGTGGCCCAGGACGGGACCCAAGTGCAACTGGAGGCACCGACAGCGGACGAACTGCCAGCCGCAGGCTTCGAGCGCGGTGATTCAGGCTATGTCGGGCCAGCGGAGGATCCGAGCGCCATGGCGGTCGAGGTCGCTGCCGACAGCAACCGGCTCGCACTGCTGGAACCCTTCGCTGCGCCACAGCTGGAATGCGACTTCGAGAACCTGGCGCTACTGATCAAGGCACAGGGCAAGTGCACGACCGACCACATCTCGCCGGCCGGCTACTGGCTGCGCTTCCGGGGTCACATCGACAAGATCAGCGACAACATGTTCATCGGCGCGAACAACGCTTTCACCGAGAAGGTGGGCACCGCTCGCAACGTGCTGGACGCCGAGGTGGCGCCAGCAGCGTCGGTCGCGCGTGACTACAAGGCCAAGGGCCTGGGTTGGGTCGTCGTCGGCGATCACAACTTCGGCGAAGGATCGAGCCGCGAGCACGCCGCCATGGAGCCGCGCCACCTCGGTGCGCGCGCCGTGATCGTCAAGAGCTTCGCCCGCATCCACCAAACGAACCTGAAGAAGCAGGGCGTCCTGCCGCTGACATTCGTCGACGCCGCCGACTATGACAAGGTGCAGGACGGTGACCGCTTCGCGTTTCCGAACATCGCCGAACTCGCCCCGGACCAAAACGTGACGTGCGTGCTGCGCCACGTCGACGGCAACGAGGACCGCATCGATCTCGCCCATACCTTCACGGACGAGCAGATCGTCTGGTTCAAGGCGGGATCGGCCTTGAATGCCATCCGCGCGCTGTAGGTAGCCCTAACGGATGAGGCGGTTCCGGGGGCTAAAGCACCTCAGGCTCAGCACGGCCATCGCCGTCGAGTAGATGCGCCCCCCAGACTTGCACCAGACCCCGATTGGATCCCAGGAGCCCGCTTCCTCATCGTTCTTGGACTGGTGCTGCAAGAGGGCCGGCTCGAGGGAGTCGCGCCAGATGGTGAGGAACGGTTCACCTAGGCTCGCGACGGCGTGTGAACCGTGGAACCAGTAGTAATAGTCGATGCGGTCAGCCTGCCACCGAGGGGGCTTTGACAGCATCGTTCGCGCCGCGACAGCGAGCATTGGACTCTCGTCCGGCACGGCTCCCATGCGGAGACACGCCGCGAGCCCGAGCGCAGTCAAGGCCTCGGTCTTGTCCGCGGGGAACTTCTCGACCATGCCGACCTCCCGCGAAGACCTGCCGCCGCACCTGAGGTAGCCGACGCGACGCGTCGTCGGGTCGGACACTTGGTCGTACCACGCCGCGGCGAACCGCAGTGCGTCCTTGTCAACGGCGAGGCCGTGGTCCTTGGCGGCTGTCAACGCCAACACCATCCAACCGGTCATGGACGAGTCGTTCTGGCCATCGCGCGGGTAGTAGCGCCACACCTTGAACGGATTGCGAGCCTCCTGGATGTAGTTGACACTCAGCTGGCCGTGACGCTTGAGGGTTGCCAGCTTGGACAACCCGTAGCACTCGATCAGCGCCCAGGAACCGATTGCGTGGCAATACATGAACGTGCTCGCAGCCATGGTGCCGATGAGCCCGTTCTCGCCCTGCTGGTCCCGCAACCAGGCTGCACCGCGCTCCAATGCCTGTGCGTGGCGCCCCTCCCGCAATGTGGACCCATCAGCAAGCATCGCGAGCATCGTGAGCCCGGTGGTCGCGATGTCATGAATGCCGTTGGGCGACGGCCATCGGCCATCTTCTGCCTGGCCCCGGGCCAGCCAGTCCAGGCCCCTACGGACCGCGGCACGCGAGGAGGAACGGGACCGCCTCCGGCCCTTCGGGCGAACGATGATCGGCCCGTCTTTCGACGAAGCCTGCTGGCTCTTGCCGGTCTTTTCCTGCTTTCCCTGCTGTGCGGGCAAGGTGACACAAACAGCGAAGACACAAAGAGCTGCGACTGACATGCATTTCTCCTGGCGGGCGATCACCCGCCGCACGAGAGCGTACCAGCCCCCAACGGCTCGTAACGTCGCTGGTTCAGAGGGAGCGCGAGGATTCCCGGTGGGGTGAGCTCGTACATGGACGCGGCGTCCATGACCATCGTCATGGACGCCGCGCCGCATGTCGCCGGGCATCCTGCGCCCGGGTGACAATCGGTTGATCAGTTGCCGATGGAGCCTTCGCCACCGTTCGACAAGACCACGCCAAGCTTGTTGGCAGTCGGGTCGAAGACCAAGTACTGGAAGTACATCTTTAGGTTGCACAGCTTGGACTCGGCGGGGACCGGGAACGAGACTGAGCCCGTGCCCGTACCGCTCGTCAGGAAGGCCATGACAACGTGACCGGCGGCGAGCACGCTGCAGCCCGGGGCTCCGGCCGATGTCAGATCCAGGGGCAGGTTCAGCGCACCCCACTTCGCCTTGGAGGCGCCCACCAAGAGGGCGGCGGCGCGGCTGGACGGCGCGAAACCGAGGTCGACGGAGAACGACTTTCCGTGGGACGGCAGACCGGTGTTGGTCAACGCGGGCACCTGGGCACCGGCATCGTTGTGGATCCGGTACTGCCACCTGATGTTGCTCTGCAGCTCGCTCCAGTTGTTGCCGTTCCGCGCGTAGTGGTACGTCTGGTTGCCCGTGCTGACGGTCGACAGCACGAGCTTGTCGGCGTTGTCGAAGACGATCAGGAAGATGTCCGACTTGTTGACCTTCAACGTGGGCATCTTCGCCTGGTAGGTCTTGGCCGTCGTGCCAACCGTGACAGTGCCGGACGTCAGCAGCTTGTCGGGTTTACCCGTGGTCGGTGACAGCTTGGCGATACCGACCGTCACCGTGACGTTGCCGGACCTCGACTTCGTGTAGAAGTCGACAGCGCAGATGTTGGCCACGGGACGGTTAAACTCCATGATCGCGATCTGGTTCGCGGTCGTCGTCGCATTGTTCTGCTTCTGCTGCCAGTTCTGCGAGAACAGCAACTTGCAGCCCTGCCCCGCCGTACGGCAACCAGCGCCGTAAGTTGCGAAGGTCGCATCGTAGCCGCACAGCTTGCGCTTGGGGTAGGGCAGCTTGCGCTTGAGGCAGGCGGTCTCGAGGTCGTTGTAGTTTGGCGTGCCGTTGTTCAGGTTGTTGTCGTCGTCGTCGGCAATGAAGACCTCGCGCACCGCATCCGGCTGGTTGCGAGCGTTCGCTCGGAGCGTCGGGACGATGATCCGGTTGGTGAGGGTGACGCCACCGGAGCCTAACCGCTTGCGCAGGTTCTCGCGCACATCCCAAGCCCAACCCATCCACGTCTGCCCCTGCTGGTGGACACCTCCACCTGCCGGGTAGGTCCGCGTGTTGAGTGCCGTGCGGATGGAGTTGCCATTCGTGAAGAAGGCCTCGCCGACGAGCGGTTGATTGGTTTCCAGGATCGCAAGTATGTCGCCCCAACCCTCGGAGAGACCGTCCGTCTGCGAGATGCCGCCGTAGGCCGCGTCGATGCCGTGGCCCCACTCGTGGTTGATCACCGTCGAGTAGCACGTCATGTTGCAGTTACCACCCTTGTGGTAGAAGTTGATCGTGTAGTTCGAGTAGTAGGCGTTGCAGCTACGGTTGAGGCTGGTCTTGCAGATGATGGCGTCGATTCTCGTCGGCAAGACACCCATGAGCCCGCGGACCCACTGGTTGATGTTGTCCGTGCCCCAGTAGCAGGTCGACTGACCGAAGTCATGCAAGTTGACCGTCGGGTTGTAGATGACGATGCTCGCCGGCACGCCGGGCGTCACGGTCGGGGTCAGGCGCAGCTTCGTGCCCTGTTGCGGCTGCGTGTCAGCGACGTACTTGCCCTTGAACTCGATGAGGATCGTCACCGGCGTATTGCCGGTGTGCGAGATGTTGAAGGCGCCGGTCGTGTCGGTGTAGCCCCTGTTGCCACCCTGAACACTAACGAGCACGTTCTCAACCGGGATCAGCTTCAACGGGTCAGTCGGCCGGAGCCCGGTGTTGGCCCACATCTTGACGGTGCCTATGACATTCGCGGCCATCGGACCGTACATCGGCAGGCCGTACTCGACCTCCAAGACCGGGACGCTGGACTCGAGCGGAGCCGGCTCAGGCGCGCCCGGAGCGCTGCAACCGAAATTGCACTCGTGGTAGTCGTTGCGCCACGACAAGACCTTGCCGTTCTGGGCGTCGATGTAGTTCTTGCCGGCGGTGTTGGTCGACAAGTGCTGGACGTCGATCTCCCACGCCAGCCGGACCGGCATCGGCGTGCCGGCGGTCTGATCGGTCCAGATGACGAGGCGATCCTGACCCGGAGCCCGGAGCTGCGGCATCTTGACGCCACGGTCGGCGAACGCGATCGCGCGTGCCTGCGCAGCCGTCAGCTGGGGCCGGACGTTGAAGTTCGCCGGGATCGAATAGCACTCTGAACCGAACAGCGAGATGCCGCCATTCTTATGCACACGCACGTCGGCGCGGCCGCCGATCACGATGAGGTCCGCGAATGTCTGGTCGTAGACGAACGACCAAACGTTGTTCATCTCACCGCTGATGCTCTCGACGAACTTGGAGGGTCCACGGCCCAACAAGACCGAGTAGTTCTCGAGGGTCGCGAGGGCGCGGCGGCGCGCTTCTTCGAGTGTGTCCGCCCTACCGGGAAGATCGAGACCGGTTCCATAGATCGCGGCCGGCGTGCCGGTCGCTGCCTTCCATTGGACTGTCCAGTCAGGACCATGGCTCTTGACGAAGGTCTTCCATGCCTCGCGCGGTGAGTCCTGGGCGACGACCGGTGTCACGAGCGCAAACAACATGCTGCAAAGGAGAGGTGATCTCATGCGTAGCTCTGATGAAGTGATGGGGTTGGAAGGAACAGGGACGGGAGCGACGTGAGAGGCTGGATCTCTGGGACCCAGGAAACCGTGCTACTGCCGCCGCTAGCGACGCGAAGCTCCCAAGATACACCCACATCCGCGAATAACAGGTTTTCGCGCGCCGACGGCGGCGTTAACTGTCACTTGGACACAACCCAGACACGAGAGCCAGGCGGCGACCCCTACTTGCCGCTCGGCACGATCCTGAGCGGGACATGCACGCGTTGCTCACCAGCCGTCCCGATCGAGACCTCGAAACTGCCGCGCAGACTCACCGCCCCGCCGAAGGACTGAGCCTCAAGACGATAACGACCGCGTTCGATCGGGCCGACCACGAAGGAGCCGTTACTGCAGCGCAGCCAACGCGCTGCGCGCCGTTGCTCCCACGGCACGGAGGCTTCCTGCAGCGGAACGAGCCTGACCCAGACCTCGCCGCTAAGCGCCACCTCGGCGCTACACGTGCCGCGTAACGTGGCATCGCCCGCAGCGGCAAGCACGACCCGGACCGGCAGGTGGTCCTTGATCCGCACGTGCTGGCTGACACTTGGAAGCAGTTTGCGGGCGCCCCCGAGTCTTTTCTCGCCAGCCAACTCCAAACGCGCCAGCCGGTAGACACCGAACGGAAGCCTGTCGAACGTGAAGCGGCCGCTGCCGTCGGCGCGTTTGCGCCACGACTTGCGCCCAATCCCCTCCACCTCGGCCACAGTCAACACGAGGTGGGCATCGGGGATTGGTTGCCCTCCAGCGGTCTGGACGACACCGATCAGCGTCCCTTGGACCTGTGCGCGGATGGTCTCTTCCCAACGACCGACCCCCATCGGAATGCGTGTCGCATGCACGAACAGGCCGCAGTCGGGATGTTCGATCGCGAGCCGCAGTGGCCCAGGCGTCAGATGCGGCAGCGTGAAGCGACCTAACGTATCGCAGCGCGTCAACCCACCACGCTGCTTGCCGGAGCCCTTCTCGTTGAACGGCACATCCGCGCGAACCTGGCGCACGGTGGCACCCGCAAGAGGCGGGCCTTCGGCTGACAGGACAGTCCCGACCAAGGTCGTCCCCCGGTCGAGTGCGACACGATGGTCCTTTGGACTCGCGTCAATGCGCGCAACCAGGCCGGTCACGACCTTTGGCGCGTAGCCACCCACACGGAACTCCACATCGGTGACAAAGCCCTCGGGCAAGTCCTCGGTCACCCATCGACCCTGTGGATCGGCGCCTCGTGTTGGCCACTCGCCCCGCTTGCCCTTACCCGCGAACTTGCCCCTGCCCTTGGGCTGGTCCTTGTCCTCGGCTCGCTTGTTCGAACGACCCATTACCCGCACGCGCACACCGGGAATGAGCTCGCCGCTCGCAGCGTCAACGGCAGTGCCGGCGATGCGGCCTGCGCGCCGCAACATCATCACCATCTGGCGGTTACCAGCGTGTGCGACCTCCTCCCTCAGCTCGAGGAAACCGTCCGAGTGGCATGTCAGATACAGGTCTTTCGCCGGCAGCCCTCGCAGTTCGAAGCGACCTTCCGCGCCGCTCTTGGCGGTGCACACCTTGCGCCTCCGGTACACCACCGTGATCACTGCGCCATCGACGGTGCCTCCGTGTGAACTCCGAACCACCCCTGCGATCGTCTCCCCTCTATGCAGCTGGACAAACACCTCAAGCGACCGCCCCAACGCCGGCACCTCGATCTTCTGGACGCTCATCGCGAACTCGGCATGCTCGACCGTCAGCTCCGTCTTTCCGGGTCGCGCTCCAGAAAAGCGAAACAAGCCGCGCACATCGGTCTTCGCGGTTAACAGGCTCTTGAACGACCACATCGACACCTTGGCGTTCGCGACAGGTCTGCGTTGCGGACCGAAGACCACGCCGTGCACCTGCGATCCGGGCTTCAACTCGAGCACGACGCTGCGCTCTCCTCGCCCGTAGCTGCGCACCATCTTGCCGGCGCCAACGAACCCCTCAGCACTGGCATAGACAAAGTGCTGCGGCACGGTGGCGTCCAGATCGGTGATGCGAAAGCTCCCGTCGTCAGCTGTACGCAAGGGACGCTCACCGCGCCGGAAAGTGCGCACCAACGCGCCCTCAAAACCCTTGCCGGCCTGGTCGACGACGCGACCGCTCACAACGACGGCCGACTGCAGCATGAAGTCGAACTGCGCGGGCGATGCGTCAGCAGAGACGAAGAAATCCTTGCCTTGAGGCGCCCATCCCTGGGACTCGGCACGCATGAAGAGATTGAACCCCTCACCACCTTGCTTCGTCGGCAGAGCAAACGAATAGATACCGTCTATCGCCGTCTTGGTCGTTTCCTTGTTGGCCCACACCGTTGCGCCGCCCAGCAACGTGCCGTCGGCGCCACGCACCGTCCCGCGGACGGTGATCCTGAGTCCGGCTGCGGCTGACTTCAGGGCAGCGTCGGGCACAACGGTGTCGCCTTCGACCCGAACAGGTCTCGCATCGGCCAGCTTGGCCGGCTGGGTCCGCTCTTGCTCACTCGGGACGACCAGATCAGTAATCGTGTCGCTGGGCTTCGCTTCGTTCGCCAGCCATAGCTGCCTCCCGGTGACTACCGCGACCCCAATCAGACCGAACACGAGGATGGCCGTCTTCTTGGCGGCCATGAGCCCGACTCCCTGCCCCGAGAACTCGCTGACCCGAGCGGCGCCCTCCGCGAGCGCTGTGAGCGGGCCACCTTCGACCACCGAAATGAACGGAATCAGCGGCGCGACCCACGCCTGCCGACCGCCGGACGAGCCATCCATCTTGTCACGCAGCAGCTCGATGCTGCGCCGCAGTCGGGTTCGTACCGTCGCATACGGCACGCCCTGCCGCGTTGCCACGGCCTTGGGGCTCAGACCATCGAAGAACCGCAACAGTATCGTCGAGCGATAGGGTTCCTCGAGGCCGCGCACGTGGACGAGCAGGTGCTGTAGCAGATCGACGCGGACGAGCGAATCGTCACCCTCCGCCACGTCGGGCTTGGCGGCGACCTGCTCACGTAGATTTCGACGTCGCTCCTCGCGCACGTGGTCCCGCGCATGGTTCCTGGTGATGCCGGACAGCCATCGACCAATCGACCAGCCCGGCTTCGAGGGCTTTTCCATCGCAGTAACGAAGGCATCCTGCACGACGTCCTGCGCGGCGTGCTCATCCCCGACCATGGCCTTGGCCAAGCCGCGCAGGGCACGCGTGTGCCCGAGCAGTTCGTTCGAGTCGAGCTCGCGTGGGTTGCGTTTCACTGGGTCTATCTACTTGATCAGAGTCAGCTCGAGACCCGCCGAAGCAGCGGCACCGAGCAGGCCGCAGGGCGCCAACTGGAGGGTTTGCAGACGCAGTTGGAAGCCGACCCAGGTCGCATCGTTGGGCAACGGCAACGGCACCACCGCGTCGCCACACGCATCCGCTGCGATCGGGACGATGAAACCGAGGCCGAGGTCGACGAGCAGATCGAGGTCGAAGAACTTGACGTTGGCCCGTCGCGCTCCGAACAGGAGCCAACCCGCGCTGCGCGGCGGGGCACCCGAGCCGATGATCGCGAAGTCCGCATTGCCGACCCGCGGCGCCGAGTTGGCATCGACCGTCAGGACCGTCGCACACGGCGGTGTCGGTGCACCGTAACCGAGTCGGCCTTCGTCCCCGTCGAGCACACCGTTCGCGTCGCGGTCGATGCCAAGCCGCTTGCCGCTGCCCGGTTGCACACCAGCGAACGTCAGCACAGAACCAACCTTCGCCAGCGCCGTGCCGATCTGCGCCAAGTCGAGGGAAGGGAGCGTCGCGCGATCACGATCGAAGCGTTTGGTCGCCGTGTTGTAGTGGAAGCCGACGCGTCGGTTGTCCAGGAACCCCGTGACGATGAGCTCGCACTTGCCGCTCTCCGCCTGGGCAATCAGTAGCAAGAGGTCGGCAGCCGCGGCCGCAACGTTGGACACGTCGACCGTGCGGGAGAAGCCGACCGCCGGCGCGGCCGTGGCCGGGAACGCGAACAGAAACCGCTCGAGCGCATTCTTCTCCTTGGTCGTCAGCGGGTTGAACCGTGACGTCGTCGACAGGAACGCCGACAGGTCATCCTTGGAGCCGTCGGCACCGTAACCGAAGCCGGCAGTCCGACCGGACGTCGACGGCTTGCGCCCATTGCGCTGGTAGAGCCCGCGCAGCGGCGCAGCCTTCATCGGCTGTTGGATCAAACCGACGAAGCCGAAGCTGCCGGAGCCAGAACTATTGACGTGACATTCCGCACAGCGGAACTGGATCGAGCGATCCTTGCCGACGTTGTCCTTGGTCAAGAAGATCGTCTCGCCGTCCTTGGCGCTCTCGCCGACCGGAGTCGTCGGCAGGGTGTCGTCTCGGTTGCGGTTCGGGTTCGGCATGAACCGGATGTCCTGCATGTAGGCGACGAAGGTCGCCAGGTCGGCAGTGCCGAGCGCCGGACCACCCATGAGCCCCGGGAAGGTCGGGTTGAACGTCTTGAGCCCAGGGCGGTCCGCGCGCCAATGGAAGAGGCGCTCGCCCGCCAAGCCCTGCAATGTTCGCGTCAGTAGCGGCCCCTTCATCGGATGCAGTTTGTCGGAGCCGTTGTTGAACAACTGGCCGCCCGGATCGCCGAGATCCCAGGCCAACCCATCGTGGCGAGCATCGATGTGACAGGCGGCGCAGGCCATCGTGCCGTTGCCAGAGAGCTTGGCATCGAAGAGGAAGCCGCGCCCCTCGCGGATCGTCTGCGGCGTCGGGTCGAACATCCTGATCTCGCGCAGCACCTTCTTCTGCGCGGTGTCGATGACGGAGACGCTGTTGGACAGCCGGTTGCAGACGTAGAGCACGCCGCTCGTCGGATGGTGCAGAAGCCCACGCGGTCCGCGTTTGGTGCGCGGCGCGACCTTGGCGCCCGAAGTGTTCCCGACCTCGATCAGGCCTGTGACCTTGCCGGTCCCGTCGATCAGGCCGATCCGGTCGGTGCCGAATGCCGCGACGTAGCCGACGCGGCCGGCAGGGTCGAACACCACGTCTGTGGGTTGCGCCAGCGCGTTTGAGAGTGCCGGGACGTTCGGGAACTTCGTGTAGTCGATGCCGGGGTTGAGATCGATGGGCGTGATGGTCGGCCTGTTGCCAGTCGTGATGCGCGTGACCCGACTGTCGATGGCATGACCGCGCAACGCGGGCTCGAAGCGGACCAGGTTGCGCGCCTCGGTGTTGGCGACCCAGAGCTCGATGGTGCCGGGACGCCATGTGAGGTTGAACAGAGTCGTGCCCACACCGGGATAGTTGCGACGAACGGTGAGACTGGCCACGTCAATCTCGACGACGTCATTGTCGGGCAACGTAACGTTGAGCTTGGCCTTCCACGCCGGGTCGTCGCTGCGCACGATGATGCCCTGCTTCGGCGCAAGCGGCAGAGTGGGATTGGTCGGCTTCGGTGGCAACGGAGCAATCGTGTGCGGCACGACCGTTGTCTTGTTGCCGGACCGAGTGATCGCCACCCACACCGTCTTGCCGTCGGCACTGGCGAGAAGTGCCCGCGGGTCATCGCCAAACACGGCAACAGTGCCGACCTGCTTGCGCGTTGCCGGGTCGATGACAATGACCTCGCGCCGCGTCATCGACGTGACGAAGGCACGCTGCGGGCTGCCAGCGAATACGACGTCACCCGGCTCGTCGGCGACCGCGATCGTGTCGATGACGACACCACGAGAGATACTCACGACGCTGATCGAGTCGGAGACATGGTTGACGACCCAGACCTCGTCCTTCGACCGCACGGCCACGGACACTGGCTCGATGCCGACCGGGATCTCCCTGATCAGAACCGGCGTCGTCGGTGCAGCCAGCGAGAAAACCGCGAGCCGGTGATCCGGCGTATTGACTACGAAGAGTCGCTGACCGTCCGCAGAGATCGCCAACGGGCGAGCCTGCGGACTCTCGAAGTGGGTGAAGGTCTGCGCCGGCAGAGCTCCGGCCGACACCACGAGAGCGGCAAGCATCAGCCAGCGAGTGATGCGAGTCGTCACGACAGTCTCTCCGTTGCGCCTACAACTCGTAACGGATGTATGGCAGGCCCTTCGCGGCCGCCGTCCAAACCGAGAACCCGGTCTTCGAGGCAACGTAGGAGGTCACGTACGGAATCACGCCAGTGCTGCCCACGGGAGCTTGCACGGCCGGCATGAGTTTGAACTGCGCCGTTTTGGAGTCGAACCAAGCTCCCTGCGCCCAGAACTCCTTCATCCACGGAGCGAGTGGCGCGGTCAGCGAGAGGTAGCCGAAACCCTTGGCGTCCGTAGCCGCGAGGAAGACCAGGATCGGGCTCGTAGGGTCCAGGTAGAACAGGTTGCAGGCAGCACCGACGTCGAGGCCCTTCGGGTTGCCGGCAACGGTGAGCATGTAGACGGCCACGCTCG
>PVBE011423607.1_pt1 | contig 11630 bp, 11 predicted proteins | sample 1631181 | NCBI WGS metagenome assembly PVBE01 (sample SAMN08397723, study PRJNA350692) | Marine metagenome, whole genome shotgun sequencing project. | isolation source: water | place: Pacific Ocean | collected 2012-04 | reverse complement strand
GTAGCGAGCGCCGCAGCGCTCAGACCAGGCGGACATCGTCGATGTGGCCGAGTAGCGAGCGCCGCAGCGCTCAGTCCCGGCGGACATCGCCGATGTGGGCGAGCGGCGAGCGCCCTGGCGGCGCTTCTACTCGCCGGTGTCGTGAATGATCTGCGGCTCGAACCCCAGCTTCGCAGCCTCGGCGAGCGCGTTGGCGTACTCCTCGAGCCGCCCGGTCATCTGGAAGCCCCAGACATCTTTGACCTGCCGGCAGTGGTTCAGGTCGATCTCGGACACCAACAGGCCGTCCTTGATGCGCGACAGCCCGGGGGTGCGCGAACCGTTGGGGGCGCCGACGTACGACGAACCGTAGAAGTGGCCGAAGTCGTTGTGCGACGCCTGGCCGTTGCCGGAGGTGAAGGCGTTGGGGAACGTCTCGGTGCCGATGCGGTTGATGCCGGCGACGAAGTAGTTGTTCGCGATGGACGCGCAGCGCGCCTCGACGGGCCACAGCGGCTCGGACAGGGCGCCGACCGTGGCGGACGGGTTGAACACGATCTCCGCGCCGTTGATGCCGAACATCAGCCAGTTCAGGGGGTGGTGCCGGCCGTAGCAGATGTTGACCGCGACGTTGCCGAACTCGGTCGCAAACACCGGGTGCCCGTCCTCGCCCTCCATGTAGTAGGTCGACTCGTTGAAGTCGCCGACGCGGGGGATGTGGTTCTTGCGGTGCTTGCCGATGACGTTGCCGCGGTTGCCGATGATGACCGCGGTGTTGTGGATCGTCCCGCCATGCGCCCCGTCGCGCTCCAGGATGGGCGAGACGATGACCATGTTGTGCTTCTTGGCGAGCACCGACAGCGCCTGCGTCGACGGGCCGTCGACCTCCTCGGCGAACTCCAGCCAGGGCTGCTTCTCCCGAGTGCAGAAGGCGAACGGCATCGTCCAGGCTTCCTGCAGGCCGAGCACGTTGACGCCCATCTGGCCGGCCGCCTCGATCATCTCCGTGGTGCGGGCCAGGAGCGCCTGGAACTGCGTCTCCACCGGCGACGAGGTCGACTCGACGATCTGGTTCTGGATGACGCCGACGCGCACGATCCGCGCGGCCCGACGCTGCTCGGCGGCGGCGTGGAACTTGTAGGCGGCGACGTCGAAGTTGCGCTTGTCGGCGAACGCCTTCGTCGCGGCGGGGATGGGCAGCGTCTCCGGCAGCGTGCCGTAGAGGATGCGCATCGCCTCCTTGCGATCGGCTTCGGGGAGCTTGGCGAGGATGGATTCGAGGCTGTGGATCTCGCTGGGAGGCGCATCCAGAAGGGCCTGAACGGCGGCCTGCTTCTCGTTCACATCGGTCGTGGTCTTGCTCGTGGACACTTGCTGCACCTTGGGTTCAGGGTCGCGGGTTCGACAGTGTACCCAGGGTGCTCCGCGAGTCACCTCGCGTCGGCTCAGCGCCGGCTCTGCCGTCCGGTCCGCCGGGAGCGCCGCATGTCGTAGTGCAGCGGCTTCAACCCATCGAAACTCAGCACGTCGGGCTCGTCGTACGGGAACACCACCCCGCGGGCCACGTAGGCGGCGCGGGAGGCGAACTCCTCCGGGCTCAACTCGACGTCGCCGAGGAACGGATGGAGCCGCTCGGGACGCTCCGTGCCCGCGGGCACGACGTAGAAGCTGGGGAACGCGCGCACGCCGAACATCGTCGCGAGCTCGGCCTCGGCGTCCGAGTTCTCCGGATCGATGTGGACCCGGACCGTGCGGTCCAGGAACGCCTTCATGTCCGGGTGGCTCAGGTACTCGCGCCGGAAGCGCGCGCACCAGTTGCACCAGGGAGCATGGAAGTAGACGACCAGCGTCTTGTCGTAGCGGTCGCGTTCGTCCAGTGCTCGCTCGTAGCCGTCGAGCCCCTCGTACCAACCGCGGCCTCCCACCGGGTCGAACCGCTCGTTGGGGCTTCCGCCACCGCGGGCGGCGTAGTCGGCGGTGGTTTCACCCCGGGGCGACCGGGGGGAGTCGGTCAAACGGGGGCCAGATGAGTCATGTGGCCCGGGATTGGCGCGTTCGTCCGCCACCTGGCGTTCAGATGGGTCATGTGGCCCGGGATTGGCGCGTTCGTCCGCCACCTGGCGTCCAGATGGTCCATCTGGCCCGGGATTGGCGCGTTCACCGGGCGTCGTCCACTCGTCCACGAGGCCCCAGCGCAGCTGGTCCGCCGTCAGTCCGGGGGCGGCCTCGGCGGAGACCGGGTCCGAGGCGGGAGCGGCTTCGGCCGCGGGGGTCTGAACCGTCACCGTCGTCGGGGCGGTCGGCTCCGGCTCGCCATCGAACCAGATCGCGTACCCGCCGATCAGGCCGAAGCCCATCGCCAGCAGCACCACGCGCCAGCTCGGCCGGAGCTCCGTCAGCGCCGAGCGGGGCGACCGGGGACCCTTTGTGGGGGTGCGCCGCGCGGTGAACAGGCTGCGCGCCTCGCCGTAGCGAGCGAACACGATTCCGCAGCCCCGGCAGTCCGTGGCGGCGACCTGTTCCTTCCCGCAAGCGGGGCACGTGATCCCATCGACCATGAGAACAACGTAGGCGGAGCCCCGGCGGTTCGCATGCGAAATGCCACCCCGGGCCGGTCAGGACCCGGCGAGCGGTCCAGCCGTGGAACCTTCCCCCCCCTGGCGGTGTCTCATCCACATGGCTCGCATCGGCACCGCCCTGTTCTCCCTCGTCCTGCTCCTCGTCGCGGCCCCCGGGCTCGCCGAGGACGAGGTCGGCTGGTCCAACATCAACGAGAAGGGCTTCGAGCTGGTCGTGCGCAAGGCCGACCGCCGGATGGAGGTGGTCTCGCCCCCCGGTCCCGACGGCCACATCGTGCGCTCGTACCGAATCGGTCTCGGCTTTGCCCCCGAGGGGGACAAGGAGCGGCAGGGCGACGGCAAGACCCCCGAAGGCTCCTTCACCATCACCCGCCTCATCCCCAAGTCTCAGTACTACAAGGCGTTTCTCATCAACTACCCCGACCCCGCGGACGCTGCCCGGGGGCTCGAAGCAGGCATCATCGACGCTGCCACCAAGAAGAAGATCGACGACGCCCACACCAAGGGCTCCACCCCGCCGCAGTACTCCGATCTCGGTGGACTGATCGAGATCCACGGCATGGGCGGATCGTCGGACTGGACCCTCGGCTGCGTCGCCGCCGACAACGCGGTGATCGACGAACTGTGGCCCCACACCAAAGTGGGAACGAAGGTCCGGATTCTCCCCTAGCTACCGGTCGTAGCCGGCGCAGAGGCCGCCGAGGCGCGGCGCGAACTGGATCGGTCCGGTGAGGATCGAACTGCCGTCGGCGTAGGACTTCAGCTCCGTCGGCCCCGCCAGCGTCCACGGATCGGTGGCGACCACGGCGCCCGCGAACCGGGTCCCGTCCTCGGCGGTGGCGACGCCCACCAGCGCGCCCTCGGTCGTGCCGGCGCCGACGGGGAGCTCGAACATCTCGTTCTCGGCCACGTCCGACCGCGGCAGCAGAAGCTCGCCCGCAGCGGTGGCGACGCAGACGCCGTCGTCGGCCACGCCCAACACCGTGCCGACGAGGGTCGAGCCGTCTGCGCGCTTGATCCAGGCCACCCGGAACGACGTCGGGCGCCCGGCGCCCGGGGCGGGAGCCTTGGGGACGGTCTCGTCGGGGTGCGGCGGAGTGGCGTAGGCCCGGGGCGCCGGTCGCGCCAGCGTCGCCTGGGCGTCCTGGTGCTGCAGCGCCTTCTCGAGCAGGGGCACCGCCGCCTCCATCGCCTGCTCCCACCCGGACTTGCCGAACCGCGGCGCGGTCGCCGTGGGGCGCTCGACGGTCAGCACCAGCCCGGGTGTGTCGGTGCCGGGGGCGAAGAAGCGAAGCTCGACGGTGAAGGTCGTCACGGCGGGGTGGAGGGGGCCGTCGCCGGAGGTGAGCCAGAACTCCTGAAGCTCCGCCTCGATGCGCGCGTGGGGACCTCCGGGGACCTCGAATCGGCTGGACGATGCGTCGAGGCCGACCGACCGGCCGATGGCGGCGATGTACCCCTCGAAGCTCCGCTCCAGCCCGTCCTCGGCGAAGAAGACCGAGCGATCGGTGACGATGCCCCAGGAGCCCCGGGTCACAGTCGCGCCGATGGCCCCGTCGGGCCAGCCGATGTCCCGGGCGTCGACCACGGACACGATGACCGTGGTCTCAAGTCGAGCCGCCGCGTCGTCGACGTCCTTGGACCAGTTGAGGTTCGTGTCCCGGACCTTTCAGGTGTGGCCGTCGGCCTCGATCGTCTCGCCCGCAAGCGCGGGTGCGGCCAGGAGCAGCGCCACTGCCGTCAGCACAATCATCCGGGTCATCGATCACCTCCGCTAAAGTCCGCGCCGTGCGACGCGCGCTTCTCGTCGTAGTTGTTCTCCTGAGCGCCTGCAAGCCGCTCGATCTCGAGCCCGTCGCCCCCTACGCCTACGCCGTCTACGACCCCGGTAGCCGGCGCATCCCGACGCCGAACCAGGCGCTCGTCGATGATGAGGCCGGTCACATCGACCTCAGCACCGACGGCGCGGACCTGACCTCGGCTGAGGTCGCGATGCGGGAGTGGCTCAACACGCTGGACGGCTGGTCCACCGCCACGGCGGGGAAGATCGAGTTCAGTGAGCCCATCGATCCGATCACCGCCACGTCCTCCACGCTCCAGGTCTGGGAATGGGGCACGGAGCCGGTCCTTACGAGCGGAACCACCATCGAAGTCTCCGAGGACGGGCAGACCGTCGAGATCCTCCCGCCCCGCCAAGGGTGGGACCGGGGGGGCACCTACATGGTGACCGCCCGCGGCGGCGAAGACGGCCTGCGAACCGCGGACGGCGGAGCGATCGGCCCCGACGCGGCCTTCTGGTACCTCCGCCTCGACGAGCCGCTGGACACCCACCCGCGCGCCTTCTCGGCGACACCCGCGCCGACCGGCAGGACACGGCCGACCGCATGGAGGCGCTGCGCCAGACGCTCCAGCCCTACTTCGCCCACACCGATGGCGCCGGCGTGCCCCGCGACGACATCATCGCCCTGTGGGAGTTCCACACGACCACCCGGGTCGAGGTCGCGATGGATTCGGACAGCCAGCGCGTGCCGCTGCCGTTCGACATGCTCATCGACCCCGCCACCGGGCTCGTCGACCTCACCCCGGCCGACCACGACACCGAGTTGGAGGCCGACGCCAAGCTCGTGGCGAACCAGATGAGCGGGTTCGGGATCACGGCCAACCCCTTCTTCGAGCTGACCGGACCGGTCGATCCGGCGACCGTCACCTCGGACACCGTGCGCCTCTACGACGTCGCTCAGACGGGCGAGCAGGTCGAGGCCGAGATCGTGCTCATGGCGGGCGACGGGCCCACGCTCTGCGAAGCCGCTCCGGTCGATGAAGACTGCCGCTTCTTGTTCGCGATCCTCGACGGCGACGTGCTGCCCCTGGCCGCCGCGCGCACCTACGCGATGGTGGTGACCGAGGGGCTGCTCGACCTCGAAGGCCGGCCGGTGGTGCCGATGCCGATGGGGGCGATGCTCGGCCTGCCGATGCCGATCTGGGCCGACGGCGAGCGCACGATCGGCTCCCTGGAAGACGACGATGCGGTCCGCCTGGAGGGCGTGCGGTCGTCGCAAGCGACCCTGCTCGATGCGCTGGGGCGGGACTCCGTCACGGTGGCGTGGCCGTTCACGACGATGGACGCGGTGCCCGATCTGCGTGAGACGCTGGTGCTCGGCGAGCTGACCGGCAAGCACCCGACGCCGACCGTCGACAGCCGCAAGCCGGCGTGGCGGCTCATCGGCACGGACCACGCGTTGGCGGACCTCTTCCCCGGCCTCGGCAACCCCGGGCCGGACGTCTACATCGGCCGCGTCGACGGTGTCGCCGAGGTCGTGCAGGGCACCATTGACATGCCCTACTTCCTCGACCCCGGGACCCGCCGCTGGAACGAGGGCGACGCCTACGAGATGCGGCCGATCCACTACCTCGCGACGATCCCGGAGGACCCCCCGGCGGGACCGCTGAAGGTCGTCGTGTTCGGCCACGCGGTGGTCACGGACCGGCGCTTCCTGCTGACGATCTCGGGGCGGCTGGCGCGCGAGGGGTTCGCCGCCGTCGCGATCGACTTCCCGTTCCACGGCGAACGGATCGAGTGCGTCGACGCCTCCCTGGTCGCCACCCCCAACTTCCTCCCCGAGGAGCTCCAGGACCTGACCGGGCTGACCGACGCGCTGCTGTACTTCCCGCCCTGCGTCTCCGGCGACGACGCCACCTGCGGACCCGCCGGCGAGTGCCTCGACGCGGACGGCAACGTCGAGGACTTCAGCACCTTCCCCATCATCGACATGGCCCCCGTCGCGGGCGCGGCGCTGCTGGACGTCTCGGACATCGCGCACATCCCCGACCACGTGCGGCAGGCGTTGGTGGACCTCGGCACGCTGTCCTATTCGCTGCGCACCGAGCCGATGTGGGACGCGGTCTTCGGCCAGACGATCGAGCGCGAGTCGTTCCACTACGCGGGGCAGTCGCTGGGCTCGATCTTCGGGAGCCTGTACGTCGCGTTGGACCCCGCGGTCGACCGCGCGGTGCTGAACGTCGCCGGCGCCAACTACGTCGACCTGTTCCTCGATTCGAGCTTCTTCAGCCCCCAGGTCGACGCGGTGATGCTCCAGAACGAGCTGGAGCCGGGATCGTTCGAGTCCGAGCGCATGCTGCAGGTGGCGACGTGGCTGCTGGATGCGGTCGATCCGCTCGCAGTCGCGCATCTGTACGTCGAGGACGAGCGCGACGCGATGATCCAGATCGACCGCATCAACAGCGAGTCCGGCGACCTGATCATCCCCAACCACACCACCGAGACGCTCCAGCGGGCCTCCGGCCTGCCGATGATCGCGTACCCCTCGATTCTGCACGCCGATCTCATCGTCCCGGGCCTCGGCGACGCCATGCTCGTCGACCTCGCCGACTTCCTCGCCGGAGACCTGGAGCCGTGATGCGGGCCCTGGTGGTGGCGGCTTTCCTGGTCCCCGGGAGCGCACTGGCGGGGGGCTACGAGCTCGCCCCCCAGAGCGCCGCCGTCGCGGGTGCGGCTCACGCGGGCGCGGCGATCTCGAACGATCCCGCGGCGGCGTGGTTCAACCCGGCGGCGACGGCGGACGGCGAAGGCTTCCGGGCGGCGGTCGGCATCATCCTTGGCGGCTCGACGGTGCGCGCCACCGGCGACGGCTGGGAGGGCGCGACGGCGAACCCGCTGTCGACCCCGCCCTACCTGTACCTGTCGTACAGCCACGCCTGGTGGGCGATCGGCGCGACCGTGAACCTCAACTACGCCGGCGGGGTGCGGTGGCCGGACGATTGGGAGCACCGCTTCGAGATCCTGGAGTCGCGCCCGACGTTCGCGCGGGTCACGGCCTACTTCGCCTTCAGGGTGGGGCCGGTGGCGATCTCGGCGGGGCCGCACTTCGACGCGGGCTCGCTGCGGATTCGCAAGGCGACCGACCACGTGGCGGAGGAAGGGTCGGCGGAGATCGCGCTGCGGGGGGCCGGGATCGGCATCGACGCCTCCGCGATGGTGCGGTTCTCCCCGTACGCGCAGCTGGGGCTGACGTACCGCAGCCGCACGGCGATCCCGCTGGAGGGGGAGGCCGACTTCGAGGTGCCGGAGCCGTTCGGTCCGCGCTTTCCGGATCAGACGGCGACGAGCCACGTGACCTTGCCGGACCGGATCGCCCTGGGCTTCGCGCTCCGTCCGAAGCTGCCGAAGTCGGGGGCTGCGCCGCTGCGCATCCTGACCGAGGTGTCGTTGACGCTGTGGAACGTCAACGCCGAGACCGCCATCGACTTCGCGGACGAGGCGACGACGGACACGGTGATCCCGAACGACTGGCAGCCGACGATGGCGATCCGGGGCGGGGTCGAGGCGCGCGCTCATCGGTACGTGACGGTGCGCGGCGGGCTCTACGCCGACGGTCTGTGGGGCGCCCCCTCGCCGGCGGAGACGCTGTCGCCGTCGTCGCCGGATTCGACCCGGCTGGGCATCACCGCGGGGGGCACGATCCACGCGACGGACTGGCTCGCGATCGACCTGTTCTACGAGCACCTCGAGCTGCTCCCGCGCACCTCGGCGGGGGACGCGCTGCCGGTGAGCTACCGGGGTTCGGCGAACCTGGGCGGGCTGTCGGTGAGCCTAACGGTGCCGACCTCGCGACCGGCCGCGGACGGTCCCAACGAGGGCTGAGCCGCGACTTTGTGCAAACCTTGCGTAACTAGCGGAACCGAGGAGCGGGCCCTATCCTGGCATCCGAGCGACCCTCGGAGGATTCATGAAGCTTCATCTGTTGAGCCTGTTCGTCCTGGTTGTGGCGTTGTCGGCGTTTGGAACCTGCGAACCGGCCAAGGACTTCGATGCCGACGACGATGACGACGCGACCCCGCGGCGCATCACGGGCGGGGAGCCGAGCACGCCGCCGACGGTCGCGGGACCGACGGACCGGTGGCTGACGGGCCTGCCCGCGGAGCATCGGAACCTGCTGACGCAGACGGTCGATCCGGCGAGCTCGGAGGCGGCGCACGCGCGCCTGGTAGAGCTGGGACCGCAGGTAGTCGGTTCGCTTCAGGACGCGGCCCTGCTGGCGTCGGATCCGGAGATGTCGGGGCACGCGATCCGGGCCCTCGCGTCGATCGAGCACGACTCGGCGGAGCAGACGCTGACGCTGATCCACCAGCGCTCGACGGCCTCGCCGCTGGTGCGCGCGTGGGCGGCGGCGGCGCGGATTCAGCGGACGCAGACGATGGAGCAGCTGAGCGCGCTCAGTTCGCTGGCCAACGAGTTCCCCGCGGTCAGTCGGCCGATGGGCATTCGCGCGGTGGCGCTGATGGGCGATGACGCGGACGTGGCGTCGATGATCCAGCTGAGCCTGAGCAACTCGAACCTGCAGCAGGCGTTCGCGGAGCCGATCCTCGCGGCCGGCGCGGGGCCGCTGGCGGAGGTGATGTTCACGCACGCCGACAACAACGTGCGTCGCCTCGCGGCGGGCTACCTGGGCACCCTCGGGAACCGGGGCGAGCAGCAGCAGCTGGCGATCATCGACACCTACACCTACGTGCCGGGCCTGAGCGGCGTGCCCTGGGCGGGCGGCGCGCTGTACGTGCCGGCGGTCTCGTGGGACCAGGCGAAGGCGCGCGAGATCGTGGCGCGACTCCTCGCGTGGCACGTGCACTGCGACCTGAACGGCCTGAACAGCGAGAAGCAGCAGATCTACAACAACCTCCGCAGCGTCGGCCTCCACCGGGTGGCGGGCATGCAGTGGCCGGTGCAGGACACCAAGGGGCTGCTCGACCAATGGGCCGCGGTGGTCGGCAAGGACGAAGTCCGCCAGCTCCTCTCGGTCCAGGGAGCCTCCGCCAAGTACGGCTACGGCGGCGGCGCCAAGGTGACGAAGTGACCCGCCCGCTCCTCCTCCTGGCCCTCCTCCTCGCCGGCGGGGCCGGGGGTCAGACCCTGCACAATGCACAATCCGATGGGCTGGTAGAGCCGGTCGCGGATCCCGCTGTCGAGCGCTGCAAGACCTCCTGCGCGTTCGATGATCCGAACGGCGAGCGGCTGACCCACGAGGAGTTCGACGGGCTCATCACGGACTGGCTGGCGGAGCCGATCGACGCCCCGAGCCTGCCGTTGGAGACGCTGCTGTTCCACGGTGAACGCACGCGGGAGCTGATGGCGGCCTCGACGCTGCCGGCGGATTGGCGGGCGTTCCTGGAGACGGAGTTGGCGTGGAACACGGCCGCGATCGAGATGCGGCTGATCGACGACGACGGCCGGGTGCGCGCGGTGCTCGCGGACGCCGGGTTCGCGCTGGGCAAGGGGCGCCACACCGAGATGACGGCCACGGGTGATCTGGGGCACGTCGAGGTGTCGGGCCGGGTGAAGCGGGTGGGGCTGGACCACCTGTGGAGCCGGTGGTGAATCCAGGGGGCCCACTTTGGGGCCGGGCCGTGGTTCGCGGTCACGAAACAAGACGAGTGGACGGACCTGGGACGGGTCTGGCTGAGCGACGGAATGAGCAGCGGCGGCGCTGCGCTTCAGTATCGAACGCGCCTTCAGAACGGAGATCGAACATGAGAAATCTACGAGCAGCCCTGGCCCTGACGGCGGGCCTCCTGGCGACGGCGTCGCTGCCTTCGGACGGCTTTGCGGACCCCTGCGGGATGGTCCCGCCGCTGAACATCACGGGCGGTCAGACGCCGACGATCGAGCGCGTGGGCGCGCAGCGGACGTGGGTGTTCTTCAAGGACGGCATCGAGACGATGGCGTTGCGTCCCGGGTTCAACGGGAACGTGGCGGACTTCGGGATGCTGATCCCGTTCCCGTCGCCGCCGGCGATTCGGAAGATCTCGGACGACACGTTCGCGCACCTGGAAGCGGCGGTGGATCCGCCGACGCTGCAGGTGAACATCTACGAGCACATCCCGTACCCGGAGCCCGCCGCGATGGACGCCGGCGGGGCGGGGGCGAGCCGATCCCGGAAGTCGGAGGGCGAAGCGCCGCTGGAGCTGGACGAGGTCCGGGTCATCAGCGAGGAGGCCATCGGCATGTACCAGGTGGCGGTGCTCGAGGCGGGCAGCCCGCGTGCGCTCCAGGTCTGGATGGAGGACAACTCGTACCAGTACCCCTCGGGCATGGACGCGGTGACGCAGGACTACGTGACCGACCGGTGGTGCTTCGTGGCGGTGAAGGCGAAGGTCGGCGCGGGCGACACGCTGAACGCGCGGCCGGGCATGCGCTCGGTGGATTCGTCGCTGCCGCCGGGGGCCGGGTTCGACGGCCACGTGCAGGGCATGGGCTTCCGCTTCAAGGTGGACGCGCCGGTGGTTCCGATGCGGCTGTCGGTGTTCAACGGGGTCGACCCGCGGAACGTCGTCTACATGCTCACGGACAAGCCGGTGCGGATGGACGGAGTGCCGATCAGCACGGTGGTGCGGCAGGTGGACGGGTCGGCGTTGCACGCGAACCTGACGCAGCCGATCCCGGTGAAGTTCGGCGGCAATCTGCCGAACGACCCGCTGCAGGATTACGAGCAGACACAGGTCGATCAGCAGAGTGATCCGGCGCTGTACAGCCGGGTGGCGCGGGACCTGATCGCGTCGGACCTGATGGCGATTCGGGCCGGTGAGTTGGCCCTGGCGCACGAGGACAAGGAGAAGGCGCTGCTGAACCTGTCGGAGAGCTTCGGCCTGCGCGGGGCGGCGGTGGACAAGCTGCACGAGGCCGCGATCGCGGACCTGGTGACGGCGATCACGGGCGACGCGCTGACGGACCTGGAGGGGCTGACGATGACGGTGCTGGACGGGATCTTCCCGCAGGACCGGCTGGCGGCGGAGAACCTGCGGTTCACCGAGTACGCGATGGACCAGGCGCACAACCTGCCCCGCACGGACCCGATCCGGCCGGTGGCGGGCACGCTGACCTTCTATCACTAGGCCTCGGTGGCACCTTCCTCGCCGAGCGGCGTTGGTGCAAGGATCGAATCGGCACATGAAGAGCCGCCCTGGCCCCCGGTTTTCAAGCCGTCGCGATCCGCTCTGACCTCGGCATCCCGAGCTCAGACATCCGGTTCAGGATGTTGCAAGCCGTGAGGGCTTCGTTTC